>JACDJC010001101.1_pt1 | contig 25656 bp, 19 predicted proteins | sample 7454191 | NCBI WGS metagenome assembly JACDJC01 (sample SAMN14253291, study PRJNA609438) | sludge metagenome | isolation source: sludge after 25d culture with pyrite and EDTA | collected 2018-12-20 | reverse complement strand
TTGTCGGCGAAGGCGGAACATTGATTTACGCTCAGGCGCCTCACAAATATGAAGCAAAAGGTGAAGCGCGAAACAACATGCTTCATCTTCGGGCAAGTCAATCGCCAAATACTCGTTGTTGGTGGAATGCCTCTGATCGTCCAGAGGATATGACTTATGATGGAATAGAAGACACAATCATTCACCTCGATAAAATTGCCCAAAAGTGTGGCCCTTTTGATGGAATTATTGGCTTTAGTCAGGGCGGCGCAGTTGCTGGGTTGATGGCTGCTCTTGCTTGCCGCAAATCTCCTCTTGTTAGCAATTTGGCCAAATCACTTCAATTCGTGATCATTATTTCAGGCTTTTACGTGCGTGATACGAGACCAGAATATCGTACGTTGAATGGTCCACTTGCAACAGAACCTGTAAATATTCCCTCTTTTCATGTTTGGGGCAAAACAGATGCGCTCGTAACACCTGATCGAAGCAAGGCTTTGCGAGATTCTTTTGCGACGTTATCAAATAATGTTCCGATGGCTTGGTATGCTCATGAATTGGATCACTACAGCAATGCTGTGGCTGTTTGGCCAGTCAACGAGATTAATACTTGGATTCATGCCCATTTTAAACCACGAGCCATTCAACCAGTCGATTCGTTGGCAGACGCATTGAGTAGAATCAAGATTGGTCAAGCAATACAAACTCTGACTACGATTGACGAAAAACTTGCCAATGCTTTGCAACCGCTGAATGTTTGCGGCTACGATTCGTATATCAATCAAGTTTCAATCTCAATTCTTGATCACGCGGGACCAAAACCGACGGCAAATATGGTAATGCGTGCTGCAACAAATCTTGTTTCAGTGGTTAACGAAAACGTAAACAATCTTTTAATTGATTGGGACGCAAAGGCGGAAACTATTTTGTTGTTTATTCCTCATGCAATTTCTTCATTCTATATTGTTCTCAAATCAACGTCTCTGTTTCACAAGGCAATTGTAAAAATTGTATCAGAAGCAATCAAAAATTGTCTGGCAACAAAGACAGAAAATGTGATTGTTACGGCACTTCCAAACTACAAAAACAGTTTTATCAAACAGTCTGGCATTGTCGAAGAAATTATTTCTCAATTCCCTGAATTTAACGTGTATTATGATGGAAAGAACATTGACAAGACAGCAACGTGGAAGAATATTTGCAATGCAGTTGCTCAGTACGTAATTGTCGAAAAAGATCCGACCGGAGACATCAAACGGCAAGAAAAGTTTCGGAAAGGAATGCGAAACGCAGATCAGTTGGAACGTCTTCTCAACGCACCTTTCAGCGACGACGTGATCAATCCTCGTGCTGAGCCAGTTCAAATTGCTCAACAAGACGAATTTAGACATTTGCACGAATTCTTACGCAGTAATGCATCCTCCATTGACGACGCTGCAAAAGTGTTTCCGCGCGGCACGTTGACACCAGATCATCGCCTTGATTTGTGCAAACGAGAACTTGGCTCTGCTGGTGTACCTGATCTCGAAATTTCTTTGGAAGCCGACGGCAAAAGTGCTTGTCCAAAAGTTCACTCTCTCTTGCTCGGCAACAATGTTGCTGGAAAGGTTCTCGGAGAGGCTGTTGGACGCATGATCAAAAAGAAATCCACTGCTATTACAACTTGGTACATTGCCGGTAATGATCTCGATGCACAAACTATATTGCCAGTAATGGAAGCACTTGAAGATGACGATCAGGTGACCCAACTCTGGCTCAAGCGCAATCCCTTAAAACCAGCCGGAGCCCTTTCAATGGTACCAATGTTGCAAAAGAATCGCACTATCGTTGTGCTGGACTTGACAAACACCGGTTTGCTTGATTCTGGAACGTTGACCGTTTTCAATGCTATTGCTTCAAACAAGCAGTCTACTATCGAATATATCTATCTTGAATCAAACGGAATTACTCGCAAGTCCATTCCAGAGATTTGTCAATTGCTGCCACAGACGCATATCAAAGAGTTGTGCTTGAGCGGAAATCGTGTTGGTGATGATGGAGCAATATTGATTGCAAACGTGATGAATCGTCTTGAACATCTCAAACTTTCGTCTTGTGGCATTGGTTCAAAGGGCGCAATGGCTATTGCAACTGCTCTCGCAAACAACGTATCTTTGAAAAAACTTGACCTTGGATTCCTCAAATCAACCAACGTGTTGGGTGAGGTGCCAAATGCGATCGGCAATCAAGGAGCGATTGCTTTGGCAGACGCTCTGAAAACAAACAAAACGTTGATTTCACTTGTCGTCTTACACAATGGAATTTATCAAGACGGAGTTGCTGCATTTGCTCGTGTTTTGAGCGGTGAAAACACAACATTACTCCATCTCAACGTTGAACAACTTGGCATTCCACACAACGAAGTGACTCGCGAAAGCATTCGTATTTCTTTGGCAAGAAATTTGGCTTTATTGACAGAAAAGGAAAAAGATGCAGCCAACGCTCTCATAAACAATCTTCATCTCAGTGGAATCAAGTCGGTGTATCGTAACGAGTCAAAAGAGCAATAAAAGATTTATTGACTTCGTGCTGGAATCGCTCCATAAATTGTTGGTCCTTTTGATCCTCCCGCTACTCTTGTAACTGGTGCTGCTGCGACCGCCGCGGCGTCGGCTACTTTTTTTGCTTGATCGGCAACCAATCCAGTTTTAATTGCTTCTGTTTTTGCAACTGACTCTAAGAGTTTTGCTGCTTTTGCTTTTTCCGCCTTGGCTGCCTCTGCTCCATTTCTGAGTCGAGTTAAATTTTCAGCGGTTACGTCAGACAATTTTACTGCTTGTGCCTTTGCCGCGGCTGCCTTTGCGTCTGCGGCTGCTTTAGCGTCTTTTCGTACTTTCTCCGCCGCGTCTTCACGTGCTTTTTTCACATCCGCAGCCAATTTTTTATCTTGTTCACGAATTCTTGCAAGATCAGTTAACACCACACCAACTGCCTGTTTACTCTTTACAACGCCATAAGAGACTGCCAAAGACACAAATACAAGTGCGATGATACTGCTAAAGATGACTGCCATTACGTTTACAGCACCCCATCCTGTAGTTGCTCCTTGATAGATAAATGTTCCCATCATAGCAATAGCCATGACAAATATAATTGCAGAAGCGACCGCAATGACAAGGTTTTTGTCCTGACCGAGAATTGTTTCACTTGAACTCGACATGTGTTGTAATTTGCCTTTTTTAACCACGTAAAAAAAAAAAAAGAATGACACACAGAAGCAACATTTTAACACCAGAATTTATGGAAAAGGCAGCAAAAGTCGATCGTTTCTTTGCAGAAAACAAAATGAATGATGAACAAATAAAAGCATTTGTTGGAGAGGTCAAAATTTCACAAGAAAAAACGCGACCACAAGTCAACATCTTGTGCGCTGAAGCCATTGGTGATGGAGCAACAGCATCAACTTATATTACTTCCATTGGAGAAGAACTTGTTGAACAATTGGAAAATATCAACGTTGAACCTGGGAAAGATGTCAACGTGTTATCAGCAGTTGCACGTGGAAACGGTTCCAAATCATCAACATTTGTCGACGTCTCTTCTCGGTTGGCAAAAATTCAGCAAAAAAACCAATAAATTTTTTTATGCAAAACGAGAAGAAAACGTAAATGCCTTTTGCTTCAAAATTACAATTGCAAACTTGTTTCTCACGAAATCTATCCATTCTGGCTCAAGGAAAACAACCCAAATGGGACTGTAAAAAATGGCTCAAAAAAAACGGAAACTCCAGAATGTCTGCCGACAAGAAGTGGTACCAACGCGCCAAAACCATGTAAGAAACGTAAACAAACAGATGATGAAATAACTCCTTTTTACAGAGGTGCTAAAGGGGGACTTTATTTCTTTGTCGACGGAATCAAAGTATACGTTCCGGCAGATGCAAAATCTTACGTAGAAGCAAATTTTCCAATTAAACAAGAGCCCAAAAAATAAATTCACTTTCGATAATTTTTCTTGCTTAGCCAGTCACTTAGCGACAGTCTTTCTTGAATGTTTTCTTCGTCATTATTTTCTTCCAATTCTGTTGATGGTGTCTCGTCTTCGTCTTCTTGCATTTCATCATTTTCAACTTGTTCACCTGCAGCATTTGACACAGACGGTTCAACGACGTCTCCCTCTACTGCTATATCGGCTCCGTTAAACAGTCGCATCACTTCTTCGCGGCTCTTGTCTGCTTCTGTCTTTTCAGTTGTTACAGCATTTGTATCGCCACTGTTTTCTTCATGCGGTGCGTTCCAATGAATTCCAACATCCATTGCATATTTGGCTCTAAGTGCCGTAGTTTGGGCATGATACTGCTGTTCTTCGATTGTATTTGAAGTGACAAGTTGCCAAACATGACAGTCATTCTGTTGCATGAGGCGACGCATACGTGCAACTGCTTGCATAAATGTTGCTACCTCTTCGTCAACGCCACGAGAACACATTGTTGGATGAACTGCAATCATGTGATTTGCCTCGACAAGATGAACGCCACTTATGCTTTTTTCTGATGAAAGGAGAATCAGTCTGACATTATTATCAAAATGGAAGGCACGAAATGCCTTTTCGCACTGGCGAATAGAACCTTTGGCAACGACAAAATTTACGCCACTCTTTTCCAATACCCCCGCAATGAGAACGAGCAATCTCTGAAATTGAGCAAATACAATAATCTTTTTGCAGTCGCGACGTTTCAGAATCTTTTGAATTAGTGTAATCAACGCAGCCAATTTTGAGCCGTACGTTTCCAATATCGAGAGAGCGTTTTCTGCGGCAATAGATACTTCTTTCTTTTCAGGAGGTGGCGGTGGAGGTGCAACGGTGATGCGATCAACAAGACGAAGATCCCGTGGCACACGTAATTCTCGGCGACAAACAACACATTGTGGCTTTGTTTTAAACAATAATTTGGCACATTCCGTGCAAAACTCGTGACCACAAACTGTCAAAACCACTGCTTTCTTTGTATGTTTATCTTCAAGGCAAACTGGACACTCTATTTCTTCGTCTGGTTGGCTGAGACGTTGAAAGATTCTGCGAAAAAAATCAAACTCTGCTAAAGTTCTTTCACGTTGTCGCAAAATAGGTAAACGGTTGTTTGTACAATTTGTTGTATAACGCGCACGTAATGAAATGGCTCTTCGCGAAACTTCGTCATCTACGCGACCATACGTCATTGCTATACGAACGTCTGGTTTTGTTTGCCACAATTCTAGCATAGGATCTGTTATGGTACCCAAAAAATCAACTGTAAGTTCTGGAACTTCTCCTTTGATATTGCTCGGTTCGTTTTGTGCAAGTTCCAATTCTTCGCTAATCTCTTGTTCTACAATTTTTTGTGCCTCTGCCAATGCTTCCTTGTTACAGTCTTCATCGGTTGTCAATTTGAGCCACAATTGAACAAAGTTTTGATTAAAACTAATAATTTGGCCATTTGCTTTTTCGATTTCTGCTTGGCGAGTTGCTTGTAATGAAGCAGCAACTTCCGCGACTGTCATTAATTTTGTAACGACATTATTCTGCTGTCCTTGCGCATTTGCCTGACCAGGCTTAACTTCAGAAAATTCATCCGTTATAAGGTTCTTCTGCACCCATGCTTGGTCATTGAGCATGTGATGAGAACAAAACAATAGCCGAAGCATACGATACTTTTGACCGTTTCTCAACGACGAGTAAATAGCAATTTCTTCTTGTGTCATTTGCACGTTGACTCTGTGCAAAAATAATTGAGGCAATGCTTCATAAGATGTTGTTGCAGAGCACTGTTGAACAAATTGGCCACGGTAGTCTGCATTTCCTTCCAAATAAGTACGATCGTCACTGGATTTAAGATGAAGTAATACGCCATAGCCACCTTCGTTTCGCTTGCTGTGACGTCGAAATGCTCCACGAGACTGAAAATTGGCGGTTGCAGTTACTAGCCAAGTAAAATCTCCGGTAAGTGCAGCAACACCACGTTCAACGGGTGTGATATGTGCCGAAAGTAAATGTGCTTCGTCGATGATAATACGACGCCAGTGATGAGCGTGCAAAAGCGTTCTGCCCATGGAAAATCCCGGTTTCGGAATACTGTCAAAATCATAATTCTTTTGGTCTGCGTCGAGCATGCTCGCTTCTAGTTTTGTTTCCGCTGCAACCATCTGTTCGCGCTCAAATGAAACAGCGTTTGCGATCCAGTCGTGATCGTTTGGATCTTCGAAAAGTCTCTGACCTATTTCGTACCCACGACTTGTTTTGAATGCTTGAGAAATCTGAGTTTTTTTCTGATTATCACGATATGATTCAGAACGAAAAAGTGACTGATTGACAATGACAACATCCATTTTGTTGATAATATCTGCCGTATTCAGTTGTTTCAAACCGTTTACGTCACGAACGACTGCAATATGGAGAAGAATTTTGCCATTTTCATCAACAATCTCGCCGTATACACCTCCATTCATCACTGCTCTTGACTTTCCAGACTCGGGTCGTTTCTTTGGAACTCCGCATCCGATTGTTTTGACAAATTCCATAAACCATTGTTCAACAACCTGTTCGGGGCAAACGACCAAAGTACAGTTGGCATAGTAGAGATTCTTGCGTGAATTACGTTGTGCGATTGTCAGGAAATTCTCAGACATTTTGAGCGGACGTCGATGAACTGGAAGGAGAGCCTCGAAATTGTTTGCGCCACGATAACTTTCTCGTAGATTTTCGGGCTGCGCATCTTCCCATAGTTTTGAAACATACAACAAGGCAATACACATTGTCGTTTTTCCGCAACCTGTCCGACCACAGCAGACACCGCATGGAAATAGAGAAGGATTGCCTGCATGAATACGACGCGTCGAAATTTTTGCATCATTTTGTCGCGCGACCATCGACGATGCTTGAGCAGAGCGCAAGAATGCTTCAACAATAATAGGCAAAGGACATTTTTCGGTGCCGAATCCTAAATTAACCGTGTCTCTGCTTCGAACGTCTTGGACTTCTTTGCATTCTCCGTGACATTCGCTTGACGGTCCAAGTGTGCAGTGGGCCTCTTGCGACAACAAGTTTGCAGTAATTGATGAATTAAGTTTGATTTTTTTTGTGTTATCAACGATTGAAACACTTCCTGAACTATCGCTGATTTCGATTGGATCATCGCTGTCTTCATCATCAATAAACATTTCTGGAATCGCGTGGCCATCAAGTCCGTCTGCCAAAAATTCATCACTGACTATGCCGGATGCCTCTGTTCCAAACAGAGTACGGCAAAGTTGCTGCACACGATACGGATAGTGCGCATTTTTTAAGATGTCTGGACACACCTTGTCGCAGAATTTAGATAATGTTTCATCGGTACGTTGAGAAAATCTGATACGAGGCGTTCCTCGCTTAAAAGAAAGAGTGATGAGCCCATCGGTTAAGAAAAATTGACTTGAACAAACGTCACCGCTGGCCACTTGGATTCTTGCTGGAATTGCAACTTGATCCAAATTTCCAGTTGTTGTTTCGTCAAGCACAGTTGCATGCCATGCTGAAAAAAGTAGCGTTTGGCGTTCACGTTGCAACATCCAATACAAGAATCTTCGTTGATAGTCAAACAGAGGAAATCGAAAACCATGTTCTGTTGTCAACTGTGGAAATAAGTGGCATTGCTCAACCAATGGAGGTTGAAAAATACTCGCTGATTTTTGGTCGCTGTTAATCTTCTTTTTCTTATCCGATATATCTGCAATTGCCTGAAACGCTTTCGCTGCTCGGAATAATTCTGCATAGTTTGCCGATTTACCAGTACCTTGGCCAAGTTGAGAACGACGAAATTTGACAAATGTCAATTCTCGAATAGAGGCAACTTTCTTTTGTTCGGCAAAGAGTTTTGCAATCGACTCATTATGCGCATATATTGTAACAATCACGCCAAAACTCTGTCGTTCTTCTACTGGTGGTTCCGCAAGGTTAAATAAAGGTTCTTGTAAATTCTGCTCTGAAACTGGCAAAACGTCGTTTAGCGTCAATTCATTCTTCTTCTCCTCTTCAGTGTCTTCTGAACTATCAATTTTATCATCTGTGCTTAAGCGACTTTTTTTTGCTACATTTGGCTCCAATTCTGCTTTTCGTTTCTTTGGATTTTCTACTTGCTCGGCTGTTGAAAGTTTTGCCATTTCACTATCAATAGATAGGTCGATTATGCCGGGAATTCCAACTGAATTGTTTTGGTAGATATTTTGAAGTTGAACGACAACGTACGGCGCAGCAGAGCAAAGATCTTGCAAAGACTTGAAATCTTGCGCTGCGCACAATTCTTTTACGTTTTCTTCTGATATAATCTTTTGATGTTGTGGAGACACTGTTTCGTTGTTTGTCAGTGAATCACAGTATTCTTTCAAACGCGCAAACTGTGAAAAAAGTCGCCACGACTTATCTTTTTCGAAATACACTAACAAAGCAAACTCAAAATCATGTTGCCCAATTGTTCCGTTTAATGAAAATGTTTTCAAATGCGAAACAGAATCAAGCGGCTCGAAGCAATGCTCTGGAAACGAATTGGTAGAATTTCCAAAGTTATCAACACAATCAACAATTGAAATTGGCTGTTTAATCATTGTTCAAAAAAGTTTTTTTTCAAGTATTTTGAAAAATCTTATGAGCGGAACCACTTTTATTTTTCGCTGTTTGCCAAAAAGTTTTCCGAGTCATCTGCAAAAGAACCCGAAAATTGTTGTTGATTTGGCCAAAGCAACAAGACAACACGAAAATTTCAGACGCATTATCGATGCTGCGCTGAAAAACTCGGCAGACAGGACAATGTTGTTGCCAGCCGTTGAACGATTCCCGTCGAGTTTCTTGGTCGAAGATACCTGTTTTTCATTGCGCAAAGGCGTTGCTATTGCTACTTCTCCGTTAACAGACTCGAGGCGTGGCGAGAGTGGTCTCTTTCGACCTTATCTAGAAACTTTTTCCATCAACAACGAACTGGATGCCGTTTACAATTTGACGTCTGAATTCTCTGGCGGCAGTAATTGTCTGTGTATCGGCAACCATTTATTTGTTGGCCAAGCGTTTGATTCGATGGCTTTTAATGTTTTACAACGCATTTGTTCGCGTCATGATATGTCTTGTACTTCCATTCCCGTCAAACAGCCTCTCAAAAGCGTTGTCTCTTGGCTGAACAAAGATATTGGTCTTGTCGCGTCTTCGTGCAAAGATGGCTTACTTGCGGCTGGAATCATTACTAAGCAACTTGATGTTGATCTGCAAACGGTTCATTTTGTGAAACATGGTGCAAGTATGATGCGTGTCAATAAGACTGTAATTCACGAGCCCGGATTATTTTTACGCACACTCAGACGTCGCCATGAGCAAAATCTTGAATTTGTTGAATGTGATATGAGCGAACTGGCAAAAATGGGAGCCAAAACGATGACATCTTGTGTAGTTCCTTTGCGCATGTCGGATGGCGATGAGAATACTTTACAACGGGACAACATCAACAAAAAATTTGAACTTTTTTGCGGATGATGAAGAATTGAATATTTTAAATTTTATTTACTCCAAATTTCTGCAATATGAGAGACAAATTTAGAGTCTGCCGTAGTTGATAGACCATGCCAATGTAAATTTTGCACGACGATGCCAACTGATATTAAATGTTTTGCAATTGCTTGTCGCAATGGAATTTTAAGAGGTTTGCCGTTTATCAGTACGATGAACGGATTCAGATGATTTACAAGAGCCTGTTGATACAACTTGCAAAGACAATCTACCGCTTTATCGTGAAATGTTAATGGATTCACTGTCTCTACAAGTGATGTTACAACACAAGCCAATAAAATTGCATTTTTTCCAAAAAATGTTTGTTCGTCAATTGGATTGGTACCGCTGACAACTTGCCAAGTTTCTTCGATATATATAGTTTTATGCGGTTTTGGTGCTTCCTTATCCACACAGTAAAGTGCGCTGTTTTTTCTCTGCATACCTCGTAAGTGCCAACTTTCAGGCAACAAAGGATGCAACAAGTTGCGAAGCGAAATATCTTCGATAGCAACTGTAGAAGCGCTTCTTGATATTATCGCAGACTTTGAATCATATTCTAGAGATACAATAACGTGTAATATTTCTACGCGATACGATGGCGTCGTTTCCTCCAAAATGTCGTCATCAAAGGAGAATATTTGTGCATTTTTTGGTGAACCAATTGGTGTTGTTGGCGCTGTGGAAAGCGGAGAAGCAGAAGGTCTTTTTATCGTCGAAGGATGTGGTGTTGATGGCGGCGGCGGAATAAAATTTGATAGAAATGAACCACTTTTTCGCAAAGAATCTGATCTTTTAGGTGCCTGAGGAGATTTAATTGTTACACCACCGCCAGAATCAGATCGTGTAAGTTTTTGTGGATCCAAATTGTGCACAGAAGTTCGAGGAGAAGAGTATGGTGATGTTGTTGTTGAAGCAGTTGCGACATACAATGTTGGTAAAAGAGATTCACTCGACGATGATAGTAATGAAGATTTGCTGCTATTCGCATTATTGGCAGTTGTTGCGTTACCACCACAACTGGCGTTGCTATGTTTCCTTTTAGAATGTGACGGATGTGGGTTTGAGTTTGACCTTACAACAATATCTGATTTTTTTGGTCCAGTTTCTTCCACCTTATAGGCTGTTGAACTTGACACAGCAACGGTAAACCATGAATCATCCTTGTCAGGTGGCTCCTCAAAAGCGTCCCGAATTTGTGTTAATTTTTTTTTCTGGCTCATATTTTTTTGTTTGTGTGTTTTATAATAGAATTTATTGTCAGTTTTATCGGCCGCAGCAACCACCACCTCTTCGAAATGAAACTTTTGTATTTTCGATATCTCTATCGGCAAACGGAACGCCCTCTAATGGTAATTCAGAGAGAGTTGACGGGGATAGTGGTGTCGCAGTTACAGTGCTTGAATTTTCAGCAACCAAAGGGGCTGTTGCAATTATGGTATTGTCTTCTTGCATTTGAATTTCAACAGTTTCTTCCTTTTCGTCTTTTTTGAAATATTGATAAACCATCATCGTCGCAAATCCAAGCGCAACGAGTCCAAGAAGAATAAACAGTACATTTACGACTTGTTTTGGCAAAATATCTGTTAAACTGCAGTAAAGATCGCAAAATTGCCGCTCGTTAACTAATCCATTACCGAGCCACGTCAAACCGGCAAGAACCAACAAGGCACTGGAAACCAAACTAACTGACATTTTGATTGATATATCAACTTTCATTAAACTTTTAACTGCTGCAGGTCACGCATCCTGCTTCTCGTCTACAGACTTGACCTTCTTCCTCCTTTTTGTTGACGGTAAATTGAATGGCATCTGTTGCAGCCTGAGTACGCAAGTAGTACATGCCAGTCTTTAAGCCTTTTTTCCATCCATAAAAATGCATCGATGTCAATTGTTGAAATGTCGGGTTTGCAAAAAATACGTTGAATGATTGACTTTGATCCACATAAATTCCTCGATCAGCGGCCATATCCACAAGATTTTTTTGGCTAATTTCCCAAACGGTTTTGTAAATATTTTTCAATTCATCTGGAATTGCTTTTACGTTTTGCACTGATCCCTTGTGACGAACAATATCCTGTTTTACGTCTTCTGTCCACAGACCTCGTTTGATCAAATCATAAACAAGATGTTCGTTCATTACGACAAATTCTCCTGCCAATACTCGTCGGCTGTAGCAGTTGGATGTATAAGGTTCAATGCATTCGTTGTTTCCGAGAATTTGTGAAGTAGACGCCGTTGGCATTGGTGCAACAAGCAGACTGTTGTAAACGCCAAATTTCTTGACTCGCTCACGCAACGCTTGCCAGTCATGACGTTTTGTTGCTCCACTTCTCTCAGATTGCGGCAACTCGTTCCACAAATCAAACTGAAATTGACCCAAACTCATGGGCGAGCCTTGATAGGATAAATAGGCTTTTCCATGCTGTTCTGCGAGTTTGCAAGACTCTGAAACGGCGGCAAAGTATATTGTTTCGAAAATTTCTCGATTTAACAATTTTGCACCATCAGATTCAAAGGGCAGCGACAATTTAATAAAAACATCTGCTAAACCTTGCACGCCTAAACCAATAGGTCTATGTTTCATGTTTGAAGTCAGTGTCTCACTGACAGGATAAGAGTTTTTGTCAATGATTTTGTTTAGATTTCTTGTCATAATTGCAACAATCCTTGCCAATTCATCGTGATCAAATACCTTATTCTCAACGTCTACAAATTTTGGCAACGCAACAGAAGCAAGATTGCAAACGGCAATTTCATCTGATGAGGTATATTCCACAATTTCCGTGCACAAGTTGCCTGATTTAATAGTGCCCAAATTTTTCTGATTTGACTTTCTGTTGCACGAATCCTTGTACATAATATACGGCGTACCAGTCTCAATTTGCGATTCAACAATTGTTCGCCAAAGTAGTTGAGCAGGAATCTGCTTTCTTGCGCGACCTTCTTTTTCATAGCGCGTATACAGCGCTTCAAATTCTTCACCATAAACCTCATCTAAGCCTGGTGCTTCATTGGGACAAAACAAAGACCATTGACCGTTACTTTCAACTCGCTTCATCATCAAATCTGGAACCCACAAGGCATAAAATAGATCACGAGCGCGCAATTCTTCCGCGCCGTGATTCTTTTTCAACTCAAGAAATGCAAAAATATCAGCGTGCCAAGGTTCCAAGTAGATTGCAAAAGATCCTTTACGCTTACCGCCACCTTGATCAACGTATCGTGCGGTATCGTTGAAAACTTTTAACATTGGCACAATGCCGTTTGACTTACCGTTTGTGCCGGCAATGAATGAATCAGTTGCACGAATCTTTGAAACAGAAAGTCCAATGCCGCCGGCAGTCTTTGAGATGAGAGCACATTTTTTTAAAGTTGTATAGATTCCATCAATGCTGTCAGAATCCATGTCAATCAAAAAACAAGAACTCATTTGACAACTGTTCGTAGCAGCGTTAAACAGAGTTGGTGTTGCGTGAATAAATTTACCGCACGACAACTCCTCATAGGTTTCAATGCAACAATCAACTGCTTCTTCATTTTCTGTTGATGTTGCAGATTCACAAGTCATATGAATTCCAACTGCCACTCTCATCAACAAATCTTGTGGTCGCTCAACAATCTTGGTGTTGCAGCGGAGCAAATATGATTTTTCCAGTGTTTTAAAACCAAAGATTGAAAAGTTATAGTCTCGATTATAGTCCATGGCCTCGGTTAATCTGGCGGCGTTTTTCTCAATAAATTTGAGAGCCATCTCGTTGATGAGAGGTGTTTGTTTGTTATTTTTTGGATTTGTGAAATAATACAAAGTCCTGGCAACATCAAGAATATTTCCGCTCGTCTGCTTGTGCAGATTGCTCACTGAAATTCTTGCCGCCAATGCATCATAATGTGGATGAATTGTTGATTGATATGCAGCAGTTTCTGAAGCAAGTTGATCTAAATCTGAAGTTTTCACGCCAGGATAGATGCCAGTTATAACTTTTTGTGCAATTTCGGCGCAGTCAACAAACTTTTCGTCCAACGCAGGTTCCATTCTGCAAAGTTTTTCCAACCTTTGCAGAATTTTGTCAAAATGGATCGATTGATGATCACCGTTTCGTTTGATGACGTACATTTTTGAAGTCGAAGCAGATTCGGGATTTTGATGATTTTGCATAGTTTTTTTCTCGCACAAGGCTACGTCAATCTTTCTTTTGTTTTTTTTTGTTGATGTGGATTGGAAAAAATTCAGCATGCGTTGTGCAAGTGAAATGCTCAAAATGATTTGAAATCGGTTTATTTTCATTCAATTTGTTGTTGGATACCAATAAATTAACATATAACATCGTCAGCATGCGTTAACGCTTGTTGATACAACTCTTCAAGTTTCTCACTCCATGCAACATCTATTACAACATGTACTCGATCAATATCTGATTGATTCTTCACAGAATGAGGTCGCTTGACATTTGCAAACCACAGTTCTCCTTCCCCAATGTGCCAAGTCTTGTCTTCGACAGTCATTGTTACATTTGGATGTGACCTGATTGCCAAATGAAGTCTTACGACATTTTTATGAGGAAAATTATCAGTATGTGTGTGTAGTATTTTGTTTGCACTCATTTGCATAAAACGAATTTTAAACACATCGGGACCCAGTGCATGACATATGTCTGCAAGATATGGACACATTTCCAGCCATTTGGTATCTTTAAAATCCGAAGCAGGCGCATATAAACTATTTCCCATATGCGATATATGAAGTGGGGTTATTCCACCTTGATATGATCGTAATGGTATTGCGTGCCAAACACCATTTATACGTTCAAACCATTCACTGTCCCGCAATACTTTATCCAATTCTATCTTTAATTTTGCAACATCATATCCTCTTTGCAAACAAACAGCCTTGTGTTGATAGATATTTATGTCTTTCTCTGCCATGATCGGTATTTGCTGTAATTTCAGAGATATATTTAAATTTTATTACAATATTTCATCGCACAGACCCATGTCGAGAAATTGTTTTGCATTCATCGACGGTTCGTCATCTCCATTATCTATAATATGTTGCCAGTTTGTTTCCTTTTTGCCTCTTCTTGTTGCAGAATTGTTATATATTTCGCACATCTTTTCCTCTGTTTGTTCAGCACTTTTTGCCGTCGCTTCCGAACGTTTCTTTTTGAAACTAGAATCACCTTTAAACGTAGTTTGAACACTATGTATTCTGAATTCGCAGTTTCGATCGACAATAACGCGTTGAAAGACTTCACCACACATAAATATAGTGGCTGCACTTTGAATGGAGCCGAAGCAGTACAACTCAAAACTCAAATTTTGCATTTCCTTTTTGACTAGACGCAAAAATCCAAGCAGTGAAAACATGTCTGATACAACGCCTCCATTGCAATTTGTCATAATAAACGTAATGCATCGTTCCTTCACGACTTCATCCTTCTCCAAGTTGTCATAATCAGTTTTTTTGTAAATGGCTTGAAGGACTGCTTTTTGAAATGCATCAATTTCAGATAAAAACGATCCCGTCAGGAAGATTTTCTTTGCGCTATGATGATAACTAATGAAGAATTTTTCAGTCATCCTAAATAGAATTCTCTCAATCTGAATTTTTTAAGTCTGAAAAATTTCAGACTCACGGTTTGATGAAAAATGACTTTTTGGAATGTTGCCAGGAAAGAAAATGTCTTTCTACGCTCGATTTTGAGGGCGTCCTTCTTTTCCTACACTTCATTTTTTGTTGTGTTGAAAATTAATGCGGATAAAGTTTTGTGTACGGAGTTGGAGCAAGTTTTTGCACATGACTACAGCATAACTTATTCAACTAGCGATTTCAATGCTGCAACTCAAACTAATTTTTCATTCTCACTGCTCTTTGACGAGAATGGCTATCTATGCTCTGGGCAAGATTATCTCTTTGTACAGACCGAAAATTTTGACAAAAATTTTTCTGCGCCACCGCCTCGTACTGCTTTTCGTTCTGTTTCTAAACTTTGTGCTCTTTGTGGCACTGGCAACTTAAACTGTGCAAGAACTGGCATTCTATCAATTGTTGGACCATCTTCAAAACAAATTTGGATCCATGCGTACTGTTATGCGTGTAGTCCGAAAAAATCAGACGAAATCGACGATGTTGACAAGTTTCTCTTGCGGTTGCACACTGTAAAATGTACTAGGTGCAATAAGCGCTACGCAAGTTTATACTGTATAGTGCCACGTTGTCTGAAAATTTTTCATTTACCATGTGCTGAACTTCATGATGCAGAGTATCTTGTCGACAAGGCTGCAATCTGTTGTCCGAATCACTTGCAAAAATATTGTTTTTCTCAAAGGAAACTGATTGGCTATCCTCAAGATTCTGCAAAATATCAAAGAATCTGTTCATGGGACAAAATTTCACAAAGAGACATTGCTACCATTCGTTCATTCTCAAATCATTATCAACCTTTCAACCCACACTGGTTCAAAAGAGATTTTTCATCCCTTGTCGGCGTCGTTTCGATTGATCCTAGCCATTGGGCGTATGACGATAGTGTCAAGAGGACGCAGTATGAAGTTGTTGCACGCACAAACATTGACACTGGTGAGGTGATTGGCGAATACATTGGCGAGGTTGTTTATGCAGCAGATCAAGACGAAAACTCTTGCTATTGCGCAAAACTATATTTGCCAGACGCATTGGCTGCAAAAGTACCCGCTTTGGTTGTTGATGGTCTACATGTTGGAAACGAAATGCGCTTCATCAATAGCGTTTCGCCAACAACTCCAGAATATTTGGTCGTCAATGTTGAGTTTATGACTTACTTTGCTGGTGGCTATCCGAGAATAATGCTTGAAGCATTGAGGCCTATAAAACAGGGAGAATCGCTTGTGCTTAATTACGGTCCTGAATTTTTCAAAAAAGAAAACAATTAAAATGTCAAAACTGTCTGAATCTCAAAAGCAATTTGTAGACGCTGTTGCAATTTGGTTGAAAACACAACTTGAGAAAAATTCAGACACAAAGACGTCGGAAATCGAGTTGAGATTCGGCCATCTACAGTCACTTGATGGTGGTTCTGGAGGAAATTTTGTCAATGGTGTAAATATAAATTCTTGGCATCATGTGAGAGAAGCGCTCGCTCATTGTGAAATAGAAGCGCAATCCAAACCACCAGAGAGCGTTTTAGAAATCGTAAAAATCTACGAAAGTGGCGTAAAATCATGTAATTTGCGTGTTATTGAGCATGCAGACGGTTCAAAAACCAGTCAATGTAAAATAAACTTGGCACAGAAAAACTTTCGAATACTTAATCAACAGCAACAAATATCTGTCAGGCTGTCGCACAGTGTTGAAACTCCTCAGGAAATTGATCAGACGCAAGCACCCGTTTTGATCCGAGGTCGCGCGAGAACAACTTTTTGGCATCGGATGTGGCGCATTGATATATCGCAGATTCAGCAGGGCGGTGATGAAGATGCTGTTGAAATGGCACCAGCACTATATGAAGTTGAAATTGAATTGCTAAGGGATAATATTGACTGGAGCAAACATGATTACCATTATGTTGCATTGTCTTTGCTCGTGAAAATTGGCGAAATTCTCAATTTTATGAGCGATTTACCGAATGATGACATGGTACTTCCAGAGATGAAGGAATAAGATGAAAAGAGGTATAAACTGTTTTTTATGTAAAATGAATATTCAATAAAAACCCTCTTATGGTCGATCGTTATGCAATAGATGTTGTAAACTCTATTGGACACGGTGCCTTTGGAAAAATCTTTGAGTGCAAAATAACGAATCAGTTTTATGAATACCTTCGATCGAATGGAATTTCGATGCCACTTGACACACTTGGCACATTATTTGCTGTAAAAATTCAAAATTATGAAACGCTTTTTCAGGGACAACTGTCATTGTTGAGAGAGATCGATGTCTTGATGCGTACAAAAAACTACCCAGGAACGGTTGAGATATTTGATTTTTATTTGTGCGACGAAACAAAGCAGGCTTATCTCATTCTGAGACTCGCTCAGACGTCTCTTGATGGATACATTAGAAGCGAAACGGATCCATTTCGCAGAGTTGCATTTTTGCCGTTTTTCAATGCTCAAATGTTACTACATCTTGGTTATTTAAAACACAATAGTATTGCACATCGAGATATTAAACCGCAAAACATCTTACTGCAGTCTGCGCCGCATATTTTTGGGTGGACTGTTGACAAATCACTCGTTGATGCATGCTCCACTAATCGTTTCTATTCGATCGAAAAAGTTTATCTCGAAAACTATTGCGGAAACCCAATACAACAACTTTGTAGGCATTTTCAACCAATGGGTCAAAATTGCAACTGTTTTATTTCTGAAACAGAAAACAGTGGTGCCCCACCGCCAATTCGTTTTGGTCTTTATGAAAAACCGACAAACGAAAATTCGTTTCAAAAACCAGTACCAGAAAGAACTGAAAAACCCGGGACGCAAGCAATTCCGATTAAGACGTTAAAGAAAATTGATCGCGTTGGAAGTTGTCCGGCACGCAATCTATTTGATAGCAGTGATGCTATGGATGAAGACGTCGTCACTGTTTCTCAACGAGGCGAACAACAAGAGGAGCCGCTGTTTCCTTTGAACGCAAAAACAGAAAAAAAGATACGTCGCGACCAGAGGACAATGCATTTCGCATATCTTTGCGATTTTGGATTATCAAAGCACATGAACAAAACTCATCACTCTCCCTACATTGTGACGCCAAATTTTCGCGCACCTGAACTGTTTGATCCAGTCTCATTCAGTACCGAGGATGATGATAATCCGACTCAAGATCAATTGTTTGCCGCCAGAGGTGCAATACGACAAAACAAATTACGCTCTTCTCTCTTATTATCAACACAGAATAGTACAAATAGCCCGTCTTCATCCGATCCAAATGACGTTAGTTTAAAAAGGGAAGAAGATTTGGCATATAATGAAAGTATTGATATTTGGGGACTCGGGTGCACGCTGGCTCAACTCGTCACTGGGAAACCTCTATTTCCTGGCAAAAACCTTCAATCTGTGTACACTGCAATCAAAGGTCTTCTGAGCGGAACAAGTTTTGTACAAGCGCCTCAGCAAATTCATCGCGAAAATAATAATGACGATAGATTATTTCGATTGGATGAAGAAAGGGGTTTTGTAAATGCTTTTGGAGAAGAGAGTGACGAACAAATTTGGCAACAGGAAGCGCAAGAAAATACTATGTGGATAACATCGGTATCAAAGCGAACCGAACGCATTCGCCAACGAATATTTCTTCAATTGTTGTCAAACAATGAACCGTCTGCACAACGCGTCTGCGACATGTTGGGTAATGATTTCTTTGATATGCTTGCGCATATGTTGGACCCGAACCCTCAAACCAGATTAGATGCGGAACAATTATTTGCACATAAGTTCGTAGAGGCATACGTACAGCCGACATTGACCTTGATATTTGCAATTTCAACCGAGAAACCGAGTCGTTTTCCGCCAATTCAATTTTCAAAAAGATCAGACCATCACTGGTGGGCATTCCAACATGGATTAAGAGCCGGATCGTTTGAAAAAAATCAGTTACTTCCATTTAAATTTCCGCACGAACATCAAGTCATATTCACGCAACGTTGCCTTATTTTTGACTATATGTTGGAGATTGTTCGTCAAACAAAGTGTCGCTATCAGACACTGTTTTCGGCACTTTATCACTTTGACCGATGTGTGGCAAATTTTGCAAGGGAAGAAGCACAAACTGTACTGCTAAATGCCGACAATTACAACTTGCTCGCTGTTTGCTGCATTTATTTAACAGTAAGATATTACGAAAGGATATTTATCTCAACAGAAGCGTTGTTGCAACATTTGAAACTGATTGTTGGTAAACTAAAACTTGAGAAATACATGGCTTTATTTCTCGACACTATTGGTGGTCAATTGACGTTGCCTAGTCCGTGGCATTTTGTCTTGCTCTCATTCAACGAACTGCTAATACTGAGAAAACAAGAATTTGCAACTGTGACAAGTTACAAAAACGTTTTAACAAGTCTATTTGGACACACCCTGAAAGTAACTGGATCCCACTTGCAAAGGAAAAAACGTGTCAAGAAGTCAAAAGAACGAGAGCAACTTTTTGATTCACTAAAAAGTATATCTGCAGCCAACAATCTTTTATTTGCAGAAAATTTGCGTGCAGATGCTAGAATGCCAAATAGAATTTACACCTCTCATTTTAAAAAGCATTGTTCACGACTATTATTACTGATTATGAAAGATATGCGAGCACCTTATATTGCACATAATAATCGTGCTTTGGGGAAACTCGTATTTAACAAATGTTTGTTCAATGGTTTATTTATCGCTTCGTTTGAGAAACTGCAATTGAAACATGATTACAGCATGTTCGCTCGCTCGACAGTGACATTAGTAAAAGCAAGATATAATTAAACTCTTCTTCTCTTTGGTGCACTCTTTAATGCTTCCAATTCCTCTTCAACATCATTTTCTAAATCTTCCTCCGCATCGTCCTCAATCTCTTCTACCTCATCTTCTTCGGCTTCAGGTTGTTGTGGACCGTTGTCTAACAAAACAACTTGAGATTTCTTTTCTACTGTTGGCTTGATCATTGCAGGAACTGCAGCACCGTTCCTCTTTCTCTTTTTGTTATACGCTCCTTCGTCTGCCATTGCGTTTCTCTCTGCAATTTCTTCCATTTGTGAGGCTGTAAATTGATTGTTTCCCGCAATACGAGAAGCATATTTGTTGTGGATAACAGCGTTTGCTGCGTCTGGTTCTTTGTAGTTCTTCTTTGCATATTGCCAGTATTTCTCACAACCGACGCGAAACGGTGGCAGATGAAGTTCTGCACGATACCACTTGAATTTCTTTTGTGGATCCAATGACGTTTCACGTACATCAACAAATAAAACGCGATGCTCCGAGGTTGCAACATCCATCAGATCATTAAACTTTTTCAGCGTTTTAATGTGCGTCTTACAGAACATGTCGTATATTTCGTGTCGAATGTCGTGATTGTCTTCTTTGAAAAAGAACCAATAGTCTACGTTTTGACGAATTGGAGGTGGCAAGTCTTTGAGATATTGGCACGTTATAATGGCAAAGATATTCTTGTGTCGCCCGTTCATAGCCAAATCACGAATGATCGGCTTGTTAAACAATTTTTTGTCTGAAAGCATATCTTCTAAAACTGCAATAATCGTTGGATCTTTGATGTATCTTTCACGAAAAGGCAAGTCTTCAATTTTCTTACCTTGAGCAGAAAGCGCATTCTTTTCGTCTCGTGTGAATTTTCTTCGGCACTTTTTGTTCTTGGTTGTTTGCCACTTGTAAATCTCTTCAAACTGAGCCAAATTGCATGTATCGTACATAAACATTTTTGGAAAAATACAATCATACTCTCCATTTGCCTCGCCTGACGACGTAAAACATACACCGGCAGGGATTTTTTGCTTTGCATAAAGGAGATTTTTCAAAACGGTCGTTTTACCACCACCTTTTGTGGACACCAGACCAATGAGCGCAGAATTTCGTAAAGTTGCTAAATCCAATTTCTGCAAACTCAATACATCATCGTCTTGTTGCGTCATGAATATTCCTGTTTAAGTAATTACGAATGGGGAACAAAATTTTATTTACTAATTTAACTAGATTTTTGCGATATAGCAATTACGGTTTTAATGGAACATTTTCATTGTTCAAGGTTTGTTCTTTGTCAGCCAAGTAATGAGACAAAATAGAAAATAGGCAACAGATTAAAAATACAGTACCAATTCCAAATACAACTTTAAACATCAAAGCCCATCCATAGTAAACAGGACAAAGGCCAATATAAGAATTTGAAAAATTTTGCAAATCGTAAGAAACCGATATATGTTTTCCAATCGGAGAATACTGTTCAATATAATAATACAAGAATGAATTTGGTATCTCACCCTCAAACCAATTATTACTTTCTATTGTTTTGTTTGCCACATTATAGGAATATGAATAAACGACCCAATTTTCATTTCGAATTGGAGGATTGTATTTTCCAGTTTGAAAATTTGTAATACTACCGTTGACTGTTGCACAACCAGGTACAAGTGTATTATCCAATGTAATTGCACTAACCAAAAGAATTGAAAGAAACGAAACGAAGCAAACAAATAATAGAATGCAGAAAAAAATACGTCGTTTTGCAACAATCATCTGTGAAATCTTTGTCATGGAAGAAAAAAATGAATAATTTATCATTCGTTAACAAATATTTTTATCGCAACTTAACTATCGAATGCCTGAAACAACTGCCCAAATCTGCTCGCGTCTGTCGTAAAAGAGTGAAAATAGATAGTTGAAAGCGTATTGCGTTTCAATCATCTTGCTATTTGTTAACATAAGCGGCATTAAGCGCATTGCGTCGGCCAATAATTTAAAGTGTCTATCGTATTGCGCAATCAATTTTGGATAACGTGCTGTGAATTCAGGTGAACCAACACCGTGATCTCTGTGCAATTTCATAATCGTATCATAAATAGCAACGAGACCAACTGTTTGTTCAACAAGAATCTGTGCTTGTCTGTCATAGTCATCCAAACGTTCGTCTTTGTCAACGTATCTGCGAAAACAATAAAACTGATCAATTGCATGCAGCAAATCCGGTGCACGGGCTCGTAGCATTGCAATTTGATTTGGTGGAAATTTGTCTCCTGGGAGCATTAGTTCGCGAGGTGGATTGACCAGTGTTTGATTCACAACAGAAAGTACCGCTCCTCCTGCGGCACCAATAAATGCACCTAGCAAGACATTAGGTATGCTGACGTCTTTAATTAAATCACCGACAAAATCAAATACCTTGCCAGTTGAAAAGGACTCGTCGTCTTTTTTCTCGGTCATTTATTTATTTTAATTAATTGGGTCAAAAAACTTACTACGCGGCAATCAAACCATTTTTAACACATAATTCGTTAAATAAACTTATTTCTTTTTGGTTCATTTCCGGTAGTTCATCACGAATAGCGTGTTCATCAAATCCGTCACAAAATATAAAAAGCAAAGGTAAGTAGTCTTGAGTTAATTGTTTCTTTTTTTCATCATTAAACGTGTGCCAACGATTTTTAAAGAATGCTTCTTTGTTTTCACACCAGACTTTATAGAAAACATGACCGCATTTGCATGTCATATACGGACTGAAATCTGGTACCTTCATATTTTCCATCGGATGTGTACAATGCTGATCAATATCCAACAGAAATGAACAAAATTCAGTTACATTTTTCAACAAGTAGGGACATCCTGGCTAGGCATCATAAAAACAACCATAGAATCTCTTCCTGTCAATTTGCATTGTCATTTTTGAATTTAAAGTTGTTGGAAAAAAATCAAAACTGTTTTTTTATCGCGAGTAAAACTCTTTGCGCAATTCAAATTTTTCAGGTAAAAGTAAAAAAAACTCATCTGCATCTCTAATGTCAGTAAAAACAAGCGCTAGGCCATTGTAAAAAAAATGTCTGGAAAGTGCTCAACTTGCTCGGCTCTTCAGCCACAAATCCTGCGAGAACTCACATGCCGTGAATGCTGCACTCGTGTTGAAGATGCACCATTTATCTACCCCGACGGTCCAACTGGCTCTGAACTCGATTTGGGTGCAGATCTTGACAAACTCGGTTGCCTGTACCATGACAAAGAGGTGAATATTTTGAATGCGTGCTTTTATCCTCACGAGGGTGCCAATATGCTTTACCTTGGCGAAGCAACACAGATTGCATACACGACTCTCCCAGAGACGCTAAACTCTGAGTTGTTCAAATTTCGCTTTCGCAAGTATCCACTGATTGAAGGTGCAATCCGTGATACGCAAGGTCGTGTGCTCTACCAATCTCGAGGTCGTTGCATCCGTGAAGGTGATAATTTGACGATGGATAACGTTGCGATTGCTCGCGTTTTGACAAATGATGGCTTTGTTTCACCATACAATACGCCATACATCAACGTGCCGTACCGCGACGCTTTGGCCGACTTTGATTACGCTGGAACCAAATCCGCCGAGAATATTCGCATTATTTCAGAGGACTTTGATCCTACGATCCCATTGAACAATCAACCGATCGTTCGCATGGATGGTACAAAACGTTACTATATCCAGTTTACACGAACAGGAATGTTTTTGTCGCTTGTCCCAGGTCAAATGCCAGCGCCATGCCTCGTGAAAACTAGCGGCGCGATGCTTCCATCAACAGCGTTCTTCTTCTTGGAACCACGTTTTGCGTTTACGTCGCGTGAAGATGCGCAAAAGAAATTGCAACAAGCGAGATTGCTCGAACAGCAACGACAAGCCGCTGCTGCAGTCGCTGCTGCGGCCGCTGCCAAATGATAAATTAGCGGTTGAATAAAATTAAAAATTAAAAAAAACTACTTTCAAAATGAGCACTGCTAAAACAGCGTATCAACAATTGATTGATGCAAAATATCCGTTTGAGCGAACGGTGCCTGAAAATTCAGAAGATATTGACGTGTTGATGGATCACATTATGAAAATCTCTTTTCTCTCGAATCGCGAATCTTTAAAGCAACAGGCTCTGATGCAGGCTGCTGAAGAGTATTCAATCCAACAATGTCAAATTCAATGCAAAAAAGATGGTCGTATGAAACGTGAAAAAGAAGACGAAGTTGGTCACGATGGAAAAATGAAACTCAATCAGGGGCAACTGCTTGCACAGATGGAAAAGGAGATGAGTGACAAGGGTATGACAAAAGAGGAGCGAAAACGCCTCGAACAAACAAAAGCATTTCACGCGGCGCTGGAATCCATTCCGTGGACTGAATTGAATGAGCCATCTGTTGCAGAACACGTGCCAAAAAGCACTGTCGAAGACGACGGAAAACCAAAGCCGTTTTTGACAAAGAGTATCTTTAATGCACCAACTCCGCTGACCGCAGCAGAAGAGGCTGAATTAAACTTTGATGTAAAACGAGGTGTTGCTACAATTGAAGGAAGTTTAAATGATGATGAGGATGTTGATGATAAGAAACCAGTTACAGCAACAAACCAGGACAATGATGACGACAATGATAGACAAGAAAAGAAAAACATTGTTTTAAAACCTGCCATTCCGGAAGACGCCGTTGCTCCCATTATTACTGAGGAGATGTTGGCTCTTGACCCAAACAACCCAGAAATTGTGCCACAACCAATTAAGGAGCGTGAAAATCGCTTTTCCTATGCCGCCAAGTTTGGTGATGAGTTTGAAACTGCGGCATTGGATAAGAATGTGACTGAAGATCAATTTAAAGATATTTTGCGCGCTAAAAAGGCTGCTCACGCAGAAAAATGGAAAGAAGTTGATGAAAATGTCGCAGGTTTTGTTGCTGACGGTTCAGTTGTTCCGCTCGAAAACGAAGGTAAACTGGCTCGCGCCGATCTTCCACCCGTCTATCATGCAGCAACACAGCGAAGCAAAGTCCTCAGAGGCAAATACGATCCAGCGTTGGATAAACCATTTTTGTGGAGCAAGAATTTTGTTTACATCGTCGTCAGTATGATTGGTCCCGATTGCCCACAGCAAGCGCCACGACGCATGTTTCGTGTTTGGGGCGGCGTTAAAACAAAGAAGGAAGGCAAAGATTTGATGGATGAGGTTATCAAACGTAATCCTTACGGATCATGGTGGAGAACGTATCTTTATTCAATTCAACGCTGGATCGCATTTCCGCCAAAGGGACAGACAAAAGACGACAATGGAACTGTTATGGAAGGAAACAACGAGTATTGCGAATATCAACAAGCATTCATGGATCATCAAAAGCACGTTGCCGTTGAGTTGGAGCAACGTGGTCTCGATGCAAAGGTTGGTGAAAAGACTGCTGGTCAAAGCATTATTGAACAGTTGAAACAAAAGAACATGAATGTTCCTGGCGGTGTTGATGCTTCAATGATTCCGCGAAACAAATAAACATTTTTCAATAAACTACAATACGATATTATTTCAAACATCTCATTGATAAAAAAACGACTTACTCGCAAATAAAAAAGTAAAATTTTATACAGCCTCTAAAACTATTAAAAACATAATGTCCAAACTTCTTGGAAATTGCACATTGTCAAGTGTATCGATCGCTTGCAATGGTAGCACATCGTTGACGTTTGCACTACCGATTACAGTCGCT
>JACDJC010001100.1_pt1 | contig 25688 bp, 20 predicted proteins | sample 7454191 | NCBI WGS metagenome assembly JACDJC01 (sample SAMN14253291, study PRJNA609438) | sludge metagenome | isolation source: sludge after 25d culture with pyrite and EDTA | collected 2018-12-20 | reverse complement strand
CCGCTTCGCTTTGACTGCTCCCTCGTGCGGCTCGTCGCTGGCGCTTCCCTCGCCGCCCGCACTCTGGCTGGCACGATCTGAGCACCGCGTCGCGGCGGGGCGCGGGTGGTGGCTCCCGTAGAGTCCACGGGGTGAAGCTGCTGCTGCTCGATGGAAACTCCTTGACGTATCGCGCGTTCTACGCGCTGCCCACCGACATGGCCACGGCCTCGGGGCAGGTCACCAATGCGGTGTTCGGGTTCACCTCGATGTTCATCTACATGGTCAAGGACCAGCAGCCCGATGCGGTGGTGGTGGCGTTCGACCGGCCCGAGCCGACGTTTCGTCACGAGGCCGACCCGTTGTACAAGGCACAGCGCGAAGCAGCGCCCGACATCCTGCGCCAGCAGATGGGATTGGTGCGCGAGGTGCTCGCGGCGCTGAACATCACCGTGCTCGAGCTCGCCGGGTGGGAAGCCGACGACATCCTGGCCACGCTCGCCGAGCAGGCGAAGCAGCAGGGCCACGACGCCATCATCGTCACGGGCGATCGCGACAGCTACCAGCTGGTGCACGATCCGCACGTGAAGGTGATGTACAACAGGCGCGGCGTCAGCGACTACGCGCTGTACGACGAGGCGGGCATCGCCGAGAAGACGGGGGTGACCCCTGCGCTGTACCCGCAGTACGCCGCGCTGCGTGGCGACCCCAGCGACAACCTGGAGGGCGTGCCCGGCGTGGGCGAGAAGACCGCGGCGAAGCTGCTCAACCAGTACGGCAGCCTCGATGGCATCTTCGCTCACGTCGACGAGCAGACCCCGAAGTTGAGGGGCTCGCTGATCGAGCACGAGCAACGCGCGCGCCACAACTTCGAGATGATGACCCTGCGCCGTGATGCGCCCGTCACGGTCGACTTCGGCACGCTCACGGTGGAACCGAACGACGTGGAAGTGAAGCGGTTGTTCGACTTCCTCGAGTTCCGAGCGTTGCACGACCGGCTGTACGAGGCGCTGGCCACGTTCGGCATCGGTGCGGCCGCAGCCGGCGCCGGGCCTTCGTCGTCGGCGGAGGTGTTGGAGGCGGAGGTCACCGACGTGCTCGACGTCGCCGCGGCTGCGGAACTGATCGCCGGCCAGACCACGCTCGACGCCATTCCCGCGTGGTCCGGCGACGCCGGCCGCAGCGACGTCATCGGGCTGGCCGTCGTCACCGATGCCGACAGCGCGGAAGTCGCGTGGCTTCCCGCTCAGGTGGTGCATGCGCCGCAGGTGCTGGAGGCGTTGGGGGCACACCGCGGCTGGCGCGGCCACAACGCGAAGGCGCTGATGCGCTGGTTGCTCGACCAGGGCGGGGCGGTCCCAGGCCTTCGGCTCGACACGGCCATCGCGGCCTACCTCATCGACCCCGCCGACACTCGCTATGCGTTGCGCGACCTGTTGGCCCGCTACACCCGCTTCCAGCTGCCCGACGACGGCTCCGCCGCCAAGGGCCAACTCGACTTCGGCGGTGGGCCCGACGAGCGCCAGGTCGCGGCACGTGGCGCGCTGGCCGTCGCTCATCTGTCGGCGGCGTTGGAGGCCTCGCTCGACAAACAGGGCATGGCTGCCCTCTATGCCACCATCGAGAACCCGCTGGTCGGCGTGCTGGCGAAGATGGAGCACGTGGGCATCGCAGTCGACGTGGCCGAACTCACCAAGCTCAACGAGCGTCTCACCGCCGATGTCGAGCGCTTGGGTGCTGTGCTGCAGGAGGTGGTCGGGCGCCCGTTCAACATCAACTCGCCGATCCAGTTGCGCGAGATCCTCTACACCGAGCGCGGGCTGGCACCGGGCAAGAAGACCAAGACCGGCTTCAGCACCGACGCGGCCACGCTCGAGAAGCTGCGCGACGAGTGGCCGGAGTTCATCGACCCGCTGCTGCAGTACCGCGAGGTGGAGAAGCTGCGTGGCACCTATGGCACCGGCCTGCTGGCGGAGGTGGCGCCCGATGGTCGCATCCATGCCACCTTCAACCAGACGGTGGCGCGCACGGGCCGGCTGTCCAGCGACCAGCCCAACCTGCACAACATCCCGGTGCGCAGCGAGGAGGGCAAGCTGTTCCGCAAGGCGTTCATCCCGGCGCCCGGTTGCCAGCTGCTCGTGGCCGACTACAACCAGATCGAGCTGCGCTGCATCGCTCACCTCGCCCAGGACCCTGGGTTGATCGAGGCGTTCACCAGCGGCACCGACATCCACAACGCAACGGCATCGCGGGTGTTCGGCGTCGAACCGGCGGCGGTCACCACCGAGCAGCGGTCGAAGGCGAAGATGGTCTCGTACGGGCTGGCGTACGGCATGGAGGCCTACGGGCTGGCGCAGCGCCTGTCGATTCCGACCAGCGAAGCGGCCGTCATCCTCGATGCCTACTTCGAGGCGTTCCCGAACGTGAAGGCCTACATGGACCGCACCGTGGTCGAGGCCCGCATGCGGGGCTACACCGAAACGCTCTTCGGTCGCCGTCGTCCAATTCCCGAGTTGTCCAACAGCAACTTCCGCATCCGCCAGGCAGGCGAACGCCAGGCGATGAACGCCGGCATCCAGGGGCTCGCAGCCGACATCTTCAAGGTCGCGCTCGTGCGCATCGACGAGGCGCTGGTTGCCGCCGGGGTAGCCAGTCAACTGGTGCTGCAGGTGCACGACGAGGTGCTGGTCGAGACTCCCGAGGCCGAGATGGAGCGCGTCGGACCGCTGGTGATCGACCTCATGCGCGGCGCCGCGCAGCTCGACGTACCGCTCGAGGTCAACGTCGCCTGGGGCAAGACCTGGGCCGCGGGCAAAGGCTGACCGGTCGCCATGGCGAAGGCCAGTCCCGACCATCAGCACTGGTTCGAGCCGATCGCCGCGCATCTGGGGAGCGCGTACCTGCGCTACTCGTTCACCAAGGGCACACGGCAGGAGGTCGACTTCTTGTTCGACGCGCTGCAGCTGCGGCCGGGGCAGCGGGTGCTCGATGTCGGTTGCGGGCCGGGCCGGCACGCGCATGAGCTGGCTCGCCGTGGGCTGATCGTGCACGGCATCGACATCAGCGAACGATTCATCGAGCTTGCCGCTGCAGACGCACCCGACGGTGCGACGTTCCAGCGTCTCGATGCCCGCGACCTGGGCTTCGACGGTGAGTTCGACGCGGTCATCTGTCTCTGCCAGGGCGCGTTCGGACTGATGACGGCGAATGGCGACGACGAGCGGGTGCTTGCCGCCATGGCCCGGGCGCTGCGACCCGGTGGCCAGTTGGCGCTGAGCGCCTTCAACGCCTACTACGCGGTGAAGTACTTCGCGGCCGGCGACAACCCGGGGGCGACCTTCGACGCTGCCACCGGCGTCAATCACGAGCACACCGAGGTGCGCAACGAGCAGGGCGAGGCCAAGGCCGTCGACCTGTGGACCGGCTGCTACACCCCGCGCGAGCTGCGCGTGCTCTGCCGCGTGGCCGGGTTGACGGTCGACTCGATCAGCAGCGTCGAACCGGGTGGTTACGGCTGGGCCGAGCCCACCACCGAGACGGCTGAATTCTTGGTGATCGCACACCGCAGCTGATGACGCACGGCAAGTGCGCTGGTAGCCTCTCGGGGTCCGGAATCCGCCGGTCTCCTAGGTTTTTGTTCGAAAGCGATCGTCCCTTGTCCGATACCTCTACAACCTTCTTGACGTCCGGTGCCTGGGGCACCTTCGATGAAGAGGGCAACTACACCCCCCGCCAGATCGTGTCCGACGACCTCGGCATGTCGTTCTCCGAAGCCATCGAAGGCACCATGGTCTCCGTCGAGGACGGCCAGCTGGTCAACGGCATCGTCGTCAAGATCGACAAAGACGAAGTGCTGCTCGACATCGGGTACAAGAGCGAAGGTGTCATCCCGTCGCGCGAGCTCAGCATCCGCAACGATGTCGACCCGCACGAGATCGTCACCCTCGGCGAGTCCATCGAAGCGCTGGTGCTCACCAAGGAAGACAAAGAGGGCCGTCTGGTCCTGTCCAAGAAGCGGGCGCAGTACGAGCGTGCGTGGGGCACCATCGAGAAGATCAAGGAAGCCGAAGGCACCGTCGAGGGCCCGGTCATCGAAGTGGTCAAGGGCGGTCTCATCGTCGACATCGGCCTGCGTGGCTTCCTGCCCGCATCGCTGGTCGAGCTGCGCCGTGTGCGCGATCTCGTGCCGTACGTCGGCAAGATCGTCCAGGCCAAGATCATCGAGCTCGACAAGAACCGCAACAACGTGGTGCTCAGCCGTCGCGCCTTCCTGGAGGAGACGCAGAAGGAGAGCCGCGACAGCTTCCTCACCAACCTCAAGCCGGGCGAGATCCGCGAGGGTGTCGTCAGCAGCGTGGTGTCGTTCGGTGCCTTCGTCGACCTCGGTGGCATGGATGGTCTCATCCACGTCAGCGAGCTGTCGTGGAAGCACGTCGATCACCCGGGCGCCGTGGTCACCGTTGGCGACAAGGTCACCGTGCAGGTGCTCGATGTCGACTTCGATCGCGAGCGCATCAGCCTGTCGCTGAAGGCAACCCAGCAGGATCCGTGGCAGGAGTTCGCCGGCTCGCACGAAGTGGGCCAGCTGGTCTACGGCCGGGTCACCAAGCTGGTGCCGTTCGGTGGCTTCGTGCAGGTGGGCGAAGGCATCGAGGGTCTGGTGCACATCTCCGAGATGAGCACGCACCACGTCGACTCGCCCGAGCAGGTCGTCACGCCGGGCGAGGAGCTGTGGGTGAAGATCATCGATCTCGACCTCGCTCGCCGTCGCATCAGCCTGTCGATCAAGCAAGCCGCCGAAGGTGGCGAGCTGGCCGAGGAGTACCGTTCGCACTTCGAGATCGACGAGCACGGCAACTGGGCCGCCGGCGGCGACGATGCCGAGCGCGAGGCCGCGTGGGCCGAGTACTACGAGGAGAACCCGGGCGAGGCCCCGCCGGCCGCCGACGGTGCCGAGGCAGCCGCGCCGGCCGTCGCCGACGTCGAGGCCGTTGCCGACGCCGAAGTGGTCGAGGCGCCGGAAGCCTGATCCGTACCGATTCGCAGTGATGGCACGGCCGTGAGGCCGTGCCATCGTGCGTTTTCAGGTGAGTTTGACGATGCCCATCTTGACGGCCATCAGCACGGCCTGCGTGCGATCGCGAGCATTGAGCTTGTCGTAGATCGAGGCGAGGTGGTTCTTCACGGTGCGATGGCTGATGTAGAGCCGCTCGGCGATCTCGTTGGTGCCCAGACCATCGGCGACGAGCTGCAGCACCTCTTCCTCGCGAGTGGAGATGATGCCGTCGGTTTCACGTCGTGCTTCCTTGAGCAAGGCCTCGGCAAGGTGCGGCGACATCGGCCGATCGCCATTGGCGGCGAGGCGCACGGCTTCGGCGACCTCGCTCACCGATGAGTCCTTGGTGACGTAACCGACTGCGCCCGCCTTGAGGGCGTTGTCGAACACTTCGCGGTCGATGTGCATGGTGAGCATCACCACCCGCATCTCGCTTCTCGCTGCCAGCAGCTGGCGGGTGGCGTCGATGCCGTCGACCTTGGGCATCGAGACGTCCATCAGCACCACGTCGGGTCGCAGTGCCAGTGCGCTGCGGACACCTTCCTCGCCGTCGGCCGCTTCGCCGATGACATCGATGCCCTCCGCTTCCAGGGCGCGCCGCAGCGCTTGGCGCAGCATCGTGTGATCATCGACCAGAACCACGGACAGTGCCATCAGCGTGCTGAGTCTCCTAGGTGAAGGTCGAGGCGCACTTCCGTACCGCCCGTGGAGAGCGACTTGACGGTGAGCTCGGCCTCGATGCGATGCGCCCGTTCGCGCATGCCGACGAGACCGTAACTGTCGGGTCGCGCGCCCGTGGCATCGAGACCGATGCCGTCGTCGCGAACAGTGATCTGCAGTGCAGAGCCGTTTCGCCGCCCGGCGACCAGCAGGTGGGTGGCTCGCGAATGTCGCTCGGCGTTGACGATGGCTTCGCGAACGATCTGCCACAGCTCGCGTTCCATCATCTGCGGCAGGCGTTCGCCCAACCGGAGGTCGGTGGCCGTGTGGATGCCGCTGCGCTGCTCGACGCGCTGCAGGAACTCGGCCGTGGTGGCCGCGAGATCGCGGTGGTCGGTGACTTCCGTGCGCAGGTCGTACAGCGTGTCGCGCACTTCGGTGACCGCGGCCGAGACCTGCTCGCGCAGCTCACGCAGCACGGGCTCGATCTCCCCACCATCGACCGCCACGGCGAGTGCGCGATCGACCTCGAACCCGATCATGGCCAGCGACGAGCCGACATGATCGTGCAGCTCGCGAGCGATGCGCGAGCGCTCTTCGTCGGCGGCCAGCGTGCGGATGCGGCGGAACATGCGGGCGTTGTCGATGGCGATGCCGAACGGCTCGCTGAGGCCGTGCACCACCTCCGCCTGCTGCTGCCCGAACGCACCGGGTGTGGAGGTCTCGACCGCGATGAACCCCACCAACGCACCGCGCGCGCGGAGCGCGGCGTACAGCCCGCTGCGGGCACCGGCGCACACGCCGTCGCCCTTGCCGAGGTCGTCGATGCGAATGGTCTTCATCGACTCGGCGGCCTGGCGCAGCCCCGATGGCAGGTGATCGAGCGGGTGTGCGCCCGCTGTCTCGGCGCCCTGCGTGCGCACGGGAGTCGCGCTGCGCGTGATCGGGTCGACGAGGTACACGGTGAGCAGGTCGTGCTGCACCATGCTGCGCAGCCGCCCGACGGTGGAGTCGAGCACTTCCTCCAGGTCGAGTGACGCCGGCAGGGTCTGAGCCACTCGCTGCAGCGCGAACAGCAACGAGTTCGCCTCTGCCAGCCTGCTCACCCGGTCGAGCGCGAAACGTTGTTGGCGAGCGGCGTCGTGCGCTGCGCGGTGCGCCAGCCCGCTGGTGAACGCCACCAGGCCGAGCAACCCCACCCAGAGCGCGCCGTCTTGCAGGCCTTGCCGCACACCGACGTTGGGGACGTGCTGCACGGTGACGACGGCGACCGCGGCGACGGCGAGCTGGGCACTGAACGCACCGCCGGCGGCGAACCCGGCGAGCATGCCGGTGGGCACCAGGAACAGCACGAACGGAGACGCCCATGCGCCGCTCAACAAGATGGCGGCGGTGACACCGGCCAGTTCGATGACGATGCGGAGGCGCACCTTGGCGTCGTTGCGGTACGCCACGGGCCGGCGGCAGGCCACCGCCGTGAACACGGCGGCTGCGGCGGTGATGGCGACCAGGCTCCAGTTGTGCCAGGAGAGGCTCGGCTGTGCGCGCACGACGGCGCCGGCCAGCGCGGCCAGCCGGAACGGCCACAGCGGCGCGGCGTTGAGGGTGGGGCTGACGGTGGGCGGCGGCTGGTGGCGAGCGCGCCGGTCGACGCCGCCCGGCGGCGTGCGACTGGAACTGCGCCGCTCGACGAGCGGCCACCCCACCGATGTGGGGTCGGTGCCCGGCGAACCGGGCAGTTCGTCGGTGTCGTCGGCCACGGGCCGGAGCCTACTTGCGGCGGCAACCTACACTTCCGCTCATGATCCTGGTGGGGCTGACTGGTGGCATTGGTTCCGGCAAGTCGACGGTCAGCGCCGCGCTGGCTGCTCGCGGTGCTGTCATCGTCGATGCCGACCAGGTGGTGCGCGACGTGCAGCAGCCGGGGTCGCCGGTGCTGGCCAAGTTGGCCGAGCGGTTCGGTGCGCAGGTGATTGCCGCCGACGGCTCGCTCGATCGGCCGGCGCTGGCGGCCATTGCGTTTGCCGACCCCGACGCGCTGAAGGACCTGAACGGCATCGTGCACCCGGCAGTCGGCGCGGAGATGAACCGGCAGGTGATGCAGCACGTCGCCTCCGAGCGGGTGGTGGTGCTCGACATCCCGCTGCTCACCGAGAACCCGCGCGAGGGTCTGCAAGGCAAGATCGTCGTCGACGTGCCGGTGGAAACTCAGGTCGATCGCCTCGTGCGCTTCCGCGGCTTCGACGAAGCCGACGCTCGGGCGCGCATCTCACGCCAGGCGACGCGCGAGCAGCGCCTCGAGGGTGCGGGTTTCGTGGTCGACAACAGTGGCGACACGGCCGCGCTGGCGCCGCAGATCGAGCGGTTGTGGCGTTGGCTGCAGTCGCTGCCGCAGCTGCCCGCCGACTACCAGTTCGCCGGTCGCAAGGACGGCGTCGACAAGGACGGCGTCGACAAGGACGGCGTCGACAAGGACGGGGCCGCGCCTACAGCCTGACCCGGCCGACGATCTCGTCGTCGTCGATGTCGCCGGTGGGCACGAAGCCGTGGGCGAGGTAGAACGGTTCAGGTGAACCGGGGCCTTGGCCCCAGCTGGTGGTGAGCGTCGTGTGGCCCCACGCGCGAAGTTGGGCGCACAGCGCTGCCAGCACCTGGGTGCCGAGGCCCCTTCGTTGGTGCATGCGGTCGATCAGCAGGCGCCACATGTACGGCTCGGGGTGGTGGTCGGTCACCATTGCCAGCATCAGGAACCCGACTCGTTCGCCGTCGGCCAGCACACCCCGCATCCACGGCACGACCGGCGCTCCGTCGATCACCTCCGGGAACAGCGCGTCGCGGAACGTGAGGGCCATCGGCGAGACGAAGCGCTCCTGCGAGTGGTGAGTGCGCAGGCGGCCCCAGAGGTAGGCGTCGTCGGGCGTGATCTCGACGAGCTCGACCTCAGCCGCCGGCGTGCGGGGTCGCACCTTCCACGCAGCACGCGCCGCAGCGAGCAACGCGTACCGTAGGTCGTCGACCCACTCGCCGCGTATCAGCTCCGCCTCGCGGGCGAGGCTCTCGAACGTGAACCCGAGCGCCTCCAGCACGCGCATCGATGGCACGTTCTCCGGGTCGAGCGTCGCCACGAAGCGGTGCACGCCAGCGGCGCAGAGCGCGTCGACGACTGCGCCGGCGGCCTCGGTGGCGTAGCCCTTCCCGTGGTGCGCGCCGGCAAACGTGTAGCCCAGCGTGGCGAACATGCCGCCGCCGCGCAGCTCGACAGCCACATCGCCGACCACCTCGCCAGTTGCTGTCAACTCGACGGCGAGGCCGACCCAGTGGCCATCCGTTGGGCCGTCCAGCTCGGCCTGGCGGTCGATGCTGCGCTGCGCAGCGGCTTTGGTGTACGGCATCTCCCAATCCTGGAAGTGGGCGATGGTCGGGTCCGCTCGGTACGCGTGAACCGGCCCAAGATCGGGCTGGCGCATCATGCGAATGGTGAGGCGTTCCGTGCGCAGCGGCAGCATGGCTCGGACAGTAGTGCCGTGTCGGCCGACGTTCGCCTGGTTTGGACGCCATCGCCCACAGTGACGTCCGGGGAGCCGATGGTTTCCGGAAGTCATCCGTCCCAGCTCGGCCTTCGGGCGTGATTCGTCCCGGCGTGCGACAAGTCACGCCCAGTTGGTGCGCACCGCCGCCTCCCGCGTGCTTCCGGGTGTGCCCAGAAGCCGACGTCGCACGCTGACGCGCTGCGGAGTGCCGCGTGGCTCGGGCTCTCGCGACGCAGGATTGGTGGCCGCACGAACACCCGTTCGCCGGGTAGGCTGCGCAACGTGCCCGAGTTCAAGGTCGAGTCCCTCTTCCAGCCGGCTGGCGACCAGCCGCAGGCCATTGCCAAGTTGGCCGAGGGCATCGAGCGCGGCGATCGCTTCCAGACCCTGCTGGGCATCACCGGCTCCGGCAAGAGCGCCACCATCGCCTGGACCATCGAAGCCACGCAGCGGCCCACGCTCATCCTCGCCCCTAACAAGTCGCTGGCCGCGCAGCTCACGCAGGAGATGCGCGAGTTCTTCCCCAACAACCGGGTGGAGTACTTCGTCAGCTACTACGACTACTACCAGCCGGAGGCCTACATGGCCGCCAGTGACACGTACATCGAGAAGGACTCGTCGGTCAACGACGAGATCGATCGGCTGCGTCACTCGGCCACCGCCGCGCTGCTCACGCGGCGCGACACCATCGTGGTCGCCTCCGTCAGCTGCATCTACGGCATGGGCGATCCCGCGGAGTATCGCGGGCAGCTGCTCGAGCTGCACACCGGGGTCGACTACGACATGCGCAGCATCCTGCGCCGCTTGGTCGACCTGCAGTTCGATCGCAACGACATCGCGCTCGGGCGCGGCAAGTTCCGCGTGCGGGGCGACACCATCGAGGTGCATCCGGCCTACGACGAGACCGTGCTGCGCATCGAGATGTTCGGCGACACCGTCGACCGCATCACCACCATCGATCCACTCACCGGCGAGACGCTCAACGACATGAGCCAGGTGATGGTCTTCCCGGCCACGCACTACGTCGCCGGCGAAGAGCGCATGCGCAAAGCGGTCATCGGCATCGAGGCCGAGCTGCAAGAGCGGCTCGCCTGGTTCGAGGCCAACGGCAAGCTGCTCGAGGCGCAGCGCCTGCGCATGCGCACGCAGTACGACCTGGAGATGATGGCCGAGGTCGGCTACTGCAACGGCATCGAGAACTACAGCATGCACATCGACGGTCGCGTCACCGGGCAACCGCCGTTCACCCTCATCGACTACTTCCCGAAAGACTTCCTGCTCGTCATCGATGAGAGCCACGTGGCCGTGCCGCAGTTGCACGGCCAGTACCTGGGCGACCTCAGCCGCAAAGACATCCTGGTCGAGCACGGCTTCCGCCTGCCCAGTGCGCGCGACAACCGCCCGCTGCGCTTCGAGGAGACGCTCGAGCGCATCAACCAGTGCGTGTTCGTGTCGGCCACGCCTTCCCCGTACGAGATCTCGCACAGCGTGCAGGTGGTCGAGCAGATCGTGCGCCCCACCGGCCTCGTCGACCCGGAGGTCATCGTCAAGCCCACCAAGGGGCAGATCGACGACCTCATCGAGAACATCAACACGCGGCTCACCATGGGCGACCGCGTGCTGGTCACCACCCTCACCAAGAAGATGGCGGAAGACCTCACCGACTACCTGCTCGAGCAGGGCCTGCGGGTGCGCTACCTGCACAGCAACATCGACACCATCCAGCGCATCGAGATCCTGCGCGCGTTGCGGCTGGGCGAGTTCGACGTGCTGGTGGGCATCAACCTGCTCCGCGAAGGCCTCGACCTTCCCGAGGTGTCACTGGTCAGCATCCTCGATGCCGACAAGGAGGGCTTCCTGCGCAGCGAGACCTCGCTCATCCAGATGATCGGCCGAGCAGCACGCAACGTCGACGGCCAGGTCGTGATGTACGCCGACAAGATCACGCCCAGCATGACCAAGGCCATCGACGTCACGCGCGAGCGACGCGCCCGCCAGATCGCTTACAACCTCGAGAACGGCATCAACCCGCAGACCATCCGCAAGGCGGTCGGCGACATCCTCTCGCTGCTGCGCCCCGACGATTCGACCCCGGTGCCCGGCAAGGGCAACCGCCGCAATCGCGAGCGCGAGAAGGTGCAGCGCGAGTTGAAGACCATGCCGCAGCAGGAGCTGGCTCGTCTCATCCAGACGCTGGAGGAAGAGATGCACGAGGCGGCCGCCGAGCTGAAGTTCGAGTACGCCGCCCGCTTGCGCGACGAGGTCAACGAGCTTCGCCGCGAGCTGCGCGACGCCGGCTGATCACGCTGTCAGAACGTGCTCACCAGCGGCGCCGACAGCACCGTTGCCATCGAATCCGCCGGCTGCGGCACGGCGAACAGGTAACCCTGGCCGAGGCGACAGCCCATGCGCACCAGGCGATCGCACTGCAACTGGGTCTCGATGCCCTCCGCGATCACCGTCAGCCCGGTCTCGGTGGCGAGCGCGATCATCGCCTTCACGACGATGCTCTCCCGCTCGCCGTTCACCACTTGGCCGGTGAACCGGCGATCCAGCTTGACGCCGCTCACCGGCAGCGTGGTCAGCGTCTCGAGTGACGCAAAGCCGGTGCCGAAGTCGTCGAGCATCAGCTGCACGCCCATCTCGGCGATGGCGAACAGCTCGTCGCGCACCTCCGGCGGCAGCTCGAAGGTCTGCCGTTCGCTGAGCTCCAGCGAGAGCGCCTGCGGCGGCAGGCCGTGGTGCGCGAGCCGCTCGAGCACGGCGTCGTGCAGCGAGTTCACCGGCTTCGTGTCGAACTCGAAGTTCACCGCCAGCTGCAAGTCGGGAACGATCTGACGGAACTCGACCAGCTTCTCCAGCCCATCGTCGAGAATGCGGTCGAACAGCGCGCCCAGCAAGCCGGCCTGCTGCAGCAGCGGCAGGAACTGGTCGGGTTCCCGGATGCCGTCGGGGGAGTGCCAGCGGGCGAGTGCCTCGACGGTCACCACGGTGCCGGTGCGCAGGTCGACGATCGGTTGGAAGTAGGCGCGGATGGCGCCGCACTCGAGAGCGACGATCAGCGCAGCGGTCTTGTCCGCGTCGGCCGTCGCCGATTCACGAGCGGATTGCCCGGCCTCGATGTCGGCATCGGCCATCGAGATGGCCCCGTCGAAACCGGTCTCCGGGCGGCGCCTGCCGATGCCGATGGTTGCGGCGACCTCCGACGTCTCGAGCGCCTGGCGGGTGACCCGTTCCAGTTCGGTCACCTCGTGGTCGCTGACGCCGATCATCACGGCACCGAGTCGGTTGCCGCCGACGTGAGCGCCGAAGTGGCGGTCGCCGAGCACCTCACGCACCACGGTCCCGGCGATTCGAAGGTGCTCGTCGCCCGCAGAGTGACCGTGCAGTTCGTTGCTGCGCTCCAGGCCATGCAGCTCGATCAGCATCACCGCGGCCGGCTCGCCGAACTCGCGGCAGAACTGCTCGTCGCGGCGCAGGCGTTGCTCCCAGCCCTGGCGTGTTGCGAGCCCGGTGAGCGGGTCGGACAACCCACTGCTCAGTTCGGTGACCCGGCGCTCACGCGCCAAGGTCGCCTCGGCAGCGGCCAGTGCGCCGAGCAGGATGGCGAAGACACGGGCCTGGGTCGACGCATGCTCGAGATCGATCGAAGGATCGCGGTCGTCGAAGCCGACCAACTCGCCGAAGGGCTGACCATCGGGAAAGGTGATGGGAACCGCGATCCGGAAGGGTGCGCCCTGGCCGGCCGCTGCATCCAGCGAGACGTGCGCGCGCAGCGAGCCACGAGTGTCATCGACGACCAGCGTGTGGCTGCCGTGCGAATCCGCCCGGCACACAGCCCAACTGCCCAGCCCAGACGTGGTGGAGAGGTGTTCCAGAACTCGCTGTGCCGCACGCGAGAACGTCGTGTCGTGGCTGGCGCCGATGGTCATGGAACTTGTATCGGCACGTTGAGCAGGGAACTTCAGCCAGTCTTGAGGCTTGTGCGAGCGATCGGCAACGATGGGGAACAGGTGTTCGCTTTCGTGGTAGGCTGCCGACGTGCCGCATCGTTTCCGCCCCGCAGTCAGCAGTCCGCCCACCTGCTCCCGCCGAGCCGCTGTCGCGCCTCGGTAGCCTCGCCGCCATGCCCGCTGCCCCGTCATCGAAGAGCGACGTGCCCAAGATCATCGTGCGCGGCGCGCGCGAGCACAACCTGAAGAACGTCAGCATCGAGATCCCGCGCGACCGGCTGGTGGTGTTCACCGGCCTGTCCGGCTCCGGCAAGAGCAGCCTCGCCTTCGACACCATCTACGCCGAGGGTCAGCGCCGGTACGTCGAGTCGCTCAGCGCATACGCACGCCAGTTCCTGGGCCAGATGGACAAGCCCGATGTCGACGTCATCGAGGGCCTGTCGCCGGCCATCTCCATCGACCAGAAGAGCGCCAGCCGCAATCCACGCTCCACGGTGGGCACCATCACCGAGGTCTACGACTACCTGCGGTTGCTGTTCGCCCGCATCGGTGTGCAGCACTGCGCCAACGACGGCACTCGGCTGCAACGGCAAACCCCGTCGCAGATCGTCGATCGCATCCTGCTGCTGCCCGACGGCACTCGCTTCCAGGTGCTGGCGCCCGTCGTTCGGGGCCGCAAGGGCGAGTACAGCACCTTGCTCGACGACCTGGCCGGGCAGGGCTTCGTGCGGGCGCGCATCGACGGCGAGATCGTCGACATCGCCGAGTTCCTCAAGCGCGACGAGAAGCTGGCGCGCTACGAGCAGCACCGCATCGAGATCATCGTCGACCGGCTGGTGCGGCGCGACGGCATCGAGCGGCGGCTCACCGACTCGCTGGAAACGGCGCTGAAGCTGGCCGACGGCGTCGCCGAGATCGAGCTGTTCGCCACCAAGGACGCTGCTGGCGGAGATGCCGTGGAGGGCGAGACGCTCACCTTCAGCCAGCACCTGGCGTGCCCGAAGTGCGGCACCAGCTACGACGAGCCGGCGCCGCGCAACTTCTCGTTCAACTCTCCCTACGGCGCGTGCGAGGCGTGCGACGGCCTCGGCACCACCTTCGAGGTCGACCCCGAGCTGCTCATCCCCGACCACGACCTGTCCATCAACGCTGGCGCCATCGCACCCTGGCGCACCAGTAGCACCCAGTACTTCACGCGCATGCTCGAGGCCGTCGCCGACGAGTACGGCATCGATCTCGATGCGCCCTACGGTGCGCTCAACGCCAAGCAGCAGAAGGTCATCCTGTACGGCGTCGAAGGCAACCTGAAGGTCAAGTACAAGAACCGCTACGGGCGCACCCGCGAGTACTCCACGGCGTACGAGGGTGTGGTGCCGTGGCTCAATCGCCGCCGCGCGGGTGCCGAGAGCGACTGGGCCCGCGAGCAGTACGAGGGCTACATGCGCGAGGTGCCGTGCCCGAAGTGCAACGGCGCGCGGCTCAAGCCCTCCACGTTGGCGGTCACCATCAACGACAAGAACATCTCCGAGATCTGCGAGATGGCAATCGGCGACTCGTCCAACTTCCTCGCCGCGCTCGAGCTCAGCGAGCGCGATCGCATGATCGCCGAGCGCGTCACCAAGGAGATCAACGCGCGCTTGGGCTTCTTGCTCGACGTCGGGCTCGACTACCTGTCGCTGTCGCGCAACGCGGGCACGCTGGCCGGTGGTGAGGCGCAGCGCATCCGCCTCGCCAGCCAGATCGGCAGCGGTTTGGTGGGCACGCTCTACGTGCTCGACGAGCCATCGGTGGGGCTGCACCAGCGCGACAACCGGCGCCTCATCGACACGCTGCTTCGTCTGCGCGATCTGGGCAACACCGTGCTGGTCGTCGAGCACGACGAGGACACCATCCTCGAGGCCGACTGGATCGTCGACATCGGCCCGGGCGCCGGCGAGCACGGTGGCGAGGTCGTCTACAGCGGCCCGGTGAAGGGCATCCTCAAGTCGAAGGCGTCGGTCACCGGCCAGTACCTCAGCCGCAAGCGAACCATCCCGGTACCCCAGCAGCGTCGTTCGCCCGGGCTCGACTGGCTCGAGATCCAGGGTGCCAAGGAGCACAACCTGCGCAACCTCGATGTGCGCATCCCCCTGGGGTGCTTCGTCGCCGTCACCGGCGTCAGCGGCAGCGGCAAGAGCACGCTGGTGCGCGACATCCTGCTGCCGGTGATGATGCAGAAGATCTACAAGTCGAAGAGCGCCGCCGGTCGCCACAAGAGCATCAAGGGCATCGAGATGCTCGACAAGGTGATCGACATGGACCAGTCGCCCATCGGTCGTACGCCGCGCAGCAACCCGGCCACGTACACCGGTGTCTTCGACAACGTGCGCAAGCTGTTCGCCACCACCGCCGAGGCGAAGGTGCGCGGGTACCTTCCCGGTCGGTTCAGCTTCAACGTCTCGGGTGGCCGCTGCGAGGCATGCAGCGGCGATGGCACCATCAAGATCGAGATGCACTTCCTGCCCGACGTGTACGTGCCGTGCGAGGTGTGCAAGGGGGCTCGCTACAACCGCGACACGCTCGACATCCAGTTCAAGGGCAAGAACATCGCCGAGATCCTCGACATGCCGGTGGCCGAGGCGGTCGACTTCTTCGCCAACCAGCCGGCCATCCACCGCTACATGCGCACGCTCATGGATGTCGGTCTCGGCTACGTGCGGTTGGGTCAATCGGCCCCCACGTTGTCGGGTGGCGAGGCGCAGCGGGTGAAGCTGTCCACCGAGCTGGCCAAGCGCAACACCGGGCACACCATCTACCTGCTCGACGAGCCCACCACCGGTTTGCACTTCGAAGACGTGCGGCGCTTGCTCACCGTGCTCTCGCGGCTGGTCGATCAGGGCAACACGGTGTTGGTCATCGAGCACAACCTCGATGTCATCAAGACCGCCGACTGGATCATCGACCTGGGGCCGGAAGGCGGCAGTGGTGGAGGCCTGCTGGTTGCCGAAGGTAGCCCGGAGACGGTTGCAAAGGTAGACGGAAGCCACACCGGAAGGTTCCTCAAGCCGTTGCTCGACGGTTGATCCGCGAGTGCGTCGGTGCTACCCTGCCGCCCGTGACCAAGACTGCGTTGAACATCGACAAAGAAAAGGTGCTGCGTGCCGCAGAGGTCCTGGGTACCCAGGGCACCACGGCAACCATCGACGCTGCCTTGACCGACATCATCGCTCGCGATGCGCGGGCCAAGCTGGTCGAGCGCATGCGCCGCCTCACGCCGGAGCAGCGCGACGCGATCCTCCACAGCTGGGACTGACGTGGCGACGCATCTCATCGACAAGTCAGCATGGGCACGGCTCGGCGACGATGGCGTCGCCGAACGGTGGTCGGGTCCGCTCGCTGCCGGCCATGTGGCCGTCACCGGCGTCGGCATGCTCGAGATACTGGTCTCGTCGACATCGGGTGCCGACTTCGTCGATGCGCGCTTCGAGCTCAGCATGATGCCTCGTGTGGCAGTCACCGAGCAGATCATCGACCGTGCGCTCGACGTACAGGGCGAAATGGCCGGCCGCGGCACGCATCGTGCGCCCTCGCCGGCAGATCTCGTCCTGGCGGCGTGTGCCGAGGCCAACGGGCTCACCGTGTTGCACTACGACAAAGACTTCGACCTCATCGCCGAGGTCACCGGGCAGCCAGTGCAGTGGGTGGCGCCGGCAGGTTCGGTCTCGTGACCGACGTTCCACTGGTGGTCGACCCCATCGCCGACCACTCGCTGCTGCAGCGCCGCACGCTCGTGACGCTCCGCCTTGCACAGGTGCCCGGGCAGGCCGCGGTCGCCGGTGTCGTGGCAGTCGGCGCGTTGCTGGCCAAAGATCTGTTGCACGGCCAGGATCGATTCGCCGGCTCGGGCGGCGCCGCCTTCACGCTGGGTTCGGCCTTCCTGGCGGTGCCCCTGTCGGCGTTCATGCGCCGCAACGGCCGCCGGCCGGGGTTGAAGTTCGCGTTCGGCCTCGGTGCGGTCGGCGCCGTCATCGCCGGCATCGGTGGGCAGCTGCGATCGTTTCCGCTGTTCCTGTTGGGCATGCTCTGCTTCGGTGGGGCGCAGGCGGCCACGCTGCAAGGTCGCTACGTTGCCGCCGACCTCGCTCGGGAGAGCGACCGAGCGCAGGCCATCGCCAGCGTCGTGGTCGTCGGCACGCTCGGCGCGGTGTTCGGGCCCGTCCTGACGCCGTGGGAGAAGCGGGCCGGCCAGGCCGTGGGGCTCGACCAGTTCATCGGGCCGTTCTTCTTCGCGGCGCTGCTGCTGCTGGTGGCGATGGCCGTCATCGCTCGCCGGCTGCACCCGGATCCGCTGGCGGTGAACGGCGAGCTCGACCCGCACGCCGAGCGAGTTCGCCCGCTGCGGCAGGTTCGCATCTCGGCGGCGGTCATCCGCAGCAACCGGCTGGCCACACTCGGGCTGGTGGCGATGGTCGTCTCGCAGACCACGATGGTGGCCGTGATGACGATGACCCCGTCGCACATGAAGGACCACAACCAGGCCGATCTGTCGGCCTACGTGATCGCCCTGCACATCGCCGGCATGTATGCCTTCGCCCCCTTCGTCGGCCGGTTCGTGGGTCGTGTCGGGCAGGTGCCCGCCGTGATGGTCGGCTCGGTGGTGCTCGGCGCGGGCACGGTCGTGTCGGTCGTCGCGGGTTACGTGCCGTCGCTCATCTTCGTCGGGCTGTTCCTCCTCGGTGTCGGTTGGAACATCGGCCTCATCGCCGGCAGCAGCATGCTCACCGGCGCGGTGCCGGGCAACGCTCGGGTCGAGGTGCAGGGCACCGCCGACCTCACGATGAGCTTCTGCGGCGGCATGGCCGCGTTCGCCTCCGGCTTCGTGAAGCAGGCGTGGGGCTTCCACATGCTGGCCAACGCCGCCACGTTGCTCGCCGGGCTGCTGTTGGTGGTGGCGTACACGCACTCGCTGCGCACCCGCCTTGCCGTGCACTGATGCCCAAGCCGTCCGCGTCTGTGCACCGCTGCTCGGTGGTCGAGCCGTCGCGTGCAGACGCGGGCTCGGTGTGGCTCAGCGGCCGCGGAGTTTCTTGCTCAGCTCGTTGAGCCTGGTCTTCTCGCTACGCGAGAGCGAGTCGATGCCGTGGGCGCTGATCTTGTCGAGCAGGCCGTCGAGCTCGAGCTGGTCGACGGCGGTGTGTGCCGGCTCTGGTGTGGCCCACGGCCCGGCGATCACGGCAGAGCCGCTGCCGCTGGCGCGACGGCTCTTCGGCTTCTTGCTGGAGGGCGCGCCCACGAAACGCGGGATGAACTGCAACTCGTTGAGCATGCCGTACTGCCGCGCGGTGACCATGCCGACGAGGATGGCCCCGAGCTCGACGAGCAGGGCACCGAAGAACCGGTTGCCCAGGTACTGCAGCACGTCGAGCAGCACGAACACGGAGGCGAGCACCCACAACGGGATGTTGAAGAACCACACCGCGTTCGGGCTGTCGAAGGCGTAGACGACCAGCAGCGCGATGGCGAGGATGCTCAGGCCGTAGGCCTGCCCGGTGTCGGCGGTGAAGTCGAAGAGCGACACCACGGCTGCCGGCAGCACCGTCATCAGGGCGATCATGATGGTGAAGCGCACGCGGCCGACGGTGTCTTCGATGCGATGCCCCACGAACCAGAAGAACGCCAGGGTGAGGATGACCCAGATGCGTGTGGGCGGGTTGGCGATCGGCCAGGTGACCAGCCGCCAGATCTCACCCTCGCGCACCAGCGGCGCGATGAAGTACATGTCGAAGATGGGCCCATCGGCACCGCCGATGGCGTAGAGGAACATCGACAGCACGCCGAGGCCGACGAGCAGTGCCGTGGTGGTGACATCGACCGTGCCGATGCGGAACCAGCCATCGCGACTCGGGCGTTCGGGCATCGAGAACTGGTAGCGGCCGGGCACGCGAGAAACCCTATCCGCGCACATCGGGTTGACCGCGGGTGCGCCCCGTAGAGTCGAGGCGATGGTAGAGCGCCCACCCACCGGCACGATTCCCGAGACACCGGGGTCGTATCAGTTCAAGGACAAGGAGGGGCGCGTCATCTACGTGGGCAAGGCTTCCAGCCTTCGTCAGCGACTCTCCAACTACTTCCAGGACCCGCGCAACATGCATCCGCGTACGGCCCAGATGGTGGCCACCGCCACGTCGGTGGAGTGGATCGAGGTGCGCAACGAGGTGGAAGCCCTGATGCTGGAGTTCAGCCTCATCCAGCTCCACCGCCCGCGCTTCAACGTGCGGTTACGCGACGACAAGAGCTACCCGTTCCTCGCGGTCACGCTCGACGAGCAGTATCCGCGTGCGCTGGTGATGCGCGGTCGCAAGCGCAAGGGCACCCGCTACTTCGGGCCGTACGCGCACGCATACGCCATCCGCGACACGCTCGACCTGCTGTTGCGCAGCTTCCCCATCCGTACGTGCAGCCCGGGCAAGTTCAACGAGCATCACCGGCTGGGTCGGCCGTGCCTGCTGTTCCACATCGAGAAGTGCTGTGGCCCGTGCGTGGGCGAGGTCGAGGAGATGCCGTATCGCCAGCTGGTGCAAGAGCTGTGCGACTTCCTCGATGGCGACACCGACGAGATCGTCAAGCGGCTCGAGGCCGAGATGGCCGGTGCGGCCAAGGAGCTGGAGTACGAGCGGGCGGCACGCCTGCGCGACCGGTTGCTGGCAGTGCGCAAGGCCATCGAGAAGCAGCAGATGGTTGCCGAGCGCAGCGAAGACATCGACGTGATCGGTATCGCCGACGACGAGCTGGAAGCGGCCGTGCAGGTGTTCTTCGTGCGCAAGGGCCGGGTGGTCGGGCGCAAGGGGTTCGTGCTCGACAAGGTGGAGGAGCTCTCGCCGGGTGGTCTCGTCGATCGCATCCTGGAGTCGCTGTACGGCGACGACCCGCCGGCGGGGGTGCCCAAGCAGGTGTTGGTGCCGGTGGCGCCCGACGACACGGCCACCTACGAGGAGTGGCTCACTCACCTGCGCGGCAGCCGTGTGCAGATCCGCGTCGCGCAGCGTGGCGACAAGCGCGAGCTGCACGAGACCGTCACTCGCAACGCTCGCGAGGAGTTCATGCGCCACCGCCTGCGTCGCGCCGGCGACCACAACGCGCGCAGCCGCGCGATCACCGAGCTGCAGGATCTGCTGGGGTTGCCCGAGGCGCCGCTGCGCATCGAGTGCTACGACATGGCGCACCTGCAGGGCACCGACTACGTGGGCAGCATGGTGGTGCTGGAGGACGGCCTGCCCAACAAGCGCGAGTACCGCCGGTTCAAGGTGAAGGACGTGGCGGGCAACGACGACTACGCGGCGATGGAGGAGGTGCTCACTCGCCGGCTGCAGGCATACCTCAACGAGCGCGACCAACCGCTCGACGAAGACCTGATCGACGGCGAACGTCGCCGCCCGCGCAAGTTCGCGTACCCGCCACAACTGCTGCTGGTCGACGGTGGCAAGGGCCAGCTGGCCGTGGCCGAGCGAGTGGTGCGCGCGTTGGGCCTGCACGACGAGATTCCCATCGCGTCGCTCGCGAAGCGCTTCGAGGAGGTGTTCGTTCCGGGCCGCGGCGAGCCCATCGAGGTGCCGCGCGGCAGCGACGCACTGTTCATGCTGCAACGCATCCGCGACGAGGCGCACCGCTTCGCCAACACGTTCCACCGCGAGCTGCGCGGCAAGCGGATGACGACCTCGTCGCTCGACGGCATTCCCGGTCTCGGCGATGCCCGCAAGAAGAAGCTGACGCAGGTGATGGGCGGCGTGAACGCGGTGAAGAAGGCCTCACTCGACGAGTTGAAGGCGCTGTCGTTCCTGCCCGATGCGGTGGCCGAGGCGATCCACGAGAAGTTCCACCGTGCGTGAGATCGATTCGGCCAGGGTGTCGCTGCGGCCCATGCAGGGCACCGACGCCGACTACACCTTGATGGTGCCGTGGCTGACGGACCAGCGGGTGGTCGAGTGGGTTTTCGGTCGCGACCAGGTCTACGACCTCGATCGAATCCGCGACGAGTGGGATGTGGCCGATCTGCTCGCCGAGGAAGTCAGCCCGAACTTCATCGCCGTCGACGACCGGCCCGTCGGTTACCTCCAATTGGTGCGGGTCGCCGCGCACAACGACGGTTACCAGGCCGAGGGCGACGTCAGTCGGGCCTACGCACTCGATCTCTGGATCGGCGAGCCGGCACTGTGGGGCGGCGGCATCGGCACCGCTGCCTGTGTTCGAGCGATCGAGTCGCTGCTGGCGCTCGGGGCCGATCGAGTGCTGATCGACCCCAGGGTCGTCAACGAGCGAGCGGTGCACGTGTACGAGAAGGTCGGCTTCCGCAAGGTGAAGGTGCTGCCCGAGAACGAGTTCCACGAGGGCAAGGGCTGGGATTGCTGGCTGATGGAGCTGGACCTCGCAGCCTTCGAGGCGTTCAGCGGCGCGCCTACCAGAAGACCGGATCCTCCTCCTCAGGCCGACTGAGCGTGCCGTTGCGGAAGCGTTCGACCAGCCGCTCGCCCTCACGTTGCTCCTTCAGGTAGCGATCGGCTGCCACGACGTGTGGCGGTGGCGCTGGGGGAGCGAGGGGAAACTTCTTGCGGGCCCCCTGTCGGGTGATGCCCAGCAGCCGCCCGATGCGGCCCCAGCCCCATCCGTTGACTCGCGCGAGTGCGACGGCCTTCTGTTGGAGCCAATCGATCTCGCGCGACAGGCTGTGCGCAGCAACGAGCGCCCTCCTCGGGTCGTCACCCAGTGCATCGTCGATCATCGCGATCAGCTGCCTGCGGATCTGTGACATGGCGGTTCCCTCCGTCTGCTCTCGGTGGGGAAGCCGCGCGCGGAACATATCGGTGGACCCGGGGTACTTCCTCTCGCGCCACGACAACCGTGGTACCGGGGGGTGCCAACCTGCGTTGTCGAGCTGGCGGAGCAAGCACCCCGTGCTGGTGGAGCAAGCAACTCGGGCCGGTCCGGGCCGGTCTGGGCTGGGCTGGGCTGGGCTGGGCTCGCCGGGCAGTGCAGCGGTTCAGCGAAAGGCGCTCAGCACGTCGGCGTGCAGCGCGGCGTACGTGTCGCGCCGTTCCTCGGGCGACTCGCCGAGCGTGAAGTCGGCGATGGCGAACTCGTGCACGCCCAGTTCCTCGTAGCGAGCCAGCTGGTCGACGAGCTCCTGTGCCCCGCCCACCAGCGAGCGGTCGGGCACCACGTGCGCCTGCACCGCATCGCGAGCGGCCTGCGTGGGGGTGAAGAACACCATCGCCTGGGCCGAGCGGCGCAACTCGCCGGGTTCGCGGCCCACGGATTCGCAGGCGGCAGTGAAACGCTCGGTGCGACGAGCGACCTCATCGGGGTCGCCCCAGGTGTTCCACTCCTCGGCCCAGCGGGCGGTGAGCCGCAGCATGCGTGGGCTGCCGGTGCCGACCAGGATGGGCAGTGTGCCGTTGACCGGTTTGGGCGAGAGCGGCGCGTCAGTGAGGCGGTACGTGTGGCCGTGGAAGTCGACCGCGTCTTCGCGGAACAGGCGGTGCACGATCTCGATCGCCTCCGCGAACCGGCTCACTCGCGGTGCGGGGTCGGGCAGGTCGAAGCCGTACGCGCTGTGCTCGTTGACCTGCCAGCCGGCGCCCAAACCCAGCACGGCGCGGCCGCCGGAGATGTGGTCGACCGTGGTGGCCCGCTTTGCCAGCAGCACCGGGTGGTGGATCGTCACCGGCGAGACCATCGACACCAGACGCAGGCGCGGCACGAGGGCACCGATGCCGGCGAGCACCGACCAGCACTCGTGTGCGTCGCCCGGGTCGGGGGTGCCGTCGTCGCGGTTCGGCATCAGGTGATCGGCGTACCAGAACGAATCGAAGCCCGCTCCTTCCGCCCACGTGGCGAGCGCGAGTGTCTCGCTCCACGATCGGTCGTACGAAGGCCACACGGAGAACTGCATGCGCCGCACTCTACGACAGCCCCGTACGATTGCTGCGTGAGCAACGACCTCTGGGAAACGCATGCGGAGTGGTGGATCGACGGCTTCACCGCCGGTGCCGACCCCGAGTACGAGGAGCAGATCCTGCCGCTCGCGGCTCGCGAGCTGGCCGGCGCGCAGCGGGTGCTCGACGTCGGTTGCGGTGATGGTCAGGTCAGCCGGCTGGCGGCCAGGCTTGGCGCGCAGGTGGTGGGCATCGACCCCACGTGGAACTGCGTCAGCGTTGCCAACCAGCGCGGCGGTGCGGTGTTCGCACGCGCCGGTGCCGCGCAGCTGCCGTTCGCTGATGGCACCTTCGATGCCGTCGTGGCCTGCTTGGTGTTCGAGCACATCCGCGACGTCGACAGCGCCATCGCCGAGGTCGCCCGCGTGCTGCAGCCCGGTGGTCGCTTCTGCTTCTTCCTCAACCATCCGCTGCTGCAGACCCCCAACAGCGGCTGGATCGACGACCAGTTCCTCGACCCGCCCGAGCAGTACTGGCGCATCGGCCCCTACCTGATCGAGGACGAGACGATCGAGGAGGTGGAGAAGGACGTGTTCATCCCGTTCATCCACCGCCCGCTCAGCAGGTACGTCAACACCCTGGCCGCCAACGGCCTGCTGCTCGAGCGCATGGAAGAGCCGGCACCGCCTGCCGGCTTCCTGGCCAAGGCCGAGGAGTACCTCGCCGCGTCCACCATCCCGCGGCTGCTGTATCTGCGCACTCGCAAGATGTGAGCCGAGCACGTACGATCGCGCGATGGCCGACATCCTGCTCATCACCGGCATGTCCGGCGCTGGGCGCTCCGGCGCAGCAGCCGTGCTGGAGGATCTGGGCTGGTACGTCATCGACAACCTGCCCACCTCCTTGGTCGACACCATCGTCGAGCTGGTGAGCAAGCCGGGCAGCGACATCCACCGGTTGGCGCTGGTCGCCGGTCGCCAGCACGTCGAGCTGTTGCCGAAGGTCGCAGCGCTGCGCGCCAATGGTCACCGGGTACGGATGCTGTTCCTCGACGCCTCCACCACGGCGCTGGTGAAGCGCTACGACGCCACGCGGCGCAAGCACCCGCTCGACGGCGAGGCGCCCGGCCTCGTGGAAGCCATCGACCTCGAGCGCGCATTGCTGCAGCCGGTGAAGAGCGCGGCCGATCTCGTGATCGACACCACCGAGCTCAACGTGCACCAGCTGAAGGCGAAGCTGCTCGCCGCCTTCGACGAAGTGGGCGACGGCCAGCGGTTGCAGATCGCCGTCGAGAGCTTCGGGTTCAAGCACGGGCTGCCGCTCGACGCCGACATCGTGATGGACGTGCGCTTCCTGCCCAACCCGCACTGGGACGAGACCCTGCGGCCGCTCACCGGGCACGATCCCGCAGTGCGCGACTTCGTGCTGGAACGCGCGCAGGCGAGCGACTTCCTCGACCGGTTCGACGACCTGATGCGCTCGTTGCTGCCCTCCTACGAGAGCGAAGGCAAGAGCTACTTGACGGTGGCGTTCGGGTGCACCGGGGGCCGTCATCGCAGCGTTGCAGTGGCCGAGGAGCTGTCGCGACGGCTGCGCGAGCACGGCTATGCGGTGCGCACCGGCCATCGCGACCTCAGCCGCTGACCGTCGGCGACACAATTGGGACCAACGGCCGGGGGCGGCTCGCCCGTCGTTGAGTAGGATCGCCGAAGAATGATCCTCTCGTGAAAGGAAGCGCAACCATGACGGTTCGCGTCGGCATCAACGGTTTCGGGCGCATCGGGCGCAACTTCTTCCGCGCTGCCAAGCAGCGTGGCGCAGACATCGACTTCGTGGCGGTGAACGACCTCGGTTCCCTGGACCAGATGGCGCACCTGCTGAAGTACGACTCGGTGCTGGGCGTGCTGCCCAACGAGATCAAGGCCACCAAGAACGGCATCAGCGTCGACGGCGACGAGCTGCGCGTGCTCAGCGAGCGCGACCCGAAGAACCTCCCGTGGGGCGAGCTCGGCGTCGATGTCGTCATCGAGAGCACCGGCTTCTTCACCAAGCGCGACACGGCTGCCTACCACCTCGAGGCCGGCGCCCCGCTGGTCATCGTCTCGGCCCCGTGCGACGGCGCCGACGCGACGTTCGTGTACGGCGTCAACCACAAGGACTTCGACTTCAAGACCCAGAAGGTCATCTCCAATGCCAGCTGCACCACCAACTGCTTCGTGCCGTTGGTGAAGGTGCTCGACGATGCCTTCGGCATCGAGCAGGGCCTGATGCAGACCGTGCACGCCTACACCGGCGACCAGCAGCTGGTCGACGGCCCGCACAAGGATCTCCGTCGTGCCCGCGGCGCCGCCATCAACATCGTGCCCACGGGTACGGGCGCGGCGCGCGCCACCAGCCTCGTGCTCACCAGCATGAAGGGCAAGCTCGACGGCACCTCGCTGCGGGTTCCGGTACCCACCGGCTCGGTGGTCGACTTCACCGCCAACCTGAAGACCGCGGCCACGGTGCAGCAGATCAACGCCGCCTACAAGAAGGCCGCGTCGTCGGGCCCGCTGAAGGGCATCCTGCGCTACACCGAAGACCCCATCGTCTCCAGCGACAT
>JACDJC010001098.1_pt1 | contig 25744 bp, 21 predicted proteins | sample 7454191 | NCBI WGS metagenome assembly JACDJC01 (sample SAMN14253291, study PRJNA609438) | sludge metagenome | isolation source: sludge after 25d culture with pyrite and EDTA | collected 2018-12-20 | reverse complement strand
TCGGTGAGGATGAAGTTGCTGGTGCCGTTGATGATGCCGGCCAGCCATTCGATGCGGTTGGCGGTGAGTCCCTCGCGCAGCGCCTTGATGATCGGAATGCCGCCCGCCACCGCCGCCTCGAACGCGACCATTACACCTCTCGCCTGCGCCACTGCAAAAATCTCGTTGCCGTGTTTGGCGACCAGATGCTTGTTGGCGGTGACCACGTGCTTGCCGTTGGCGATCGCCTGCAGCACCAGTTCGCGCGCCGGTTCCAGCCCGCCGATCAGCTCCACCACGATATCGATCTCGGGATCGTCGACCACGTCGAACGGATTGGTTGAAAGCGGCAGATCACCGGCAAGTGCGCGGGCTTTATCCAGATTACGCACCGCTGCGCGCAGCACACGAATTTCGCGGCCGGCGCGGCGGGTGATTTCTTCGGCGTTGCGGCGCAGCACGGTGAGCGTGCCGCCACCGACGGTTCCCAGGCCTAAAAGGCCGACGTTGATGGGTTTCATTGAATGGTCTCAGTCAAAAAGTCTTGTCCGCGAAGGACGCGAAGAAACGCGAAGTAAATTCAAATGCAAAAACACTTGAGTCCCTGTCCTGGTTTTTCTTCGTGTCGCTTCGCGTCCTTCGCGGATAAAAAATAAAAAAGTCAGCGATGCGCGCGCTGGCGGTCGAGAAACCGGCTCACGCGCGAAATCGCCTCGGTCAGATCTTCTTCGTGCGGCAGGAACACCACCCGGATGTGGTCGGGATGCGGCCAGTTGAAACCGCTGCCCTGCACCACCAGCACGCGCTCTTCCTCCAGCAGCTTGAGGATGAATTTCTGGTCGTCGCGGACCGGGTACAGCTTGGGGTCGAGCCGCGGGAACAGATACATCGCCGCCTTGGGCTTGACACAGGTCACGCCGGGAATCAGGGTCAGCAATTCGTGCGCCAGATCGCGCTGGCGGGTCAGCCGCCCGCTTGGCGCGACCAGATCGTTGATACTCTGGTAGCCGCCGAGCGCGGTCTGGATCGCATATTGCCCCGGCACGTTGGAACACAGCCGCATCGATGCCAGCATGTTGAGGCCTTCCAGATAGTCCCGCGCGTGGCGCTTGTCACCCGACGCGATCAGCCAGCCCGAACGGAAGCCGCAGGCACGATAGTTCTTCGACAGGCCGTTGAAGGTGACCACCAGCACGTCGTCGGCCAGCGAGGCGATCGAGGTGTGCACCACGCCGTCGAACAGCACCTTGTCGTAGATTTCGTCGGCGTACACGATCAGCTGGTTCTGCCGCGCGATCTCCAGGATCTCCAGCAACAGTTCGTTCGGATACAGCGCGCCGGTGGGGTTATTCGGATTGATGATGACGATGGCGCGCGTGCTGGACGTGATCTTGGCGCGGATGTCGTCCAGATCCGGCAGCCAGCCGGCCCCTTCGTCGCACAGGTAATGCCGCGGCTTGCCGCCGCCCAGGCTCACCGCCGCGGTCCACAGCGGATAATCGGGTGCCGGCACCAGCACTTCGTCGCCGTTGTTCAGCAGCGCCTGCATCGCCATCACGATCAGCTCGGACACGCCATTGCCGACAATGATGTCGTCGATCGTCACCCCGGTAATGCGCTTGCGCTGGGTCTCGTGCATGATCGCCTTGCGCGCCGAGAACAGCCCCTTCGAATCGCTGTAGCCCGATGCATTGGGGAGATTCAGGATCACGTCCTGGACAATTTCCTCGGGTGCCTCGAAGTTGAACGGCGCCGGATTGCCGATGTTCAGCTTGATGATACGGTGGCCTTCTTCCTCCATCTGCCGCGCGCGCGCCATCACCGGGCCACGGATGTCGTAGCAGACGTTATCGAGCTTGGACGATTTGTGGATGGTGCGTAGGCGTGGCTTGTTGTCGGCCGTCACGGCAGTCTTCCTGGTCAACCTGCGTAAAACCAAAGCAAAACAAAGCCTTGGGAAACGGGCAATTTTACCGGAGGCGCCGTGCACCGGCAAACAAAACTGCCTGCCGACACCTCGCCGCCGGGCAGGATCTGCTAAGGTTTCGACATGAAGCTTCATCTCAACACCGACCCCGGCCAATTACTGTTCACCGGCTACGGTGCGGATCACGTCCTCGTCAACGACCATCGCCACGCGGCGAGCCTCCTGCTGACCGCGCAGGGCGTCGAAGTCGCCCCCTGGGCCGGGCTGGGTTTCGAAGCACTCACCGCGGAGCATTTCGCATGGGTCGCGCATCATGACCTGGATATCCTTTTGTTGGGAACCGGCGCCCGGCTGCGGTTTCCCCATCCTTCGCTGACGCGGGCGCTGGTCGAGGCCCATATCGGGCTGGAGGTGATGGATATCGGCGCCTTGTGCCGCACCTACAATATTCTGGCGGTAGAGGGACGGAGCGTCGGGGCGGCGGTTTTGATCGAGCCGGTTTGAGCGGAATGTCCCGTTCGCGCAGCCTGGTTCGCTCTGGGCAGTGAGTCTGGTGAATGATCGAAGAGAGCTTGTCGTTTGAATCCGGCCGGATCACCAGGCGCCAGGCATCACCTGCGCAAAACTCGTGATCGTCGCGAAGACCCCGCAATCCTTGTGCGGCTGCTTCGAATCCGGGTTGCACACCGCCAGCAGATTCGCAATGCCATAGTTCTGTGCACTATTCAGCACCGGCAGACTGTCATCGACGAACAGGGTGCGCGCCCTGTCAAACGGCTCGATCGCCTGCAGGCCGTGCCAGAAATCCGGATGCTCCTTGGGCAGGCCGACCCGATGCGACGAGAGCAAGGAATCGAAATAGGTGTCGATACAGGTCTCGCGCATTTTCAGGTCGAGACTTTTGGGGTGGGCGTTGGTGACCATGACCATCCGCCGTCCCGAGTCGCGGATCGCCTGTAGAAACGCCGGCACGTCCGGACGTACCGCAATCAGGTGGGCGACCTCTTGCTTCAACTGCACGATATCGAGCGCAAGCTCGCTGCTCCAGAAGTCGAGGCAATACCAGTTGAGCGTGCCGTTATGCCGCGCGTAATGCGCGGTGAGACGCGCGCGCGCGACTTCCGGCGCGAGGCCGTGATATTCGGCATAGCGGCGCGGCATGTGTTCGAGCCAGAAATGGTTGTCGAAATGGAGGTCGAGCAGGGTGCCGTCCATGTCGAGAAAGACGGTATCGATTCGCGACCAGTCGATCATGGCTCCAGCCCGGGCCGGGTCAAACAGGCGGCGCCTGACATGGCTTCAGAACAGCTCGTCTTTCGAAACGCCGCGCCGCCGCAGAAGCTGCCGCAGCACGCGCAGGGATTCCATCTGGATCTGCCGTACCCGCTCGCGCGTCACCTGCAGTTCCAGCGCCAGATCTTCCAGCGTGCAGGCTTCGCAGTTATTGAGGCCGAAGCGGCGTTCGATGACCCAGCGCTGTTTGTCGTTGAGCTGGGTCAGCCACTCACGGACGTGGTGCTCGATTTCTTCGAGCTGGAGCATTTCGTCCGGCAAGAGGACGTTGTCGTCTGGGATCGCTTCGCCCAGCGACAGGCTGGGATCGACATCGAGCGGCGCGTCGAGCGAGGCGACCCGCTCGTTCAGCTGCATGATGCGACGCACGTCGGCCACCGGATGCCCGGTCAGTGCGGCGATATCGTCGGCACTGGCGTCGGTCACGCCGTGCGTTTCAAGATGGCGCTTGGCACGCAGATAGATGTTGAGTTCCTTGATGACATGGACCGGGAGACGGATGGTGCGCGACTGGTTCATGATCGCGCGTTCGATGTTCTGGCGGATCCACCAGGTAGCGTAGGTGGAGAAGCGGAACCCGCGTTCGGGGTCGAATTTTCCCAGCGCATGGATGAGGCCGAGATTGCCTTCCTCCACCAGATCGAGCAGGGTCAGTCCACGGTTGGCATAGTGCTTGGCGATGTTGACCACCAGCCGCAGGTTGCGCTCGATCATGGTCTGACGCGCCTCGAAGTCGCCCTGCACGGTGCGCCGCGCCAGTGCAACTTCCTCGGCCGCAGTCAGCAACGGGGCCCGGCCGATTTCGTTGAGATACAGCTGGGTGACGTCGACCTGCGATTCGCGGAGTATCGCCGATGCCAGTTCCTCAGCGCTGTCGCTGGCTGCCGGCTGTTCCGTTTCCGCCTCGTCGCGCGTCAGGTCTTCCGGTTCGTCGCTGGGTTCGCGGCTCATGAGCGCTCCGGCAGATAGGTCATGGGATCGAGCGGTTTACCGTAACGACGGATTTCAAAATGCAGTTTCACCCGGTCAGCGTCGCTGTCGCCCATCAGTGCGATTTTCTGGCCGGCAGTCACCATGTCGCCCTCCTTCACCAAGATCGTTTCATTGTGCGCATAGGCCGAAAGAAATTCGCCGGGATGCTTGACGATCAACAATCGGCCATAACCTCGCAGTCCACTGCCACTGTATACCACCTTGCCGGGTGCCGCGGCTACCACCGGGGCGTTACGTGGCCCGACGATATCGATGCCCTTGCCGCCGGCTCCGCCAAAGCGGCCGGCCAGGGTGCCGTCGACCGGCCAGCGCCAGCTGTCGAAGACCGCATTGGAAGCGACTGCTGCAGTCGGCAACGCCGGAGGCGGTGCCGGTCTGGCTGCCGGAGGAGCCGCGGCGGCCGCCGCCGGCACCCCGGATATTTGTGCCCAGTTGGCGGCGGAATACGCCAGCAGCACCGCCTGCGGCTCCTTCAACAGGGGCGGCTCGGTCAACGGACGGGCGCTCGGCTCGGGAATGTCTTCGAGCGGCTTGATTTCGATCGCACCCGGCGAAGGCGTCAGTCGCAGCACCTGGCCAACCAGGATGCGGTCGGCCGATTCGAGCCGGTTCCAGCTGGCGACTTCACGATAATCGAGGTTGTTGGCAAATGCGATGGCATACAGGGTGTCGCCGCGCTGCACGGTATGCAGGCCGTTGGTCGAGGGCGCAATCTGCGGCATAACCGCACGCACCGGCTCGGGTCTGACGGTGGCGGATCGCGGCGCCGGTCCCCGCTCGGTCACCGGCGCGGGTCCGCGTGCAGCGCAGCCGATCAGGCTCAGCAGCACCAGGCCGAGCCATAACGCCCTCATGCCACCCCCGGCAGCAGCGGTACGAACTTCACCCCTTCCAGCAGGCGTTCGGTGTAGACATCGCCCTCGCGTTCCATCACGCACAGCGTCTGGGTTGCGTGGCCCAGCGGCATCACCAGGCGCCCGCCGTCGACCAGTTGCGCCAGCAATTCGTGCGGCGCCTCGGCGAAGGCTGCGGCGATCACGATCGCGTCGAAGGGCGCGAAGTCCTTTGCTCCGGATATGCCGTCACCGTGTTTGGGCTTGACGTTGTTGATCCTGAGTTCGCGTAGCCGCACCCGCGTCTTGCCGACCAGTTGGGCGATGCGCTCCATCGACACCACTTCGCGCGCGAGCTTGCCCAACACCGCAGCCTGATAACCGCAGCCGAGTCCGACTTCCAGCACCCGCCCGAGCGCACGGCCCCGGCCGTCCTCGCCGTGACGGGCCAGTTCGGCCATGCGCGCCACGATGTAGGGATTGGAGATGGTCTGGCCGAAGCCGATCGGCAGCGCGGTGTCTTCGTAGGCGCGCGATTCCAGCGCCTGATCGACGAACAGATGGCGCGGTACGCTGCCCATCGCCGCCAGCACGGCCTCGTCCCGGATCCCCTGCTCGCGCAGGCGCTCGACCATCCGGCCGCGGGTGCGGGCCGAGGTCATGCCGATGCCGGCGCGCGAGTTCAGGGTTTCAGCCATGTGTTCACACTCTCCATCTGGCTGAAACGGGTGAGGTCCATCTGCAGCGGGGTGATCGAAACCTGACCGTTGGCGACGGCATGGAAATCGGTACCCTCGCCTGCGTCCTGCGCGGCGCCGGCGGCGCCGACCCAGTACACGGTCTGGCCGCGTGGGTTGGTGGTTTTCACCACCGACTCGGCCTTGTGGCGCTTGCCCAGCCGGGTCACGGCGATCCCCTTCAATTCGGCGGTGGCGCAATCCGGCACGTTGACATTGAGCAGCATCGGCTCGGTCGGCGGCCGCGTCTGAATCCGTTGCACCAGCTCGGCCACCACCTGTGCGGCGGTGTCGAAGTGCTGCGCGTTGTGGCTCGCGAGCGAAACCGCAATCGATGGAATCCCCAGAAGATAGCCTTCGGTGGCGGCCGCCACGGTACCGGAATATATGGTGTCGTCACCCATGTTGGCGCCGTGGTTGATGCCGGAAATCACCATGTCCGGCATGTGGTCCAGCATGCCGGTGACCGCCAGGTGCACGCAATCGGTGGGCGTACCGTTGACGTAATAGAAGCCGCCAGGCGCTTGCCGCAACATCAGCGGGCGGTCGAGCGTGAGCGAATTGGACGCGCCGCTGCGGTCGCGCTCGGGCCCCACCACGGTGATGTCGGCCAGCGAGTCGAGCGCCTGCGCCAGCGCGGCGAGGCCGGGGGCGAAGTAGCCGTCGTCATTGGAAAGCAGGATGCGCATCAGCGGCAGCCTCCAGAGCGGGCAGGCGAACAGCACGGGGAATTCATGGCGATGATGCGTACGTCGAACATGCGCTCGATTCTAACATCGGGATTTGCCCGATTCAGCCTGCGAACCGCAATCCTTCGGCCAAGGGCGAGTACACCGGACAAGGCGGTGCAGCCGGACCTCGGCGCGACGGCGTCGCCTTCCTCGCCCGGCCCGGCTTCAGTCGTAGTCCAGGCTGTAAAACGCGTCGAAACTGTTTTCCTGCCCGGCTTGCGTCTCCAGCCGCACATGCGGCGTCAGCTGGTACACCATCTTGACCACCTGGCCCAAGCCGTCGAGGGTTTGCTCGTAGCTGAGGGTGGCGCGCGACGACACCCGCTTGCCGACGCTGACCACCGCGCTGCTGAGATCCTCGCCGCTACCGGCACGCACGTCGAAACTGTCGATTCCCAGCGAGCTGGCCAGCTTCGCCTGGAAATTCGCCGATTCGGCCTGCGACAGCAAGGCGCCTGCTGCAACCTGCAGCAGTGCAAATTCCTGTTGCCCGCCGCTTTCCAGACCATGCCCCAGCACCAACCAGGCAAGCTTCTCGGTATCGGGCATCGCCGGGTCGGAATACAGCTTGACCACCGGGCGCCGCACCGTACCGCCGACCTGCACCCCCGCGGTGACGCTCGGCATCTTGCGCACCGCCAGCACGTCGAGTCCGGGGTCGTCCATCGGGCCGACAAAACGCAGCACCCCACGTTCGATATCGAGCGTCTGTGCGTAGGCCGCATAGCGCCCTTTCTCCACCTGGATCGTGCCCTCGCCGCGCACCGTCTGGTTCACGGTAAAGACCCGCAAGCGGCCACCGAGCCGGGCATCGAGCCCGGCGCCCTGGAACAGGAAATCGTCGCCGAGCGCGAGTTTCAGATCGAGCGCCAGCGGGAAACGTTGCGCTGCGGGTTTTTCACGCGGCGGCCGGCCGACGACGACGACATCGCTCGACAGGTCCGGCCGGGTGGCTTCGGGTATTTCCAGACGGGCGCGGTCGGCGGTGAGTTCGCCGGTCAGTTCCAGTCGCTTCGGGTCGAGATTGAGACGCGTCGTGCCGGACACGATCGCCCGGCGATCGCTGCGATTGACCGCGGCGAATTTTTCGAACTTCAGGGTGAGGCCCGCCTGCGGGTTTTTCAGCTGCGCTTCGCCGCTCACCACGATGCGCCCGCTCTGCCCTTTCAACTCGCCCTCCTCCACCCGCACCCGATCGCCGGCCAGCAGCAGTTTCAGCGTGCCGTCGGTGATCGCCACGCCTTCTTCCGGCATGGCGAAGCGGATCTGGCTGGCGTCGATCCGGCCGTCGACGCGTGGCGCCGCCAGGCTGCCGCTACCCGCGAGTTGCGCGGCGAGCCGGGCGTCCGACCGCACCCCGAGCGGCAGAAAACGCTTCGCCGGACGCAGATTGGGCACCTCAAGCGTAGCCGTCCACGCCAGCGGTGCGCTGCGCGGCAGGATCAGGCCGGCACCGTCGCGTTCCAGTGTGGCATGGCCTTCGGCGCGAACCGATCCGGCCTCGCGGGCATCGACTTCGAGGCGCGCATTCACCCGGCTGGTGTCGGCGGTGAGCGCGAGTCGGAGCACAGTCAATCCCAGATTCATGGCCGGGTCGGCCAGATGCACATCGCCGCTTTGCCGAACCAGCCGAGCCGCGCCGTCGAGGCTGTCGCCGAATCGCAGATTCCAGTCGCCGTTCACCCGCAGATCGGTGGTGAACGGCAGCGGACGCTTTAGCAGCTCGACCACCGGGGCCAGCGGCAGGTTGGCCAGGGTGCCGTGGGTGGCGAACCGGTTTCCCTGGTGGCTGAACTGCGCGATGCTGACCTGGCCGCCCGCGACGCTGAGCACCAACTTGCTCAACTGCTGCTGATCGCGGCCCAGCACCAGTTCGGCCGGGGCATTCAGCTGCATCGGCCACTGACCCTGGACCTCGGCCTGGGTCAGCTGGCCGCGCCAGAGCAGGACTTGCGGCGGGCCTGCCGGGGTCGTCTCCAGTCCACCGGCGAGGGTCGCCAGCACCCGCCAGTCGGGCAGCCGCAGATCGAGCGCCAGGGTATGCGCGTCGCGACGACCCTCGACCGTGGCCTGCGCGAGACTGATGCGCTGTCCGGCCCATTGCAGCCCACGCGCCTCCAGCCGGCCGTTGAACAGCCCGCTCGCCGCCGCCTGCATCCTGAGCTGCAGATTCAGGCTGTCGGCCGCAATCTCGCCAGGCAGGCGCAACCCCTTGGCGTCGAGCTGGCCGTCGATCTGCGGCTGTTGCGGCTCGCCGCTGGCGCTGCCGGTGCTGCTCAGGCGCCCGGCCAGCCCCAGCTTCAGTCGCGCCAGTGCAGGTGCGTTGATATCCCAGCTCAGGCGGTCGCCGGCGCGGCCGTAAGCACCCTTGAGCCGGGCGCGGTTACCGGCCAGGTCGAGGTCGATGTCGGCCTCACTCAGATGCTGGTCGGCATAACGCAGCCGGCCCTGTCCCCGTACCGGGCGGCCGTCGAGTTCACCCGGGGGCAGGGTGAATTGCGCCTGCAGGCTCAACTCAGGCTGCAGCGCGCCACTCACCTGGCCGCGCGCATTGAGCTGGGCCCGCGGAAAGTTGCCGAAGCGTTGCGGGTTGATCCTGCTGGCATCAAAATTGGCGCTAAATGCGCGCTCGCGATCGAGCGCAAGACTGCCGCTGGCGGTCAGTCGCCCGGCCTGCCCGCTGAACACCGCATCCTGCAAACGCAGGACCGCATCCGCCAGACTCAGGCTGAAACGGCCCTGGCCCCAGCTTTCCGCCAGCTCCGCGTTCAGCGTCTGCCGCGCCGCGTCGCCCGTCAATTGCAGGGTGGTGCGAATCCGGGTGGGATAGAGCGCGTGATGGATGCCTGCCAGATCAAGGCGCGGGCTGCTGAGCGTGAGATTCACGCGCCCGTCGCGCCACTGCCCGTCGCCGGACAACACCCCCGCTGCACCCAGGTCGATCATCAGCGCGCTGAAGTCGGCCTCGTCGCCGTTGCCAGCCACCGCGCCGGTCAGTTTGGTCAGCGGCAGTCGATTCTGGTCGAGCCGGCCGGGCTGGCGGTTGCCGAGGGCGAAGCTGCCGAGCAGGCGCGCGCCCGGCTGGCCCTCGAACACACCGGAAAACGCCAGGTCGGCCTGCGGCGCGCCGACCACGAACTGCCGCGGATCGATGCCCTGGCCCGCCACGACCAACCGGGGCAGGCGTACGCGGGAAAACGGCGCGGCTTCACCGGAAGCCATCAGGCTCATGTTTTCAGCCTGGGCGTCGAGCCGGAAGTCGATCGCCGCCAGTTGCCCGCCCAGACCGAGCCGGGCGCGGATCGCTCCCGGCGTAGCGCGGGCGACGTTAAAGCCGCCCTGCAACTGGAACGGTGCGTCCTTGTCGATTCCAAGCTCGCCGTCCACCTCGGCCCACGGGGTAGCCGCGGCGGCAGTGAACTGATAACGCACACCGTCGTCTTCGAGGCTGCCGTGCAGATGCTTGAAACGAAGCGTCTGTCCTGCGTCCAGCAGATCGAGTTGCGCCACGTCCCACGCCGTCACCTGCAGCGTCAATGGCAGCCGCAGGGTGGCGGGAAGCTGCATCGGCGTCGGATCCTTTTTCAGAATCTCGACCCGCACCCGCTCGGTGGCCAGCAGATCGATTTCGAGCCGCCGCTGCCACAAGCGGTGCGGCTGCCACTCCAGCTGTACCCGCTCCAGTGTGACCCGCTGCGCGTCCGTGGTGTAAACCAGCTTGTGGATGCGGATCGGCGTGCCGAGGTGTCCACTCACGCCTTCGACGATCAACTGGCCGCCGCTCAGCGTCGTCGCCGATCCGACCAGCCAGCGAAACCCACCGGCGGTCGTCGCGAGCCACAGCGTCGCCGCCAGCACCCCGGCCAGTCCCAGCAACAGCGCTGCGAACACCCAGGCGGCGCGTTTCAAAACGACACTCCAAGCGAGAAATGCAGACGGAAGGCATCGGTCGCTTCACAGTACGCCACATCAAGGTTCACCGGCCCGACCAGCGAGCGATAACGCGCGCCGAATCCGTAGCCGAATACCGGCGACACGCCGCCCGGGCTGTCGGCCGCGTCGCCCGCGTCGACAAATAACGCAGCGCCCCAATCGCGAGTGAAGAAATAGTTGTACTCGACGCTGCCGGTGGCGAGATAGCGCACCGACGCCACCCCGCCGCTGAGCGTATGGCCGAGGCTCTGGTAGGCATAGCCGCGCACCGAGTTGTCGCCCCCGGCGCGGAACAGGAAGTCGGTCGGAATGCCGTCGCTGCCGTCGGCCAGTACGCTGCCAAGTTCAGCACGCAGGATCAGATGGCCGTTTTTACCGACCGGGAAATACTGGGTATGGCGGCCGTACAGGCGCACGAAGCTGGTGTCCGAGAGCAGCGCCTGCGCCGCGCCACCGGCCTGCAGGTTAAGCACATAGCCGCGTCGCGGATAGAATGCGCGCCCCACGTTGCGCTGGGTCCAGGCGTAGTTGCTGACCAAGGCCTGGTTGCGCTCGTCGAGCACGCCGCCAACGGTCTGTTGTTCGATCTGGTATTGCAGCGACAGGGTCGACTCGAACTGGCCGCGGGTGCGGCTACGCTTGGCCCCGACCAGACTCGCGCGGGTCTCCTGCCCCTTGATGTCTTCCTGCTTAAGCTGCAGCCCGAGGCTGTATTCGTAACCTGAAGCACTACGCGGCCAGGCCAGTTCCGCCCACCCGGTCTGGCGCGTGGTTTCCAGGCGCGCATCGAATTTGAGCCGCATCCCCCGGTCCAGAATGTCACGATGCAACCACGACGCCTGCACCCGTGCGCCGGTGTCGGTGCTACCGCCGGCCCCGACGCTGACGCGCTTTTCCGGCCGCTCCACCAGTTCGATCTGGATCGGCACCGCGGCGGCCTGGGCCGGATCCGGATCGATACGTACCATCGCCTGGGAGAAATAGCCGCTCATCTCCAGCGCGACCTGGTAATCCAGCAGGTCCTGCTGGCGATAGCGCTGGCCCGGCCTGATCGGGCTGAGATTGCGGGCGATCGACACGGGATAGCGCCGGTTGCCGCTGATGACGGGTTCGCCGTAGAAAAACGCCGGTCCGCTGTCGACCGTCAGCGTCAGGTCCGCAGCCCGCACGGCGGGGTCGATGCGCGCCTCGCTCGCGGTGATCCGTGCCATCGGATAGGTGTCCGCGAGCAGCGGCCGCAGCAGCGCCAGCTTGGCGATTTCCCAGTCCGCCTGGCGGAACGGCATGTCCTGCTTCAGCGAAAAACCGTTCTCGATGCGTGCCTGCAGACGGGCTGCATCGTCACGGGTTTTCAGATCGCCGTCGACTGTCACTTGTACGCTGCGCACCTGCGTGCGGGCGCCGGGAACGATCCGATAGTCCACCCGCCAGTCGCCCGCCAGCCATTCCACCGCGCTGTCCACCTGCGGCGAGAAATAGCCTTCGGTTGCCAGCAGGTCGCGAGCAGTCAAGTCGCTTTGCCGCTGCAGGCGCGCCATTTCCTCCGCATCCAGTTTTTCGTCGAGGCGCGCCGCCCGTGCTGTTTCCAGATATTTCATCAGCAGGATCTTGAGATCGTCGGGCGCCACCACCTCCACCGTCAGCGCGTGCGCCTGCCCCGCGCACAGCGCAGCGAGCAGCAAGCATATTTTTTTGTTGAGCGAAGTGGACACGCTGATCCAGAAGGGGAGTCAGCCGGCCATTCTAGGCGGTGGCGTGAGAACCGGCAAAAAACGCCCTCCTGTCCGTTTGACCATTGTCTGAGCAGGGCTTACCGCTCAACGGTGAAGATCCGTTTTGTATGACACACAGACGAAAAAAGAGGGCGGAATCCCGCCCTCCCGTTTATTCATTCCCTTTCGATCAGGCCGGTTGTGTCGCTGCCTTCTCGAAGCTGAACACCCCGTTTTGTGCATCGATGCGGATGATGTCCTTGGGTGCAAACCGCCCGGACAGGATTTCCTTCGCCAGCGGGTTTTCCAGTTCGCTCTGGATCGCGCGCTTGAGCGGCCGCGCACCGTAGAGCGGATCGAAGCCGGCCTTGGCAACTTCGGCCAGCGCGGCGTCGGTCACGTCGAGCATGATCTCCATCTTCGCCAGGCGGACTTCCAGCGCCTGCAGCTGGATCCGCGCGATGCGCGCGATATGCTTCTCGTCCAGCGCATGGAACACGACGACTTCGTCGATGCGGTTGATGAACTCGGGGCGGAAGTAGGACTTCACTTCGCCGAGCACGGCGAGCTTGATCACCTGGTAATCGTCACCTGACATCTGCTGGATCATCTGGCTGCCAAGGTTCGACGTCATCACAATCACGGTATTGCGGAAGTCGACGGTGCGGCCCTGGCCGTCGGTCAAACGACCGTCGTCGAGCACCTGCAGCAGCACGTTGAACACGTCCGGATGCGCTTTCTCGACTTCGTCCATCAGGATGACCGAGTAAGGCTTGCGGCGCACCGCTTCGGTGAGGTAGCCACCCTCTTCATAACCGACGTAGCCGGGCGGTGCACCGATCAGCCGCGCGACCGAGTGCTTCTCCATGAATTCGCTCATGTCGATGCGGATCATGTGGTCGGCCGAGTCGAACAGGTATTCGGCCAGCGTCTTGCACAGTTCGGTCTTGCCGACACCGGTGGGGCCGAGGAACAGGAAGGAACCGAGCGGCCGGTTGGGGTCGGATAGGCCCGCGCGTGAACGGCGGATCGCGTCGGAGACGACGCTCACCGCCTCGTCCTGCCCCACCACCCGCGCGTGCAGCTTGTCTTCCATGTGCAGGAGTTTGTCGCGCTCACCCTGCAGCATCTTCGACACCGGAATGCCTGTGGCGCGCGAAACGACCTCGGCGATTTCCTCGGCGCCAACTTCGGTGCGCATGAGCTTGAACGCCGGCCTGGTATCGGCCGCTTCGGCATGCTGCAGTTGCGCTTCGAGTTGCGGCAGCTTGCCGTACTGCAGCTCCGACATCTTCTGCCAGTCACCCTTGCGTTTTGCCTCGTCCATCTGGAGGCGGACCTTGTCGAGCTTGCCCTGACGCTGCAGTTCGACCATCTCGCCGCGCAGCTTGTCGATTTCTTCCTTGATGTGGGCGCTGCCCTGCACCTGGGCCTTTTCCGACTTCCAGACTTCTTCCAGGTCGGCGTATTCACGACCGAGTTGTTCAATTTCGTCTTCCAGCAGCCCGAGGCGCTTCTTCGAGGCTTCGTCGGTTTCCCGCTTGACCGCTTCGCGCTCGATCTTGAGCTGGATGATGCGGCGGTCGAGCTTGTCCATCACCTCGGGCTTGGAGTCGATCTCCATCTTGATCCGTGCCGCGGCTTCGTCGACCAGGTCGATCGCCTTGTCGGGCAGGAAACGATCGGTGATGTAGCGATGCGAGAGTTCGGCGGCGGCGATGATCGCCGGGTCGGTAATTTCAACGCCGTGATGCAGTTCGTAGCGTTCCTTCAAGCCACGCAGGATGGCGATGGTCGATTCAACGCTCGGCTCGTCGACCAGCACCTTCTGAAAGCGGCGTTCGAGTGCGGCGTCCTTTTCGATGTACTTGCGGTATTCGTCGAGCGTGGTCGCGCCGATCAGGTGCAGCTCACCGCGCGCCAGCGCCGGCTTGAGCATGTTGCCGGCGTCAATCGCGCCTTCGGCCTTGCCGGCGCCGACCAGGGTGTGCAGTTCGTCGAGGAAGACGATGTAGCGACCGGGATCCATCGACAGTTCCTTCAGCACCGCTTTCAGGCGCTCCTCGAATTCGCCACGGTATTTCGCGCCGGCGAGCAAGGCGGCGAGGTCAAGCACCAGCACCTTCTTGCCCTTGAGCGTTTCCGGCACTTCATTATTGATGATGCGCTGGGCCAGGCCTTCGACAATCGCGGTCTTGCCGACCCCGGGCTCGCCGATCAGCACCGGGTTGTTCTTGGTGCGGCGCTGCAGGATCTGGATCGAGCGGCGGATTTCGTCGTCGCGACCGATCACCGGGTCGAGCTTGCCTTCGCGGGCACGCTGGGTGAGATCGAGCGTGTATTTGGCGAGTGCCTCGCGCTGGCCCTCGGCTTCCTGCGACTGCACGTTCTCGCCGCCGCGCACCGACTGGATCGCCTGCTCCAGTGCGGCCTTGTGTGCGCCGTGCTGCTTCAGCAGGCGTCCGGTCTCACCCTTGTCATCGAGTGCCGCCAGCAGGAACAGTTCGGAAGCAATGAAGGCGTCGTTGCGCTTCATCGCATCCTTGTCGGTGAGGTTCAGCAGGTTGTTGAGATCGCGCGAAATCGTGACCTCGCCGCCATGCCCTTCGATTTTCGGCAGGCGATCCAGCGCCTGGGTCAGCGAGGCCTTGAGCGCTGGCACCTGCACGCCGGCGCGCGACAGGATCGACGACGCACCGCCGCCTTCCTGGTTCAGCAGCGCCAGCAGCAGGTGCTGCGGCTCGATATAGGCATGATCGCCGCCGACGGCGAGGCTTTGCGCGTCGGAAAACGCCTGTTGGAACTGGGTGGTGAGCTTGTCGAAACGCATGGGGAGCCCTCGTCCTTAAGGTATATTCGATGGCAAGCAAATAGAGGCGTTTGCGCCGATTTCAACCCGGCTGACCCCAATTTAACCCCACGCTCCAATTTAATCCCGGCCCCAATTTAACCGCCATGTCCGAATTGATCGCTTCCTCTGTCGAAATCGATGTCGCGCGCGCGCTGGACGAAGACGTCGGCAGCGGCGACCTCACCGCCCTGCTCATCCCGGCGACGCAAACTGCCCGGGCCCGCGTCATCAGCCGCGAAACCGCGGTCATCGCCGGGCGGCCGTGGTTCGACGCCTGCTTCAGGGCGCTCGATCTAGCCTGCGAGATCGACTGGCGGGTTGACGAGGGCGACAGCGTCACGGCCGGCAGCGTGCTCGCCGAAATCACCGGCAATGCCCGCGCGCTGCTGACCGCCGAGCGCCCGGCGCTGAATTTCCTGCAGACGCTGTCGGCGGTGGCCACCGCCACCCGGCCGTATGTCGAAGCGGTGCGCGGTACCCGTGCGCTCATTCTCGACACCCGCAAGACCCTGCCCGGCCTGCGTGTCGCCGAAAAATATGCGGTGCGGGTCGGTGGCGGGCAGAATCAGCGCACAGGCCTCTACGACGGCATTCTGATCAAGGAAAACCACATTACTGCGGCAGGCGGCATCGCGCCGGTGCTGGCAGCCGCCTACGCGCTGGCCGCCGGCAAGGTCGGCGTGCAGATCGAGGTGGAAACGCTGGACCAGTTGCGCGAGGCGCTGGCTGCAGGGGCGAAGCTGATCCTGCTCGACAATTTCAGCCTGCAGCAGATGCGCGAAGCGGTGGCGCTGACCGCCGGCCGCGCCGCACTCGAAGCCTCCGGCAACATCAGCCTGGACACGCTGCGCGCGGTGGCCGAAACCGGGGTCGACCGCATCTCGATCGGCGGCTTGACCAAGCACATCCGCGCGGTGGACCTGTCGATGCGCATCGAAGCCGATGCCTGAAATTGTCCGCGTTCGCTACGACGATCCCGAGCACGCCGTCGCGCTGATCGACCTGCTCGACGCCTACGCACGCGACCCGGCCGGTGGCGGCGAAGCCTTGAGCGACTTCGCTCGCCGCAACCTGATCGCCGCGCTCGCCGCGCGCCCGTTCGTCTTCAGCGTACTGGCGTTCGACGGCGGCACGCCGGTCGGCCTCGTCAATGCGATCGAGGGCTTCTCTACCTTCGCCTGCCGCCCGCTGGTCAATGTGCACGACGTGGTCGTGCTCGAAAGCCATCGCGGCCGGGGCATTGCCGCACAGCTGTTCGCCGAGGTCGAGGCGATCGCGCGCGAACGCGGCGCCTGCAAGCTGACGCTCGAAGTGCTGTCCGGCAATCGCGCTGCGCGGTCACTTTACGAAAAACTCGGCTTCGACGACTACCGGCTCGACCCGGCGATGGGGCACGCGCAGTTTCTGCAGAAATGGCTGGACTGAAGCAGGTACTGGCGACGCTGCTGCTGGCGGGGGCTGCCTGGCTGCCGCATCCGGCAGACGCTGCCCCGCCACCGGCCGCCCCGGCGATGCTGCTGGCCGAGGTCTATACCGGCAATGTCGATGTCAGCCAATACTGGGTCAGCGAAAAATTCGACGGGGTGCGCGCCCAGTGGGACGGAAGTATCCTGCGCTTTCGCGGCGGCGGGCGTGTGCCCGCACCGGCGTGGTTCACCGCAAACTTTCCAACCGTGCCGCTGGATGGAGAATTGTGGATCGGGCGTGGCCGCTTCGACGCCTTGTCGGGGACGGTGCGAAAAATCGAACCGGTCGACGTCGACTGGCGGCAGGTGCGCTATCTGGTGTTTGAGTTGCCGGGTGCGGCAGGCGATTTCAGCGCGCGCGTGGCGCAGATACAGATGATCGTCGCCCAGGCCGAAGTAGCCTGGCTGCTGCCGGTCGAACAGACGCGAGTGGCCGACAAGGACGAATTGCGCCACCGGATGGATGCGATCGTGCTCGCCGGCGGCGAGGGCCTGATGCTGCATCGCGCCGACGCGCCCTATCTCGCCGGCCGCAGCGACGTGCTGCTGAAGCTCAAACCCTGGCTGGACGCCGAAGCGGTCGTCGTCGGCCACGTCCCCGGCAAGGGCAAATTCCTGGGCATGACCGGCGCGCTGCTGATGGCAATGCCGAACGGTCAACGTTTTCGTCTCGGCAGCGGACTCACCGATTCATTACGCCGCCAGCCGCCGCCCATCGGCACGCGTATCACTTACCGCTACCAGCACCTGACGAAGCAAGGCCTGCCGCGCTTCCCGCGCTACCTGCGCGTGCGCGACGACTTTTAAACGAGCCCTGTTCCGGCGCGGCCGGACAGAAGCACGCGGCCTCGACGCTAGTGTGGGAGTTTGCGGGATAATCAGGCCATGAGTCCGAAAAAGAAACTGTTCGAGCAATTCGCCCGGGTCGCCAAATCCCTGGCCAGCGCGAACCGGCTGGAATTGCTGGAAACGCTGGCGCAGGGCGAGAAAAGCGTCGACGCCCTGGCGCAGGCAACGGGCATGTCGGTCGCCAATACCTCGCATCATCTCCAGATCCTGCGCGATTCCGGCCTGGCCGAATCGCGCAAAGAGGGGCTGCAGGTGATTTACCGGCTGTCGGATGACCAGATTCCGGTCCTGATGGGCTGCCTCAGCCGGGTTGCCGAGAAACATCTGGCCGAGGTGGAACGCATCGTTCGCGAGCACTTCGAGGTGCGCGATTCGCTCACGCCGGTGGGGCGCGATGAGCTGATCTTGCGGGTCAAGGCGGGCGAGACCATGGTCATCGACGTGCGTCCGACCAACGAATATCAGGCCGGCCATATCCCCGGGGCGATCAATATCCCGGTGGACGAGCTGCCGCAACATCTGGCGAGCCTGCCGCACGGGCAGGAAATCGTTGCCTACTGCCGCGGTCCCTACTGCATGCTGGCCTTCGACGCGGTCGCTCAGTTGCGTGAGGCCGGGTATCAGGCGCGACGGCTTGAAGACGGCTTTCCCGAGTGGAAGGCTGAACAACGGCCCGTCGATCACGGAACGCCGGAGTAGCCGGCACCACGGTCTCCGCGCCCACCGCTTAAACCGCCGTTTATAAACCGCAGCTTCGCTTTAATAGTCAAATTTACTAGTTGACATGAATCTTGTCGGCGCCCACTATTCAAGCATTCTTTTGAATTGTTGAGTTGGGGCGCGAATGGATATTTTGACAATTCTGGCCGGACTGGCTACCGGCACGGTGTTGGGCCTGTTTGGCAGCGGCGGTTCGATCATTGCCCTGCCTGCCCTGCTGTACCTGCTGCACGTGGACGCCAAGTCGGCGATCGCCATGAGCCTGGGGGTGGTGGCGGTGACTGCGACCGTATCCGGCCTGGACAACTGGCGCCGTGGCCTGGTCGATGTGCGGGTTGCCTTCGTCTTCGGTCTGTTCGGAGTCGCCGGAACCTTTGCCGGGGCACGTCTGGGTCTGCTCACGCCGGTCGTCATCCAGCTTGGCCTGTTCGCTCTAGTAATGTACGCCGCCGCCATACGCATGCTGAAACCTGCCAAATTACTTGCGCCGGCCGCTGGTGAAATCGTGAATAGCGGGGGGGGCGCCGCGGCAATCGGCGGCGGCCATGATTTCTTCTCCCCATCCATGGGCCGCATCGCGCTGCACGGTATCGGTGTCGGCGTCCTCACCGGCCTGGTGGGTGTCGGCGGCGGCTTCCTCATCGTACCGGCGCTGGTACTGCTCTCCGGCATCCCCATGAAGACCGCCGTCGGCACCTCGCTGGTCATCGTCGCGGCCAAGTCCTACGCCGGCTTTGCCGGCTACATGGGGGGCGTGCCGATCGACTACGCGGTGATGGGCAGCTTCACCGTCGTGACGGTGATCGGCAGCTTCGTCGGTTCCCACTTCGCCACGCGTATTTCCCACCACACGCTGAAGAAGGCGTTCGCCTGGTTTCTGGTGGTGGTCGCCACCTACATTCTGTTCAAAAGTGTCATCTAGGAGGTCTGCCATGCATATCCGAAGCTTTTCTACCGTCCTGTTTTCCCTGTTGTCGGCGATGGCCTTCGGGCTGGCGCAACCGGTGCTTGCCGCCCCGCCCGGCAACACGGTGATCGAGGGGCAGAAGGTGCTCACGCTGGTGGTGCGCGAACCGCCCGCTCTGCGCTGCAACAACAACATGCAGATCGGCGCCGAGCTTAACAACCTGTACAAGATTCCGATCGTGATCCTGCCGGCAAGTCTCGCGCCATGGTCCAAGGCACCCGCCGTGTATTACGGAGACCAACTCATCGCCGACGATGGCGGCGACTTCAACGGCATGGTCGGCTTCACCCAGATGGTCGACATCGTCGAAATTGAGGGTGCGCCCAAACAGGATCGCGCGGGACGGCTCACTGAAGTCAAGCAGGCGCACGAAGCCCTCAAGGACGCGATCAAGGAAGGCAACTGAAATGCATCGGACCGCACTGCTGGGTATCGCCTTGTTCTTCACAGCCCCGGCCTTTTCGGCAAGCCAGTCATGGGACGGCTGGATTGTCGGCGAGCCATGTGCGGCAAGCTTCCAGGTCGCAGACTGCCCTTTGCGCTACACCGACCAGCCCGTGCTGCTGCTGGAAGATGGTCGCGCGCTGGCCTTTCTCCACGGCGACGGCACCAGCATTGCAGCGGATGCACTGGACAAGGCCTACGGCAAGAAAGTGCGCCTGACCGGCGAGATCAGGGCGGGCGTACTGCACGCGGTGAAACTCGACCTGCAGGAGATCAGTGGTGAGCGCAAGTTCTTCAAGGGCTGCCTGTAAGCGCAGACTGCCAATGCCAGCAATCGGGAAAAATCTGATGGCTTGTGCGCTGTGGCTCGGTCTGGGGATCACTTTCCCGTCTTTTGCCGGGAACGCAGCGTTCGCCGAGCTTGCCCGGGAAGCCGGCATGGACGCGTATGCGGTGCCGCTGAAAGCGCCGGCCTTCGAACTGGTCGGCCTTGACGGCCAGACGCGCGGCAAGCGCGATTATCGCGGCCAGGTGGTGCTGCTCAATTTCTGGGCAAGCTGGTGCCCGCCCTGCCGCGAGGAATTTCCCTCGCTGCAACGCCTGCAACGGATCCAGGGTGGACGCGACTTCACCGTGCTAGCCATTGCGGTGGCGGACACCGACGCCGCGGTGACGCGCTTCCTGGAAGGGCGGCCGCCCGGCTTCGACGTGCTGCTGGACGACGACCGCAAGACCGCTGGCGATTTTCGCGCTGCCGGCGTGCCGGTGACGTATCTGCTCGACCGCAACGGCCGCCTGCTGGCCGGAAAAACCGGGCCGCAGGACTGGAACAGTGTCGCGATGCGGCGACTGATCCAGGCAACCATCGACCCAACCATACATCCACGCAAGGACTGAACATGCGCCTGTTTTTCATGCTGATGCTGCTGCCCTGGTGCACGGCCTGGGCCGCTCCGTCGTTGCTGATTTCCACCGACCAGCTCGCCGCCGAACTCGTGCAGGGTCAGGTCAGACTGGTGGACGCCGAGAACGCCGACAACTACGCACGCACCCATCTTCCCGGCGCGGTCAACCTGCCCTACCTCGAACTCGAAGACGCCGAGGAGAATGCCAAGACCGGGCTGCCGATTTCTCCCCGTCTGGCCGCCTCCAAACTGGAGCTGCTGGGAATCGCCCGCGACAGCGACGTGGTGGTGTACGACTCCGGCGACGGCCGCGCTGCCTCGGCGGTGTGGTACATCCTCAGCTTCATCGGCCACGACAAGGTGCGGATTCTCGACGGTGGCTTTCGCAAATGGCTGAAGGAGGGCCGCGCGGTGACCCAGGACCTGCCGCATCCCGCCAAGGCCACCTATGTGCCGCAGCCGCGCGCCGGCTGGGCGGTGAAGACCCAGGATCTGGCTGCATCGCCCGCGCTGCTGGTAGACGCGCGTTCGATCACCGAATTCAGCGGCAAGGATTCCGGCGGTGCGCGCCAGAGCGGCCACCTTCCCGGCGCCCAAAACTTCGCCTGGGACAAGCTCGCAGGTGAACTCGCCACCTTCAAGGACGAAGCCGCGATGCGGCAGTCGCTGATCGATGCAGGCCTCACCCCCGACCAGGAAATCATCACCTACTGCAACGGCGGGCTGGGCCGTTCCACCTATCTTTATGCGGCGCTGAAGCTCCTGGGCTACGACAAGGTGAAGGTCTATCCCGGCTCGTGGATCGAATGGGCATCCGACCCGGCCCGCCCCATCGAAAGGTAGGCACATGGAACGCAGAGATTTTCTCAAGGGCACGGCCTACTGCGGCCTGGCATTGGCTTTCGGCGGGCCGTTCACGCCCCTGCGCGCCTTCGCAGCCGAAGACCTGAAGGGTCGACGGGCGTGGGAGAGCAAGTACCGGCACGAATTCATCGATACCCGCGGTGACGCGCAGGGGTTCGCCTTTCACTGCTCCAACTGCCAGGGCAACTGCGCCTGGAAGGTCTATGCAAAAGACGGGATCGTCACGCGCGAGGAGCAGTCGGCCGCCTATCCCTCGATCAATCCGAATATTCCCGACGCCAACCCGCGCGGCTGCAACAAGGGCATCGTGCACTCCAGGCAGATGTATCAGGCCGATCGCCTGCTGCACCCGATGAAGCGCGCCGGCAAACGCGGCGAGGGCAAATGGGAGCGGGTATCGTGGGACACGGCGCTCGACGACATCGCGTCGCGCGTGGTCGACAGCCTGGATCAACACGGTCTGTCTTCGCTGATGCTCCATTGCGGTACCGGCATCCTGTCGCAGGGCCGGCGCGCCGCGCCGCTACGCCTGGGATCGCTGCTGGGCGCGCAGCGGCTGTATCCGGCCAGCGCCGTCGGCGACATGTTCACCGGCGCGTCGCTGGCCTACGGGCTCGCCACCGTGGGGCATACGCTGGACGCCTGGTTCGAGGCCAAGACGATCATCCTGTGGGGGATCAACGCGGCGGTCACACGCATCCCCGACGCGCATTACCTGATGGAGGCGCGCTACAACGGCTCCAAGGTCTACTGCATCACGCCGGAGTACAACGCCACCGCCAAGCTTTCCACCGACTGGGTGCCGGTGAAGCCCGGCACCGACAGTTTTCTCGCCATGTCGCTGCTGCATGTGCTGTTCCGCGATGACCTGGTCGACCGCGACTTCGTGCGCGAGCAGACCGACCTGCCGTTCCTGGTGCGCACCGACACCGGCGACCTGCTACGCCACAAGGATTTGCGCGACAAGGGCAAGGATGACGTGTTCTTTTGCTGGGACGAGACAAGCGCTGCGGCGCAGCCGATGCCGGGTACGCAGGGGCACTTCAAGAAGTCGCTGCGCCTGGGGAAGCTGAAGCCCGCGCTGGAAGGCAGCTGGGAGGTCAAGGGCAAGAACGGCGACATGATTCCGGTGACCACCGTATTCGAGCAGGCAAGGCGCGAGGCGCTGAAGTTTCCGCCGGCACAGACCCAGGCCACCACCGGCGTGCACCCCGCACTGGTCGAACGCATGGCGAAGGACCTCGCAGGCGCCGACAAAGCCATCATCAACATCGGTTTCTCGCTGCACAAATACGTATCGGGAACGATGACCTGCTGGGGGGCGGCGCTTGCCTGCGCCCTGACCGGCCACGCCGGCGAGCGGGGCGGGCTCGATACCGAAAACAACTGGAGCCTGGGTGGCATCGGCCCACTCTCCAGCCCCAAGCCGGCGCGCTTCGCCTCCGGCTTTTTCAGCGAATGGATGAACGGCGACATGGCCCACACCATGAAGCAGCATTATTCCGACGCCCACCTCAAGGCCACGCTCGGCCTCGACAACCGGGAGATCGGCGAACTGACCGAACGCTACGCCGAAACCAGCAACGCCTGGTTCGGCAAGCCCCGCACGTTGTTGCTGTTCGCCGACAACATGCTCAGGCGCAACAAGTCGGAGGCGCACTACCGCCAGGCCTTCGTCGAGGGTCTGGATCTGTTTGTCGACGTCAACCATCGCATGGACAGCACCGCACTGTGGGCGGATTACGTGCTGCCGGCCAAGAGCCAGTACGAGTCCTGGGACCTGCGCGGCGAACTGGGTTACCACCGTTTCTGCAACATCACGGTGCCGCCGAAAGGCTTGAAGCCGATCGGCGAAACCAAATCCGAATGGGAAATCTGCCTGCTGTTCGCCCAGGCCATCGCCAGGGAAGCGAAGAAGCGCGGCATTTCTGCCATTCCCGACCCCGATTTCCTGGAAACGAAGGACGACAAGGCAGCACCAGTGATGCGCGACCTGGCCAACCTCGCCGAGGATTTCAGCGACCACGGCCAATTGATGAACGACGAGGACGTGGTCCGCTGGCTAATGAAGAACGTCCCCGCGATCGCTCCCTGGACGCCGGAGGACGCGATGAAGCACGGCTACGTCACGCTCAACCGCGACGCCGGTTTCAATTCACCGCTGTATGCCAACCGGCCGTTCTATTCGTTTGAGCACAACGTCTATCTGCGCCAACCCTACAAGACCCTGTCGGGTCGGCAGCAGTTCTACGTCGACCATCCGGTATTCAAGCGGCTCGGCTGCGCTACCCCGACGGCGATGCAGCCGCTGCGGCCGAAGAGCCATCCGCTTGCGTTCTGGACCCCGCACACCCGCCACGGCATCCACTCGCAGTGGCGGACCAATGCGCAACTGCTGCGTTTGCAGCGCGGCGAGCCCTACATCTGGCTCAACCCCGATACGGCACACCGACGCGGACTCGCCGAGGGCGACCCGGTACGGGTGTTCAATGACGTCGGCGAATTTTTTGCGCGCGCCAAGCTGATGTCCGCCGTGCCCCCCGACGCAGTGGTGATGGACCACGCCTGGGAGCCTTTCCAGTTCCGCCAGCGGCTGGGGCTCAACAACGTGGTGGCGGGCCTGCTCTCGCCGCTGGAGCTGGTAGACGGCTGGGGGCATCTCAAATTCAACCCGAACTGGGACGGCAACATGATCGCTTTCGAAGCGTCGGTGGAAGTGGAAAAAAGCAAGGAGGCTGCGGCATGAGACAGATGGGCATGGTCATCGACCTCAACAAATGCATCGGTTGCCAGACCTGCACCCTGGCGTGCAAATCGCAATGGACCGACCGGGGCGGACGCGAATTCATGTACTGGAACCACGTCGAAACCAAGCCTGGCAAGGGTTTCCCGCGCGAGTGGGAAGCGGCCGGCGGCGGCTGGGAGGACGGTCAGCTCAAGCCCGGCCGCTTGCCGCACTTGGCTGAGGACTATGGCGTTCCTGCCGACTTCAATTTCGATGCGGCCCTGTTTCAGGAGGGCGACACGCCGCTGCGCCCGCTGGACGCCATGCAATGGGGCCCGAACTGGGAGGAAGATCAAGGCGCGGGCGAGTTTCCCAACGGCTATTTCTTCTACCTGCCGCGGCTGTGCAACCACTGTACCAAACCGGCGTGCCTGGCCGCGTGTCCACGCCAGGCGATCTACAAGCGCGAAGAGGATGGCATCGTGCTGATCGACCAGGAGCGCTGCCGCGGCTACCGCTATTGCGTGGCGGCCTGTCCATACAAAAAGATCTATTTCAATCCGCTGTCGGGCACTTCAGAGAAATGTATCGGCTGCTATCCGCGCGTGGAAAAAGGCATTCCTCCGGCCTGCGCCTACCAGTGCGTCGGGCGGGCACGGCACGTGTCCTACCTCGATGACGAGGCGGGGGCGCTGCATCAACTGGTGAACGTGTGGAAAGTGGCGCTGCCGCTACACCCCGAGTACGGCACCCAGCCCAACGTCTACTATGTGCCGCCGATGTCGCCACCGACCTTCGACGCCGACGGCAAGCCCAGCGGCAAGCCGCGCATCCCCGACGACTACCTGCAGCAGTTGTTCGGGCCGCAAGTCGATGCCGCGCTCGCCACCTTGCAGCAGGAGATCGACAAAAAAGCGCGTGGCGAAAGCTCGCCGCTGATGGACATGCTCATCGCCTACCGCCACGGCGACATGTTCCGGCTGAGCCGGCCGGAAGGCGGGCAGCCATGAGCCGGCTACTGGCCGTGCTGCTGCTGTTCGCCTCGACCGCATGGGCCGCACCCGGGATCGAGCGGAGCATCGCGGGGCTTGAGGTTCACACTTTGCCGCCCCTCGATCCCGATGACCCTGCCTGGGCGCGGGTCGCGCCGGCCAGCGTTCGCCTGTATCCGCAATCCACGGTCGCGTGCGGGCCGGACGGTGTCGTTCAAAACATCGAGGCGAGCGTACTCAAAGGCGGCGGACAGATCGCGGTGCGATTCAGCTGGCCGGACGCGACCCAAAATTCAGCCGACGCCAAATCGACGCATCTGTTCGCCGACGCGGTGGCGGTTCAATTCGCCCCCGCTGGGGAAACACTGCCCTATGTGGGTATGGGCGAGCCCGAACGGCCGGTTCAGCTATGGCTTTGGCGCGCGGGTCGCGCGGCGGAACGCCTGAGCGCGCGAGGATTCGGCAGCCTGGCTCAGGAGCCTGGCATCGCACCGGAAGTTCAAGCGCGGCGCACCGCCGCAGGCTGGATGGTGGTGGTGCGTGGCGACATGGAGGCCGACATCAGCGCGCTGGCGTTTGCCGTCTGGGACGGCGCCCGCGACGAGCGGGCCTGTCGCAAGCAGCTGTCCGCCTGGCAGGCGCTGGCATGGCCGGGCGGTTCGCCGCGCTTGCTGGAAGAGCGGCGTGACACCGGCAATCCAGGGCGCGGCGCCCGCCTCTACGTCGAACACGGCTGCGCAGCGTGTCATGCGCCGACCGCGGCCATCGGACCCGACCTCAGCCACGCCGGGGGCATCCACTGGCCGGGCTACCTGCGCCGCGC
>JACDJC010001097.1_pt1 | contig 25753 bp, 26 predicted proteins | sample 7454191 | NCBI WGS metagenome assembly JACDJC01 (sample SAMN14253291, study PRJNA609438) | sludge metagenome | isolation source: sludge after 25d culture with pyrite and EDTA | collected 2018-12-20 | reverse complement strand
GCACGTGAGTCGCCGGGGCCGACGTCTTCTCGACCGGCCACGAACAGGCGGAGAACGACTCGCGAGTGATCCGGCTGCAGGTCGATGCCGGTCTCGGTGACGTGCACGGTGCCGACGGTGGGTGAAGTGGTCATCGTGAGCCGACCAGTGCATCGGTTCGCTGCATCGTGGAGATCAGCGCCAGCGTGGACTCCGCGCCCTGGTTGAGGTTCACGCTGTGGGGGTGCAGGCCGTCGTAGCTGCCGTGAGATCGCTCGTCGATCATCATCAGGCCAGCGTCGTTGTGGCCGCGGAACCAGGCAGCCGCCGTCTCCACCCCGCCGATCCACGACGGGTCGCCGGTGATCAGATGTGCTCGCCAGCATGCATCGGCCATCGCTGCGACCTCGATGGGTTGCTGGTCGAACTGTGGGCCGTGCTCATCGGCGCGGCGGCCGCCGACGCCGGTGACCGAGAGGTGGCCGTCGCGCGTCTCCGACGCCAGCAGCCAGGAAAGCATGCGCAGGCCACGGTCCACGTCGAGCGGGCGGCCGAGCGCAGCGCCCGCAGCCATCACGGCCTCGGCGACCGAGGCGTTGCCATAGGCCAACTGCTGCTCCGGCCACACCCAGTCATCGCGCAGGAGTGGCCCGATCATGCCGAGCAGGTCGTTCAACAGGGCGCGAGCGGGTGTGTGCTGAGGGTCGATGGCCGCCACCTCGGCGGCACCGAGGGCGGCGAACACCATCGAACGCGGCCACGGCGAGCGTTGCTGCACTCCCTTGTCGAACGACTGCTGCGCCCAGCGGCGAACTGCGGGATTGCGATGCTGAGCGGCTGCGACGCCGAAGCCCCAGATGCTGCGGCCCCAGCAGTCCTCGGTGCCCGGCTCGTCGGTCCACCGGCCGGCGGCGTCCATGCGGTTGCGGCAGCGGCCGTCGTTGGCCTGTGCCGCGCGCGTGAAGTGCAGCGCCAGGCGCGACAGCTGATGAGCAGCACCCACATCGGGCACGCGGGAGGTGACCACCAGCATGCGCGCGTTGTCGTCGGTGCAGTAACCATGCTCGACGCGGGGTTCTGTGCCCTTGGCGTGCTCGAACAGACCTCGCTGGTCGCTCATGGCCAGCAGGTGATCGAACGTGTGCCCGTCGGCGGCGTTGCCGCGTTCGTGGTCGTGGTCATGGTCGTGGTCGTCGATCGTCATATCGCCACCGGCTCGACGATCGGGTCCAGTTCCGTGCACAGGCGCAGGTACTCATCGGCGACCGACGCCCAGCTCAGCGACGGTGCCAGCCGGCGAGCGTTGACCGTCATGCTGTTCAAGACCATCGGGTCGCTCATCACGGTCCTGATGGCGTCCGCCAGCGCCGCGGAGTCGCCGTGGGGCACCACTTTCACCGCGCCGCTGGCCTGCAGCTCGATGGCATGCGGAAAGGCGGTGGCGATCACGGGCCGACCGGCCGCGAGTGCGTCGACCAGCACGCCGGATGTCACCTGGTCCTTCGAGTCGTACGGCAGCAGCACCAGCGAGGCGCTGGCGACGAAGCGAGTGAGCTGGTCGACGTTACGGTACGTGTCGTCGAAGTGCACTGATCCGGCGATGCCGTTCGACCACGTGCGTCGCAGCAACGAGTTGCGATAGGCGTCGCCCGCACGAGCGAACACCTTTGGGTGCGTCACGCCGGCGATGGTGTAGCGCAGGCGCGGTCGCATGTCCGACAGCAGCGCCAGCGAGTCGATGGCGTGTTCGATGCCCTTGCCGGGCCCGAGGAGGCCCCAGGTGAGCAACTGCGGCCGCTCGCCGACGGTCGACTCGTTGCCGTTGCCGTTGCCGGGCGCCAGTGCGGCGCCGTGGGGCACCACCTCCACGCCACGGGGGTCGACGATGTACGACGAGCACAGCCTGGTGTTGGCCGTCTCGGTCATCACCACCACCTTGGCGGCGCGTGCGCACACTGCTTCCAGCACCGTCTTCTGGTGGTCGGTGGGCACCAGGGGCACGGTGTGCAGCACGACGATGGCGGGTGCGTCGAGCGCGTCGAGCAACTGCAGCACTTCGTCGCCGTCGTCACCGCCGAAGATGCCGTACTCGTGCTGGATGATCACGGCTTCGCACCGCGAGAGGATGGCTGCTGCGTGCCGGAGGGAAGGCGCCGAGCCGTTCACCAGCTCACCCGCGACGGTCTGGCCGATCGCGGCTGGCTCGTCCCCGTCGTTGATGCGCACGACGTCGACTCGGTGGCCTGCATCGCGCAGTGCGTTGGTGAGTGCTGCGGCAAAGGTCGCCAGCCCACAGAGCTTCGGGGGGTAGGTGCTGACCATGCCGAGGCGCCGGACCGCGGCGCCATGGATGCGGCGAGAGGGGGTGTGAGTGGGCATGATGCCTCCTCGATGGTGGGAACCAGCGTCGAGCCCGACCAGGTGGCAGCGTGAACTGGCCTCCTGGCCAGACGTGGCGGAACTTCCCGGTGAAGCCGTACCTTACCCAGTGGTGAGCTCAGGCAAACCTGAGCGCCGGCTCAGCGTGCGGGTGTGGGCCCGATCAGCGACTGGTGGCACGGCTCGCACAACCACCACTCGGCGGGGCCGGGTGGCAGGTCAGCGGCATCGCAGGCAAAGGTTTGCAGGCATCGCCAGCAGCGACGGCCGGCGGTTGTCGCAGTGGTGACGGTGTCGCTCATGTCACGTCCGCCAGCGCTGGCACGCAGGGCGCCCCGTTCGATTCGAAGCGGTTCACGGGCGACTCGATTCCACTGGGCCGAAGGCCCTCGCTGTGACCCTACCGGTGCTGATGACGACAGCGGGGGCCGGCACTAGGGTGAGCACATGCATGCGGATACCCCCACTCGTATCGAGTTCTTCTTCGATCCCGGCTGCCCGTGGACCTGGGCCACGTCGCGCTGGCTGGTCGACGCCGCTGCGGCGCGTGGTATCGACGTGGTGTGGCGCAACCTCAGCCTGGGGGTGCTCAACGAGGGCCGCGAACTGTCCGAGCACCTGCGCCTCACGCTGCCGGCCGGCACCGCGGCGCATCGTCTCATCGCTGCGCTGATGGCCGACGGGCGCAACGACCTGATCGGCAACTTCTACACCGAGTACGGGCGGCGCGTGCACCACGACCAGCTCGCTCCGTCGATCGAGGTGGTGCGTGAGGTGGCGCTGGCAGTGGGTGCCGGGGAATGGGTTGCCGCAGTCGACGAGACCGCGTGGGATGCACCGGTGGCCGAGTCCACTCGGCTGGCGATGTCGCTGGCCGGGCCCGACGTCGGCTCGCCGATCCTTGCCTTCGGCTCGCCGCTGGTCGGCATCTTCGGGCCGATCGTGTCGCCACCGCCCACCGACGAGCAAGCACAGCGGCTGCTCGACGTGGTGCTGCTGGTGGCGCAGTGCCCGGGCTTCTTCGAGATCAAGCGCGGCCGCGCCGGCAAAGTGCAGCTCGGCCCCCGCCCCTGAGCGAGGTGTGTGGCGCCGGTTCACCGCAACCTGCGGCCGGGCAACTCCATCAGTGGCGCGTCACGGCCGTTGGGTGAGCGGCGGCACGCCGCACTCGTTGGCCGCAATCGTGGACTGCCACGTGAACAGCGCCTGCTCGGCGTCGTTCAAGATCTCGTTGAACAGCAGCGGTGCCAGCAACGGGTCGTCGATCATGGTGCCGGCGAGGCACTGGTACTCGCGGATCTGGGCCAGCGACGGGCCGTCGCCGGCCAGGGCGATGACGTCGTGCTCCAGCGACAACGCCTGCATCGGTGACACCACCGGCGGGGGCGGTGCGGTGGCGCCGACGGCACGCTTGCAGGCCTCGAAGGTGACGTCGTTGACCACGGTGGTGGGCGCCGCGGCCGAACCCGATGCCGTCGCCCATGCTGCGACGGCGTTTGCGAACGGTGTGCCGCTGTCGTCGAAGGCGGCAGTGGCTGTGAAGCAGACGACGCCATCGCGCTGGTAGCTGGTGTAGCCGCCGCCCGCCCAGCCGTCGAGGGCACCTCTTGCCTGGCGCCATGGCAGCCATGCGTCGAGCATCACCAGCATCGCCACTGCCGACAGCGGCTGTGGCGGATCGAGCACGATGGTGCCGACGGGCACCTCCAGCGTGACCGCAGCGTCTTGCTGCTCGGTGCCGTGCAACCACGGGTTGAGCAGGATCTCCTCGGTCGGCGGGGTGCCGATCAGCTCGTCGATGCCGGCGTTGCCTGCCGCGGCGAACACGTCGCCGACCAGCATCGGCCCGAGCACGTAGGGCGCGTCGCGTTGCTCGAGCACGGCCCAGGGCACATCGGAGAGCCCGGCCGCTGCCTCCGGGGCGAGGCTGTTGCCATCGTCGGCCGCCACTCGGTCGGCCGCCGACAACGTGGCGCGAAACGCGTCTTCCACTCGCAACGCGTCGGCCTCGACCACTGCTCGCAACTCGAGATCGTCGGCGCCGTCGCCGGCCAGGTCGAAGTGCTGCGCCTGCAGCGCGTGCGTGAGCTCGTGCGCCAGCACCACGCGCACTGCCGGCGTGATGAGGTCGCCGCGCACGTACACCCGGTCGTCGGCGGGTGAGTAGAAGCCCAGGGTGGTGATGGCCGACACCGTTGCATCGCCCTGGGTGGGGTCGTACCCGACAGCCAATCCGAAGGCGTCGTACAGCTGCGAGTAGAGGCCCGCCGTGGCGTCGGCGGCCTGGTTGCCCTGCGGTTGGTCGAACAGGGCCACGAACTCGGCTTCGGCGAGGAAGTCGACGTACACAGGGTGCACCCATTGCAGCTCGCGTGCGGTCTGTACGAACTCGACGAGATCGGCCACGCGCGGGTCCCACTCGCTGGGGTGCGCAGGCTGGTCGTCGCCGAACAGCCGGTCGCGGAACAGCACCGCGCCGGCACCACCCACCAATGCCAGGACCAGCAACGGCAGCAACAGCTGGCGCCAGCGATGAGACCGCCGTGCGGCGGCGACGGCGTAGGGCGCGTGAGGGCTGGCGCCGTACGGCTGGTCCTGCAACCACTGACCCGGCTGGGGTGGGGCGGTTGCTGGCGCCGGTGGCCCGGTGTGGATGGTGACGCGCGTCGGCACCGTGGGCGCGAACGGTGTCGGCGCGGCATCGTCGGGCGGCTCAGCCGCTGGATCCGGAGGTTGCTCGGGGCCGAAGGAGTTCATGGTGGCACCTGCACTCTTGCACGAACCGTGGTTGCTGGCGACGGCAACTCGACGAACGGGATATGGTGAGAACGATCGTTCTCATCGAGGAGCACAGATGCCAGAACCCCTGCCGCCACGGTTGCCGTTGCCGCCGTTCGACGAAGCCGGCGCTCGCCGAAAGGTGCTGCTGGCGGAAGCCGCCTGGAACACCCGCGACGCCCACCGGGTGGCCGGCGCGTACAGTGCCGACTCCGAGTGGCGCAATCGCGGCGAGTTCGTGAGGGGCAGCGCCGAGATCGTTGCCTTCCTGCAGCGCAAGTGGGCGACGGAGCACGACTACGTGCTGCGCAAGGCGCTGTGGGCGTTCACCGACAACCGCATCGCCGTGCGCTTCCAGTACGAGTGGCACGACGGCGCGGGCCGGTGGTTCCGTTCGTACGGCAACGAGAACTGGGAGTTCGACGACCTGGGCTACATGCGTCGGCGAGAAGCCTCGATCAACGATGTGCCCATCGACGAGAGCCAACGTCGCTTCTTCGGCCCGCGCGCCGACGGCGACGAGGACGGACTTCCCCTGCAATGAGTCCAGCCGCGACGAAGGGCCGTGCCGAGTCTGCCGTTGCGGTGCTCGCGGCGGCCGACGCGCTGTTCTACGAACGCGGCATCGCCGGCGTCGGCATGGCCGATGTGCGCGATGCGTCGGGGGTTTCGTTGCGCCGCCTGTACACGCTGTACCCGTCGAAGCGCGACCTCGTGGCTGCCTGGCTCGACGACCGCCACGTGCGCTGGATGGCCTGGTTCACGACCAGCGTGTCGCGGCTCGCCGGTGGCGGCACCGACCCACTGCTGGCCACGTTCGACGCGATCGAGGAGTGGGTGCACGCGCCCGGCTACCGCGGCTGCGCGTTCCTGAACGCCATCGCCGAGACCACAGAGATCGACGATGCACACCGAGCCATCGTCGCCGACCACAAGCGAGCGCTCATCGAGCACCTGGCCTCGCTGGCCACTGCCGCTCATCCCGAGGCGCCGGACTGGCTGCCCGAGACCATCGGCGTGCTGCTCGACGGCGCGATCGTGCAGGCGGCCGTGTTCGGCACCGACGCCCCCATCCTCGCCGCCCGCCGCGGCGCGGCTCAGATGCTGCGCTGCTCGTTCGGCGCCTGAAGCGTTGCTGCACACGCCCGCTGTGGCGCCATGCCGCCGGTCTGCCGGCACCGTTGATCGCGGGCGGACGCCCGAGTGGGTTCAGGGGTAGGGTGCCCGATGGTCGTGTCCGCAGATCGCCCGTTGCGCGTGCTGGTCACCTCCACGCCTGGTGCTGGGCACATCGGGCCGCTCGTGCCGCTCGCCGCCGCGTTGCAGGCAGCCGGTCATCAGGTGCTGTGGGCAACCGCAACGGAGTCGTGCGCCCGCGTGCGAGCGCTGGGCTTCGAGGCGGTTGCGGCGGGAATGGGGGTGGGCGAGCGAACCGCTGCTCTTGCGCCGCAGATGCCCGAGATCATGGCGCTCGATCCCCGCGACCGCCGCTCGCGCCTGTTCGCCGGGTTCTTCGGTGAGATCGCTGCGCCGCGCATGCATCGCGAGCTCGGGCCCGTGTTCGATTCCTTTCGGCCCGATGTGGTGATCCACGAGATGTCGGAACTGGCCGCCGCGCCGATGGCCACGGGTCGCGGTGTGCCGCACGTGACGGTTGCCTTCAGCGGCGCCATCGGCGACGCAGTGTGGGCGGCAGCGCAGCGCAGCATGCATGCGATCTGGCTCGCCGAAGGTGTCGGCAACGCCGGAATGCCCGAGTTGCTCGGTGCGCTCTACCTGCACCCGTTTCCCGCGTCGTTCGGCCCGCCACCGCACCATCCGAACGCGCGGCTGGTGCGGCCTGGGTGGGTCGATGCCGCCGACACGACCATCGAGCCCGACTGGCTGCGCTCGCTGGGCGTTGCGCGGCCGCTGGTGTACCTGACCGCTGGTACCGAGGTTGCCGCGCAGGCGGCGCCATGGGCCGCAGCGTTCGAGGCGCTGGCCGGTCTCGAGGTCGATGCGGTGGCAACCATCGGGCCCACCCTCGACCCGGTCACGATGGGCGCGGTGCCTCCCAACGTGCGTGTCGAGCGGTTCGTTCCGCAACACCTGCTGCTCGCGCGAGCATCGGTGGTGGCGTCGCACGGCGGCGCCGGCACCGTGCTCGGTGCTGCGCTGCAGGGCCTCCCGCAGTTGCTGTTCCCCATCATCGCCGACCAGTGGGACAACGCCGACGCCGTCTCGCGTGCGGGTGCCGGTGTGGCGTGCGAGCTGGCGTGTCGCGACGCGGCGAGCCTGGCGACGGCACTGCAGCGCCTGCTGCACGACGCGGTGGTGCACGATGCGGCGCGCGCGGTCGCCACCGAGATCGCGGCCATGCCGTCGGCCGCCGATCACGTGCAGGCGATCGAAGCGTTGGTGGGCTGAGGCTCACCGGGCCGTCGTCGGCCTCGGCGAGCGCTGCATCAGCCACAGGTCCGGGCCGGCGCCATCGGCGACGCACCAGTGGCGGACGGTGTCGAAGCCGAGTCGCGAGTAGAACGCGACGTTCGATGGTGAGGAGGTCTCCAGGCATGCCACCAGCCGCTCGCGGTCGGCCAGTGCGATGCCGGGCTGCAGTGTGCGGGTACCGAGGCCGTTGCCCTGGTGCGCGGGTGCCGTTCCCATCGTGGCGAGGTAGAGGTGACGCTCGGCCGGTCGCCAGCCGTGCACCTCGGCATCAGCGGCCGCCGATGCGTCGTGACGGTCGCCCTCCAGTGCTGCCACCACTGGGCCCAGTGCCGCGCCGATGTCGGCCGGCAACTCGGCTGCGGTGTCGAACCATGACGCCACCGACTGCACGACGCCGGCGACGGTGGTCACCGAGGCCCGGCCGTACGGGAGCGCGAGGTGTTGCAGGAACAGCCGTTGCAGCTCGGTGATGCGCCCGACGTGGTCGCGACCGTCCACCACCCACCGGGTCCATGGGTAGTCGGCGAAGGCGAGGCCCAGCACGTCCGAGGCGCGATCGACGTCGACGGCAGTGAGTGGCCGGGTGTCGATCGCGATGGTCACCGGCCCACCACCTCGACGATGATTCGTTCGTAGCGATCCATGCGGCGCGGGTCGTGACGCACGTCGCCGTCGGCGAGCGTGATGGTCGAGCAGCGTTGCAGCAGCCGGCCGACGGCGATCTGGGTCTGCAAGCGGGCCAACGGGGCGCCGATGCAGTAGTGGATGCCCTGCCCGAACGACAGCGAGACCATCTCCGGTCGAGTGATGTCGAACCGGTCGGGGTGGGGCCAGCGCGCGGGGTCGCGGTTGGCGGCGCCGGTGCCCAGGCGAACGGTGTGTCCGGCGTCGATGGTTCGGCCGCCGATCTCGATCGGCTCCAGCGCGAGGCGGGCGGTGGATGTCTGTTGGTTGGGGTGGTGGAAGCGGAGGATCTCGGTGACAGAGCTGCTCAGCAGCGACGGTTGTGCACGCAGCAGCGCCATCTGTTCGGGATGTTGCAACAGCAACAACAAGCCACTGGAAACCATGCGCTCGGTGGTGGTGCCACCGGCCGTGTACAACGTGAGGAGCGCCGCCAGGATCTCCTCGTTGGTGAGCTGCTCGCCGTGCTCCTCCGCGAGCACGAGGGCGGAGACGAGGTCATCTCGTGGCTGGGCGCGGCGCTGTTCGACGACGTCGGCGATGAACTGCAGCTGCCACACCAGTGCGTCGCGGCCTGCTTGACGTTCGTGAGGCAGCGCAGTCGGGTCACCCAGTCGCTCGGTGCGCTCGAACGACGACCGGAACTGGCTGCGGGCATCGGCCGGTATGCCCAGCATCTCCGAGGCGATGGTGATGGTGAGCGGGAAGGCCAGCTCGGTCACCAGGTCGAGATGGCCCGTGGCCAGGCCCGCGTCGATGAGCTCGTCGACGAGTTGGGTGATGCGACCGCGCTGCTCGTCGATGGCTGCGCGAGTGAACGCCTGCTGCACCAGTTGCCGCACGCGCGTGTGGGCAGGCGGGTCCTTCATGTTGAACGAGTGCAGCACCACCTGCTGGGCGCGTGAGAACGCGTCGCCGGCGCCGGCCGGCCGCGGGGCCATGCCCGGCAGCGAGCCCTTCCTGGTCCACTCGCTGGAGAGGCGTGGGTCGCGGAACGCAGCGGCGACGTCGTCGTAGCGGGTGAGCAGCCAGTAGCCGTAGGGGCTGCGATGCACTGGGTCGTGCTCGCGCAGCCAGGCCAGCGTGGGCGCAGGGTCCTCCAGGAACTCGCGCGAGTGCAGATCGAGGGGCACGCTCACCGGGCGCTCCCGGTCGTGCCGGGCACCCCTACCCCGGTGAACGTGAGCGTGGTCTCGTAGGCGGCCGCGAGGCGCAGCACGTCGGCGTCGCCGCGCGGGCGGCCGATCAGCTGCATCCCCATCGGAAGGCCGCGCTCGTCGAAGCCGACGGGCACGCTGACAGCCGGCAACCCCGCGAACGTGGCGTACAGCGTGCACTCCATCCATCGGTGGTAGGTGTCCATCTCCCGGTTGCCGATGTGCTGTGGCCACCGCTCGTGTGCCGGGAACGGCCACACCTGCGCGGTGGGGATGGCCAGCACATCGAAGCGATCGAAGAGCGCCACCATCGCCGTGTGGAACGTGGTTCGCGTGATGGCCGCCTGCGCCACTTGCGTCGCGCTGAGTGCGAGGCCGCTGTCGACTTCCCACAGCACCTCCGGCTTCACCAGCTCGCGCTTCGAGGGGTTGGTGATCAGTGGTGCGATGCCGGTGGTGACCGACATGTGGCGCAGCACGAGCCAGGCCTTCCACACCGCATCGAGGTCGGTGACAACACTGGCGGCTTCGACGTTGCAGCCGAGCGCTGCCAACGTGCGCAACCCCTCCACACAGAGCTCGCTGATGCCGGGCTCCATCGCGAGGCGGCCTCCGAGGTCGCCCAGCCAGCCGATGCGCGTCGCCGCCGGGTCGTCGTCGAGCGCCTGGCGGGCGCGAGCGACGGTGGCGAACTCGTCGAGCCTGCCCGACAGCGCCAGCGGCACCCGCGGGTCGAACCCTGCTTGCGTGCCCAGCAGCAATGCGACGTCGAGCACCGTGCGGCCCATCGGCCCTTCGGTACCCATCTGCGCGAGGTACCCGTCGCTCACCGGCCACGCCGGCACGCGGCCCTGGCTGGGCCGGAAGCCGAAGATGTTGTTCCAGGCAGCGGGGTTGCGCAGTGAGCCCATGTAGTCGCTGCCGTCGGCCACGGGCAGCATGCGGGTGGCCAGTGCCACGGCCGCGCCGCCGCTGCTGCCGCCGGCCGAACGGGCGAGGTCGAACGGGTTGCGAGTGGTGCCGAACACATCGTTGAACGTGTGCGAACCCTTCCCGAACTCGGGCACGTTGGTCTTGCCGACGACGATGCAGCCGGCGGCCTTCATGCGCGCCACCATCAAGCAGTCATGTCTCGGTACGAAGTGCTCGGTGAGCCGCGAGCCGGAGGTGGTCGGCAGGCCGCGGGTGTCGGCCAGGTCTTTGATCGCCTGCGGCATGCCGTGCATCCAGCCGCGCGACAGATCGTGGGCCAGCTCCTCGTCGCACGCATGCGCTTCCGTCATCAGCCGGTCGCCGTCGCGCAGGCTGACGATGGCGTTGACCGCCGGGTTCTGTTCGTCGATGCGGTCGAGGTATGCAGCCATCACCTCACGGCACGACACATCGCGCGCATGAATGGCTTCCGAGAGTGCTGCCGCGGAGAAATCGGTGATCATGCAGAGCCGACCGAACAGCTCTCGGGCCTCTTGCGCCAGCTCATCCTGCAAGTGTCGCGCGCACCGGCCCTCGCCGGGTCCGTCGGCGCACTGCCGTTGTCCCTGTGGAGTGGGTGGACACTCCGTTCGATCGGCCCGCATCCACTTTGGTCACGACCAAACGACGACGCGCAGTTCTTGTGGTGACCAGAGCTCAGTTCGACCCCGGGGTCTTCTTCGATGCTGCCGTCTTCTTCGACCCCGGGGCCTTCTGGGAGGCGGGGGCCTTCTGGGAAGCGGGGGCCTTCGATGCTGCCGTCTTCTTCGGTGCTGGCGCCTTCTTCGGGGCCCTCTTCGGTGCTGCCGACTTCTTCGGTGCTGGCGTCTTCTTCGGTGCGGGGGACTTGGCGGGGGCTGACGGAACGGTCGTGCCGGGCGCCGGGCGGCTGCGCGGCACGGGCTTCACGTGCGTGCTGCCGCGACGCATCAGCGGGGCGGGCTGCGGCACTGCCCACGGCTGGCCGACCGCTTCGAACAGGCGGCCGATCTCGGCGATGTGCATGTCGGCCATGTCCCACAGATCCGGTACCAGCTCGCGGTCGGCGATGATGCCGAAGTCGAGTCGATCCATGTAGCTGTGCACCGTGATGTTCAGGCCCATGCCATCGGTGACGATGGAGACGGGGATGTAGGCATCGAGCTTGGCGCCGCCGAAGTAGAGCGGTTGGCGCGGGCCGGGCACGTTGGAGATGGTGACGTTGGCCGGCAGGATCATGCGGCTCGACATGCGCGACATCAGTCGCAGCGCCGCCATCGCCACCACCGGCGACGAGGTCTGCGTCACGTCGATCAGCGTCTCGGCGGGCACCAGCTCGAGCTGGCGCTTGGCGGCGATCATCGCTTCCTTGCACAGCGCAACGCGCTCCAGCGGGTCGGGGCAGTTGGTGGGCAGGTCGGCGATGATGCTGGAGACTCGATTCGTCCACACGTCGGTCTCTTCACCGGTGCGGATGCTCACCGGCACCATCGCGCGCAGCGGCTTCTCGGGCAGCGCGTCGTGCTTGATCAGGTACTCGCGCAGGGCGCCCGCGCAGATGGCCATCACCACATCGTTGACCGTGCCGCCGGTTGCGGTCTTCAGTGCCTTGATGTTCTCCAGCGAGGTGCCTCGCATCGCGAAGCGGCGGTGCGCGGTGATGGGCTTGTTCCAGGGTGTTGCCGGCGCCGGTGTGAGGGGCAGCTGGATGCGCCGCTCGTTGTCGGGCACATCGGCGCTGCGCACCCCTGCCATGCTCTTGATGGCATCGCGCGCGTGGCCCGCCATCTTGCTGACGCTGGTGACACCCAGCGCATCGGCCAGGTTGCGCACCAACTTCAACTGCAGCCGCATGCCCTTCACCGGGTTCGACGCCAGGCTCTGCAGCGTGTGCTGCAGCAACTCGCTCTGGCTGGGTGGCTGCTCGCCCTCCCACTCGGTGGCCACGGGGGCCGGCGTGTTCGGGTCGGTGTCGGTGAGCATGTTGAGCAGGATGACGCCGGCGGCGCCGTCGATGGTGGCGTGATGGGTCTTGGTGAGCATCGCCCAGCGGCCGTCGCCGAGGCCCTCGATGACGTACACCTCCCACAGCGGCCGAGTGCGGTCCATCTGGCGCCCGACGATGCGCGACACCTGCTCTCCGAGTTGGTCGACACCGCCCGGCGGCGCCAGGCCGATGTGGCGCACGTGGTAGTCGAGGTCGAAGTCGGCGTCGTCGATCCACCATGGGTGGTCGAGCGAGAACGGCACCTCGACCAGCTTGCGCCGCATCGGTTCGGCTTGGCCCACCAGTGCGCCGAAGCGTTCGTACACCACCTGGTAGGGGTCGAACTCGGGCGATGGGCGTTCGTAGATGCCCAGCCCGCTGACGTGGCCGAAGGTGGTGGCCGTCTCCATGTAGAGAAAGCTCGCATCGAGCCCCGTGAGCTGCTTCATGATCGACTCCTGCCCTCCCCCGAGTGGTGCCACATCATGGCCCATCGCGGCGCGAGGTGCCACCGCTCGCTGATTTCCTCGCAGCGTTCTTCGGAAAGTGGCCAGCTCCTGACCGGGTTGCCCGGCACACTGGGCCGCATGACTCCCCGCGCGGCCCCGAACTCCGCACCCACCATCGAGGCTCATGGCCTCACCAAGCACTACGGCAGTGAGCGGAAGGGGATGGTCCATGCGCTGGCCGGGCTCGACCTGGTCGCCCCTGCCGGCAAGGTGACGGCCATCCTCGGCCCCAATGGCGCCGGCAAGACCACCTTCGTGAAGGCGGTGGCCACGTTGCTGAGGCCCGACGCCGGCTCGCTCACCGTTGCCGGAATCGACGCCATCGCTCACCCCGAGCAGGTGCGCCGGGTCATCGGGCTCGCCGGTCAGAACGCCGCCGTCGAACCGGCGCTCACCGGTCGCGAAAACCTGGTGATGGTCGCCCGCCTGTTCGGGCACACCGCACCGGCAGCGAAAGCAGCGGCCGCGGCCGTGCTCGCCGAGATCCACCTGGAGGACGATGCCGACCGCCCGGTGAAGGGCTACAGCGGGGGTATGCGCCGCCGGCTCGACCTCGGCGCCAGCCTCGTCGGCTCGCCTCGCATCCTGCTGCTCGACGAGCCCACCACCGGCCTCGATCCGCGCACTCGCATCGAGCTGTGGGAGTCGATCCGTTCGCTGGTCGCCGGCGGCACCGACGTGATGCTGACCACCCAGTACCTGGAGGAGGCCGACCAGCTTGCCGACCACATCGTCATCATCGACCATGGCCGCGCCATCGCCACCGGAACGCCCACCGAGTTGAAGTCGCAGGCGGGCCGCGACGTGGTCGAGGTGCGCGTGCAACACGGCCACGACCTCGCCACCGTCGCCGAGATGCTCGCCCCGCTGGGCACCGAAACGCCCCATCTCGATGAGCCGGCCCGCCGCGTGGCCGTGCCCGTGGCCGAGGGCACCGCTTCGTTGGCCGTTGCCGTTCGCCTGATCTCCGAGCGGGGCATCGAGCTCGACGACATCGGTCTACGCCGCCCCACCCTCGACGAAGTCTTTCTCGCCCTCACCGGAACCGGAGCCCCCGAATGAGCCGCAACGCCGGAATGCTCGCCACCATCCATCCTCCTGCGCACCCGCCCACGGTGTGGGCCACGGCCACCACGTATGCGGGGCGCACCGTGCGCCAGTTCGTGCGCACGCCGCAACTGCTCATCGTCAACGCGGTCACGTCGACGATGTTCCTGCTCATCTTCCGGTTCGTGTTCGGCGGTGCCATCCAGACGGGCCCGGTGAAGTACGTCGACTTCCTCATCCCGGCGCTGGCAGCCGTCAGCGGCCTGTTCTCCACCGGTGCGGTCGGTGTCGCCGAGGATGCCGACACGGGCATGTTCGACCGCATGCGATCGCTGCCGGTGCCACGCGCGGCGGTGCTGTTGGGCCGGGCGATCGCCGACACGGCGCTGATCACCTGGGGCACGTTCGTCACGCTGGTGGTCGGGTTCATCGTCGGTTTCCGAGTGCACGGGGGCGTTCTGGGCGCGCTGGCCGGGCTGGGCCTGTGCGTGCTCTTCGCTGCCTCGTTCGCCTGGCTGCAGATCTTCCTCGGCCTCATCGCCGGCTCGGCGCAGGCGGCGCAGGGCATCGGCTTCTCGGTGTTCCCGCTCATCTTCGTCAGCAGCGCCTACGTCCCGGTCGAGTCGATGCCGGGCTGGCTGCAGCCGTTTGCGGAGAACCAGCCGGTCACGGCCATGGTCGGGTCGGTGCGTGCGCTGGTGCTGGGTGGCGACACCGAAGCACTGCTGGGTCACACCACCTCTTGGTTCGTCGTGCGTTCGCTGGCCTGGTCGGTGCTCATCCTGGTGCTCTTCGCCACGCTCTCGACCCGCAAGTTCACCAAGCTCTGACCCCGCACCGCGCTCGGTGTCGGAAGCCGTCAGCTGCAGAGGACTTGTTCGAGCAGGTCGACCAGCCGCGGTCGTCACTGGTCGGTGGAGCCCTTCCACAGGTTGATGCCGGCCTCGGTGGCGTAGTGGTCGATCTCGGTCAACTCGTCGGCGGTGAGCGAGGTGTTGGCCAGCGCGGCGATGTTGTCGTCCAGTTGGCGGACGCTGCTGGCGCCGATCACCAGCGAGGTCATCCGCCGATCGCGCAACGCCCACACGAGGGCCAGCTGGGCCAGCGTCTGGCCGCGACGAGCAGCTACCTCGCTGAGGGCCCGCACTCTGGCCAGCCGCTCGTCGGTGATGCTCTCGGCGGACAGCGCGCCGCCCGTGGCGGCACGCGAGTCGGCCGGAATGCCGTGCAGGTAACGGTCGGTGAGCAGGCCCTGCGCGAGTGGTGAGAACGCGATGCAGCCGGCGCCGACTTCCTCCAACGCGTCGAGCAGGTGGTCGGCTTCCAGCCAGCGGTTGAGCATCGAGTACGAGGGTTGGTGGATCAGCAGCGGCACCTTCAGCTCGGCCAGCAGGCGAGCGGCCTCGCGGGTGCGGGCAGACGAGTACGACGAGATGCCCACGTAGAGCGCCTTGCCCTGCTGCACCACACTGGCGAGCGCACCGACCGTCTCCTCCAGTGGGGTGTCGGGGTCGACACGGTGCGAGTAGAAGATGTCGACGTAGTCGAGGCCCATGCGCGCCAGCGACTGATCGAGCGAGGCGATGAGGTACTTGCGCGACCCGAAGTTGCCGTACGGGCCCGGCCACATGTCGTACCCGGCCTTGGTGGAGATGACCAGTTCGTCGCGGTACCGGCCCAGGTCGGCGGCCAGGATGCGACCGAAGTTGGTCTCCGCCGCGCCGTACGGAGGCCCGTAGTTGTTGGCCAGGTCGAAGTGGGTGACGCCGAGATCGAAGGCTCGCCGGCAGATGGCTCGTTGCGTGTCGAAGCCGCGGTCGTCGCCGAAGTTGTGCCACAGACCCAACGAGATGGCCGGTAGCAGGAGGCCGCTGCGCCCGCACCGGCGATACTCCATGGTGTCGTAGCGAGTGGGTTCGGCGACGTACGGCAACGAGATCGGCATGAGGTCGAGGCTAGGCCGACGGGTCACCAGTGCTCGGCCAGCAGCTCGATGCTGCGGATGCGGGCGGTGAGGTCGTACGCGACGGAGGTGACCATCAGCTCGTTCGCATTCGTCCGCGACACGAGGCTCGCAAGTTCGGGGACGACGGTCTCGATGGCACCGACGACGCGACTGGTGGGCAGCCGGTTGGCCTCTGCCAGGTCGGGGTGCACGGATGCGTCGTGCGGCGAGGGAAGCCGGATGAAGCGACCGGTTCGACGACCGAGCGCCGTGAGCCGGCCAGGAGCGGAGTGCCAGTCTGCTTCTTCCCTGGTGTCGGCGGCGAGCACGTTGGCGGTGACGATCAAGTGGGGTTCGGCGAGCACGGCTGACGGTTGGAACAGCGTGCGATACAGCTCGGCCACCTGCAGCGTGCCGCCCATGTCGAAGTGGTGCGCGAATGCGAACGGCAAGCCGAGTTGCGCAGCGAAGCGCGCGCTGTAGTCGCTGCTGCCGAGCAGGAAGATGCCGGGAGCACTCGCCGCGGCCGGCGTGGCGCGGAACTGCTCCCACAGGCCGTGTTCGGTTCGCGGGTCGCCGAGCAGCCCCATCAGGTCGAGGAAGTCGCGCGGGAAGGTGTCGGCACCGAGCAGGTCGGGAGATCGGCGCAAGGCCGCAGCGGTGCGCTGGTCGGTGCCCGGCGCGCGGCCGATGCCCACGTCGATGCGGCCGGGGTGCAGGCTCTCCAGCAGCGCGAACTGCTCGGCCACCACGAGCGGCGCATGATTGGGCAGCATCACCCCGCCGGACCCGACGTGGATGTGCGCGGTGATCGCTGCGAGGTGTGCGATGAGAACGGTCGGTGAGGTGCACGCAACGCTGGGCATGTTGTGGTGCTCGGCCACCCAGAAGCGGGTGTAGCCCAGACGATCGGCAGCTTGCGCGAGGGCGGCGGTGGTCTGCAACGCCTCGGCGCTTGACTGGCCGTCGTTCACCACGGAGAGATCGAGAACGGACAGCGGGATCGGCGTGGTGTCGGCCATGCCGCTCACGGTACGGCTGCTCACGACGGTTCGCGACGGTACGCCTCGCAGCCGGAGGCGGACAGCAGGTTGTGGCCTGACGGCCAGCGACGTGCTGCTGCGCCGGCGCGACCGTTCGGTGAGCGCCAACTCCGGTGCTCCAGAAACGGGGGTTTCCGTCATGTATCTCTTCAATCGCTCGCGAGTCGCTCGGCCCGACACCCTTCCAAGTGCGCTGGCGTGGGCAGTCGACATCGCCGGCAGGGCCAGCTCGGTGGCGGGCATCCAGGTGTCCACCTGGATGTCGATGCTGTCGCAGGAGGGTGGCACCATCGTGTGGAGCGCGGGGTTCGACACGCTCTCCGACTGGGAGGCTGCGTTCGGCAAGCTGGCCGCCGACGCCGACTATGGCGCCGCTGTTGCCGGCGGTGGCGAGCTGTTCACCGGCAGCGTGGCCGACGGCTTGCTGAACGTGATCAGTGGCATGCCATCGGAGCCGACCGACTACGCGTACGTCACCGCGGTGCACGCAACTGCGGCGAACGGCCAGATCGGCGCAGCGATGCAGCAGGGAGTGGCGCTGGCCGCCGCGGCCACCGCGACCGGCGGGCTCAACACCGTGTTCGGCGCCGAGGTCACCGGCCAGTACGGCGGCGTCCGCTGGCTCACCGGTGCACCCAGCATCGCCGCCATGGAGGAGTCGATGCACGCGATCAACGGCGACCCGTCGTTCCTGGCGTTGGTCGATGCGGGCGGGGCCGTGTACCAGCCCAACGCCACGCAGGCGCTGTTCCGCCGCATCAGCTGAGCGTGGCGGTGGTGAGCGGGTGTCGCAGTGCGGTGGGAGCACTGCGGCATCCGCCTCCGACGTGCGAGCATCTACCGGTGACCCTGCCCGACCTGCTGACCACGTTCGCCCCGCTCGACCTCGGCGGCGGGTTCACGCTGCGCGCGGTCGACGTGGCCGACGCTCCTGCGTTGGCCGCCCTCGTGCGTGCGAACTCTGCGCATCTCGGCCGTTTCATCCCCGCAGTGGTCGCCACCATCGTCGACGACGAGAGCGCCGTTCGGCACTGCCGAGAGATGCAGCGGCTGCAATCCACCGGTGAGCTGTTGGAGATGCACCTGTTCGACGGTGATGTGCTGTGCGGGTCGGTTCGCATGCGCGATGTCGACGGCCGCAATCGCAGTGCATACATCGGCTACTTCATCGGCACCGACCACCAGGGCCGCGGCCTGGTCACGCTCGCGGTCGGGGCGTTCGTCGAGTGGGCGTTCAGTTCGTTGCAGTTGCATCGCATCGGTCTGCGCTGCGTGGCCGCCAACACGGCCAGCGCGGCCGTGGCGCACCGACTGGGCTTCACGCTCGAAGGCCGGTTGCGCGATTGCGAGCTGATCGACGGGGTGTTTCACGACGACCTGGTGTTCTCCCGCCTCAGCAGCGACCGAGTGGGGCCTCACTGATGAGCGAACCGAGCAGTGCGGTACGTCGCCTTGTGCAAGCGATGCCGAAGGCCGAGCTGCACCTGCACCTCGACGGATGCCTGCGACCCGCGACGGCGATCGAGCTTGCCGCGCAGTACGGCGTCGCTGCGCCGAGCACGTTCTTCGGCATGTTCGACGCGCTCGTCGCCGCCGCACACCCCGGCTCGCAGGCCGAGCTGCTGAAATCGTTCGAGCTGCCGTTGCAGCTGATGCAGCACCGTGATGCGCTGGCTCGCATCACCACCGAGCTGGTCGAGGACAAGGCCGCCGACCGCGTGCGCTACATGGAGATCAAGTGGGCGCCCGCGTTCCACCTCGAGTGCGGGCTCACGCTCGATGAGGTGATCGACACCGTTGCCGGCGCGGCCGCCTCGGCGGCGGCGCGATGCGGGGTGGTGGTGCGGCTGACGGTGGTCGCGCTGCGGTCGGCCGACCCGGCCGCCACCGTGGAGGTCGCGCACGCGGCTGTTGCGCATCGCACCAGCGGCGTCACCGGGTTCGACCTGGCCGGGTTCGAGGCCGCCCACCCCGACCCCACCGTGCATGCCGCAGCCTTCGAGGTGGCTCGCGCCGGTGGCCTGGGGCTCACCGTGCACACGGGGGAGCTGCTCGACGACGGCGCGTTGGTGTGGCGTGCGCTGCAACTGCACCCGCAGCGCATCGCCCACGGGGCGTCAGCGGTGAACGACCCACGTCTGATCACCCAGCTCATCGAGCGCGGCATCACGCTGGATCTGTGCCCCACCAGCAACGTGCAGGCGGGCACGGTGCTCACCTTTGCCGATCACCCGCTGGTGACATTGGTGCGCGCCGGTGTGCCCGTGACGATCAACACCGACGACACCACCATCAGCGACATCACGTTGTCGCAAGAGTGGCTGTCGTGCATCGGCGAGCTCGGTCTCACGCTGCCCGAGCTGTGGCAGTGCAACATGCACGCGCTGGCGGCAGCGTTCGTCGACGAACCGACGCGGGCTGCGCTGCGATCGTCGTTCGCCGCTTGGGCGCGGCCGATACCGGAGCTGCACGGGTTGTGAGCGCACCGGGTACGCGTAGCGCCCGCCGATCAGCTGGCTGAATGGCCATGCGGCGCGGGGCGGTCTTGCGAGAGCCACCGACTTGACCGAGGTGTGATCGACGGGCTGTTGCCAGTATCCACCCGAAGACGCCTCGGGTCCAGCCCCAGTTTCAGACGCGCAGCACCAGCAGGAACTGGCCACCGCCGGCCTCCACCTCGGTGGCTGCATCGAGGTCGGGGGCCAAGCGGGCGATGCGACCGGCGAGCCACGTCGCCGCGTCGTGAGCATCGGCGCGAGTGGGGCAGCGGGCCATGATCTCGCGGCCGCCCTTGCGCTGCAGTCGTTCCACGGTGGTGATGATGGGCGCTGGGTCGACCACGAACAGGTTGCTCGGCCACGGCACGACGGCGGTGACCGCGCCCTTCTTGGTGTTGCACCCGCGATGAGCCAGTCGATCGGTGGAGCCGGGCGTGAGGCCCTTGCTCTTCGCCTTCGTCAACCGGCTGTCCAGGCTCGGTCCGCGCGCGTCGTTCACCGACATCCGCGGGTCCACTGCTTCATCGCACAGCCAGCAGCGCCAGCCGTCGCGTTCACCGATGTCTTCCAGCCGACTCATCCCGATGACGCTACGGCGCTGCCGGCGAACTGACCTCGCTACTGCACGTGCAGCAGTTCGCGAAGGCCGCCCGGCGTCGACACACCAGGCTGGGTGTTGGCGAGGAAGTCGGTGAGCACGTCGACGAACTGATCGGGGGCCTCGGCGTGCGGGAAGTGCCCGACTCCTTCGAGGACGCACAGCTGGCTACCCGGGATGGCGTCGTGGGCTGCATACGCGTGGCTGACCGGGATGATGTCGTCTCGCTCGCCCCACACGATCAGCGTGGGGAGGTGTGCGGCCAGGTACAGACGGTCGAGCGCGTTGACGGTTTGCCCGCCGGGCTCGATGACGCCACGGATGGTGCGTACGAACGCCTTGCGATTCTCGGTGCCGGCCAGCGACGAGTACGAGCGCCACATCTCGCCCAGCCGGGGTGCGCTGAGACCGAGCTTGCCCAGGAAGTTGAAGACGTCGGTGCCCCGATCGGCAACCAGGCGCGGGAACACCAGCGGCATCAGGTGCTCGGCACCAGGGAGGGTGACCAGTCGCAACAACAGGCTCACTTCGCGGCCGAGGCCGCCGCTGCCGACGAGCACCAGCCGGTCGCACAGTTCCGGGTGCTGGTACGCGAGTTGCATCGCCACGCCGCCGCCGAACGAGTGCCCGACGATGGTGGCACTGGGAACGTCGATCGCGGCCAGGAAGTCGCGCAGCCCGCTGGCGAACGCGCCGAGCGAATAATCGCCCATCGGTTTCGCCGACTCGCCGTGGCCGAGCAGGTCGGGTGCGATCACGTCGTGGTGCTCGGCGAGCCGCGGGTGGACGGCGCTCCAGGTCTTGGAGCTGCCTGCAAGGCCGTGGATGAGCACCACGGCCTCGCCGCTACCGCTGCGCCGGTAGCCGACTTCGTGACCGTGAATGACGACGCGAGAAAGCGGGAGTAGATCCATCGGCCGCATTGTCGCGGGTTCGATCTCCCACCGCCAGAGGCGGACGGCACTGGTGCCGGTGGAACAACGAGTCGCTGGTGGGCGTTGACTCCGACCGTGCGCTGCGAACTTGCCCAAACCGGCTTCCGAACCCTGAACCAACTCGTGCTGCCGGCTGTCCGCGCCGGCCTCGGGTCGCCGTTGCCAGTGGGGCTGGGGCTGGTGGTGCTGGAGACGACGGGCCGTCGCTCGGGGCTCACCCGCTCGGTGCCCGTGGTTGCCGTGCGCGTCGGCAAGCGGGTCACCGTCAGCACGGTGCGCTCGGATTCGCAGTGGCTGGCGAACTTGGAGGCCGACCCAGCTGGCGCAGTCTGGCAACGAGGCGTCCGGCGCGGCGTGACCGCACGCGTGCAGCGTGGCGCCCTGAACCTGATCACCCTCGACGAAGTGTCCTGAACCCCGCTGATCAGGCCGTCATCGGGCAGATGAGGAACTTCTGGCCGGTGGCCTGCTTGGCGTAGGCCTGGATGGCGGCGATGTCGAGCGCGCCGGCCAGCGACACCTGGTCGGTGTAGTGGCTGGCGAACGTGGTGGTGAGCTCGGCAACCACTCGCTGACGCAGGCGCATCATGCCCTCGAGACCGAGCTTGCCGAGGAACGGGGTGAGCAGCCACCCGTTGAGGCCCCACGACATGCCGAAGTTGCGTGTCAGCTCGGTGGGCCCGCGATCCAGCCCGCCGTACACGAACACCTGCTTGTACACGTCGCTGCCGTAGCGGCTGTACTCGCCGCCTTTCGCGTTGGCGGCAGCTTCCATGCAGCCGAGGATCTGGCCCGCCAGCTTGCCGCCGCCGATCGCGTCGAACGCGATGGTGGCGCCGGTGGTGATGAGCGCCTGGGTGAGATCGTCGAGGAAGGTGGGCGAGCTGGAGTCGACGACGTGCTGGGCACCCTGCTCGCGCAGGAGGGCCGCCTGCTCGGGCCGGCGCACGATGTTCACCAGCTGCACCCCGTCGGCCAGGCAGATGCGGTTCAGCATCTGGCCCAGGTTCGATGCGGCGGCGGTGTGCACCAGGGCGGTGTGGCCGTCCATCCGCATGTTCTCCACCATGCACAGCGCGGTGAGCGGGTTCACGAAGCAGGAGGCACCTTGCGCAGCGGTGGTGCCCTCGAGCAGCTCCATGCACATGAATGCCGCGGCGGCACGGAACTCGCCGTAGCTGGCGCCGCCGACGAACCCGACCAGCTTGCCCAACAACGCTTGCGCCTCCGCCGAGTCGCCCGCTGCGACAACTCGGCCGGCACCTTCGTTGCCCACCGGCATGCTCTCTCCGACGCGGGCGGAGAGCGCCGCCAGCACCGCCGGTGAGATGGGCGCAGTGACGACCGTTGCGTCGCCGCTGCCGGTGGAAGTGGCGTGCGCGACGTCGGCCATTGCCAGCAACAGGCCGAGGTCGGACGGGTTGATCGGAGCCGCTTCCACCCGCACCAGCACCTCGTGTGCGGCCGGCACCGGCATGTCGACCGTGGCGATCGACAGCTCCAGCCGACCATCGGCCGTGACCAGCGAGCGGATCTGACGCATGGTGGTGGGCAGGTCGGTGGAAGTCTCGGCGGTCATCGTGGTGCTCCAGGTGCGATCGGCGGCGCCCGCACCCTAGTGGCGGTGGCCAGCTGGGCTGCCCGTGGCTGGCGAGCCGCGTGACGAGTGATCGCTCGCCGTCAGCCGGGAGGCAACGCGGTGATGAACTCGTCGATGGCGTGCACCACGTCGCTGGCGTGTGAGGTCTCGTGCATCGAGTGCTCGCCTCCTTCGATCACCTGGAGGCGGGCATTGGGCATCTTGCGCTGCAGGTACTCGCCCGAGGAGGTGTACTCCTGCCGATCGGCGGAGCCGGCCAGCACCAGCGTGGGCGTCGCCATCTCGGCCAGGCGATCCATCACCACCGAGTCGTGCTGCAGGTTCAGTTCCGTGGCCTGCGCGGGTACACCGAAGCGATGTGCGTTGCGGCGTGACCGTTCGTTCCAGCCCTCACGCTTCTCCGGGTCGCGGAAGCCGGGGCCGGTGTTGAGCACCACGATGCCGCGGGCGGCGCCGGGTCGTGTGGCCGCGTGAGCGAGCGCGAGGTATCCGCCCAGTGAGTGCCCGACCAGCACGGGCGGTTCGGTGAGCCCGGCGAGCACCTCGTCGATGTCGGCCAACGCGCGATCGCGTGTGTACTCGGCCGGGTCGTCGGGCACCGGTGATCCGCCGTGCCCGAGCAGGTCGATGGCCAGCACGTGATGCCGATCGCGTAGCTGGGCCATGCACAGCGCCCACGTGGCGGCCGTTGAGCCGAGACCGTGGATGAACACGATCGGTGGGCTGCCGGTCCCGTCGCTGATCACATGGAGACGCATCCGCACTTCCTCCCTCGCACGTCGAGGGCCCAGCTTGGCCGATCGCTACGCGAAACCGGGTGCCGGACGCGGGAACGGGCGGGCCCTCGAAGGAGCCCGCCCGTTCCGCGGTGTGTGTCAGGCGACCTTGCTGCCTACTCGGCGCGGCGCCATGCGGCTGGCTGTTGCCTTGGCCGGCATGTGCATCACGGGCTTCGGCACGGCGACGGGCTTTGCCACGGTGTCGAGGCGGGTGACCATCGGGTCCATTGCCTTCATCATCTTGCGAACGAACATCAGCTGCTCGTCGACGAAGCGCCGACGGAACTTCAGCTGGTTGTCGACCAGCTCGGCCACCGTGGGCAGCTTCGCCATGAACGTCGGCCGCTCGGGCACGAACCGTGCCATCGAATCGGCCATCTCGCCGGTGAACCGCACCAGCGGCTCTTCGACTCGCGTGGCGAGCGTGAAGTACTCGTCCTGAATCTTCTTCAGTGTCGTCATTGTCGTTGTCTTTGTCGTCGTGGTTGTCATGATCGTGACCGTCCTTCGGGTTCTCTTGGACCCACACTCATCGTGCCCCCGAGTGCTTGCTTTTGCAAGCAGAGTGCTAGTGACAGTTGGCGCACCGCGCGAGAGCGGCCGGGACCTGAGTGCTGGGCATCAGGTCCCGGCCGCTCCGGGGGCGCTTCGAGTGGGGTGTCGTCGGTGGCGGTGGGCTGGCGGCTGCCGGCTCAGAGGTAGCTCTCGGCGCTGTTGTCGCTGATCATCGACATGCTGCCGGCGCTGCTGGCGGGCTCGATGAAGCTGGTGTCGGTGGAGGTGTAGCCCATGGATGCGTCGTAGGCGGTGTAGCCCTCGGCGTTGACCGGGCCGTAGTAGGCCTCCCACGATGCGTCGTAGGCCTGCTGCGACAGCCACTCGGTCTGCTCGGAGTAGTTGTAGAAGTCGTTGGCCACGGTGGGGTCGCCGTGCAGCCACTCCTGATCGCCGATCTGATCGAAGGTGATCGAGGTGCTCCACAGGCTCTGGCTGGCGTCTTGCCACTGGCTGGCCAGATCGCTGGCGGCGGTGGGATCGTATGCGTTGAAGTCGGTCATCGTGCTTGCTCCTTGTGCGTGGTCCCCGTCGTGGTGGACATCTCGATCGATGCACCGCACCACTCGCGAGTTCCGCGTGATGCAAAGAAATCTCGTCCACTTCTTTCAGGCCCTCCTGTGACGCGCGACCTCCTTGCGCGGCAGCGCCGCATCAGGCAATCTGGGCGCGTGCGTCGGCTTCTTCTCACCTCCGCCGGCGTCAGGAACGCGACCATCCACGACGCGCTGGTCGAGTTGCTCGGGCGACCCATCGAGGATTGCACCGCGCTGTGCATTCCGACCGCGATGTACGGCCATCCCCATGCAGGTCCGGGCGAGAACGTGTGGGAGTTCGTCGCCGGGCGCTCCGAACAGCCCATGGTCGAGCTGGGCTGGAAGTCGGTGGGGTTGATCGAGTTGACCGCGTTGCCCAGCATCGACGAGGAGCGATGGGTTCCCCTCGTACGCGAGGCCGACGTGCTGCTCGTGTCGGGCGGCGACGCCCTCTACCTGTGCCACTGGATGCGAGAGTGCGGGCTGACCGACCTACTGCCCCAGCTCGACGACACGGTGTGGATCGGTATGAGCGCGGGGAGCATGGTGATGACACCGCGCATCGGCAAGGAGTTCGTCGGGTGGAGGCCGCCCGCCGGCGACGACCGCGCGCTCGGCCTCGTGGACTTCTCGATCTTCCCTCACTTGGACCATGAGCTCCTTCCCGACAACACGCTGGCCAGCGCCGAGAGATGGGCTGCCGGTCTCGATTGTCCCGCGTACGCAATCGACGACGAGACCGCTCTCCGCGTGATCGACGGCGCCGTCGATGTCGTGTCGGAAGGTCAGTGGCATCGGTTCGGCGCGTAGCGCAGATCTGTCACTCGAGCAGTGAGTTGCTTTGAGGACCACTTGATAGCAAAGTGCAAGCATGCCGAATGTGTTGGTCCGCGATCTGCCCGACGACGTGCACGCGAGCCTGCAGCGCCGCGCCGGGACCGCAGGGCAGTCACTTCAGCTGTTGGCAGGGCAGATCGGGTGACCGCGTGGCGACGCGGACCAAGGGCCGTCACCGGGCAATGCGGTCATCGTGATGGGTGACTCCGCAGCGACCAGGAAACAAAGATCCGTTCACCCTCTCGTCAAGTTCATCTACCCGGCCCTCACTTTGGCGATGGCCATGACCTTCGTCGTGCAAGGGAGCCCGGGGGCCATTGCCGTCGGAGTCGTCCTGGCCCTCGCCAGCCTTAGATTCGCCTGGAAGGTTCTGGAGAACCCTGACCATGGCAAGCCGGACTGGTCTGCCCTCGACGCCCAGAACTCCAAGCCAGACGAGCGCAAGATCCCGTAGCTGCCGAGAGGTGTGCTGGACAACGGCGTCCCCTTCGGACACGATGCGCACCTTGACGAAGCCCCTGTT
>JACDJC010001096.1_pt1 | contig 25789 bp, 27 predicted proteins | sample 7454191 | NCBI WGS metagenome assembly JACDJC01 (sample SAMN14253291, study PRJNA609438) | sludge metagenome | isolation source: sludge after 25d culture with pyrite and EDTA | collected 2018-12-20 | reverse complement strand
GGTAATTCGAACCTCGAAATTTCTCTAGTTTCGGTGGGATTCATGGGGGGTTGTCCCGTCATGGGTGGCATGGCATGAGCGAGATGGGCGGGCCGGTCACGCAGGCGGCTTTCGGGGAGCATGTTGGCATCAGCCAGCAGGCTGTCAGCGACCTGGTTGGGCGCGGAATTTTGAGGCCGGGGGATAGTGGGGACGCTTGGCGGCTGGCGTACTGCGACCACCTGCGCGAGGTGGCGGCGGGGCGAGACCCTGACGGTGACCTCGCCGCGGCCCGCACGCGCCTGGCCAACGAGTCCGCCGACCGCGTGGCGCTTGAGAACGCCATCAAGCGCCGCGAGTACGCCCCGCACTCGGCGCTGGAGATCGTCCTCGGCGACGTCGCCCGGCAGATCGCCACCCGGCTCGACGCTCTCGTGCCGCAGGTGCGCCGCGTGCTGCCTGATCTGCCGGCCAGCGTCATTGCGCAGCTGTCTGCGGAGGTGGCTGCGTGCCGCGAGCTCTGCGCGGCCGCGAACCTGCGCGACGCCGACCGCCTGCAGCGTGACGACGACGACGAAGAGCAGCCAGATCCCGCCGAAGCCGCTGGAGCCGCCCCGCCGTGAACGCCGCCGACGTCCACGACATGCTTGCCGCGCTCACGCCTGAGCAGCGCAGCGCCATCGCCGGCACCGTCAGCCGGGCGCTGCGCGTGCTGCGCGTGCCCGTCCCACTGCGCCTCAGCGAATGGGCCGAGCGCCACTTCTACCTCAGCACCGAGAGCAGCTACATCGAAGGCCGCTGGGTCTGCTGGCCCTTCCAGCGCGGCATCATGGACATGATGGGCCACGACGAAGTCAAGCGCGTCACGGTCCGCAAGAGTGCCCGGGTGGGGTACACCAAGATGCTGCTGGCGTACCTGGCCTACCTGGCCGAGCACAAACGGCGCAACGCCGTCATCTACCAGCCCACCGACGACGACCGCGACGAGTTCGTCACCACCGAGCTGGAGCCCATGCTGCGCGACGTGCGCGTCATGCGCCGCGTCATGCCCCGCTTCAGCCGGCGCAGCAAAGACAACACCCTCCGCGTCAAGAAGTTCACCACCGGGCTGCTGCACATGCGCGGCGGCAAGGCGTCGAAGAACTACCGCCGGCTCACCGTCGACTCGGTGGTCTACGACGAGTTCAGCGCCTTCGACCGCGACATCGAGAAAGAGGGCGCCCCCGGCAAGCTGGGCGACAAGCGCCTCGAGGGCGCCGTCTACCCCAAGAGCATCGCCGGCAGCACGCCCAAGCTGCGGCACAACGACAACACCGAAGACCGCGAAACCGAAGCCGACCTCCTGATGCGCTGGCACGTCCCGTGCCCGCACTGCGACGAGCTGCACGAGATCACCTTCGGCGGCCCCGCAGGCGCGCACGGCCTCAAGTGGCTGCCCGGCCAGCCCGAGACCGTTGCCCACGCCTGCCCGCACTGCGGCGGCACCATGAGCCAGGCCGACTACCTGCGCGTCTGGCATGCCGGCGTCTGGATCTGCAAGCGCACCGGCATCTGGCTCGACCATCACGGCGCATTCCGCACCGCGGCCAGCCTTGACTGGCGCACCTGGCCGCTGCGGCCCGATCCCACCACCGCAGCGCCCGTGCCGCAGCATGTGGCCGTGCACGTCTGGACCGCATGCGCCCCCCAGGCCACATGGATCGCCATCGCCGAAGAGCACGAAGCCGCCTCGCACCTGGCCGAGCGCGGCGACAAGTCGCTGCTGAAGACGTTCACGAACACCACCCTCGGCGAAACCTGGGAAGAGGAGGGCGAGCGCACAGACGAGCACGCCCTGCAGAAACGTGCCGAGCCGTACCCGCTGCGCACCGTGCCAGTCGGCGCGCTGCGCCTCACCGCTGGCATCGACGTGCAGGGCAACCGCTGGGAGCTCAACGTCTGGGGCTGGGGCCGCGGCATGGAGTCGTGGATCGTCGACGACCACGTCATCGAAGGCAACCCCGCCGACGACAGAGACTGGGAGCAGCTCGCCGCCTACCTCCAGCGCCGCTACCCCATGGCCTACAACGGCGCCACCATGGGCATCGACGCCGTCAGCATCGACAGCGGCCACCACACCCAGGCCGTCTACAACTTCGTGCGCATGCAGCAGCACCACATGCGCATCCATGCCGTGAAAGGCTCCAGCGAAGAGGGCAAGCCCATCAAGGGCACCGCCTCGCCGCAGGAAGTCACATGGAAGGGCCAGCGCTGGCCGCACGGTCTGAAGCTCTGGGTGATCGGCGTCGACACCGCCAAAGACCTGCTGCACGGCCAGCTCTCTATCACCCAGCCCGGCCCCGGCTACGTGCACTTCTCGCAAGACCTGCCGCGCGAGTGGTACGAGCAGCTCACCGCCGAGCAGCGCATCGTCACCCGCGTTCAGGGCGGCGAGTCCATGAGATGGGTCAAGCGCCGGCCGCGCAACGAGAAGCTCGACTGCCGCAACTACGCCACTCACGCCGCGCACATGCTCGGCCTGCACACCATGGGAGACGCCGCTTGGCAGCGCCTCGAGGCCCTGGTGCAGCCGCCGCCGGACCTCTTCAGCCCGCGGCCGATCGAGGTGCCAGCGGCAGCCGCAGGCCCCGCAGCACCACCACCGAAACCGGCCGCCGAGGCCGTGCCACCGCCACGCGCCACCGCGGCGCCGGCCTTTGCCCGCTCATGGTGACCCGATGGCCAAGACAACCAAGCCGCCAAACCCCGCCGCCACGCCGCCGCGCCATGTGCTGCCGCCGCTCTTCGCCGAGCCCGACCTGGTGGACCGCATCTTCGAGCTCTTCGTCGAGCACTTCCCCGAGCTGCAATCCGATCGCATCAGCCAGCTCAAGGACGCCGCACGCGAAGAGTTCAAGGGCGAAGAGTGCTACATCCCCGTGCGGAGCCCCACGTCGCGGCAGATGATGGTGGCCGAGGTGCTGCGCACGTTCAACGGCCGCAACGCCACCGAACTGGCCCGCCGGCTGCAGGTGTCGCGGGCAACGGTGTATCGGTGGATCAAGCAGCCCGGGGCAAGGACCCCACGCTTGAGCTAAGCCGCCGAAGGTCGGCTTGAGCGCAGTGTTAGCCGGCTGGTGGAGAAACGAAAGGACGACATCTTGAAGACAACAACCCTCAGCATTCTCTTGGCCCGACGCGATGCGTTGCGAGCCCTGACCTACAAGACGGACGCCATCACAGCGGAGCTGGAGCGCCTATACCGATTGATTGAGCGTGAACTATGGAGCGTGAACCAATGACCTACACCACGAACCCGCGCAACGTGCTGTCCAACGGGCTGACGCTGCTGCAGCAGAACCCAGACTGCGCCGCGCGCCTGGACCCGAGCGCCAAGGATCACGGCTGGCTGTACCGGAAGCACCCGGACGGCCAGTGGGTGACGCTGCGCAAGCTGTCGGATGCCGAGATCGAAACGGCCTACGACCAAGCCGCGGACATGGCCGTGCTGCAGGGCGCGCGCGTGAGAGCCGGCTAACGCAAAGCTAAACGGCGGCCCGCCAGGGCCGTCCGTTTGAGCGACCTGTTAGGCGTGTATCCGAAGCGAGAGGAACTATGGACGACAAGACACTGTTGCTGAAGGCTGCGCAAGCTGCTGGCTTCGGGCTGAACGCACGGATGCAAAGCCAGCGCGAGGCCGAGTTTCCGAACGAGCCTGCGCTGTGGCTGACGCACGCGACGTGGTGGAACCCGCTGACCGACAGCGGGTACGCGCTGGAGTTGGCTGTGACGCTGGAGATGGACATTGGGCAGATGCTCACTGAGGGCTGCGTGACCGTGACCGGCGTTGCGTTTGATGGCCAGGCGCTGGCGCACGATGTGCCGTGGGGCACAGACCCGCTGGCCGCCACGAGGCGCGCGATTGTGCTGGTGGCCGCCGACATGGCGAACTGACAAGGAAGGCTTGACACATGGCTGAACCGAACATGCTGATACCGCTGCCCGACGACATGGCGAGGCTGATGAAGTTGACGCAATGGCAGGCGGAACAGATTGAGCGGCTGCGCGCTCGGGTGTTTGCGCTGGAAGACGCTCAAGGCGGCGAGGCAATACCGTTGGCAGAGCCGCGCACACCTGAGGCGCAGCGCACTGCGGAGATTTGCCTCAGTGAATGGGCAACAGCGCGGATGGAGGCAATGGAAGCTGCCATTGCCGCCTTGCAGCGCGAGGCGCACACCTGGAGCAAGGCAGCCGAGACCTACGCGAAGCAGGCGCAGCGCACCCCGCTGGACCCTTTGGACGTGGAGGATCTCTGGGACAGGGCAAACGCCGACGACGCAGCGGATGAGGTGCACCATGCTTTTGCGCGCCTGCTGGAGCGTGCGCATGGTATTGGGCCTAACGTAATTTCTACGAACACCCCAAACACCTAGCCCTGTCGTTTATCCCAGGTGTCTCCCAGGCCAGCGTCGGGTATCACGACACCACTGGCCGCCAAACGCGACATGGCCTCGGCATGTCGCGTGCTGATGAGCCCCACCGCGAAACCGTCTCAGTTTTCCGAGACTTGAGACAGCCAAGCGGGCACCCTGCCCGCCCATGGCCCTTTCGCAGACTGACCTGGACGCGCTCGACACCGCCATTGCATCCGCCGAGCTCGAGGTCGAGATCGAAGGGCGCCGCGTCAAGTACCGCAGCATGAGCGAGCTGATGCGCGCGCGCCAGCATGTCAGCGATGTGATTGAACGCTCCACCGGCAGCGCCACGCAGCGCGCCAGCTACAGCTTCAACTTCACCACCCAGCGCGGCGGCTGACATGGCCAACCTGCTCGACCGCATCGTCGGCTGGATCGATCCTCACGCCGGCCTCTCCCGCCACCTGGCCCGCCAGCGCCTGCAGCGCGCCTACGAGGCCGCCTCCCCAGGCGACAAGTGGAAGCCCCGCCGCGCCGGCGCCTCGGCCAATGCCGACCACCAGGCCGACGCCGCCACCCTGCGCGCCAAGTCGCGCAGCATCACGCAGAACGTGCCGTACATCGCTGCGGCCATGGATACCTTGGTCGCCGCCACCATCGGCACCGGCATCATCCCGCGCGCCACCGGCAAGCAGGCCGCCCGCATCAACAAGGTGTTGAAGGAGTGGATGAAGGTCTGCGACGCCGATGGCCGGCTCGACTACTACGGCCTGATAAGCCTCGCCTACCGCACCATGGACCGCGACGGAGAAGTCCTTGTCCGCCTGCGGTCACGCCTGGCCACCGACGGCCTGCCCGTCCCGCTCCAGATCCAGCTGCTCGAAGTGGACTGGATCGACACCACCAAGAACATCGGCCGCGAAGGCGCCGGCAGTGCCACCATCAACGGCATCGAATACGACGCCCTGGGCCGCGTGGTCGCCTATTGGCTGTGGGACAGCCACCCCGGCGACGTCAGCCAGCTGCGCGGCCTGCGCACGCAGAGCCGCCGGGTGGATGCCAAGACCATCATCCACCTTTACGCGCCGGACCGCCCCGGCGCCGGCCGCGGCTTCCCGCGCACCGCCTCGGTCATCTCCAGCGTGCGCGACCTGCAGCTGTACGAAGACGCCGAGATCGCCCGCAAGAACCTCGAAACGCGCCTGTCCGTGCTCTACAGCGGCGACGCCACGCTGATGGGCAACCCGTCCGGCGACGAGGCATCCACCGCCAGCACCGTGGCCGAAGGCAACCTTGGCGACTTGCCCAGCGGCAGCATGGTGCGCCTGCCCACCGGCAGCAACGTCACCGTCGTCGCGCCCACGCCGGCGCAGGGGTACGTGGACTTCGTCAAGTTCAAGCTGCACATCATCCTGGCCGGCATGGGCGTTCCCTACGAGGCCGGCACTGGCGACATGAGCCAGGTCAACTTCAGCAGCGCCCGCATCCGCCAGCAGGACTTCAAGCGCAACGTCGAGCAGATGCAGTGGCTCATCCTGATCCCGAAGTTGCTCGAGCCCATCCACCGCGCGTTTATCGACGCCGGCTACCTTGGCGGCCAGTTCACCAGCCGCGACTACTCGGTTGACTTTTCTACGCCGAAGTGGGCCTACGTCAACCCGCAGCAGGACGCCACCGCAGACATCGCCGAGATCAGCGTCGGCCTCTCCTCAGTGAGCGAGAAGCTGCGCCAGCGCGGCTACAACCCCGACGACGTCTTCGCCGAGATCGCCAGCGACTTCGGCAAACTCAAGGACCTTGGCGTGCTCGACCTGCTGCTCTTCAAGGAAAAGGGTGGCGCCGGCCCGGCAGACCCCGCGGCGCAAGACCAGGCAGCCACGCAAGACGCCGCAGCAGCCGACACCGCCCGCGCCATCAGCGCGCTGCGCGCCGAGATCCAGGCGCTGGGTCGCAAGGCAGCGCCCACCGTCGACTTCGGCGACGCCGTCATCCACGTCACCCGCACCGAAACCCTGCCGCCGGCCGTGGTGCATGTGCACGCCGCCGAGCAGCCCGCGCCGGTGGTCAATGTCAACGTGCCCGAGGCGCGCGAACAGCCCGCGCCGGTGGTGAACGTCAGCAACACCGTGCAGCCGGCCAAGGTAGACGTCGCCGTCAAGCTGCCGAAGCGCAGCACCGAGAGCACCGTGGAATACAACGCCAAGGGCGACATCGTGCGCACCGTCACCGTCGAGAAGGACGCGCCAGGTGGCTGACAACATCCGCGCCAAAGACCGCGACGACAACGACCTGGACATCGCCGCCAAAGAGGTCGGCGGCGTCCAGTACCCGCGCAACATCCTCGTCGACGGCACCGGTGCCGAGATAGCGCCAGCCACGCAGGCCACGCTGGCCGTCATCGCCGCGGCAATCAAGGCCGAGGACAGCGCATCGGCAGATGGTGACTCCGGCGTCGTCATGCTTGCGCAGCGGCGCGACACGGATGCCAGCGCCGTCAGCACCGACGGCGACTATGGCACCCTGAAGATCGACGAAGAGGGGCGCCTCAAAGTCTCCGCAAAGCCGGCCAGCTATGCCGACATCACGGGCGACATCACCGCCGTGCAGGCCTCCATCAGCACGCCGGTGGCCGGTGGCACCGTGTCTGGAGACGTCAGCCGCGCCAGCAACCTGATGATCTTCTGCACGGGCACCTTCTCGGCGGTCAACTGCACATTCGAGGGCTCGCTCCAAGACACCGGAGACTCCAACTGGTTCGCCATCCAGGCCATCCGGTCGAATGCCAACACCATCGAGCTGACGACAGGGTCACTCAGCGCGCAGCCGGCCTATGCGTGGGAGCTCTCGGTCAACGCACTGTCCCGGTTCCGTGTGCGCTGCACCGCCAGAACCAGCGGCACGCAGTCCTGGCGGTTCAAGCTCGGCACCTACGCCACCGAGCCCATCCCCGCGGCCCAGGTGTCAGCCACCCAGCCCGTCAGCGGCACCGTCACGGCCACCGTCACCGGTGGCACCGTGCTCCCCGTCACGCCCACCACCAGCTTCGTCAACAGCGCCGGCACCACCAACGCCACCAGCACAAAGGCCACGGCCGGCACTGTGTGGAGCGTGGTCGTGAGCAACATCAACGCCGCCGCGCGCTACCTCAAGCTCTACAACAAAGCCACCGCGCCAACGGTCGGCACCGACACGCCGGTCATCGTCATCCCCATCCCAGCCGGTCAGGTGGTCTCCGTCAATGGTGGATCGAACGGCATCCGCTTCGCCACCGGCATCGCGTGGGCGCTCACCGCCAGCGCGGCCGACAGCGACACCACCGCCGTCTCGGCCAACGAGCACAAGGTCGCCATCACCTACACCTGATGCCGCGCGCATGATCGGCCACCTCTACACCCTGCTGCTCGTCGGCCAGGCGGCCACCACGCCGCCCGCTGCGCAGGAAGAGGCCACCATCGGCTCGCTGATGGCCGGGCCCAAGACGCGCCGCCGCATCGTCAGCGGCTGGCAGCTGCCGGGCCGCCTCAGCCCGCAGCAGGAAGAGTGGGCCCGCCGCCAGCGCCGCCAGCGCCAGCTGCAAACGCTGCGCGCGCTGCGCGTGCTGTAGGGCCCGCGAGCCCACCGCAAATCGTCTCAAGTTTCCGAGACTTGAGACAGCGCGATCCGCACCATCGCGGCTCATGACTCAAGCCGTCACCGCCGCAGCCCCCCGCGCCCAGAGCGACACGCTGCACGACATGCCGCCGCAGACCCGCGTCGCGCAGCTCGAGCCCACCACCTGGCGCGAGGCCGACAACAGCCTCGAGGTCGTCTGGACCACCGGCAGCCGCCGCCGCGCCTACGACTGGTTCAACGACCAGGTCTATGAGGAAGAGCTCGCCGTCACGCCCGAGTCGGTGGACATGACGCGATTCCAGGCCGGCACCGTGCAGGTCATCGACAGCCACGACACCTACAGCGGCGTCAGCGCCATTCTCGGCATCGCCCGCGAGGGGTGGATCAGCAACGGCGAAGGCCGCGCGCGCGTCGCCTTCAGCACCGACCCCGCCAAGCAGGGCGTCGTCGGCGACATCAAGGCCGGAATCATCCGCGCCATGTCGTTCGGCTACTCGGTCCAGAAGTACGAGATCACCCGGGCGCAAGACCGCACCGATGGCGTGAACGTGCCGCTGTACCGCGCCGTCCGCTGGACGCCGATGGAGCTCACCTTCTGTGCCGTCGGCGCCGACCCCAACGCCGGCAGCCGCGCCGGCGACGTGGCGCAGACCCGATCCCAACCCGTGCACGGCATGCCGTGCGAATTCGTGCGCGCTGATGCGCAAGCCAACAAGGAACCCGCCATGAGCGAAGCAGAACTCCAGGCCCAACGCGAGCAGGAAGCTGCCACCCGCGCTGCGGCTGAAGCCACCCAACGCGCCGCCGAAGCCACCGCTGCCGCCCAGGCCGCCCTGCAGCGCGCCGCCGACATCACCGACCTCTGCGCCCGCCACAACGTGGCCGACCTGGCTGCCGGCCTCATCCGCGAAGGCAAAACCATCGACCAGGCCCGCGCCGCGGTGCTGGAGAAGATCGGCCAGCGCGACGCCGCTGCCGGTGGCCACCTCAACGTGCGCGGCATCCAGACCGTGCAAGACGAGGTGCAGACCCGCTTCGCCGGCATCACCGAGGCCATCAACCACCGCGTGGACGCGAAGGCGCAGCTGACGGACAACGGTCGCCAGTTCCGCAGCATGAGCCTGATGGAAATCGGCCGCGAGCACCTTGAGCGCAGCGGTGTCAACACCCGCGGCATGAGCCGCCTGGAGCTGGCCACGCAGATCATGCACCACCGTTCCGGCGGCAGCATGGCCACCAGCGACTTCGCCAACCTGCTGGCCAACGTGGCCAACAAGCGGCTGCGCCAGGGCTACATGGAGAACACGCCCAGCTACACCCGCTGGGCCCGCCGCGCGCCGAACGCGCCGGACTTCAAGACCATGTCCGTCGTCAACCTGGCCGGCGCCCCAGACCTGCTGCAGACCAACGAGCACGGCGAATTCAAGTACGGCGCCATGACGGACGGCAAGGAGACCTACAGCATGGTCACCTACGGTCGCATCGTCAGCTTCACGCGCCAGGCGCTCATCAACGACGACCTGCGCGGCTTCGACCGCCTCGTCAGCGCCTTCGGCAACAGCGCCGCCCGCCTGGAAAACCGCACGGTCTATTCCATCCTGACGACCAACGCTGCGCTCGCCGACACCGGCAACCTGTTCAACGCCACGGCCGTCACCACCGCCGGCGGCCACGCCAACCTCACCAGCACGGGCACCGCCATCAGCGTCACCTCGCTGGGCGTCGGCCGCACGATGATGCGGCTGCAGAAGGGCCTGCAGAGCGAAGAGCTCAACCTCACGCCGGCCTACCTCATCGTCCCGGCCACGCAGGAGGCCCTGGCCTACCAGTACACCAGCGCCAACTACACCCCGGCCACGGCCGCCACGATCAACGAATTCCGCGCCGGTGGCCGCACCGCGCTGGAGCCGATCGTCGAAGCCATCCTCGACGCCAGCTCGACGACGGCCTGGTATCTGGCCGCCAACAACGGCGCGATCGACACGGTCGAGTACTGCTTCCTCGACGGTGCCGAGGGCCCTGTCATCGAAAGCGAAGTCGGTTTCGAAGTCGACGGCATCTCCTACAAGTGCCGCGAAGACTTCGCCGCCAAGGCCATCGACTTCCGCGGCCTCTACAAGAACGTCGGCGCCTGATCTGCCTGACTGATCGACCCGCACCCACCTGGAGCCATCACAAATGATCACCTACGTTCAAGAAGGCGACGTCCTCAGCCTGGACCCGGGCACCACGGTCGCCACCGGCGTCGGCTTCCTCTTCGGCACCGCGCTGTTCGGCGTGGCGGCTGTGGATGCTGTCAGCGGCACCGCCAGCGCCTTCGTCACCAGCGGCATCGTCACCATCGGCAAGACCAGCGCGCTGGCCATCGCGGTGGGCGACGTTCTCTACTGGGACAGCACCAACAAGGTGGTCAACAAGACCACCAGCGGCCAGCGCGCTGTCGGCATCGCCGTCGAGGCGGCGGCCAACCCGTCCAGCACGGTCAAGATGCGCCTGGGCGTCAACAGCCTGGCCGGCACCTGATCCACCACCGCGCCGCACCGGGCTGCCCGCCATGACCTTCGCCGCTGCCATCGCACGCGCCAACGCTGCCATCTTCCGCCACGTGGCGGACTGCACGGCCACGGTGGACAACGTGCTCGTCAGCGGCGCCTTCCGCAACGGGTACTTGGGCGCACTCGGTGGCGTGGTCGGCACGGCCGAGCCCAGCTTCGAGTTCAACGGCGTGGACTTCACCCGCGCCAAGCAGGGCAGCAGCCTGCGCATCGTGGACGGCCCGCACGCCGGCAACCGCTACACCGTCACCTCGGTGGAGCCTGACGGCGCCGGCGTCATCACCCTGCGCCTGCAGCGCGTCACGGCGGCCGCATGAGCACGCCGTTCCTCACCGCCACCGACGCCATCCGCGACGCCCTGCTCGTCGCGCCTGCGGTGGCCGGCGGCCGCGTGCTGCGCGGCAAGGCCACGCCCCTGGCCATCGACAAGGCGAGCGCCGTCTACGTCAACGCGCGCCTGTCGGACGGCAAGCCGCTCGACCTGGCCGGCCTGGCCACCGAGTGGGACCTCATCGTCATCGTCGGCTGCTACGCCAAGGCCACCGGCACGCAAGACGCCGAGGCCGCCGTCGACCCCGTGCTCGCCGAGGTCTATTCCCGCCTCAAGTCCATCACGGTGGACACCGTGCCCGGCGCCACGCAGCTCGCCCTGCTGCCCCGCGTCGAGTGGGACACCGAGATGGCCGAACAGAACATCGGCGGCGCCGTGCTCTCCCTGCGCGTGCGCCTCTACACCACCGGCGCCGCGCTGTCGGCCGCCACCACCTGAACACCCACAAAGGTCCTGCAAGGAGCCCCGCATGTCCTACTACCCCGTCACCGGCAGCAAATTCTTCGTGTCGAGCGGCTTCGCATCGGCCAAGACCATCAGCGCCGTCACCAACGCCGCGCCGCCGGTCTGCACCTCCACCGCCCACGGCTACAGCGACCTCGACGAGGTGCTCATCGCCACCTCTGGCTGGGAAGACCTGGCCTACAGCATGTTCCGCGTGAACCAGCTGACGACCGACACCTTCGAGTGCACCGGCTTCGACGCGACCGACACCGACTGGTACCCCGCCGGCAGCGGCGCCGGCACGGCCACCAAGGTCAGCGGCTGGACAGAGCTGGGCCAGGTGCTCGGCGTCACCGCCAGCGGCGGCGACCCCAAGAACATCACCGTCAGCCCGCTCAACCGCCGCACAGACATCCTGATCCCGGTGGGCTTCAACCCGAGCAGCCTGCAGTTCGAGCTGGGCTTCGACCCCGCGCTGGCTGACCAGGTTGCCCTGGCCACCGCCAGCCGAAGCCTCGACAAGCGCGCCTTCAAGTTCACGCTGCCCGGCTCGGCCTACGCCTACTGCTACGGCACCGTGTCGATGGCGCCAATCCCCACGTTCGACACCGGCTCCGTGATGCGCCGCACCGTCAACATCAGCATCGACGGCCTGTTCACCTTCTTCACTGCCTGATCGAAAAGCAGCCCGCATGGCCTACAAGCTCGTCATCTCCCCGCTGGTGGAGTTCACGGTCCGCTTCAGCGTCAAAGACGGCGCCAAGGACCGCACCTTCGCCTTCAAGATGCGCTGCCAGCGCACCGACGTGGAGGCCTTCCGCCGCAGCATGCAGGAGAGCAGCGAGACGCTGGGCGACCTGCTGCGCGGCTTCCTCGCCAGCCCCGCGCTCGGGTTGCAGATGGTCGAATGGGTGGGCGAGCCGCTGCTGGCCGACGAAGCCGGCAACCCCGCCCCGGCGGGCGCCGAGGCCTTCGCGCACCTGCTCACGCTGGACGGCATGCTCCAGCACGTGTTCGCCGCTGTGGCAGACGCCAACAGCGCCAAAGGCAAGCTGGGAAACTGACGCGGCTGGCCGAGCTGCTGGTCACCGGCCAGATCGTCACCACGAGCGCCGATGATGAGCCGCCACCCGACCAGCAGCCGCAGCCCGCAGCCCCGCGCGCCAAGGGCCAGCGCCCAGTGCAGGGCTTTGCCGCAGTCGCTGCCAGTGCAGCCGCCCGCGGCGCAGTGCGCGCCCCCGAGTTCCACCTCTGGCCCGAGCACGTGCCCGCGCTCGACCTGTGGGGCGTCATCGGCACGCAGTGGGTGTACTCCGGCATGGGCGGCGCCACGGGCCTCAACTACGCCGGCGTCGAAGCTGCCATGCGCCTGCACGGCGTGCCGCGGGCCGATCGTGCGGCCCGCTTTGAAGAGCTGCGCATCATGGAGCGTGCAGCCCTTGCCGAATGGGCCCGCCGCGACAAGGCCCGGTCGAATCTGCCTCCTTCTGCAGGCTGACGCCGAGGCCCGCGCGTGAGCAACGAACTCGTCTTCAAGCTGCGCGTTGATGGGGCTGCGCAGTCGGCCACCAGCATCAGCCAGGTTGGCGAGGCTGTCGATCAGCTGGGGCTGCGCGGCCCCGCCGCTGCTGCCGCGCTGGACAAGCTGTCCGGCACATTCACCGCCAGCCGCTCAGCGCAGGACGCCTTCGTCTCTGGCCTGCGCGATCAGATCGCACTGTTCGGCAAGACCGCCAGCGAGGTGGAGCGCTACCGCGCCGCGCAGCTCGGAGTCGGTGCCGCCGCGGCGCCGCTGATCCTGCAGCTGCAGAACCAGCGCGCAGCACAAGAAGCCGCTGCCACCGCAGCCCGCGAGGAAGCTGCTGCGCTGCGTGAGGCTGCCAGTGCCAAGAAGGCGGCAGAGAGCGCGCAGGCGTCTTTCGTGCGCAGCCTTCAAGACCAGGTCGCCGTGCAGGGCAAGAGCCAGGCCGAGATCCTGCGCTACCGCGCCGCACAGCTTGGCGTCTCCAAGGATGCCGAGCAGTACATCGCCGCCATCGAGAAGAGCAACAAGTCAACGCTGGGGCTGAGCATCAGCGCAGGGCAGGCCAGTGCGGCGCTGCGCACCCTGCCCGCGCAGTTCACCGACATCGCCACCCAGCTCGCCGGCGGGCAATCGCCATTCCTGGTGCTGCTGCAGCAGGGCGGCCAGATCAAAGACAGCTTCGGCGGCATCGGCAACGCCGCCAAGGCGCTGGGCTCGCTGCTCACGCCCGCGCGTGTGGCGCTGGGCGGCCTGGCCGGCGCGGCCGGCGTGCTGGCCCTGGCGTACAACCAGGGGGCCGAAGAGTCCAAGGCCTTCAACTCCGCGCTGATCCTCAGCGGCAACGCCGCCGGCCAGACGCGCGACCAGCTCGCCGGCCTGGCGCAGAGCGTCGGCGGCGTGGTCGGCACCCAGGGCCAGGCGGCCGATGCGCTGGCCCAGCTGGCCGCCAGCGGCAAGGTTGCCGGCGCGCAGCTCGGCCTCGCGGCCGAGGCAGCCATCCGCCTGCAGCGCGATGCAGGGCAGGGCGTCGGCGAGACGGTGCGCATCTTCAGCGAGCTCGGCAAAGAGCCGCTGCAGGCCAGTATCAAGCTCAACGAGAGCACCAACTACCTCACCATCAGCGTTCTGGAGCAGATCCGGGCGCTGGAGCAGCAGGGCAAGGCCGCCGAGGCCGCCGCGCTGGCGCAGAACACCTACGCCACCGAAGCGATCGCGCGCACCAAGGACCTCGAGGCCAACCTCGGCACGCTGGAGCGCGCGTGGCGCGACGCCAAGGAAGGCGCCGCCAGCTTCTGGGACGCCGCCCTCGGCATCGGCCGGGCAGACACGGCCGAGAAGCGCATCAAGGAACTGCAGGGCAACCTGGCGCAGCTGGCTGCGGCCGGCCAGAAGGACTACCTGCTGTTCGGCTCCGCCGACAAGGACCGCGCCGAACTCGCCGGCCTGCAGGCCAGCAAGGCCGCTGCCGAAGCCGAGGCGCAGCGCAAGGCCGAAGTGGCCGCCACCACCAAGGCCTACATCGCTGCCACCGAGGCGAACAAGAAGTACACCGAGATGGGCCTCACCGGGGCCGAGAAGGTGAACAAGGCCCTGGCCGAGTACCGCCGCAACCTGGCCACCGAGCAGAGTGGCCGCGCGTCGGCAGGCCTGCCCGCCATCAGCGCCGCCGAGATTGCCAAGGTCGAGAAGGGAATCCGCGAGCAGTTCGCCGGCCCCAAGGGCCCGGCGGCCAGCACCTTCTTCGCCGACCTCAACCGCGAGCTCGAGCAGCAGATCAAGGCCATCAACCAGCGCGTCGCCGAAGGCGGCAACCTCACCAAGGCGCAAGAGCTCGAGATCAAGCTCGCCGACAAGCTGCAGGATGCCACCGGCAAGCTCACCAAGGCGCAGCTGGCCGGCCTGCAGGTCAAGGCCCGCGAGGTGGTGGCCGCGCAGGAGCGTGCCGACGCCCAGGCGCTGGAACTCAAGGCCGCGCAGCAGGTGGCCAACGAACGCGCCGCGCTGCGAGCCGCTGAAGAGAAGGCGATCGAGGATTTCATCGCCAAGGAGCAGGCCGCCCGCGAGAAGGCCATCTCCAGCGTCAAGGACCGCGTCACCGCGCTCAAGGACGAAGAGGCCGCCGTCGCCAAGGCGCGAGACCTCTCCGTCAGTCTGGCCGAGGCCGTGGAACTGGTGGCCATTGCCCGCACCGAAGAGGCGCAGTCGCGCCTGCAGCCCGACAGCGCTGCCTTCGCCGACCTGCAGCGCGAAATCGACGCCCGCAAAGAACTGCTCGGCCTGCTCGGCACCAAGGCCGCCCGCGAGGCCAACGACAAGGCCGCCAAGGACGCGCTGGACTCCTGGCAGCGCACGGCCGACCAGATCGGCCAGAGCCTCACCGATGCGCTCATGCAGGGCGGAAAATCGGCCTGGGAGTACATCAAAGGCCTCTTCCGCAGCACCGTGCTGCGGCCCATCATCCAGGGCGTCGTCAACCCCATCGCCGGGGCCCTCACCGGTGGCGGGCTCGGCCTGCCGGGCAGCGCCGCGGCCGGCGGCCTCGGCGCGCCGCTGGGCCAGGCCAACAACCTGCTGGGCACGATCACCGGCAGCCTCACCAGCAGCATCGCCGGCCTGGTGAGCAACGCCGGATCGCTGCTCGGCTCCAGCGCGCTCTCCACCTTTGCCACCGGCATGCAGGGCAACGCCCTGGCCGCCGGCCTGGCCGGCCCCACCACGGCCGGCGCCGGCGGCATTCTCGGCGCCGGCGCCTCCTTCGCCAGCGCCGTGCCCTACCTGGCCGGCGCCCTGGCCCTCTTCAGCGCCAAGGACGCGCTCTTCGGCCGCAAGCTGAAAGACACCTCCATCACCGGCACCCTGAGCGGCGAGGCCGGCTTCACCGGCGCCACCGAGCAGTTCTTCAAGGGCGGCCTCTTCCGCAGCAACAAGACCGAAACCAAGGCGCTCGACGCTGCCGTTGCCGACCCCCTGGCCGCCAGCGTGCAGGCCATCAAGAAGACCGTGGCCGACTACGCCGGCGCGCTCAACCTGCCGGCCGAGCAGATCGCCAGCTTCACGCAGAGCATCAAGTTCAGCACCAAGGACCTCAGCCCCGAGCAGGTGCAGGCCAAACTGCAGGAAGCGCTCTCTGGCTTCGGCGATGCGCTGGCCGGCACTTTCGCCGGCGAGCTCGGCCCCTTCCAGGCCACGGGCGAGAAGGCCGGGCAGACCCTGGCCCGCCTGGCCGGCGCCATCAGCGGCGTCAACCCGCTGCTGGAGCAACTCGGCCTCAAGGTCTTCGACGTCGGCCTGGCCGGCGCCGATGCCGCCAGCCAGCTGGCCGCGCAGCTCGGCGGGCTGGAGGGCCTCAGCCAGACCAGCAGCGCCTACTTCCAGGCCTACTACAGCGACGCCGAGCGCGCCGCCAAGGCCACCGAGGGCATCACCAGCGTGCTGGGTCAGGTGGGCCTCTCGCTGCCCGCCACGCGTGAAGAGTTCCGCAAGCTGGTGGAAGCGCAGGACCTCACCACCGAGAGCGGGCGCAACTCCTTCGCCGCGCTGCTCAAGGTCAGCAGCGCCTTCGCCGAGCTCACCCCCGCGGCCGAGGCATCTGCGCAGGCCATCAATGCGGCCGCGCGTGAACAGCTGGCCGGCGCCATCGACCAGAACATCGGCAAATTCCTGAGCGACACCCAGCGCACTGCTCGGGAGTACTCCAGCATCGCCGGCTCGCTCAGCCAGGCCGGGGTCGAGGTCGACATCGGCAAGCTCATCGGCCTGAACAAGGCCGAGATCTTCGATCTGGCCAGCGCCTTCGTCGCCAGCGCCGACAACACCGACGCCGCCAAGCTCGCCGTCGTGCAGGCCGCCGGCGCCCTGGCCGACCTCAAGGACCAGGCCGCCCAGGCCGCGCAGGCGCTGGACAGCCAGCTCGCCAGCGCCATCGACGCCAACGTCGACAAGTTCCTCACCCCGCGGCAGAGCCTGGAGCGCAAGGCCGGCGCCATCAGCGGCAACCTGGCCGCGGTGGGCCTGAACTTCAGCCCCGAGCAGCTGCTGGGCTACAGCAAGGACCAGATCTTCGACTTCGCCAAGTCCTTCGTCGCTGCCACCAGCAACAGCCAGGAAGCCAAGATCGCCGTCGTGGAGGCTGCCGGTGCCCTGCAAGACCTGGCCGCCGCGCTGCGCGACGTGAAGGTCAACGAGTTCCTGCAGGGCCTGAACCTCACCGCTGACGAACTGCTCGGCGCCTACCGCGAGCTCACCCCCGCGGCCGACAACCTCGTCACCGCCTGGCGCAAGAGCCGCACCGAGATGGAAGCCTTGCGCGACGCGCTGGCCGAGATCGAAGGTACCAAGGCCGTCAGCGCGCTGGACCAGCTGCGCAACACCATCAGCCAGCGCGATGCGCTCAAGGGCGTGGTCGGCGGCATCGACAGCCAGCTCGTCAGCCTGCGCAGCGGCACCGGCGACGCCGCCGCGCTCGGCTACCTGCGCCAGCGCGAGGCCGCGCTGTGGAAAGACTTCGCCAGCACCAAGAACCCCGCGGTCGCGCAGGCCATCACCGACACCACGCTCCAGCGCATCAAGCTCGAGGGCGAGCTGCAGCAGCAGGCCAACGCCAGCCAGATCACCGCGCTCAAGGAACAGATCAGCGCCGCCGAGCGCCTGCGCGACGTGGCCAGCCAGATGGGCGACTTCGTGCTCAGCCTGCGCGCCGGCTCGCTCAGCAACCTCAGCGCCGCCGGCCGGCAAGCCGCGCAGCAGGAGATTCTCGACAAGGCCATCGCCACCGGCGGCGACGTGCAGGGCGCCGCGCAGGCCCTGCTGCAGCTCGGCCAGCAGCGCTTTGGCGGCGCCACGGCGCAGTACTCGCAGCTCTTCGACGAAACCCAGGCCAAGCTGCTCGCCTTCGGCAGCAGCGCCGCCGGGGCCGACGCGCAGATCACCGAGGCCCAGGCCCAGCTCAACGCGCTCACCAGCGTGGCCGACAACAGCCTGGCGCAGATCACCGCGCTGGAATCGTTGCGCACCGCCTTCGGCGCCGAGGTGCAGACGCTCGACGCCAGCGTGCGCGAGCAGCTCGCCGTGCAGCGCTCCACGCTCGACCAGATGGTGCTCATGGTCACCAACCAAGAGCGCCAGATCATGCAGCTGGGTGAGGGTCTCACCCGCATCATCGACGGCGTCGAGCGCACCGCAGACGCTGCCGAAGGCGGCGCCCTCTCCGGCGCCGAAGCCGAAGCGCTGGGAGCCTGACCATGGCCATCCCAGCGGCAGAGCACATCGTCATCGAAGTCACCGTCCTCAACGACGATGGCGACGAAGTCACTTACCTCGTCGGCACCGAAGGCTTCCGCACCAAGCCCACCGACACCCCGCCCAACGCGGTGGTGCTGGCCGTCATCGAAAGCATCGGCGAGTACAGCCGCGAGCTCTTCAACGGCGCGCGCGTGCTCGGCCTCACCCGGGCGGCAGAGTGCCGCGTCACCCTCGTCAACCAGGGCGGCGTGCTCGACAGCTTTGCGCGCGCCGTGGGCAGCGGCCGCGCCACCGCCCGCCTGGGCACCCGCGGCGCCGCCTACCCGGCCGAGTACGAGACGCTCTGGGGCCTCTACGTGCAGAGCAGCCCGGCCGACTGGTCGAACGTCGTGCTCAACCTGGCCGACCGCTCCAAGCGGCTGGACACCGCCATCGTCACCGCCATGTACAAGGGCACCGGCGGCCTGGAGGGCGTGGTCGCCGCGGCCAACGGCAAACAGCTCGTGTTCGGCCGGCCCGGCCTGGTGCCAATGATCCTGCTGGACCCGGACAAACAGATCTACGGCGTGCAGGCAAACGCCACCGACATCGCCACCATCAGCGGCAACAGCGAATTCGGCCACGCCTTCGAGGGCGGCGTCCCCATCGAGCGCGGTCCGCTCTACAACACCTCCAGCGAGCTGCTGGCCGACGAGCCCAGCCCCGGCCAGTACCGCATGTACTGGGGCTACGTGGGCAACAGCATCAACAACGCCGAGTTCGTCGACCTGGCCGCCGTGCAGAGCTACACCAAGGGCGGCGGCTGGCTGCGCCTGGGTGGCGTGCCCATCAACGACCTGCGCTTCGGCGCCAGCGGCCTGCTGCAGAACCGCGTGAGCGAAGCCCCGCGCCCCTGGCGCTTTACCGACCTGTGCAACCGCGTCGGCATGCGCGACGTGGAGCCCGCCGCGCTGGCCAGCCTGGCCGGCCAGGTCGAAGACTTCGACCTCGGCAACCGCCTCGTCGAAGGCGCGCAGACCTACACCGAGGTGATGAACGACCGCGCCCAGGCCCTGCTCGGCACCTACGGCTGGAACAAGGGCGACGCCTTCTACTGCGCCCGCCTCCTTGCGCCGGAAGACGGCACCGACGAATCCGCCTACACCTTCACCGAGGCCAACTGCGAGCTCGACAGCTTCGCCCGCGTGCCCATCCCCGGCATGGAACAGCCGGTGTGGCAGGTCACCGTCCGCGCCGGCCGCGCCTTTCCCTGCGCCACCGGCACCGATGCCAGCGCCGAGCTGAAAGACATCCTCAGCCGCCAGGAGTACCTCGTCACCTTCACCGGCAGCTGCCAGGCCGTGAAAGACCGGTTCCCCGAGGCGCGCAGCGTCACCATCACCATCGACGGGCACGACTTCCCCACCACCGAGAGCCAGCAGGCATTCATCGACGCTTTCGGGCGCCTGTACGGCACGCAGCGTGAATTCGTGTACTGCACCTGCACCGACTGGAGCGCCACCACCCGCGCGCTGGATCTGCTCACCAAGGTGACGCTGCAGGTGCCGCGCTTCGGCTTCGATGCCGGCGAGGCCATGCGCATCATCAGCGTCAAGCAGCTCACCGGAGCGCGCGAGGTGCGCCGCCTGCGCTTCGGCCTGTGGGGTGCCAACAGTGGCTACGGCGTGTGGCAGCTCGGCGGCGGCAGCTACCCCGCCGGCAGCGGCGACCCCGGCGGCAGCAACGGCGGCCCGTACCCGCCCAACAGCTTCCCCACGCTGGCCGCGCAGCGCGACACCGTCGCCCCGTTCGAGGGCATCTTCTCGGGCGCCATCGCAACCGCCGGCCAGGCCGCGGCGCTGCTGGACGACTTCACCGGCGTCTTCACCGGCGAGATTGCCGAGCCCGCCGGCGACCCGCACTTCGCCAGCGTGGCGCTGCTGCTTCACTTCGACGGCAGCGATGGTTCGACAACCATCACCGACAGCAGCAGCTACGCCGACAGCAAGACCAGCTCCTCGCCCATCCTCATCGAGACGTCCGACAGCGTCTGGGGCGGTTCCTGCCTGGCCTACCCGTCAGGCACCAGCAGCGGCGCCACGGGCGCCAGCTGGACGCCGGGCGCCGCGCGCTTTGCGCGGGCGGGTGGAGTCGCCTACACCGTCGAGCTGTGGTTCAAGAAGACCGGCTCGACGACGGCCGGCGCGGTGGCGCGGCTGTTCAACGGCACGGTCTTGTGGCGGCTGCAGGCCACGACGTCGGCCGATGGCTGGCAGATCACTGCGGGCGGCACTTCCACCAACTTCACCGCCAGCACCGGCGACTGGCACTTCCTGCAGACGGTGGTCGGAACCGACAACGTCGCCGTCACCAAGGTAGACGGCACCACCGTGCAGACCACAGGCGCCCTCAGTGCCTGGACCGGCACGCCGTACCCGATCCTGAACACGTCGACCACCGTCTCCGGTGGCGACCTGCGCATCGACGACTGGCGCATCACCCCCGGCGTGGCCCGCGCCTTCGCCGTGCCCACCGAGGCATTCCCTGATTCCTGAGGCCCAGCATGGAACAATGGTCTGACACCTTCCGCAATGCCCTGGTGGCCCTCATCGAGAGCACCCTCGGCACGTCGGCCAAGTACGAGCTGCGCACCGGTGCCGCACCGGCCACCGTGGCCGCGTCTGACAGCGGAACACTGCTGTGCACCTGCACCGGCGCCAGCGACTGGCTGGCCGCCCCCAGCGGCGGCAGCGCCGCCTTCAACTCTGCATTCAGCGGCACGGTCGGCACCAGCGGCGTGGTGGGCCACTACCGGTTCAAGACCAGCGGCGGCACCTGCCACGGCCAGGGCGACGTGTCGCAGGCCTTCGGCCTCACCACCACCGCGGCCACCACGGCCAACAACAACGTCCTCACGTTCGCCGACACCACCCTCGTCACCGTGGGCGACTCGGTGGCCGGCACCGGCGTTCCCGATGGCGCCACCGTGCTGGGCAAGACCAGCACCACCGTCACCCTCAGCGCCGTGAGCACGGCCGGCGTCGGCAGCGGCGTGGCCATCTACTTCGGCGACGTGAGCGGCAAGCTGTGGCTGCCGAACACCACCCTCACCGCGCTGCAGACCGTCACGCTGACGCGCACCTTCACCGCCCCGGGCGCCTGACGAGCCAGCCATGGATTCGCCATTCATCCTCGGCTTCGTCAACCACGTCGACACGGCGGCCGCCATCACCGGCGCCAGCTTCGAGGCCGATGCGCCCGCCTCCATGGTGGGCACCTACCGCCTGGCGGAAACCGCCCGCAGCACCGATGCCGACTCGGCCAGCACCGTCATCGACATCGACTTCGGCAGCGCCAAGCCCGTGCGCCTGCTGTACGCCCAGGCCACCAACTACAGCGCCACCGCCACGCACCGCCTGCAGCTCGGCACCACCAGCGGCGGCAGTGACGTGGTGGACAGCGGCGCCATCGACGCCTGGCGTTTCACCCCCTGGGTGTACGACGGGCGCATCTGGGGCGCCTACATCCTGCTCCCGGCCACCTACAGCGCCCGGTACGCGCGCTACCTCATCGTCGACGAGAGCAACGCGGATGGCTACGTCGAAGTGGGCCGCCTCAGCCTCTGCGACGGCTGGGCCATCCCCTACGGCCCCGAGGGCGGCATGGCAGAGGGCCACGCCGATCGCAGCAGCACCACCGTCAACGAAAGCGGCGCCGAAGAGTCCACCCGCCGCGCCCGGCCGCGGACCACCACGCTGACGATCGCCGCGCTCACGCTCGAGCAGGGCGACTACCTGCACCAGGCCGAGCAATCACTCGGCACGACAGACGAAGTGATCTACCTGCCGCACACCAACAACCCGGCCCGCTGCCAGCAGTACGCCATGGCCGCCCGCATGACCGAGCTCACCCCCATGCAGTACCCCACCTGGGGCACGCGCAGCAAGGCTTTCAACCTCACCCAACGGCGCTAAGCCACCACCCAGGAGTCCCCTCCATGGCTACCTACAACAAGTTCCAGGACTACGCCGAGCAACTCAACAAGGGCGTGCACATCTGGAGCTCTCACACCTTCAAGGCCGCGCTGACCAACACCGCGCCCGTGGCGACGAACACCGTGCTTTCTGACATCACGCAGATCAGCACCGGCGGCGGCTACACCGCAGGCGCCGGCGGTGGCCTGGCGCTGGACACGGTGACCCTCAGCGAGACCAGCGGCACCGCCAAGGTGACCATCGCCGACGAGGTCTTCACCGCCAGCGGCTCGGTCGGCCCCTTCCGCTACGTCGTGCACTACAACGACACCGCCACCTCACCGGCCGACGCGCTGGTCTGCTGGTTCGACTACGGCTCCAGCATCACGCTGGCCACAAGCGAAGTGTTCACGATCGACCACGACGCCACGAACGGCCTGTGGCAGCTGGTGTGACGCACTGACCATGAGCGCAGACATCACCACCCGCATCGTCGGCAAGCGCATCGCCGCCGTGCTGAGCAATGGGCACGTCCTGCAGCTGCGCACCGCGTGCGGCGCCGAGCTGGACATCGTCTGGCTCGACGACAACGGCCTGCCCGTCAAGGGCCGGCCGGTCATTGCAAGCAGCGGCGTGCGCCTGCAGGCGCGCGGCGTCCGAGACCTCATCCACCTGCCCGGCATTGCCCGGGCCCAATAGGAGCCACCATGCTCGAAAAGTACGAAGAGCGCCCGCTCAAGCCCAGCGAATTCCGCAGCCGGCTCGATGAACTCACCGCGCTGCGCGACGCCGTCAACGCAGCGAACGCCCCCATCGAGCAGCTGCTCGAGGAGGCCAATGCCAGCGCCGAAGAGATGCGCCTGCAGGCCGAGCGCCTGGCCGGCCAGATCGACGACAACCGCGGCCGCGAGAAGTGGATCGCGCTCAAGCGCGAGATCGCCACGCTGAGCAGGTCGCTCGGCGCACGCCGCTGAAGCCTGCCACGCCATGACTCCGCAACTGCTCCGCAACCTGCAAGCCGAAATCCTGGCCGACGCCGAATGCACGCCTTTCGTGCACACAAACGACATGCCCAAGATCGGCAGCGACGAGGCCGCGGCAAAAGATCAAGCCATCGCCACCATCCGCAACGGCAAGCGGCCAGCCAAGCCGCGGCCCTGCCTGCTGTCGGAGCGCGGCGTTCGATCGTCGCTTTCCATCGTGCAGGGTGCACTACTGGTGAAAACGCTGCGCGAGCTTGAAGCAGCGGCCGAGCCGCCCGCCTGGCTGAGCGCGGCTCTCGGCGCTATGAACGTTCCTGCAGCCGACCAGTGGGCCTACTTCGACGCGCTGCAATGCGGCCATGCCTGGCTGCGCGCTGAAGGCCTGGACGTCGGCGTCCAGCGCACCCGGGACATGCTGGACGTGCTGGCAGCGGGCGTCCCCGGGTTGGTCGAGGCTGCCGCTACCCTGAAGGCCATGGGCCTGCAGCCCGACCCCATCACCGCCGACCTCGTAAGCCGCGCAGTGCGCGGCCCTTGGGGCGACGAGTAAGTCAATCCAGCAGATCACCCCACACATCCACCGATAGGAGTACTTCCATGCGCATATTCCGCACGCTTCTGGCCGCGTTCGCGCTGGCCTTCGCAGCGCTGCCAAGCTGGGCAGCCATCACCCCACAGCAGGCCATCACGCTCAAGGCTACGTGCACGGCGGACCCCACCTGCCTGGGCCTGATGCAGGCCGCCGACGACGTGGGCATGGCCGCTTGGTTCAACACCGTGGACGCCGCCTACATCGTCTGGCGCAACGATGTCACCACCGCCGAGGCGCGCAAGGTCATGGTGTGGACCGAGATCGACGTACTCACCGCCGGCAAAGCCCGCATCTGGGAGTGGATGCGCGAGGGCGGCGTGCTCGACGCCCGCGACACCAACATCCGGCAGGGCCTGAGCGATGCATTCAGCACGGCCACCGCCACGCGCACCGCGTTGACCAACCTGGCCAAGCGCGGCGCCACCCGCGCCGAGAAGGCCCTGGCCACGGGCGCCGGCACCAGCGGCTCGCCGTCGATCATGACCTTCGTCGGCAGCATCACCTTCGCCGATGCCTCCCTCATCCGCGTGAGCTGATCCGCCATGGCCAGCACCGTCAACGAGACCGGCATCACCTGGTCTGCCGCGGCATCGGTCACCGTCAGTTCGGCCACGGTGGTGTTTTCCGACGCCGTGACCCTGAACGTGGAAGACTGGGACGGCTCCATTCAGGTGAACGCCGACAACGCCGGAACGCCCGCCAGCGGCGACACCTGCGATGTCTACGTCGCATGGACCAACGGCGACGTGCTGGGCGACAGTGGCGACGACTTCGACTCCACCGAGCACGCCGAGTTTGTCGGCAGGCTGGACACCTACGCCAGCAACACCCCCGGCGAAGACCCCGCGCGCCGCACCTGGGGCCTGGACCTCAGCGGCAAAAAGGGCCTGAAGATCGGCGTCTCGTGCCCGCAGGCCGGAAGCCGCAACATCACGGTGCGGGCGCGGCTCGTCACCCACCGGCCGCAGTAGGCGCAGCAGATGGCCCTGGTCACCGTCTCCGGCCGCACGGTGCGGCGCCGGCAGCCGCCGCGCGCAGTGGGCGCCGGCAGGCCGCTGTCGTGGGACGTGTTGTGGGCGGCCTCGGCAGCGCCCGTCAACCAGGCCAGCGGCCAGGTCGTCGCGCCGGTGGCGCCTGTCCAGCCAGGCATTGCCGGGCAGTGGGTCGACTATCAGTCCACCAGCGCGGCGCAGACTTTCGCCATCCCTTCGGCGACGACGTACACGCTGGTCTTGGTGCTGGCGCACCCGCAATCGTCCACGGGGTCGTCCGGCCGCATCTTCGCCAATGCATCAACCGGTGTTCGCGTCGAGGCGTACACCACCGGCGGAGGCGTGTATTTCCTGAGCACGCACACCGGGGTGGCGGGTGGCATCCAGTTCGTCACCGGTGTCGGTGGCTTCGACACCCGCCCGTGGACCTACGTGCTCACCTACGACGGCACCACCCAGCGCGGGTGGCTGCGCGACCCTGACGGCAGCATCACTCAGGCGTCGCCGGCCACCATCGGCATGGCAACAGCCACGCAGGCAGACATCGGCTTTGCCGGCGGCGCCAGCTGCGGCATCTATGCCTGCGGCTGGCGGCGCGGCGCAGTCAGCCAGGAGCAGGCCCGCGATCTGGTGTCCAACCCGTGGCAAATGTTCGCCAAGCGCCCGAGGCGGGTGTTCGTCTCGGTGGCCGGCGGCGGCGGCTCCTACTCCCTCACCTGTGCCGCCGGCAGCTACACCGGCACCGGCCAGGCGGTGGGGCTGCTGGTGTCGCGCTCGCTGGCGGCGGCGCAGGGCAGCTACACGCTCAGCGGCCAAAACGTCGCGCTGCTGCGGCTCTACACCCTCACCGCCGCGCAGGGAGCCTACAGCCTCAGCGGCCAGGCGCTGGCGCTGGTGGTCAGCCGCATGTTGGCCGCCGGGCAGGGCAATTACACGCTCACCGGCCAGGCCGTGGGCCTGCTCGCCAGCTGGGTGCTGGCAGCCGGGCAGGGGGCCTACGCGCTCACCGGCCAGGCCGCGGGCCTCACCTACACCCCGCTCGGCTCGTACAGTCTGCTGGCCGATGCCGGCAGCTACACGATCACCGGCCAGTCGGTCGGCCTGCTGGCCAGCCGCCTGCTGGCTGCAGCGGCCGGCAGCTACAGCCTGAGCGGGCAGGATGTTGGCCTCACCTACACCCCGGCCGGC
>JACDJC010001094.1_pt1 | contig 25805 bp, 24 predicted proteins | sample 7454191 | NCBI WGS metagenome assembly JACDJC01 (sample SAMN14253291, study PRJNA609438) | sludge metagenome | isolation source: sludge after 25d culture with pyrite and EDTA | collected 2018-12-20 | reverse complement strand
TCCTACTTTGATCGTCTGGGGCTGGTGTCGCTGCTTGATACAACGCGACGACTCCAGTGTCTTTCATGAACCGCCGTATGCGGAACCGCACGTACGGTGGTGTGAGAGGACGGGGGAGGTAACTCCCCCTCCTACTCGATGCTCTATCGCGGTAATCTTTGTCGATGCGGTTCATTCGTTCATGATCTTTCATCGGCGATAGAGGACCGCGGCGTCGGGCCGCAGATAAAGCTGTTCGAACGCTTCGGCAGGCACCGGACGCCCCAGCAGATAACCCTGCCCATAGTCACACCCCAATCGCTTCAGATACTCGAGTTGTCCGGCGGTCTCGACGCCCTCCGCCGTCACCTGAAGATCCATATTTTTGGCCAATGCGACAATGGATGAGACGATTGCCGCATCATTTCCGTCATTGGTCATGTCCTTGACAAATGAACTGTCGATTTTCAGGCTGGCAATGGGGAAACGTTTCAGATAGCTGAGTGATGAGTAGCCGGTGCCGAAATCATCAATTGACAGTGCAATTCCCATCTCTCTCAGTTTTGTGAGAATCTTCACCGCTGAATCCGCATTGTCCATGAGTACACTCTCGGTGATCTCCAGTTCGAGAAAATGAGGCTCAAGCTGATTATCGCTGAGCGACTTGGCAATGGTGTCCAGTATGATCGGATTGAAATGCCGGGCTGAAATATTGACGGCCACGTGCAGATGTTCGATTCCGAAGATCTGCCACGCTTTCATCTGTCGGCATGCGCGATCGATCACCCACTCCCCGATTTCGATAATCATGCCGGTATCCTCCGCCAGCGGGATGAAATCCGCGGGCGGTATGATCCCCTTCTCGGGGTGATTCCAGCGGATCAATGCCTCCATGCCGGTCAGTCTGTTACCGGCAAGGTCAAACTTGGGCTGATAAAACAGGCAAAGCTGGTCATTGGAAAGGGCATTGCGCAGGCTGCCCTCCAGCAGCAGCATCTGAATGGTCTGGTCGTTCATGTCCCGGGTGTAGAACTGAAAACAGTTGCGCCCGGCATCCTTGGCCCGGTACATGGCGGTATCGGCGCATTTCATCAGGCCATCGACGCTGGTCTCATCGTCCGGAAAAAGGGTGATGCCGATACTGACTGTCGGAAAAATTTCAATACCATTGATCACCATCTTGCGCGAAATTGCCTCCAGGCATTTTGAGGCCACCATGGCAGCGCTGCCGGGATCTGAAAGCTCTTCCAGAATAATGACAAATTCATCGCCGCCGAGTCGGGCCACAGTGTCATCTTCCCGCATCGCTCGCTGTAAGCGTGCGGAAACCTCTTTGAGCATGCCGTCGCCCACGTCATGACCCAACCCATCATTAATGTTTTTGAAGCGGTCGAGATCGAGGAACAGAACCGCGACCAGCTGGCTGGATCTGTGCGCCTTGTGCATGGCGTGTTCCAATCGATCATGGAACAGCAGCCGATTGGGCAGGCCGGTCAAGGCGTCGTGCTGGGCCAGGTATGTCAGCCGTTCCTCGTTTTCTCGCAACTGCCGTTCGGTAGTCAATTGATCAGTGATGTCCCTGGCTGTTTCAATTATGCCCATTAGGGTGCCGTCCCGTTCCCAGTAGGGGGATGCATCCAGTTCCAACAGCCTTGTGCCATGTTCTGCATTCTGGTGTTTATGGATCAGGGTGACCGGTGCGCCGCTCTTCAATACCTGCCTGAGTGGGCAGGGATAGTCGATACCGGTGCAGGGGGTGTCGCGACCGTGGGAGACCTCATAGCAATACCATGTCTTATCTGCAGGGGTATCAGCGGGAAGGCTGGCTCTGGCGGCCTTGTTCATCATAGTGACCTGGTAGTTTCGGTGAATCACTATGAGTGGATCGATCATGCCGTCAATAACCGTCTGTAGAAACTGCTGTTTTTCCCGGATGGCCAGTTTGCTCTCTTGCAGGTTGCGCGTGCGGATCGCAATTGCCTCGGTCATGGAGTTGAAGGCGGTGCTGACCTGAGCGATCTCATCACGCCCTGTGACGGGTACCCGTGTTGTGAAGTCGCCCCCTGCCAGCCGGGCGGTTGCTGAAGTCAGGGCTGCCATGCGGTTCAATACGGTGTGCCTGATCAATAAAAAGACTGCCAGAAAGGTACAGAAAAAGCCCAACAGATAATTCAGGCTGGAATTCCACACCTGGTTGATGGCGTGCCGTTCCAGCTCCTCGGTGGGGAGTTTTATGCTGAGGATCCCCTTCAGATCACCCAGTTGGTAATGATAGGAAGCGTCATACAGCTCGCGGATACCGGCCGGGGCATCTTCAGGTTTGCCGTGGCATTCCAGGCAGTCCTTGGTGATCCAGATAGGACTGGAGAAGTGGTAGAAGGATTTCCCTTCCGCCGTTGTGAAGGGAACCATGCGCTCCTGCTGGCCGGGGTTGTCCCTGAAATGCCGGATTGCCTCCATTTCTATCTTGTCGGCCTGTAGTTCCGGGTTGCGCGGCCGGTCGGAGACGTTGTTGAAGGAGAGGCCCGAGGTGATCCCGTTAGTGAACTCCTTGGAGATCCGGCCCAAGGCGTGTGCCGGCAGAAATCCCAGCGTGTTCTCATTCACGGGTAATCCGCTGATCATGAACTGGTGACGGTAGACTCGGCGGGTGGCCGCCATCATGCCACGTATGGCGCGGGCTTCGTTGAGCAATGCCTGGGTGATCTCTCTACGGGTATCCTGGTAATCGATAAAGGAGAGGATTCCGAATGCGGTCAAAAACACCGTACCGATAGTGAGCAGCAGTCTTGTTTTCAGGCCCAGCATGGGAATAGGTGTTCCGGATGATAGGGGTAACATTCCTGCTGTTTCATTGCTGCCTTGGGTTCCCGGGTTTCACTCAGCGGGTCGGTGTATTCATGATGCGGGGTCATATTGGGCGTTTTTCTAAAAACCGTGTCAAAAGGCACAATCGGCAGCAGTCTACGGGTGTATCATCGTCATATAATTGACTTACAGCAATAAAATTCCACTAAAATACTGAGGAAAACCTCAGCTCTACCGGAGTGCGTGATGGCAGGGGAAGAGTTGATACGGCGTCATGGGACGACCGGCGGTGGCCGTGGGCCGGTTCATCGATCTGGCGGCAGGGACAGCGCACCCCGCAGCCGGAAGCAATCACGGGGCTGCCCGGATCATTTACATCATATCGGGTATCAATCGGGTGTTCGATGAAGGTGAATCTGCCTGAGAAAGGCTCTGATCAAAGCGATCCCTGGCCTTGTCGGCGCTGCTTTATGTGTATTACCTGAGATGACGGATGACATTCATGCCACTCATCTAGAGAATATGCAGTAGCCGCCGGGCCTGCTCTGCTATCTTTTTCCGACCCAGTACCACTTGCCACTTTCCGCCGCCGCATTGACGCCAGAGCATGGCGGAGCGGATACCTGCGAGCAACAGGGCGCGGATACGGTTTACATTGTCGGGGTTCTGCAGATGCAGTGGATCTCCTTTGACCATGATGCGTGGCTTGAGGGTACTGATGGTCTGGGTATAGATATCGGCAAGCTGGGCGATGATGTTGGCATGCAACAGGTGAAAATGGACGATCCGCTCCTGAGCGGATCGGATACCCCTCTGGATCTGTTGTTGCATGGCGCTGTTTTTGCTCAGTTTGCGTTCCAGGTGGAGCAGGGCAATCACATACTGGATGGCCAGCACGTTATCGGTCCGTTTTTCTCCCAACTGCTGCTGGATCAGGCGCAGTCCCGATTCCACTCCCTGCAGTCCACCATAGACGTTTTCCACACTCTCCGCATCGATCTTGAACAGGCTATGGATGCTGGCCTCCATCGATTGGGTATCCACGATGCCCTGTTCGGCAATCTTTGCCGCCATGTGGGCCGCCTGAAAGACGCCGGCCAGGGCGATGCATCTATCACGATCACTCTTCATTAAAATGCCTGTTCAATAATGCCACCGCCGAGGCAGGTCTGGTCCTGATAAAAGACGATGGATTGTCCCGCTGTTACAGCGCGCTGTTTTTGGCCAAAAAGAGCCTGCAGATGGCCGTTTTCAAGCGGCGACAGGGTACAGGCCTGGAGCGGCTGACGGTGCCGGATCCGCGCCTGGCAGGTGAGCGGTAGTGACGGAGGGCTACCGGCAATCCAGTGCAGTTGGCTCGCCCGCAGGCCCTGTTTCAGCAGCAGTGGATGGTCATGACCCTGGGCCACGATCAACTGATTGGTCTCAAGGTTCTTGTCGATGACGAACCAGGGAACGGTTTCACTGTCCGCACGACCACCGATGCCAAGCCCTTTGCGCTGGCCGGTGGTGTAGTACATCAGGCCCTGATGCTCACCGACAACAGCGCCCTCGGGGGTGACCATCTGCCCCGGACTGGCCGGCAGATAGCGGCTGATAAACTCACTGAATTTGCGCTCGCCGATGAAGCAGATACCGGTACTGTCCTTCTTTTTGTGATTGGGCAGGCCGGCCTGCTCGGCGATTTTTCGCACCGCCGGCTTCTTCAGGTCACCCAGCGGGAAACGGCTACGGCGGAGCTGTTCCTGACCCAGCATGTAGAGGAAGTAGGTCTGGTCTTTGTTTTCATCGCGTGCCAGCCACAGCCGCAACCGCTCATCCTGGCGGTCAATACGGGCGTAATGTCCGGTGGCGATGCCGTCGGCGCCAAGTTGCAGGGCATAGTCCAGGAACGCCTTGAATTTGATTTCGCGATTACACAGGACATCCGGATTGGGGGTGCGTCCGGCCCGGTATTCGGCCAGGAAATACTCGAACACATGATCCCAGTACTCTCCGGAGAAGTTGACGGTATGAAGATGAATGCCAAGCCGGTCAGCCACCAACTGGGCGTCGGCAAGGTCGACGGTCGCCGAGCAGTACTCCTGGGTGTCGTCCTCCTCCCAGTTCTTCATGAACAGCCCTTCGACCTCATAGCCCTGCTGGATCAACAGCAGGGCGGCGACAGAGGAGTCGACACCGCCGGACATGCCGACAATTATTTTTTCATGGTTGTGCATGGTTCAATTCAGTCTGAAATCCTCTCCCGCCAGCCACGCCTCAATCGGCTGGATGACGGGAGCTTCGCCGTTGGCAAAAAACCAGGAGTCTACCGCGTACTGCTGCCGGGTAACGGTGTCCAGGATGGTGGCGGTCCAGTGAATGTCAAACAGCCAGGGATTACGCCGCTGCCGTGGTGTCACCTGGTGCCATTTTAACAGGTTGTCCTGCGCCATCAGCTGCAGATAGGTAGTGGTGTTCAGCGACTCGGCAATGCAGTCCAGCTGACCGATCTCTGAACCCTCACCCTCATTTTCTGCCAGGTCTCGCCAGGTCGCGGTCTGTTGGCCTGTCCATTGCTCCATGCGGGCGATGGCCGCCTGGATCTGCTGCCGCTCATGCCGGGCGGACGTTGTAACAGAAAACAGGTCGCGGATCACATTCCACTGCTCGGGGCCGAGTGTAACAGGTTTAAGAATGTCACAGTGATAGTCGGTACAAACCTGAAACGTTCGCGGCGTTTCCTCTGCGATTGATTGAACCGCCGGGTTGCAGCAGAGGAGGACAGTCAGCAACAGTTTCATTGATCTACCGGACTCCAGCCCTGACGCCACTGCTCCAGCGGCAGGATTTCCGGGGCTATCCCATTGTCATGGAACCAGGAGTCAACCGCCCAGAGGCTGCTATCTTTTTGTTCTTCAATCACCGCGGTAGTGTGTGGCCAGCCGAAGAGGAAAAAGCCCCGGGTTACCGGATCCTTCAGCCGGTGCCATTTCAGCAAACCAGCCTGCTGCAGCATGTACAGGTAGGTGGTGGTGTTGGTGGATTCATCGATGCAGTCCATCCGCCGGTCCAGCGGATTGTCACTGGTCTGGTTGGCGCCCTTGTCATTCGCGGTGCCGGTCATCGGCCCGATGATCTGTTCCAGGCGCGCCACGGCTTTGCCGATCAGGACGCGCTCGGCTTCAGGAGATTGGGCGCCGGACAGAAAAATGGTACGGATGCTCCGCCACTGATGATCCGCCAGGGCCAGCTGGCGGATCGACTGGCAACTGTTATCGAAACAGATGGAGAAGTTGTCGGGTGCCGGGGTGGTATTGATGGCGCTACTGACAAACACCACGCCATGGGCGCTGGCTGAGCAGATAAGCTGCCAGAACACCAGACCGGCACCGACAGTCTTATTCAAGATCATTGATCAGCTCCAGCGGATAACGGCATCCCGCCAGGTAATCATCAATGCAGCGCAACACCATCGGGCTTCGCAACTGTTTGGGATTGGCGGCCAGATCATCACGGCTCAACCAGACGGCACGCAGGATGCCGTTATCCAGTGGCTGCTCCGGCCGGTGGTCATAACAGCTGCCGTGGAAGCAGAAGCGCAGATAGGTGGCTTCCGCAGGCCGCACCTGCCAACGGTAAATGCCGATGAGTGTCTGCGGTGTGAAGCCCCAGCCTGTCTCTTCCCGGGTCTCCCGTACGACTGCATCCAGTAGGCTTTCCGCCTCCTCCAGATGGCCTGCCGGCTGATTGAATACCGTCTTGCCATCACCGTCCAGTTCTTCAACCATGAGAAAGCGTCCGGATCGTTCAATAATCGAGGCGACAGTGGTGTGAGGTGTCCAGATCATAGAATTATTCTAACCTGAAATAGGACTGTTGACGGTAACAGGGGGTCAGCGGGGCTTCTGCTTGACGGGGCTGGGTTTTGTGTGCTGCTCAGGCAGTTCAATGAGCCTGTACTGACCGGGCTGCAATGGGCCAAGCTCCCACTCGCCAATGCGGATGCGCACCAGCCGCAGCGTAGGATAGCCGATGGCGGCGGTCATGCGGCGAATCTGCCGATTGCGGCCCTCCCGAATCTCGATTTCCAGCCACCGGGTTGGAATATTGGCGCGAAACCGCACCGGAGGTTGGCGTTCCCAAAGTGTCGGCGAAGGTATCAACCGTGCCCGTGCCGGCAGTGTCGGGCCGTCTTTCAACTCCAGGCCGTCACGGAGATGTTGAAGTGCCGCAGGATCAGGAATCCCCTCAACCTCAACCCAGTAACGTTTCCAGGTTTTTGCCTTCGGATTGGCCAGCCGGTGCTGTAGTTTTCCATCATCGGTGAGCAGCAGCAGCCCTTCGCTATCCCGATCCAGTCGACCTGCCGGATAGACGCCCGGAATGGGAATAAATTCGGCCAGCGTTCTGCGTCCCGATTGATCGGTAAACTGGGTGAGCACGCCATAAGGCTTGTTGAACAGGATCAAACGGGGCATTTTCGCTTCAGCGGTCAAAAGGGCCGTCCGATTATCGGCGGCCCGATTTGTACGTCAAGTTTTAACCGCTATTTTATCGTGCCGTCGATGACCGTACGGTTTCTTCCGGCAGCCTTTGCACGGTAGAGGGCGCTATCCATGCGCTGGAACAGGCTGTTGATATCATCACTCGGGTTCAGGGTAGTGACACCGAGGCTGACGGTCATCCGGATCGCCTTCTCCGTCTGTGGGGCAAGTACTGCAACATTCTGGCGGATTCTTTCCGCCAGCAATTCGGCGCCACCCAGGTCGGTTCCGGTCAGCAGGACAAGAAACTCCTCGCCACCATAGCGGAAGATCATGTCACTCTCCCGGATACTCTGCTCGGCGCACTGGGCGACGGCCTTCAGGGCCTGGTCACCATACAGATGTCCATACTGGTCATTGATCGATTTAAAATGATCGATATCCATCAGGATCACCGATAGCGGCGTGCTGTGCCGCAGGGCAAGTCCGATCTCCCGCTTCATGGCGCTGTCCATGGCGGCGCGGTTTCTGACTCCAGTCAGCGGATCGATGGTGGCCGATTCCACCGCCCGTTGATAGAGCAGGGTGTTGCGCAGCGGGTAGAGCAGTCCCGCCAGCAGGTTTTCGATCATCTCTAGTTCAGACGTTTCGAATGGATAGCTGCGAAAAAAGTTCAGGTCACCCAGGTGATCCCCGGCGACCACCAGTTCATAGGCGCAGTTGTTGGCCGGTTGATCGCCCAGTCGGATATCAATTTTCAGTGAGGGAAAATGGTAGGTGAGCCCATCGTATTTGATGAATTGTCGGATCTCTTTTGCAAACAGTGCCAGCAGCTCGTTGATCTCCAGGGTGCTCTGGAGAATGCCGCTGAGGGCCAGTATTCTGGAGGCAAACCGGTAATGGGTTTCCTGATTCCGATCCGGATGTGATGGATGCGGCGTGACCCTTCTCGTGTTGCCTGAAATATGCTGCATCTGGTTTGTCATAATTAGTATTCCAACTTGTTTTTATTTGCTACAGAATATCCGTCTGTGAATATGCTATATCTATGCCAAGATATTAAAATATAATAAAAACAATAAGATATGATTTAATCAGTTCAGGTAGCCAAAAATATGGCGGAGTGTTCCGGCCGGTTTTTGCCGCCGGGTGGCGTGAAAGCGGCAATGTTGGTCGTCCGGTGAGGTTATCCATCATGCCGGTAGATAGGCACGCTACGACCCAATCAAGGGCTGTGGCACAAGGTATGAAAAGAGAGTCGTAGCGAATACCGGCTTTACCCATCTACGGAGCGTGGCGTGGAATTGAGCCTATTGATCGATAGGGCAAAGCTTGCGTATCCATCAACTCCTGGGAATGATGGGCATCACACCGTCCCGCAATTTATGGTCATCGACCTGCTGCAGGGAGGGCTGATCACCCGTCTCCTCCCAATGTCAACTGTACTCCAGTGCTTCTCCACTGGTGCCGATGCTGTCCGGTCCCATCAGCCAGAGGTAGTCCGGGATCAGGCTGTCGGGTTCCTTGAGGCTGCCGATCTCTTCGCCGGGAAAGGCCAGCATGCGTAGTTTGGTTCGGGTAGGCCCGGGGGCAAAGCTGTTAACCCGTATGGGGCTGCTGTCACGGGTCTCTTCGGCCAGCAGGTGCATCAGTCCTTCGAGTGCGACCTTGGAGACGCCGTAGGCGCCCCAGTATGCCTTGGACTCACGCGCCACATGGTCGGCGGTAAACACCACCGAGGCGTCCTTTGCCTTGCGCAGCAGCGGCAGGCAGGCCTGGGTCAGCAGAAACGGGGCGTTGAGGTTGACCTGCATCACCTGATACCAGATTTCAGGGTCGTAGTCGTCGAGACGACTCAGGTAGGGCAGCAGCGCGGCATTGTGCAGCACTCCCTCCAGTGAGCCGAACTCCTTGGTCAGGGTCTCCGCCAGTTCCGTATAGTCGTGCGGTGTGGCCCCTTCCAGATTCATCGGGTAGATGGCAGGTTGAATGCCGCCGGCGGACTCGATGGCGTCGTAGACCGCTTCAAGCTTGGCAATGGTTCGGCCCAGCAGGATTACGGTTGCGCCGTAGGTGGCAAAGGCGATAGCCGCCGCCCGTCCAATGCCGTCACCGGCGCCGGTGACAAGTATGGTACGGCCGGCCAGCAGATCTTTCGGTGGGTGATAGTCACGCATGTCGGGGTCCTGATGTCGGGTTTTCGGCTATTCTAACCGGGCTCTGTTTCTGTTTCGAGCGGCTGACAGGCAAATGTCAGTCCGTTTCAAGCCCGAGTTTTTCAAGGACCTGGCCCGGTGTTGCCACCGTGCCATCAGCGCCCCATGTGTCAGGCCGGTCATGGCTGTCCAGATAGCCGAACAGGGCGGTGAGAGTGGTGGTTCCCGCGGCCCGTCCGGCGATGATGTCCCGCTCGGCGTCGCCGATATAGAGACATTCATGGGGCGCTCTACCCGCCAGTTTGCAGGCGTGCAGTATCGGTCCGGGATGGGGCTTGCTGTTGGGCGTGGTGTCACCGCTGACAATGCAGGCGGCACGCTGGGTCAGTCCCAGTCCTTCCATTAGGGGATCGGTCAGCCAGGCCGGCTTGTTGGTCACGACACCCCAGCCGATGGCCTGGTGTTCCAGCTGTTCCAGGACCGGTTCCATACCCTGAAACAGGGTGGTTTCACGGGTGATGTTGGCCAGGTAGACGGCCAGCAGATCTTCACGATAGCGCTGGAATTCGGGATGGTCCGGTGCAATGTCGAAGCCGGCACGGATCAGTGCGATGCCGCCATGGGAGACATGGGGGCGGATCTTTGCAAACGGCAGCGCCTGGCGGCCGTGCCGGATCAGGGTCTGATTCAGCGCGTAGGCGAGATCAGGCGCGGTATCGGCCAGGGTGCCGTCAAGATCGAACAGCACCAGTCGCACCGGCCGATCCATGAATCGGGCGGTGCCGGGCAGAGTGCTATTCGTCATCGGCTTTGCGGCAACTCACCATGTAGTTGACATCCACATTGCCCGGAACCAGGCGATACTGGCTTGTCAGGGGGTTGTAGGTCAGGCCGATCATCTCATTGGTCAGCAGTTCTGCCCGGCGTATCCAGCTGTCCAGTTCCGAGGGCTTGATGAACTTGGTGAAGTCATGGGTGCCTCTGGGCAGCAGCCGCAGCAGATACTCCGCCCCCACAATGGCAAACAGATAGGACTTCGGGTTGCGATTCAGGGTGGAGAAGAAGACGTGGCCGCCCGGCCTGGTCAACCTGGCGCAGGCCGCCACCACCGATGACGGGTCCGGCACATGCTCCAGCATCTCCATGCAGGTGACCACATCGAATGATTCCGGTTGCTGTTCCGCCAGCTGCTCCACCGGGATATGTTGATAATCCACCTCCAGGCCCGATTCCAGCAGGTGCAGCCTGGCGACCTGCAGCGGCGCCTCTCCCATATCGATACCGGTTACCATCGCCCCCTCGCGGGCCATGCTTTCAGAGAGAATGCCGCCACCGCAGCCCACGTCCAGTACCCGTTTGCCCCGCAGGCTGGCAATCCGGTCGATATAACCGAGGCGCAGCGGGTTGATTTCGTGAAGCGGCTTGAATTCGCTGTGGGGATCCCACCAACGCGCGGCCAGTTCTTCGAATTTGTTGATTTCGGCGTGATCAACATTGATACGGCTGTCAGTCATGTTGTTTCGGGCTCTTGAAATAGTGCTGGGTATCTGATTCGGGCCGAACGGGTCGGCCGGCGGAGAGTATAACCCAGATTACTCCAGTGCCTCCTTGATAATGCCATCATAAAGCTCGATGAGCGCCTGTTCCGCCGCCGCTCCTTCACCCAGCATCCCAGGGCGGCGGTAACTGAGGAAGACCACGTCCGGCTCGCTCTGCAGGGTGTAGATGCCGATGGTCAATGGGCAGATCGACAGGTTGGCGGGATGGGCATTGGACATCTGCCAGGAGAGCTTCAGGTTGCAGAACTCGAAGGCCTCGGCCTTATCGTAAAGTGTGTTGGCCAGGCCGGTATCAGCCGCGGTGCGATTGAACATGTCGCTGATATGCAGGGTGTTGCTGACCAACATGCCGCGACCGGTAATGGCCAGTTCAAGATTTGATCGTATGGCATCGTATTCATCACTGGCCTGGTAGACCACGATAGGGGCATCGGCGGGGGTGACGGGTGTCTGGGCCAGCACCAGTCCAGCCTGGATTACGATGAGTAGAAAGATAATTCGGCGCATGATTCACTCCTTAAATTTACCCGGCCGCGGATGGTCATTCAAACGCGTTAATGCGTTCCTGCCACTCTGCTGCCCGGCTGATGATCTCGCGTTGGTCCAGGGTTGTAAGACGTCCGCCGTGCAACACCGGCTTGCCGGCGATCCAGACATCGGTCACCTTGTCCCGTCCGGTAGCATAGACCAGTTGCGAGATCGGATGATAGAGCGGCTGGGTCTCCAGGCTGCCCAGGTCCACGGCGGTGATGTCGGCTGCCTTGCCGGGCTCCAGTGAACCGGTTCGGTCACTGATGCCCAATGCAATGGCACCGTTGAGCGTCGCCATGCGCAGGGCGGTATGGGCCGGGATGGCGCTGGCATCCTCGGCCACGCCTTTGGCCAGCAGGGCGGTGCTGCGCATCTCGCTGAACATGTCCAGGTCGTTGTTGCTGGCAGCGCCGTCGGTGCCGATGGCGACATTGATGCCGGCCCGGTGCAGTCTCTCCACCGGACAGAAACCGGAGGCCAGTTTCAGGTTGGATTCGGGACAGTGAACCACACTGGCCCCGCTCTCGGCGAACAGGTCGATCTCCTGCGGCTCAAGCTGGGTCATGTGTACTGCCGTAAGCGCCGGGGAGATCAGCCCCAGTTGCCGGAGTCGTTTAATGGGCCGGTTGCCGTAGCGGCTGATTCCCTGGTTGATCTCGTCCTTACTCTCGTGCACATGCATGTGGATCGGGATCTCCAGTTCGTCCGCCAGTACCCGGATGCGCTCAAACGGCTGATCGGAAACGGTGTAGGGTGCGTGGGGGGCAAACGCGGTACTGATCAGGCTGTGGTTACGAAACTGGTCGTGTACTTCCAGTCCCCGACGGATGTACTCATCCGGACCGCTGGCCCAGGCCGACGGGAAGTCGATGATGATCAGGCCCACCACGGCGCGCATGCCGGCGGCGGCGCACGCCTTGCCGGTCACCTCCGGAAAAAAGTACATGTCGTTGAAACAGGTTGTGCCGCCCCGCAACATCTCGGCCACGGCCAGACGGGTGCCGTCGGCGATGAACTCTTCACTGACCCAGCGACCCTCCACCGGCCAGATATGTTCATTGAGCCAGCTCATCAATGGCAGATCGTCCGCCAGTCCGCGCATCAGGCTCATGCTGGCGTGGGTGTGGGCATTGATCAGGCCGGGGATCAGGGCGTGGTGAGGCAGTTTGTGCACACTGTTGGCCTGGTATTTGGCGCGGGCCTGCTCTCCCGGCAGTATCTCCAGGATGGTCCCGCCATGAATGGCCACGGCATGCCCGATCAGCACCTGCTGGTCGGGAACCACCGGGATGATCCAGCGCGCGAAGATAAGGGTATCGATATCCAAATGGCAATCCGTTCTGAATGGGTGAAATTAATCGAATCGGGTAGAATAAAGCGAATTTGCCATGGGTTTGAACAAGATGGAAGCACAACCGCTCACGATTCGTCCCAGCGCCGATCAGGCAATCGTCTGGGCCAACGATCGTCTCTACCTGCTGGATCAGCGTATTCTCCCTCATGAAACTGTCTATATCGAGTTGCAGAGCGCGCGAGACACCGCCCGGGCCATCCGCGATATGGTGGTGCGCGGCGCACCGGCCATCGGTATCACGGCCGCCTTCGGTGTGGTGCTGGCGGCTCGCGACTGCTTCCGCGCCGCGCCCGGTAACTGGCGTGAGCGGATCACCACCGACCTCAAGGCCCTGGCCGACTCACGCCCCACCGCGGTCAACCTGTTCTGGGCCCTGGAGCGGATGAAGCGAGTGGTGACTGAGATTGGCGCTGAGAATCCCGAACCGCGCCTGTTGCGGGAGGCGCTGCTGATTCACCGAGAGGATATCGCCGCCAACCGGGCGATTGGGAAGTTTGGTGCCAGCCTGATCGAGACTGAAACCTCGGTAATCACCCACTGCAATGCCGGCGCCCTGGCGACCGGTGGTTATGGCACGGCACTGGGTGTGATTCGCAGCGCGCATGAGGCCGGTCGCATCCATATGGTCTATGCCGACGAGACGCGTCCCTGGTTGCAGGGTTCACGGCTGACCGCCTGGGAGCTGGCGCAGGACCGGATACCGGTCACCCTGCTCACCGATGGCGCCGCGGCCAGTCGCATGGCTCAAGGCGGAATCGGCTGGATCATTGTCGGATCGGATCGGATTGCCGCCAATGGAGATGTGGCCAACAAGATTGGAACCTACAACCTGGCAGTGGCGGCAAAATACCACGGCGTGAAGGTGATGGTGGCGGCACCCACCTCAACCATCGACATGGCAGTGAGTTCCGGTAAGCAGATTCCAATCGAATCGCGGGACCCGGCTGAGATCCTCCAGTGCGGTGGTCAACAGGTCGGCGCCGCTGGCGTGGATGCCTGGAATCCGGTGTTTGATGTGACCCCTGCCGCGCTGGTGGATGCCATTGTCACTGAAAAGGGAGTTGTGCTGTCGCCAGACAGCCAAAAGATGGCCGAACTGATGGCCGGATAAGCTGAGAGTCGCAAGAAGCCGTTTTCAGGGGCTTTTTTTCAGGCGGCACCATCCCGGAATGTGTTACCATACGCGGCTTGAATAAGCGCGGTCCGGCTCTCTTGATAACTGCCCATCAGGGTGGTTATACCGGGATTCGCGCATCGGATTGAAAGTCGTCATAAAACAAAAAGGTTGATGAACCACCTATGACCGAATTTGCCAAAGAAGTCCTACCGGTCAATCTCGAAGACGAGATGCAGGCGTCCTATCTCGATTACGCCATGAGCGTGATTGTGGGACGCGCCCTCCCGGATGTGCGTGACGGACTGAAACCGGTCCACCGTCGTGTGCTCTACGCCATGAGCGTGCTGGGCAACGACTGGAACAAACCCTACAAGAAATCCGCCCGCGTGGTGGGTGATGTGATCGGTAAATATCATCCTCATGGCGATACGGCGGTGTATGACACCATCGTGCGCATGGCCCAGCCCTTCTCCATGCGCTACATGCTGGTGGACGGGCAGGGTAACTTCGGTTCGGTGGACGGCGATGCCCCGGCCGCCATGCGTTATACCGAGGTGCGGATGGCCCGGATCGCCCACAGCATGCTGGACGACCTGGACAAGGAAACCGTTGATTTCATCCCCAACTACGATGAATCCGAACATGAACCTGCGGTACTGCCGGCCCGGGTGCCTAATCTGCTGGTCAATGGCTCGACCGGTATCGCGGTGGGCATGGCGACCAATATTCCGCCACATAACCTGACCGAGATCGTCAATGGCTGTATCGCCCTGATCGATGACCCGTCCATCACTATCGATGGGCTGATGGAGTTTATTCCCGGACCCGATTTTCCCACAGCGGCGCTGATCAACGGTGCCCGCGGTATCCACGAGGCGTACAAGACCGGTCGTGGCCGCATCTATGTGCGGGCCCGTACCGAGATCGAGACCAACGACAAGACCGGCCGTCAGACCATCGTGGTACACGAACTGCCTTACCAGGTGAACAAGGCACGGCTGCTGGAGAAGATCGCCGAGCTGGTCAAGGAGAAGCGCATCGAGGGGATCAGCGAACTGCGTGACGAGTCCGACAAGGACGGCATGCGCATGGTGATCGAACTGCGTCGCGGCGAGGTGGCCGAGGTGGTGCTCAACAACCTCTATCAACACACCCAGATGCAGAACGTGTTCGGCATCAATATGGTTTCGCTGGTGGACGGTCAGCCCCGGCTGCTCAATCTGAAACAGATGCTGGAGTATTTCATCCGGCATCGCCGCGAGGTGGTGACGCGCCGGACCCTGTTTGAGCTGCGCAAGGCGCGGGATCGGGCCCATGTGCTGGAAGGCCTGGCGGTCGCCCTGGCCAATATCGATGAGGTGATCAAGCTGATCCGCGAGGCGGCCAGCCCGGCGGATGCGAAACGGGAACTGCTGGCGCGGCAGTGGAAATCGGGCGCGGTCGAGGCGATGCTGGAGCGGGCCGGCTCCGATGCCTCCCGGCCCCAGGGACTGCCGATCGAGTTCGGTCTGAGTGCCCAGGGGTATCGGCTGACCGAGACCCAGGCCCAGGCCATCCTGGATCTGCGCCTGCACCGTCTGACGGGACTTGAGCAGGATAAAATACTTAGTGAATACAGTGAGATAATAGATAAAATTAAGGATCTTCTTGACATCCTTTCCAGCCCTGACCGGTTGATGCAGGTGATCCATGATGAGCTGATCGCGATCCGTGATCAGTATGGCGATGCACGTCGCACCGAGATCATCAGCAACCGTCTGGACCTGACCCTGGAGGACCTGATTACCGAAGAGGATGTGGTGGTTACGCTCTCCCACGCCGGATATGCCAAGGCCCAGACCCTGGATATCTACCAGGCACAGCGGCGCGGCGGCAAGGGCAAGACCGCCACCAGTACCCGGGATGAGGATTTCGTCGATCAGCTGTTTGTCGCCAGCACCCACGACACCATTCTCTGTTTCTCCAGCCGTGGCCGGGTCTACTGGATGAAGGTGTATGAGCTGCCTCAGGCGGGTCGCAATGCCCGCGGTAAGCCGATCGTCAATCTGCTGCCGCTGGAGAAGGATGAGCGGATCAACGCGGTATTGCCGATTCGCGAGTATTCGGAAGAGAAATACATCTTCATGGCCACCAGTTCCGGCACCGTGAAGAAGACCCCGTTGATCAATTTCTCCCGCCAGCGCGCCAGCGGTATCATTGCCGTGGATCTGCGGGAGGATGACCAACTGGTGGGGGTTGCGGTGACCGATGGTCAGCAGGACATCATGCTGTTCACCTCCGCCGGCAAGGCGATCCGCTTCAATGAATCCCAGGTTCGCCCCATGGGCCGGACCGCCTGCGGGGTGCGCGGTGTGAAACTGGGCCCGGGCCAGCGGGTCATCTCGCTGATGATTGCCGAACCGGGTAGAACCGTGTTGACGGTGACCGAGAACGGCTACGGCAAGCGCACGCCGGTGGAACAGTTCCCGCTGCGTGGTCGCGGCGGCATGGGTGTTATCTCCATCAAGGCCTCCAAGCGCAACGGCGAACAGGTCGGCGCTGTGCTGGTGGAAGAGGGCGATGAGGTGATGCTGATCACCAACGGTGGCACGCTGGTGCGGACGCCTATTTCTGACGTGTCGGTGATGGGACGGGATACTCAGGGTGTCACCATGATACGCCTCTCCAAGAAGGAGAAACTGGTCAAAATCGAGCGCATCGAGTCACTGGGGGGTGATGACGAGGCTGATATGGAAGCCGACGAGGATTAGTATCGATCGTGATAGATGGTCATCGCTACACTATTGTGTATTTCAGGATTTAGCGAATCGTCGATTCGTTACACGGAATCTACCGGGAAGTGAGCCACTTCTCGTTCTGTAAAAATTGAGAGCTGGAGAGTTAATCATGGCAAGAGTCTACAATTTCAGCGCCGGGCCAGCCGCCCTGCCGGAAGAGGTCCTGAAGCAGGCCCAGGAAGAGATGCTCGATTGGCAGGGCAGTGGCATGTCCGTGATGGAGATGAGTCATCGCGGCAAGGAGTTCATGTCTATCGCCGCCCAGGCCGAGGCCGATCTGCGCGAGCTGATGGCGATTCCGGACAACTACAAAGTGCTGTTCCTGCAGGGCGGCGCCTCCAGCCAGTTTTCCATGGTGCCGATGAACCTGCTGCGCGGCAAGACGGGCGCTGATTATATCAACACCGGCTCCTGGTCCAAGAAGGCGATTGCCGAGGCGAAGAAGTATTGCCAGGTGAATGTGGTGGGCGAGACTCCGTCCGGCGCATTCACTGTGCCGGCCGCCGAGTCGCTGAAACTCAATGCGGATGCGGCCTATCTGCACTACACCCCGAACGAGACCATCCAGGGCATCGAGTTTCCTTATGTGCCGGCCAGTGGTGATGTACCGCTGGTGGGCGATTTCTCCTCCACTATTCTCTCCCGCCCGGTGGATGTCAGCAAATACGGGGTGATCTACGCCGGTGCCCAGAAGAATATCGGACCGGCCGGCCTCACAGTGGTCATCGTCCGGGATGACCTGATCGGTGAAACCGTGGCGGGAACCCCGGCCATGTTCGATTACCAGATCCATGTGGAAGGCGAATCCATGTACAACACGCCACCCACCTATGGCTGGTATCTGGCAGGTCTGGTATTCCAGTGGCTGAAAAAGAACGGCGGCCTGAGCGCCATGGCCGAGACCAATCAACGCAAGGCAGCCGCACTGTATGCCGCCATTGATGGCTCCGCTTTCTATGCCAATCCGGTGGAGGTGAGCTGCCGGTCCTGGATGAATGTACCCTTCACCCTGGCCGATGCCGAACTGGATGCCAAGTTTCTGGCCGAGGCGAAGGAGGTCGGGCTGGTCACATTGAAGGGGCATCGCTCGGTGGGCGGCATGCGGGCCAGCATCTATAACGCCATGCCGGAGGCCGGGGTGCAGGCACTGATCGACTTCATGGCCGATTTCGAGAAGCGTAACGGCTGAGCTGTCAGGAGCGTGGGATAGTTTGAGATGGGGTGGCAGTATCGGCTTACTATTGATAGATAGAAGATAATTGGCTTATTAAACAGTTAATTACTGGTTATTTATAATCTATTTTAATAACAATATTGCCGGCGTGTTTGCCAACTCCTGCAGCATACTGCCGGGGGTGTTTGATGCCCCCCGGCGCCTGTTGCGCAGTCTCCGGATGTTCCGCGTTTCCTCACTAAAATATCTATAAATGGAGAGGAAGAATATCTATGCACAAAATTCTGACCCTGAACAATATTGCTGTCGCCGGCCTGGACCGGCTGCCCCGTAACAGCTATGAGGTCGCCTCGGAGATCACCCATCCGGATGCCATTTTGCTGCGCTCCTACAAGATGCATGACATGGAGATTCCCAAAACCGTCAAGGCGATCGGTCGGGCCGGCGCCGGGGTCAACAATATACCGGTGGAGCGCATGACCCAGCAGGGCGTGGTGGTGTTCAATGCTCCCGGTGCCAACTCCAATGCGGTCAAGGAGCTGGTGCTGGCCGGTATGCTGATGGCCTCGCGCAATATTGCCCAGGCTTGGAGTTTTGCCAAGGGGCTGAGTGGTGAAGATGCCGAGATCAACAAGGCGGTTGAGGCGGGCAAGAAGAATTTTGTCGGTTTCGAACTACCGGGGCGTACCCTGGGCGTCGTGGGGCTGGGAGCGATCGGAGTCAAGGTGGCCAATGCGGCCCACGCCCTGGGCATGAATGTCATCGGTTATGACCCCACCATTACGGTGAGGAGCGCCTGGCAGCTTTCGTCCGACATCAGGCAGGCACTGAGTGTGGATGATCTGGTCTCCCAGTGTGACTACATCACTTTCCACGTTCCCCTGATTGATTCGACCCGGCATATGATCAATGCCGAACGCCTCAAATGCATGAAGAAGCACAGCGTGCTGCTCAACTTTGCTCGCTCCGGGATCATTGACGATGAGGCCGCGGTGGCGGCGCTCGACAGTGGGCATCTCTATGCCTATGTCTGTGATTTCCCCAGTAATTTGCTGAAGGATCATCCGCGCTGCATCACCCTGCCGCACCTGGGGGCCTCCACGGCCGAGGCGGAGGAGAACTGCGCCATGATGGTGGCAGATCAGGTCCGCAGCTATCTGGAGGATGGCAATATCACCAATTCGGTGAATTTTCCCGATATCAATTTGCCGAGAAACGGCGGTTACCGTATCGCGGTGGTGAACTCCAATGTACCGAACATGCTGGGCCAGATATCCACCGATCTGGCGGAGAGTAATCTGAATATCGTCGATATGCTGAACCGCTCGCGCAACGATGTGGCGGTGACCCTGATCGACCTGGATCAGGCGCCGGACGAGGCTACGCTGCAACGCATTGCCAGAATCGCCGGGGTGCTGTCGGTGCGCTGTTTAGGCTGTTCCGAGTAGTTTAAGGCTTTGTCGGGTTACGCCTTCGGCTAACCCCTAACCTACGGCTACAGCCGTGTGTAGCGATGTGTATTCCGCCAGATCAATTCAGAATGTAGCACGCCCAATTGGCTGTGCTGGATAACCGTCATAAGGTAGAATGCTCCTCCTTATGGCGGGGCGAACCGCAGCTCCCCGACACACCACTAACCCTTCATATCATTGGCCGACAACTATGAGTGACCCGGAGAGCCTGCAACAGATCAGATCACGTATCGACGCGCTGGATACCCAGATCCAGGCGTTGATCAATCAGCGGGCGGCGGCGGCCCAGGAAGTGGCTAAAATCAAGCAGACCGAGGATGCGGACGCCTTTTTCTACCGTCCGGAGCGGGAGGCCGCCATTCTCCGCACCATTAAACGGCGCAATACCGGTCCCATGGGCAGTGAGGAGATGGCACGGCTGTTCCGTGAAATCATGTCCGCCTGTCTGGCTCTGGAACTGCCGATGCGTGTCGCCTTTCTGGGCCCGGCCGGAACCTTTACCCAGGCCGCGGCACTGAAACATTTTGGTCACTCGGTGGCGACGGTACCGATGCACTCCATCCCGGATATTTTCCGTGAGGTGGAATCGGGCAATGCCCACTACGGAGTGGTGCCGGTGGAGAACTCCACGGAAGGGGTGATCAACCATACCCTGGACATGTTCATCTCATCCTCCCTCTCCATCTGTGGCGAGGTGATGATGCGCATTCATCATCATCTGCTCAGCCAGGAGTCCAGTCTGGACAAGATTCAGCGGGTCTACTCCCATCAGCAGTCGTTGGCCCAGTGCCGGCTCTGGCTGGATCGGAACCTGCCCCATGCCAAGCAGATCACGGTGGGCAGCAATGCCGAGGCGGCCCGCCTGGCCGGCAGGGAGAGCGGCAGCGCCGCTATCGCCGGTGAGATGGCCGCCGAGTTGTATCAGTTGAAGGGATTGGCGCGCAACATCGAGGATGAACCGGATAACACCACCCGCTTTCTGGTGGTGGGGCGCCAGCTCGCCTCTCCCAGCGGAGAGGACAAGACCACGCTGATGTGCGCCACACGCAATGTCGCGGGGGGGCTCAACGCGCTGCTGACCCCGCTGGCCAGGTATGGCATCAGCATGTCGCGCATCGAGTCGCGTCCCTCCAGACAGGGTAACTGGGACTACCTCTTCTTTATCGATATCAATGGGCATCGGGATGACCAGAATGTTCAGCAGGCGCTGACTGCCCTGGAATCCGAGTCCCGGCTGCTCAAGGTGTTGGGCTCCTATCCCAACGCCGTGCTTTAAACAGACTGTACTTTAAAAACAGGGAAATCCATCATGACCGATACAGCCAACCGATTTCTGGAGATTGCAGTACCCGGTGTCACCAATCTGAAACCCTATGTGCCGGGTAAACCGATTTCCGAACTGGAACGGGAACTGGGCATCAAGGATTCTGTAAAGCTGGCCTCCAATGAGAATCCACTGGGTTGCAGCGAACGGGCCAAGGCGGCGATTCAGGCGGAATTGGCTCATGTGGGGCTCTATCCCGATGGCGGCGGCGTGGAGCTGCGTACCGCCCTGGCGGCCAAGCACAATATTGCACCCAACCGAATCACCTTGGGCAACGGCTCCAACGATGTACTGGACATGATCGCCCGGGTATTCCTGGCGCCGGGTTACGAGTCGCTGTTCTCCCAGTACGCCTTCGCCGTCTACCCCATCAGCAGCCAGGCGGTCGGAGCTACCCTCAATATCGTCCCGGCCAAAGATTATGGCCACGACCTGGAGGGGATGCTCAACCGGGTAGGTGAGAAGACCCGGGTGGTGTGGATCGCCAACCCGAATAATCCCACTGGCACCTGGCTGAACAGTGAGGAGCTGGAAGGCTTTATCGCCGCGGTGCCGTCGAGTGTCATCGTGGTGGTGGACGAGGCCTATATAGAATATGTCGATGAGCCGGATTATCCTGATGCCAGCCTGTGGCTGGACAAGTATCCCAACCTGATCGTCACCCGCACCTTCTCCAAGAGTTATGGCCTCGCTTCCCTGCGGGTAGGCTACGGCCTTGCCCATGCCGATGTTACCGATCTGCTGAACCGGGTGCGCCAGCCGTTCAATGTCAACAGCATGGCCCTGGCGGCCGCCAAGGCGGCGCTGGAAGATCAGGCGTTTATTCAGCGCTCGGTAGAGATGAACCGGGTCGGCATGGCGCAGATGATCAGCGCTTTTGAAACCATGGGGCTGGACTATATCCCATCGGTGGGCAACTTTATTACTGTGAATGTCGGGCGCCCGGCGGCCGAGGTGGATCAGGGGTTGCTGCGCGCCGGCTGCATCACCCGCCCGGTGGCCAACTACGGCCTGCCCAATCATCTGCGTATCACTATTGGCACGGAAAGTGAGAACAGCCGTGTGCTGGCGGCGCTGAAGCAGGTTTTGGCAGGATGATTATCCGCCGGCTGGCCATCATCGGGGTAGGGTTGATTGGTGGCTCGCTGGCGCGTGCGCTGCGCGTGGCCGGTGCGGTGGAGGAGATTGTCGGTTGTGGCAGGGGGCGCGCCAATCTGGAGCGGGCCGCTGAACTGGGTGTTATCGACCGTTACACTCATGATGTGGCTGAAGCGGTAAGCGGTGCCGATATGGTGTTTCTGGCAGTGCCGCTGGGAGCCATGCGGGAGACTTTTTCCGCCATGCAGGGGCATCTGGCCGCCGATGCGGTGATCACCGACGGCGGCAGTGCCAAGTTCAGTGTGATCGACGATTGCCGGGCGGTATTCGGCGAGGTGTTGCCCAATCTGGTGGCAGGGCACCCCATTGCTGGTACGGAAAACAGCGGGGTGGAGGCTTCGTTTGCCGAGCTTTACCAGAACCGTCGGATCATTCTGACCCCCACGGAAGCGACCTCCCCGGAGGCCTTGTCGCGAGTACAGGCCATGTGGCAAGCGTGTGGCGGCGAGATCACCCTGATGAGTGTCGAGCATCATGACGAGGTGTTGGCTGCCACTTCCCATCTGCCCCACATGCTCGCCTTTGGACTGGTGGATACCCTGGCAAGGATGAAGGAGAACGACGAAATCTTCCGCTATGCGGCCGGTGGATTTCGGGACTTTACCCGGATCGCCTCAAGCAATCCGGTGATGTGGCGTGATGTCTGTGTCGCCAATCGCCGCGCACTGGGAAAGATGATGTCTCATTATCTCAGTGAGATGCAGGAACTGGCGGAGACCATCGAGCGGGGTGACGGCGATCAGTTGCTGAAGATTTTCAGCCGTGCGAAGAGCGCTCGCGACCGCTATATCGATGGCGTGCTGGACTCCACGGAGTGATCCCGTGCCGATGTCTCGTGGGGTAAAAAAGGTTATGTCCCAATGAGTTGTTGGTCTTGTTTTGGCTTAGCTTGGCGATTCGCCCGGTAGGAGCGGCGCCTCGCCGCGAATTCGGCCCGGGGCGGGCCTCCTACAGGTCAAACTCCTCTCCGGCGGCCAAGCGTAGCAGTAGGAGTGGCTTCAGCCACGAATTTCGTGGATAAATCCGCTTCTACAAAAAGGCCGCTTCTCATGCGAAAAGAAAGGGCGTCAAGCCTCCCGCCACTGACTCCGGCCTAACTACCAGTCGCCCAAACCCAATTGAGGGCGCGCCGCCAAGCGCTTCCTGCACAGCTGCAGTAGCGCGGCTTGCGTGCCTGCGCTATATGATGTCCAGCCTTTTATCTCATCGAGTGATCTCCCGCAGCCGATACAGATGTCATTATCGTCCAGGGTGCACATGCGTACACAGGGGGAGTGTAACGCATTATCCTGAGTCACCCGGTATCGACGATGGAAAATGTCACGATCCATACTATCGGAGGCTAGGAGAGGTGGGGCATGGGTTAAACCATGCGGAAATAAAGGTCATGTATTCCACGCCACATTTCTTCTGATCAACTCTTTTTCTGGACTGGTTCGCATGCCAGCCGCTGTAAAATTCTCCAACGCCGATGGTGCCCTGAAAGCGGGCTGCGTTTAACCAACCGGTCCAGGTACGCCGCAAGGTTTGGGCGCTCTCTCTTGGCGTTGCTTCCGATGTGGATATGTCCCCGCATTTGTATCTCCCTCATGCCGCCGCTGCACAATCCGGGGTGCACATCCCCGCCTGCATCGCCTCATGCAACACACTACGCGCGCAATCGGCGCAGCGACCGCAGCAGGTTGCCACATTCAGTTGTTCACCCAGCGCTTCCAGCGAGTTGGCTCCGTTGTTGGCGGCTGCCTGGATATCCTTGTCGGTTACACCATGACAAATACACACATACATATTTGGGAGTCTCCGTAAAGAGTATAAATGAGAATGATTAACAATATGATTAATATCGAGGTATTTGTCAAGTACCATGGGACATCCAGATGGCGAGATGGGCCCGATGCCATATTTGGACTATATATAGAGGTACTCAGATTGAATCAGGAGCGGGAGATGCAAGGTGATAAGCGGGTAATTGCCGAACTGAACAGTACTCTGCGTAGCCAGTTAACGGCTATCAATCAGTTTTTTCTGCATGCGCGGATGTTCGGAAATTGGGGGCTTGGCGAGCTGAACAAGCACGATTATGACTGGTCGATCAAGGCGATGAAGCAGGCAGATGTGCTGATTGAGCGGATCCTGTTTCTGGAGGGGCTACCCAATCTGCAGGACCTGGGCAAGCTGTTGCTGGGTGAGGATGTACAGGAGATGCTGCAGGGGGATCTGAAGCTGGTGTCGGATCTTCGGTCCGGACTGCTCGGAGCGATCGCCCTGTGCGAGGCTGAACAGGATTATGTATCACGGGATCTCCTGGAGGATATTTTGGAAGCAGAAGAGGCACATATCGACTGGCTGGAAAGCCAGCTCTGGTTGATTGCCAATACCGGATTGGAGAATTATCAACAGTCCATGGCTTCTTGAATGGTGACCGAGGAGGAGAAAAATAATGCAGGGCAACCAACGGGTTATTGAACAGCTGCAACACCTCCTGGCGGGCGAACTGGCCGCCAGGGATCAATATTTTATTCATTCACGCATGTACGATGACTGGGGACTGGCTAAGCTCTATGCGCGCATTAATCATGAAATGGAAGATGAGACCCTGCATGCTGATGCCCTGATCAAGCGCATCTTGTTTCTGGAAGGGGTTCCCGATCTGTCGGTTCAGGACCCACTGCACGTCGGTAAAACCGTACCCGAGATGTTACAGAATGATCTGGATTTGGAGTACCAGGTGGTTGCCGCGCTGAAAAAGGCCATTGCCATCTGCGAAGCGGAGCGGGATTTTCAGACCCGGGAGATTCTTGAAGTGATGCTGGAAGACACGGAAGAGGATCACGCCTACTGGCTGGAAAAACAGCTCGGCCTGATCAAGCGTGTCGGGCTGGAAAATTATCTGCAGTCACAGATGGGGGCGGATGGGGAGTCCTAGCTGTTGTTAGTTTCTTAAACTTTCCTGATTACCCATCTAACTCAGCCATATATGGAAAAAGCATGTCAGCGAATGATGGGTTATTGCAAATGCCTCATCGGCGCAGCCATTCCGTAGGGTGGATAAGCCGGTAGGCGCATCCACCGACTGCCACTGAGTCTGGTGGGTAATCAGGTAAACTTTTAGAGGCTGGAGTCAATTGAGCGCAACCTCCTGCATGGATGCAGGTGAGAGGTGTTAGCTGGTGGGAGCGGTAAGTCTTGCCCATCGGTTTTTTCGTGTCTCCACCGAATGCTGAATAGTTATTGGGCCAGATTTTGATTATTTGAGCTTCAGTAGGTATATAATAGACCGCTAATGAAGTTTTGGGGGCGGTATGTCGGAGCAGGAAAAATTTGAAAAGGCCATTGAGCTATTTGATCTCGCCAATGGAGAAGATCCCAATCGGGTAACGGTAAAAGGAAAGGAGTGGCCAAAGGAGTTGCTCTATTCCCATCGTATGTCGGAGATGTTGGCGCGTTATGCGCCGGACACAGACGATGCCATGAAACTGGCGATTCATGCCCAACATATCCAGCGCTGGAAGACTCCCCGAAACTCATATCCAGAAGGACGCCAGGGCTACTTTCAGTGGCGCACCGGTCTCTATAAATTTCATGCCGAAACAGCCGGCCGACTGATGGCTGAGGCGGGCTACGATGAGGCGAGTATCGAACGTGCCAAGACGGCGGTCGGTAAAAAAGCCCTGAAGGTGAACCCGGACAGTCAACTGCTGGAGGATGTGGCCGATCTGGTGTTTATCGAACACTACATGCTCGAATTCGCCGAAAAACACCCTGAATATAACGAAGAGAAGTGGCTCGACATCATCCGCAAGACCTGGGCGAAGATGTCGCCAGAAGCCCGACAATTTGCCCTATCCGGGGTGCTTGCTCTGCCGGAACCCCTGATACCCCTGATTCAGAAGGCGGTCAGCGGAAAATAGCTCGTCTGTGCTTGTCGGG
>JACDJC010001092.1_pt1 | contig 25888 bp, 21 predicted proteins | sample 7454191 | NCBI WGS metagenome assembly JACDJC01 (sample SAMN14253291, study PRJNA609438) | sludge metagenome | isolation source: sludge after 25d culture with pyrite and EDTA | collected 2018-12-20 | reverse complement strand
TGGACATCCTCCATTCCTTGGGGCTGGACGGCTCCTCCTCCTGCGAGCAGGTGACTCTTGTTCAGATCTTGCATTTATGCAGGAGAGCGGGCGGGCAGTGCCCGCCATACGGCGCGGCGATCGTAGGGCGGGCACTGCCCGCCGGCCTTTCGGCGTCAATGCGGGATGTGATCAAGAGACAGCGAGCGGCCATGGCGGCTGAGCTTCGGCGCTGACCCGGTATCAGGATGGGCGTGCGATGACGCCTATAATGAAGCTGCCTGGAACGCTGCCAAGTCAGTTGTCGATGTCGTTTCACCCGCAATCGCCACGGAATTCGCCACATCATGACGGCCACCGCCCTCAAGCTGCATTCCCACCTCGACGATCTCGAGGCCGAGAGCATCCATATCTTCCGCGAGGTGCAGGCTACCTTCCGGAACCCGGTGACACTGTATTCGATCGGCAAGGATTCCTCGGTGCTGCTGCATCTCCTGCGCAAGGCGTTCCATCCGGCGAAACCGGCCATGCCATTGCTGCACGTCGACACCACCTGGAAGTTCCGCGAGATGATTGCGTTCCGCGATCAGGTGGCGGCGGCGGGCGACGTGGAAGTGCTGGTGCATATCAACCAGGATGGCGTGCGCCAGGGCATCTCGCCGCTGACCCATGGCGCCACCATCCATACCGACGTGATGAAGACCCAGGCGCTGAAACAGGCGCTGGACAAGTACGCATTCGACGCCGCGATTGGCGGTGCGCGCCGCGACGAGGAGAAGTCGCGCGCGAAGGAGCGGGTCTTCTCGTTCCGCAACGCGCAGCACCGCTGGGATCCGAAGAACCAGCGTCCCGAGCTGTGGCGCGACTACAACACGTTCATCCGCAAGGGCGAGAGCGTGCGGGTGTTTCCGCTGTCCAACTGGACCGAGATGGACGTGTGGCTGTACATCCAGCGCGAGAATATTCCGGTGGTGCCGCTGTATTTTGCCAAGCCGCGGCCGGTGGTGGAGCGTGACGGCGCGTTGATCATGGTTGACGACGAGCGCTTCACCCTGCGCGAAGGCGAGGCTGTCCAGATGCGCGAGGTGCGGTTTCGCACGCTGGGCTGCTATCCCTTGACGGGCGCGGTGGAGTCCTCCGCCGACACCTTGCAGAAGGTGATCGACGAGATGGCGGCTTCACGCACTTCCGAGCGCCAGGGTCGGGTGATCGACCACGATCCCACCGCGTCGATGGAGCGCAAGAAGCAGGAGGGCTACTTCTGATGGGCGCGTCGACGCAAGCCGTGGCCGCCACGCCGGGCAAGGGCTTGTTGCGCTTCATTACCTGCGGCAGCGTAGACGACGGCAAGAGCACCCTGCTCGGGCGCCTGCTGTACGACGCCGGCATGCTGGCCGACGACGAGTTGGCGGCGCTGGCGCGCGAGAGTCGTCGCCAGCACGCCGATGCCGGCGAGGACGTGCTCGACTTCGCCCTGCTCACCGACGGGCTGGATGCCGAGCGCGAGCAGGGCATCACCATCGACGTGGCCTACCGCTACTTCCATACCGCGCGGCGCAGCTTCATCGTGGCCGATTGTCCCGGCCACGAGCAGTACACGCGCAACATGGCCACCGGCGCCTCCAATGCCGAACTGGCGGTGGTGCTGGTCGATGCGCGCAAGGGCCTGCTGGCGCAGACGCGCCGGCATACCTATATCTGCAGCCTGCTCGGCATCCGTCATGTGGTGCTGGCGGTCAACAAGATGGATCTGGTCGGCTACGACCAGGCGGTCTACGATGCCATCGCCTCGCCATACCGCGAACTCGCGCAGACCCTCGGCATCGAGCACGTGCAATGCCTGCCGGTGTCGGCGCTGAACGGCGCCAACGTGGGTAGCCGCTCGTCGAGCATGCCCTGGTACGACGGCGTCAGCCTGCTGGGCGCGCTGGAAACGGTGGACGTGGCGCGTTTCCGTGCCGCCGACTTCCGCATGCCGGTGCAATGGGTGAATCGCCCGGATCAGTCGTTCCGTGGTTATGCCGGCACGATCTGCGGCGGCAGCGTGGCGCGCGGCGAGGAGATCATGGTGCAGCCGGGCGTGCAGCGCGCGCGCATCGAGCGGATCGTCACCTTCGATGGCGACCTGGAACGCGCCAGCGAGGGGCAGGCGGTCACCCTCTGTTTCGATCGCGAGCTCGACGCCAGCCGCGGCGACGTGGTTGCCGACGCGCTGCGCCCGGCACCGGTGGCCGACCAGTTCACCTGCCACCTGCTGTGGATGGGCGACAGTACGCTGTTGCCCAACCGTACCTATCGCCTGAAGATCGGCATGCGCACGGTCAATGCGCGGGTGATGTCGATCAAGCATAAGGTGGACGTCAACAGCCAGGCCAAGCTGGCCGCGCGCCACCTCGAACTCAACGAGGTGGGCTACTGCACGTTGGGGCTGGACGAGGAGATTGCGTTCGAGCCCTATGCGGCCAACCAGACGCTTGGCGGTTTCATCCTGATCGATCGCCAGAGCAATGCCACCGTCGCCTGCGGCATGCTCGACTTCGCCCTGGGCCGCTCCAGCAACGTGCATTGGCAGCAGGTCGACATCGACAAGCGCGTACGTGGCAGCAGCAAGGGGCAGCAGCCGTTGTGTCTGTGGTTCACCGGACTGTCCGGCGCAGGCAAGTCCACCATTGCGAACCTGGTCGAACGCAAGCTGCACACCTTGGGTTATCACACCTATCTGCTTGACGGCGACAACGTGCGCCACGGTATCAACAAGGATCTGGGATTCACGCCAGGGGACCGGGTCGAGAACATCCGCCGTATCGCCGAGGTGGCGCACCTGATGGTGGATGCGGGCTTGATCGTGCTGGTCAGCGCGATTTCGCCGTATCGCAGCGAGCGGCGTTCCGCGCGCGAACTGTTTGCCAAGGGCGAGTTCCTGGAGGTGTTCGTCGATGCGCCACTGGAGATTTGCGAGCAGCGTGATCCGAAGGGTCTGTATCAAAAGGCCCGCGCTGGCGAAATTCGCAATTTCACCGGCATTGACGCGCCCTATGAGCGCCCCGAGTCCCCCGACGTGCACCTGTTGGCGGGTGGTTTGCGTGCGGAGTCGCTCGCTGAGCAGGTCACCGATCGATTGCTCAGCGACCAGGTCGACGTCGACGCCGTGGATTGACCGTGCGGTGATCGTGTTGCGCCGGTCCGGAGGCCGTGCGGGCTTCGTGATGGCAGCGTGAAGATCCTGGCGATGGCCACGCTGCGCGTGGCACGCGCAACAGGTGGGCGATTTCTGCCCAGCCTCTCAGCGTTTGTCGCGGGGCACCGTGGCAACCCAGTCGGCCACCTCGATCGTCAATTGATCGGCGGCCTCGCCAAAGGCGGTCACCACCTGCGGCACGGCCGTACCCGACACCGGCCGGCGTATCTCGAAGCGCTGGCTGGCCAGCACGCTGCGCGAACCAAGTTGCACCAGTTGGGCATCGTAGATGATCGCGACCACCGGCCTGCCGTCTTCGTACTCGGCCTGGAAGGCGCGCAAGTCGCCTGCCAACTCGATGTCGGCCGGCAGGCTGGCCTCGTCGCTGCCCACCGCCACATAGCGACCGCTGGCACGCAAGCCATCGATCAGCCGATCACGCAGCAGACGCGGTGCGCGATCGCTCCAGCGCGCGCCCTGGTAGGCGGTGATGATGTCGCTGGCGGGTGCCACCGCGATGCGCGTCGTGTCCAGGGTCGGCCCGGCCTGCGGGGTATCCACCCGCAGGCTGATTGTCGGGATCGCCGCGTTGCTCGCAGCGACTGTGGCTACGGCCGGCAGGCGATAGACGTCGGGCGACTCCGCTGGGGGCAGCACCGAGCAGGCGCCAAGCCCGACGAGAAGGCCCAGCAGCAAGATTCGTGGCTGCATGCTCATGGCTTGAACTCCTTGGTCTTGTCGCGGCCCAGCAGGTAACGCGCCGGGTCTTCGTTGAGCTTGCGGGTGATTGAGTGCATCGAGTCCAACGTTTTGCGCAACTCGATCAGCACCGGTCCGATGTCGGCCAGACCGCGCAGCCCGCTGTCGAGTGCACCATGGTTGTCATTGAGCAACTGGTCGATGGTGGCGGTGCTGCGTTCGAGCGACGCCATCGCGGTTTGCAGGCTGTCCGCCGCCGCCCTGCCCTGGGTGTCGATCAGCTGATTGGCGTTGTGGGTCAGTTGCTCGGTCTGCGTCAGAGTGGCATTCGCCTGGCGAGTGGCCAGTGTCAGTTGCTGCACCAGCTGGCGGATATCGCCCCTTTCGCCGGCGAGGATGTCGGTGGCCTGATTAAGATTGCTGAGGATGCTCTGGACATGCTGCAGGTTCTCGTCGGACAGGATCTGGCTCGCGCGCGCCACCGTGTCGTTGATATTGATCATCAGGTCTTCGCTGTTGGCCAGGAGCCGCGTCAGCGATGAAGGGTCGGCGACGATCCGCGGCAACTGTTCATCTTTGCCTCGCAACGGTGGGGACTGCGGCGAACCGCCGCTGAGCTGGATGATCGAGATGCCGGTCAGACCCGTCAGCGTCAGCTTGGCATGGGTGTCCTGCTTGACTGGCGTATCGCCGGCGAGCCGGATCCGGGCCAGCACCTTGCGCGGGTCAGTGGGGTCGAGCTTGAGCTGGCTGACGTCGCCGACCCTGATTCCGTTGTATTGCACGGCGCTGCCCTGCGAGAGGCCGGTCACGCCTTCCATGAACACCACTTCGTAGTCGCGGAATGCCCGGTCGGTGGAGGCCTTGGCCAGCCACAGGCCGAACAGCAAAGTGCCTGTCACCACGATCAGGGTGAACAGACCGATCAGTACATGATGAGCACGTGTTTCCATCTCAGTCCTCCTTCGGCGAGCTGCCGGCGGCCCGCTTTGCCGCGCGTCCGCGCGGGCCGTGAAAATAGGCGTGCACCCAGGCATCGTCGGCGTCGGCCACCTGGTCCACCGTGCCGGCCACCAGCACCTTGTGCTGTGACAGTACCGCGACCCGGTTGCACACGGTGTACAGCGTGTCCAGGTCATGCGTGACCAGGAAAACCGTCAGACCAAGCGCGCTGCGCAGGGTCAGCAGCAGCTGGTCGAACGCGGCGGCGCTGATCGGGTCGAGTCCGGCCGTGGGCTCGTCCAGGAACAGGATCTCCGGATCGAGGGCGAGTGCCCGGGCCAGCGCTGCCCGCTTGACCATGCCGCCGGACAGGGCTGCGGGATACTTGCCTGCCGCATCCATCGACAGCCCGACCAGCGCCAGTTTGACGGAGGCCAGGTTGGCGGCGTCGTGGCGATCCAGTCCGGCGTGTTCGATCAACGGCAAGGCGACGTTCTCTGCGACGGTCAACGAGGAGAACAGGGCGCCGCTCTGGAACAGCACGCCGAAACGCTGTTCGATCAGCGAGCGGCGTGGCGTGGGCAGATCGAGCAGGTGCTCGCCGAAGACCTGTACGTCGCCAGCGGTCGGTCGCAGCAATCCGACAATGGAGCGCAGCAGCACCGATTTGCCCGAACCCGATCCACCGACCACGCCCAGGATCTCGCCGCGATAGACATCCAGGTCCAACTTGTCATGCACCGTCTGTGAGCCAAAGCGGTTGACCAGACCGCGCACCTCGATCACGGTCTCGCCCGCGATGGCAGCGTGGGCCGGCGCGTTCACCAGCCCATCTCCATGAAGAACAGCGCGGCCAGCGCGTCGACCAGGATCACCAGGAAGATCGATTGCACCACGCTGGAGGTGGTGTGTTCCCCGACCGACTGGGCGCTGCCGCTGACCTTGAAGCCTTCCAAACAGCCGATCGCCGCGATCAGGAAAGCGAATACCGGCGCCTTGCTCAGTCCCACCAGAAAATGCCGCACTTCGGTGTCGGCGTGGAATATCGACATGAACATGGCCGGCGTGATATCCAGCGCGGCGACGCAGACCAGGGCGCCGCCAAGGATGCCCGCCAGCATGGCCAGGAAGGTGAGCAAGGGCATCGCGATCAGCAAGGCCAGCACCCGCGGCAAGACCAGCAGTTCGATCGGATCCAGACCGAGCATGCGGATCGCGTCGATCTCCTCGCGCGATTTCATCGAGCCGATCTGGGCGGTGAACGCGCTGGCGGTCCGCCCGGCGAGCAGGATCGCGGTGAGCAGGACGCCAAATTCGCGCAGGACAGAAAACGCGATCAGATCCACCGTGAAAATGCTGGCGCCGAAATCGGCCAGCACGGTCGCGCCGAGAAAGGCCACCACGGCGCCGACCAGGAACGACAACAGCGTAACGATCGGTACCGCATCCAGTCCGATCTGTTCGAGGTTGGACACCAGCGAGGTCACCCGCCAGCGCGAGGGGTGGAACATGCTGCGCGCCAGCGTTTCCAGGACAAGACCGATGAACCCGAGCAAGCGCATGCCCTGTTGCATCGCATGTTCGGTGGCACGCCCGATTCGCGCGAGCAACAGCAGGATGCTGTTTTGCTCCTTCTGGCGTGCAGGCCGCGAATATTCCACGAGGGCCGAACCGACCAACTCCAGCAAGGCTCGTTGCGCGGCGGGAAGCCGGGACGCATCCGCCGCCAGGTCGCGCAGACGTGTCGCGCCAAGCAGGTCGGCCAGCAGCGCCGCGCCGGCGGTATCGAGCGAGACGATGCCATCGAGCTCGACCGGGGTCTGCCCGTCGAGGTGCCCGCGCAATCTTTCCAGCGCGCTTTCCAGCGCGGCGTAGTTCGGCAGTGTCCATGCCCCGCCAAGATGCAGGCGTGCCGGCGTGACTGCGGTGTCGAGCTCGATGTGGATCGGCGCGTTCACGGTCATGCCTGCAGCTTAATGTATCGGTGCGTCCACGAGCAGCTGTCGCGTGCTTGGATTGCGCCGTGGGGCCGGCGATAATGGGCGCCTCCGTTCGCAAGGCCCTGCCACCATGACCGACCAGACCGTACTCAACGCCACCCATCGCGCGCTGGGTGCGCGGATGGTCGACTTCGGCGGCTGGGACATGCCGATCAACTACGGTTCGCAGATCGAGGAGCATCACGCGGTGCGTCGGGATGCCGGCATGTTCGATGTCTCGCACATGACCGTGGTCGACCTGCACGGCACTCGCACCCGCGAATTCCTGCATCACCTGCTGGCCAACAACATCGACAAGCTCAAGGTGCATGGCAAGGCGTTGTACTCATGCATGCTGAACGAACAGGGCGGGGTGATCGACGACCTGATCGTGTATTACCTGGGCGAGGAGTTTTTTCGCCTGGTGGTCAATGCGGGGACCCGCGCCAAGGATATGGCCTGGATCGACAAGCAGGCCGCTGCGTTCGACGTGCGCGTGAAGGAGCGCCCGGACTTCGCGATGATCGCGGTGCAGGGGCCGCATGCACGCGTGAAAGTGCTTGACCTGCTGCACGAGGTGGATCGCCCGCGCATCGAGAAGCTGGGCAAATTCGCCGCGGCGGCGGCACAGGGTCCACGCGGCATGCCGCTGTTCGTGGCGCGCACCGGCTACACCGGCGAGGACGGCTTCGAGATCATGCTGCCGGAAGAACACGCCGTCGCGCTGTGGGAAGCGCTGCATGCCGCTGGCGTGAAGCCTGCCGGCCTGGGCGCGCGCGACACCTTGCGGCTGGAGGCTGGCATGAACCTGTACGGCCAGGACATGGATGAGAGCGTGACGCCGTGGGAGGCCAACCTCGGCTGGACGGTTTCGCTGGATCCGGGTCGCGACTTCATCGGTCGGGCCGCGCTCGAGCAGCAGAAGGCCAACGGCGTGCCGCGCGTGATGATCGGCCTGGTGCTGGATGGGAAGGGCGTGTTACGCCATGGCCAGAAGGTACTTGCCGCCAACGGCGAGGGCGAGATCCTGTCCGGCAGCTTCGCGCCCACGCTGGACAAGGCTATCGCATTCGCGCGGGTTCCCGCCGGCGAAACCGGTGCCATGCGCGTGGACATTCGTGGTCGCGAGGTACCGGTGCGCCAGGTGAAATATCCCTTCGTGCGCGACGGCAAGGCCTGCGAAGGCATCTGAACCGGCGCCTTGCGATTTTCCTCACGGCCAATCCCGCTAGAATTCCCACCCACAATTCCATTTTCCATCCCCAAGACTGGATCCGATCATGAGCGAAATTCCCGGCGATCTGAAATTCCTCAAGTCCCACGAGTGGGCCCGCGTCGAAGACGACGGCCTGGTTCGGGTGGGTATCTCCGACCACGCACAAGGCCAGCTCGGCGATCTGGTCTATGTCGAGCTGCCCGAGGTGGGCGCGGCCGTGCAGGCTGGCACCGGTGTTGCCGTGGTGGAGTCGGTCAAGGCGGCCTCGGACATCTACTCGCCGATCTCCGGCGAAATCGTCGAGGTCAACGAACTGCTCAACGACAAGCCCGAGACGATCAACGAGGATGCTTTCGGGGATGGCTGGATTTTTCTCGTTCGCCCCAGCGACCGTGCCGAGCTCGACGAGCTGCTCGACCCCAACGACTACGAAGAGCTGATCGAGAACGACGACCACTGATCCCGTCGTCAACGCGTGACGCTGCCGGCCGCCGTGTGCGGCCGGCAGCGTTTCAGGCGCACGTGTTCGCTGGTGCAGAAACCATATCGACAAGTTTGAATCACGCTTGTCCGGTCGATCAGTCGGATGGCTGGATGGCTCGATGGTGGAATCGCCATGCACGCCGATCGTCCATCGTCACGTCGATCGCCGACCTCCATCGGGGCGAGTTCCATCACTGAAAGCTGCTGCTTCAACGAAGGCCCCGGCGTCACGTCGCGGTCCTTGTCGCCGGAATTCAGGCCCGGGCCGAGATTCGGCAAAATTCCTTCGGTCGTGTTTCGTTCATTTGCCAATGTCGCCCGGCAGCCGTTGGAACCTCGCGGTGCAGTCGATGCACCCCGGGAGCATCAGTTGACACTTATTTTTTTACGGGTGCCATGAAAAGGTCTGTTTCGAGGGGTTTTGTGCATATTCGCCCGTGATGCGATAAATATGTATAGACGCCTAGACGTCCGCATTGAAACTCCTGCGAGGTCTGTGGATCTGCATCGCATCGGGCTTTCGGCGCTTTGGGTGGCTCGGGGTGGAGAAATTATCTGACTGAAATCAATTGACAGCCGAAATCTTCGGGGATAGCTTTCGCAGCAGATCACGGGGAATGCGTTTTATGGCAACAACAAAATTCATCAAGCCGTATGTCGAACACGGTGAGAAGGCCAATGCAGTACGCAAGATCACGGTCTCGATTCCACTGCATGTCCTGCGACGTCTTTCTGATTTGCGCACGCACCGTCAAGTGAACAATCTTCGGCACGCTACGAACAGCGACTTGCTGGTTGAAGCGTTCCTGCATGCTTTTACTGGGCAACCACTGCCAACTGATGAGGAGCTGAGACGAACTATGGCCACTGCCAAGAAACCCGCTGCAAAGAAACCGGCCGCCAGGAAGGCTGCTGCCAAGAAACCCGCTGCCAAGAAACCGGCTGCCAAGAAATCCACAGCCAGGAAGTCGGCTGTGAAGAAGCCGGCCGCCAAGAAGGCTGCCGTGAAGAAAGTCGCCAGGAAGCCGGCGGCGAAGAAGGCTGCCGCCAAGAGACCGGCGGCAGCGAAGAAGGCTGCCGTGAAGAAAGTCGCGGTGAAGAAAGTCGCGGTGAAGAAGGCCGCCAGGAAGCCGGCGAAGAAAGCTGCACCGAAGAAGGCTGCGGCGGCCAGGGTGGTGAAGGCCACCAAGACTGCAAAGCCGAAGACCAAGGCCAAGAGCAAGACGAAGAAGTAAGTCATTCGCAACAAGCGTCACGACCAATAAGAGATGTTGTCGACTTCTCCTCCCGCGGTGCCCAGCGCGGGAGGAGCACTTCGAAAAGTTCGTCCCGGCCTGGCCGGGACGCTTCGTTTGTGGCGACGCAAAGTTTCGTGTCCGGCCCATCCGCAGCGAACGGCGTCGATCAGCAGGATCGGATTGCCACCTCGGGCGGCCCGCGCCATTGCCGTGCTGTCCCAATGGAGTTACCTTTCTCACATCCGCGCCGCGGCATATCCAGGGGATGGGCCGCTCCTACAGGGGGAAAAAGCGCGGGTATCTGTCGACACTCAGCGAGAGACCATGGATACCCGATACTTGATTGATACGCGTCGGCGTGCGCGTGGGGCCATCAGGCCCACCTACATTGCCATCATTGCCGTGTTTGTTCTGCTTGCGATTGGCGCATGGTTCCTCATCCTCAAACCGCACCAGGACCTGGTCATGGCCGATTCGGGTGGGCATCCATCCACACCGGTCACGATCACGGCGCGGGCGGCTCCGCCACCTGTCAACGTGGCGGGCATGGACGTCAATCAGCTGGTGGACGAGGCGCGTGCTGCGATGGGCCAGCAACGCTATCTGGCACCGGACGGCAACAACGCGTTCGAGTTCTATCTGCGGGTGCTGGAGAAGGATCCCGGCAACAAGGTGGCCTCCGACGCCTTGCGCGAGACCTTCCCGTTTGCAGCCAACCAGGCCGAACAGGCCATCAACGCGCGTGACTTCGGTGAGGCCCAGCGCGAGATCGAACTGCTGGCCAAGGCTGATCCGACCAACTTCACGTTGACCATCCTGCGTTCCAAGCTCGATGCCCAGCGCAAGACGCTGGATCAACAGCAACAACAGGCGCTGGAGGAACAGCGGGCGGCGGTGTTGGCGGCGGAGAAGGCCGCTGCCGACCAGGCGGCAGCCAACCTGCTGGCGCAACAGCAGGCGCAGCAGCAGGCACAACTGGCGGCGCAACAGCAGGCGGCGCAGGCGGCCCAGGCCAGCAGGCAGGCGGCGAGCGCGCCCCAGTCCGCCAGCAATTCAGCTGTTGGGGCCGCGGCAACCGGACCCACTGGCCCGACCACCGAGGCGGTACTGACCAGAGCGGCGGCGCCGCACTATCCTCCGGCAGCCGTGCGCTCGCGTCAGGAGGGCTGGGTCGTGGTCTCGTTCACGGTGGATGAGGACGGCACGACCAGCAACATCCAGGTGATCGATGCACAGCCTCGCCGTATCTTTGACCGTGCCGCGATCGAGGCGGTGCAGCGTTATCGGTTCACCCCGGCGACGAGGAATGGCGCGCCCGTGACCAGCGCGAGGCAGCAGCGGATCGAGTTCAAGCTCTGACGGTCGGCGGTACCTCAGAACAGGACGGCGCATGCAAGGCATGCGCCGTCCTGTTTTGTGCCAACCCTGTTTCAGATGCGCGTCAGCGATGCCGTTTCGACGGTGTCTTGCGGTGCGTCGGCGACGCTGCCGGCTTCTTCGGGTCGCTTTCGATCTGTGCCCAGTCCACGTGCGGCAGGCCGAGCAGGTCGTCGAATACCATCGGCATCAATCCGCCCGGCGTGGGTCCGCTGGAGTTCCACAGGGTCACCACGCCGACCTGATACTTCGGGAAAAAGCCGATCATGGTGCGATAACCCGCCACGGCACCGGCGTGATAGATCAAGGTCTCGCCAGCGTACTTGTAGACTCGCCAGCCCAGCGCGTAGTGTGCGTCGGTCAGGCGCGCACGGCGCCACGGACTGGAGCGCAATTCGCCAGGGGTGACGATACCGGGGGCGTGCAGGGTGTCGAGCAGCGAGGTTGGCAGCACATCCTGGCGACCACCCATCTGTGCGATCAGCCACTTCTCCATGTCGCGCAGACTGGCGTTGACGCCTGCAGCCGGAGCGACCCGGTAGTAGGTCTCGTTCGGTTCGAAAGGCACCCAGCCACCGCGTGACGCGCGATGGGGGCGCGCCCAACTTTTGCTCGAATCCAGTGCTGCGCGACCATAGCTGGCCGTGGCCATGTCCAGTGGATAGAACAGGCGCTTGTCGACCTGGTGGTAGAAGAAATCGCCCGTGCGCGCGAGCACCACGTCGCCGATCATGCTGAAGGCGATGTTCTGGTAGCCGTAACACTCGCCGACGCCACAGGTCATGTCTACCTCGTCCAGCTTGCGTACCAGTTCCTGGTAGGAAACGTCGTCTTCGAGCATCTTGTCGTAGGTGTTGCGCGGCAGGCCCAGCTTCTGGCCCACGATGTCGCGCACCGTAGCCTGGTCGGCCGCCCGCATGTCCTTGAGTTTGAAATACGGCAGCACGTCGATCAGTCGGGTATCCCAGCTCAGCCTGCCGTCATCCACCAGCAGGCCGGTGAGCGATGCGGCGAAGGCCTTGGACAGCGACGCCAGCCGGAATACGGTGGTCGGAGTGACCCCTTCCCTGGTGGCGGCGTCGGCATAACCGATGGTGCCTTCAAAAACCACCTTGTCGTCGATCACCACGGCGGTAGCCAGGCCGGCCACGGCATTGCGTTGCTCGACGAGATTCAACCAGCGCTTGTAATCGGCGAGTGTCTTCTTGATGCGTGCCTGCGGCAGGGACGTCGTCACGGAAACGACGGCCGACGGCGGACTCGTGGTGGTTGCGAGGGCGGTACGGACGGGCACGCAGGCGAGGCCGAGCATGCCGGCGGCCGTCAGGAAGATCTTGCGAAACGGCATGGTATTCTGGCGCTGTTCCGGCGTGGGGATACGCCTTGGGTTGGAGAATCTGATGACGGGTCTGATCATTTTTCTGGTTGTTGTCGCGCTGATTGTCTTGTACTTCGTGGCGATCTACAACGGACTGGTCACTTCACGCAACGGCTACAAGAACGCCTTTGCGCAGATTGACGTGCAACTGACGCGGCGGCACGACCTGATACCGAACCTGGTGGAGACCGCCAAAGGTTACCTCGCGCATGAACGTGGCACCCTTGAAGCCGTGGTACAGGCGCGCAACGCAGCAGTCAGCGGACTGGACGGCGCCAAGGCCAATCCCGGCGATCCGGCGGCGATGCAGCAACTGGCCAGCAGCGAAAACGCCTTGACCCAGACCTTGGGCCGTTTGTTCGCGCTGCAGGAGGCTTATCCGGATCTGAAGGCCAACCAGACCATGATGCAGCTCTCCGAGGAGTTGACCTCGACCGAGAACCGGGTGGCGTTTGCGCGCCAGGCCTATAACGACTCGGTGCTGACCTACAACAACAAGCGCGAGGTCTTCCCGGCCTCGTTCGTGGCCAACAGCTTCGGCTTCTCCGCCGCCGAGCCGCTGAAGATCGAGGACCCGGCCGTGCGCGAGGTGCCGAAGGTCTCCTTCAGCTGATGGGCACGGCATCGCGGCGATGGCCGCGGTGCCGATGACCGCTCGCCGGAGTCTCCATGGATTTCTTTGCCCAACAGGCGCGCGTGCGCGGCAGCAGTCGACGGCTGGTCGCCCTGTTCGTGCTGGCCGTGATCACCATCGTGGTGGCCATCGACGCGGTGGTATGGCTGGTGATGGGCCACCATCCGGTCGACGGTGAACGGGCGGCGTCGAACCTGTTCTTGCTGTTTTCCACCAGCCTGCTCGTGCTGGCCGGGATCGGGCTCAGCTCGCTGTTCCGCATCATGAGCTTGTCCGGCGGCGGCAAGAGCGTGGCCGAGAGCGTCGGTGCGGTAGTGGTGCCACCGGACACTTCCGACCCGGCGTTGCGCCGCCTGCGCAACGTGATCGAGGAGGTGGCGATCGCTTCCGGCGCACCGGTGCCGGACATTTACCTGTTGGCCGACGAGCCCGGCATCAACGCCTTCGCCGCAGGCTACTCGGTTTCCGATGCGGCGGTGTGCGTGACCCAGGGTTGCCTGGACAATCTCACCCGCGACGAGTTGCAGGGCGTGATCGCGCACGAGTTCAGCCACGTGCTGAACGGTGACATGCGGCTAAACATCCGCCTGATGGGACTGCTGTTCGGCATCCTGGTGCTGACCGTGGTGGGGCGCCGGGTGATCTGGTTCGGCGGCGGCCGCGGCAGCCGGCGCGACGGCGGCGGTGGCCAGGTCTGGATGATCGGGCTGGCGCTGATCGTGGTCGGCTACATCGGCTATTTCTTCGCGCGTCTGATCCAGGCGGCGGTGGCGCGCTCGCGCGAATCGCTGGCCGATGCCTCGGCGGTGCAGTTCACCCGTCAGACCGATGGCATCGCCGGCGCACTGAAGAAGATCGCGATTCTCAGCGAAGGATCCACCTTGCAGGTTGCCAACAAGCAGGAAGTGGCGCACATGCTGTTCGGCGAAGCCGGTCGTTTCAACGCGCTGTTCGCCACCCATCCGCCGTTGCTCGAGCGCATCCGGGCACTGGAGCTCGGCTTTCGCGAGGAAGAGCTGGCCCGGCTGGCCGCATCCATGCAGGTCGCCGCCGAGGCACCGCCGGCCGCGCCACCGGCAAGCAAGCCGGGCAGTCCGTTGGGCGTGCCGGGCATGAAAGTGCCGCCGGTGCTGCCCGTCGTGTTGGCCGGGGCGGCCGCCGTGGGCCGCGGCGCGAGTGCACCGGCCTCCCAGCGTGCTGCAGCGGTGCGTCAGGCGATGCCGGCCACGCTGACGGGCGCCGTGCAGCAGCCTGAATCGGCCCTTGCCGTGATGCTGGCCCTGGCGCTGTCGCCGGAAGCGGAATTGCAGCCGGCGCAGCGGCGCATCGTCGCCGATGCGTTTGGCGACGACGTGCAACGGAGCGTGCAGGCGAGGGCGCACGAACTCGCCACGTTGTCACCGATTGCACGCCTGCCGCTGGTCTCGCTGGCATTTCCCGCGCTGAAACAATTACCCGACGGGCGTCAGCAGACCTTGCTGCGCGCGCTCGATAACCTGGTCAGGGTCGATGGCCGGGTCGACCTCAATGAGTATTCCCTGGTTCGCTTGCTGCGCATCCAGTTGCAGGAGGCGCGCCAGCCCCGCCGTGCACCGGTCGATGGCGTGAAGAAACTTCCCGCGTGTCGCGACAGCCTGATCCTGGTGAGCACGATTGTCGCGTCGGCCGGCTGCTCCGACGAGGCGAGCGCGCGCCGCGCGTGGTTGCTGGCGATGCAGCACGCGTTCCCGGGCGAGGCGATCGAGTGGTCGCCGCCCCCGGCTGCATGGCAGGCCCCATTCGAGCGCGCGCTGGACGATCTTGACGGGTTGAGTCCGCTGGCCAAGGAGCTGGTCATCCAGAGCCTGCTGCGTGCGATCCAGGCGGATGGCCAGGTCAGCGTGGAAGAGGCCGAACTGCTGCGGGTGATCTGCGCCAGCCTGCATTGCCCGGTGCCGCCAACGTCCGCCGCGTAGGAGCGCTCCGGCGGGCGATGCCCGTGATCTGATCTAAATCGTGCATCAGATCAAGGGCATCGCCCGCCCGCGGGCTCCTACCGGTTGTCAGCCATGATCAACGCGCTGGCCCGCTCGGCGATCATGATCGTCGGCGCGTTGGTGTTGCCGGTGGGCAGGTTCGGCATGATCGAGGCATCGACCACGCGCAGCCCTTCGACGCCGCGCACGCGCAGTTCGCTGTCGACGACCGCGCGATCGTCCTTGCCCATGCGGCAGCTGCCGACCGGGTGATAGACGGTTTCCGCCTTGCGCCGGATGAAGTCGATGTAGTCGGCGTCGGTACTCAGTTCGCGTTCGGGGAAGACCGGCTGGCCGCGGCAATGATCGAACGCACCTTGCGAGAAGATCTCGCGTGACAGCCGCGCGGCTTCGATCATCCGCTTCAGGTCATGGCCCTCGGTGTCACTGAGGTAGTTGGCGTGGATCGCCACCGGTTGTGCGGGGTCGGCCGAACGCAGGCGCAGGCGCCCACGGCTGCGCGGGTGCAGGTAGCACGCGTGCGCGGTGTAGCCGTCGCCGGGCAGGCGATGACGACCGTGGTTGTCCAACTGCGCCGGCACGAAATGGAACTGGATGTCGCAACGTTCGTCGTCAGCCAGGCGGCTGCGCACGAAACCGCCGGACTCGGCGATGTTCGAACTGCCCGGACCGTCGCGATGACGCCACCAGCGGATCGCCGTGCCGAGTTGGTTGATGCGATCGTAGGTGAGGTGTTTCTGGCGGCTGCCGACCACGGTGCAGATGTCCAGGTGATCCTGCAGCCCGGCGCCGACATCGGGCAGGTCCGCCGCCACCGTGATCCCGTGTTCACGCAAATGGTCGGCCGGGCCCAGCCCGGAGAGCATCAGCAGTTGCGGCGAGTTGATGGTGCCGCCGCAAACCAGCACCTCGCCTGCCTCGATGCGCTCGCTGCCATGCCGACCCCGACCCAACTGCACGCCCACCGCACGCCCGTGCTCCAGCAACACTCGCTGGACCAGCACGCCGGTGCGCACGGTCAGGTTGGCGCGCTGGCGCACCGGCTTCAGATAGGCGGTCGCCGCCGAGCACCGCGCGCCCTCGCGCTGGGTGACCTGGTACAGGCCGAAACCCGCCTGCTGCGTACCGTTGAAATCGTTATTGCGCGCATGGCCGGCGCTGACCGCCGCTTCGACAAAGGTGTCCGACAACGGGTTGTGATAACGCAGGTCACTCACGCCGAGCGGGCCGCCTGCGCCGTGCACGGTGCTGGCGCCGCGGCTGTTGTCCTCGCTGTGCAGGAACCATGGCAAGACCTCGTGCCACGACCAGCGTGGATCGCCGCTGGCGTCGGCCCAGCCATCGTAATCGGCGGGTACGCCGCGTATGTAGCACATCGCATTGATCGAACTGGAGCCGCCCAGGGTCTTGCCGCGCGGCCACCACAGACGGCGCTGGTCGAGAGCCGGCTCCGGTTCGGTTTCGTAGCCCCAGTTCACCGAGCGCTGTTTGGCCAGTTGGGCCAGGCCTGCCGGCATGTGGATGAATGGGCTCCAGTCGCGCGGGCCGGCCTCCAGTAGCAGGACGCGGGTGGCCGGGTTTGCGCTGAGCCGGTTGGCCAACACGCAGCCAGCCGACCCGGCGCCGACGATCACGTAATCGTAGTTTTTCAAGCGGAACCCCCTGGTCTGGCTGCCAGCCAATACCGACATGTTAATCTTTTCGCGCTCCCCACTGGATGCGCTCTTGAGTCTGCACCGTCCCGCGCCCGAGGAACAAGCCGCCGCGCCGATCTTGTCTGCACTGGCCTTTTTCTTCGTGATGACCTCGTACTACATCATCCGGCCGGTCCGCGACCAGCTCAGCGGTGCCGTGGGCTCGTCCTCGTTGCCGCTGTTCTATGGCGCGGTGTTCCTGGTGATGGTGCTGATCACGCCGGTGTTCGGCACGCTGGTGGCACGATTCCGGCGCCGGCAGTTGCTGGGCTGGAGTTACAGTTTCTTCATTCTGTGCCTGCTCGCCTTCGTGCCCGCGTTCATGGCGCAGGAGCGCATCGGTGCGCGTGAACTGGGCGTGGTGTTCTTCGTCTGGGTCAGCGTGTTCAACCTGTTCGTGGTGTCGCTGTTCTGGAGCGTCATGGCCGATATCTTCAGCAGTGGCCAGGCGCGGCGGGTATTCTCGCTGATCGCGCTGGCCGGCATGGGTGGCGCGGTGTTCGGCCCGCTGGTGACCAAGCTGCTGGTGCAGGTGATCGGCGTGGCGCCGTTGCTGGTGGTTTCGGCGCTGGCGTTGTCGGTGTCGCTGGCGTTGCTGTTGCGGCTGTCGGCCAGCCATGGCGCCCAGGCTGGCGGGCACGGCGAGGAGGCTATCGGTGGTTCGCTGTGGGCTGGTGTCAAGGAACTCTGGACGCGCCCCTTCCTGCGCTACATGGCGTTGCTGATGTTGTTCGGCGACGGCATCGGCACGCTGGCTTACGCGTTGGTAGCCGATTACGCCAAGGTAAATTTTGCCGATGCGGTGGCGCGCACGGCGTTCTACAACGATCTCGACCTGGCGACCAACGCGCTCGGTGCGCTGTTGCAGTTGAGCCTGACCCGCTGGTTGCTGATCCGCCACGGCGCCGGTTGGGGCCTGTTGCTGCCGGCGCTGGTCAACGTGTCGTTGCTGGGCGCGATCGCCCTGCTTGGCGACGGCAGCGTGGCGTGGCTGGGTTACAGCGTGCCGCTGCTGGCGGTGATGCTGGTGATCACGCGCGGCTTTGCCTACGGCATGACCAAGCCGGCGGTGGATGCGCTGTACACGCGCGTGCCGCGCGAGACGCGCTACAAGGGCAAGAACTTCGTCGAGACCGCGGTCTGGCGTTTCGGCGACCTGGTGGTGACCAGCGCGGTGAGCGGGTTGCGCGTGCTGGGCTGGGGCGTCGGCGGCGTCGCCCTGGCTGGTACCGGCGTTGCCGCGCTGGCGGTCGTGGTGGCCCGGCGGGCCGGCTGGTCGCCGGATCTGGCGCCTGACGAGCAAATACATGACAGCGAAGCCATCTGAATCGGTGCGTGCGGCGTTCTTCCGCCAATCCCGGATCGGGAGCTCAGCCAGCGATGTAGCGTTCCAGATACTCGATCTGTTCGGCCTGGGCGTCGATGACCGCCTTGACCAGGTCACCAATCGAGATGATGCCGACCACCACGCCATTGTCCACCACCGGCAGGTGCCGCACGCGGCTGTCGGTGATCAGGCGCATGCACTCGAACGCATCCGTATCCGGACCGACCGTGAGCGGGGCGCCGGTCATGATGTCGGCCACCGCGGTCTGCGAGGCGGATTTCCCCTGCAGGATGACTTTGCGCGCGTAATCGCGTTCGGACACCACGCCGACCAGCTCGGCATCGCGCATCACCAGCAGCGCACCGATCCGGTGTTCGGCCATTCGCTTGATCGCCTCGAGTACCGGGGCATCGGGCGTGATGGTGACGACGGTGCTGCCCTTGTCTTGCAGCAGGTGTTTGACTTGGCTCATCTCGGATCTCCGGGCGGCGGCCATGGGCACTGTCCGATTCGAGTCTAGCGCGCGGCGGAGTTCTCGTGTAGTGAAGCCGGATGCCCGGCCTCAACGCGGGGTTTGCGGCAGGCGCTGTTCTTCGACGAAATACAGCGGCCGCTGCTTGCTTTCGGCGTAGTTGCGGCCCAGGTACTCGCCGATCACGCCCAGCGCGAGCAACTGCACGCCGCCCAGGAACAGGATGACCAGGATCAGGGTCGGGTAGCCACGGACCGGGTCGCCGTAGAGCAGCGTGCGGGCCAGCACCCACAATCCAAAGATGAACGAGGCCCCCGCCGAGGCCAGGCCGACCCAGGTGGCCAGCCGCAGTGGCGCCGTGGAAAACGAGGTGATGCCCTCGATGGCCAATTGGATCAGCCGCCAGTAGTTCCACTTGCTGTTTCCATCCTGGCGCGGTTCACGCAGATAATGCACGGCGGTCTGGCGGAATCCGATCCAGCTGAACAGGCCTTTCATGAAGCGCTGGCGTTCGCGCAACTGCCCCAGTGCGTCCAGCGCGCGCCGGGAAAGCAGCCGGAAGTCGCCGGTGTCGCGCGGGATGGCGGTGTCCGACAATCGTTCCATACTGCGGTAGAACGCCGCCGCGGTGAACCGCTTGAAGCGGCTTTCGCCGTCGCGCGCGGTGCGTGTGGCATAGACCACGTCATGGCCCGCTTGCCATTGCTCGACCAGGGCCGGGATCAGCTCGGGTGGATCCTGCAGGTCGGCATCGATCACCACCACCGCGTCGCCGTCAGCTGCATCGAGCCCCGCGGTCAATGCCGCTTCCTTGCCGAAGTTGCGCGAAAGCTTGAGCGCGCCCACGCGCGGATCGTCGGCGAGCAGGGAGGTGATGATCGACCAGGTGTCGTCGCCGCTGCCGTCGTCGACATAGAGCACACGGCACTCCAGCGGCAGTTGATCCATGACCTCGCCCAGGCGCTGATGGAACGCGCGCAGCACGGCGGACTCGTTGTAGGCGGGGACGACGACGGTAAGTTGCGGCATGGGCGGCGCCAATGGAAACCAGTTGCATGCTAACCAACGGCGAGCTGAGGGGCGAGAGTCTTGCCTACCGCGGCGGTTGCGCCGGACCGCCGCCCTCGACGTAGCCGGGGCCACCCAGTTGCTCCATCTGCTGCCCGATCCACGCGGCGCGGCGCAGTACGTACGCACTCGGCCGGTCCACGTGCAGTCGGCGCGGGCTCGGCAGCACCGCGGCCAGGCGTGCGGCCTGGGCCCGGTCGAGACGGGTTGGCGTGGTATGGAAATACACCTCGCTGGCCGCACCCACGCCGTAGATGCCGTTGCCCAGCTCGGCAATGTTCATGTAGACCTCAAGGATGCGCTGCTTCGGCCAGGTCAGCTCGATCAGCACGGTAAACCAGGCCTCCAGGCCCTTGCGCACGAAGCTGCGGCCGTTCCACAGGAACAAGTTTTTGGCGGTCTGCTGGCTGATCGTGCTGGCGCCGCGCAGGCGCCCACCTTCGTCCGCCGCGTCGATTGCCTTGTTGATGGATTCGAAATCGAAGCCGTGGTGATAGGGAAACTTCTGGTCCTCGCCGGCAACCATCGCCAGCGGTACCCAAGGCGATATCTGCTTCCATGGCACCCAGTGCTGGCGCAGCTGGAAGTCCTTTTCGTCATGCAGCCAGGCGCTGATCTGGCGCTCCAGCATCACGGCCGAGGTGAAGGGCGGCACGAACCGCAGCACCAGTACCGCCAGCCAGGTGGAGGCCAGCCAGGCCAGGGCAAGGATGCCCAGCCAGCGTAGCAGCTTGCGCCATCGGGATCGGTGGAACGCAGCAGACATGAGGATGCACGCGTGGAAGGGAAGACAGTATAGAAGGCGTTGTCCTCCCCAACCTTCGCCCCCATCTGTTTTGGTTGCTTCCTGACGGGAATCCCGGTTGTGCAAACCCAGCTCCACGATGATGTCCTGCATCGCTTCCTGCTGCCGCGCGCCGGCGTGCGCGGTACCCTGGTGCGCCTGGGCGCGTGCTGGCGCGAGGTGGCCGGCCGCGCCGACTATCCGCCGGCATTGCTCGCCCTGCTCGGCGAGTCGCTGGCGGCCAGCGCCCTGCTGACCGGCAACATCAAGTTGGACGGCGCACTGTCGATCGAGCTGAAGAGTTCGTCGGCGTTGCGCCTGCTGTTTGCCGAGTGCAACGACCAGGGCCATTTGCGCGGTCTGGCGCGCTGGCACGAACCGCTGCCCGAGCCGCTGGCGCTGGATGCACTGGCCGATGCGGTGATGGCGATCACGATGGGCAACGTCGAGCGCGGGCAACGCTATCAGGGACTGGTCGAGCTGCGTCACGCAGGATTGGCCGCGTCGCTGGAGAACTACTTCATCCAGTCCGAGCAGCTGCCAGCGCGGATCGTGCTGGCGGCCAACGCCGAACAGGCTGTCGGCCTGATGCTGCAGAAGATGCCGGACGAGGGTGGCCGCGATGCCGCCCCGGACGACGACGCATGGAACCGCGTCCTGCACCTGACGGCCACGCTGGGTGTGGACGAACTGCTCGCCACTCCGGCCGAGTCGCTGCTGTACCGGCTCTACCACGAGGAATCCGCACGACTCCTGGATGTGCGGTTGCTGGCCTTCGGTTGCAGCTGCAGCCGCGAACGAGTCACGGCAATGCTGCGCTCGCTCGGTCGCGACGAGGTCGAGGCGGCGCTGGCGGCCCGTGACGGCGAGATCGAAGTGGTTTGCGAGTTCTGCGCGCAGCGCTATACGTTCGACCGCATCGACGCCGAACACCTGCTCAGTGCAGGCGCTGCACCGGGTGCGCCGGATACCGCGCAGTAACCAAGTACCGACCGCTGCCCTTCAGGTCAGCAACAAGGGCTTGTCGGCCTTGAGCCACGCGCTGACGGGCTGCGGCTTGGAGAACAGGAAGCCCTGGCCGTAGCGGCAACCCACGCGCAGCAGGGCCTGGCGCTGTGATTCCTCCTCGATACCTTCGGCGATCACCTTCATGTGCAGCGAATCGGCCAGCACCTGGATTGCACGCACCAAGGCCAGGCCCTGGCTGTCACGCTCGTCCGTGGGAAGCTCGACGATGAACGAGCGATCGATCTTCAGGCTCTCGAACGGGTATTGGTGCAGATAGCTGAGCGAGGAGTAGCCGGTGCCGAAATCGTCCAGCGCGATACCGACGCCGTGGCTGCGCAGGTTGTTCAGCATCCGTTTCACGTGGGTCGGATTTTCCAGCAGCGCGTGCTCGGTGACCTCGATGCGGATGCAATGTGTGGGTACGGCGTACTGGTCGAGCAGGGCGAGCAGGCGCTGATCGAGGTCGCTCGAACGGAAGTGTCGTCCGGAAACATTGATACTGATGAAGCCCTCGGTACCGATCAGGCGCACGGCCTGGATGCACACCTGTTCGAAGATCTGCCAGTCCACCGCCTCGGCACAGCCACATTCCTCGGCGATCAACAGGAAGTCCTGCGGCGGCAACAGCCCGCGCTGCGGATGGTGCCAGCGCAGCAGCGCCTCGTAGCCGATGACGCGGCCGTCGGCCAGTTCGACGATCGGCTGGTAGTACGGCTCGAATTCGTTGCGGCTCAGCCCGTGGCGCAAGTCGCTCTCCATGTCCAGCAGCGACAGCGCCTCGCGCCGCAGGCGGTCGTCGAACATCGCCGCGCGATGGCGACCGCCATCCTTGGCGTTGTACATCGCCGCATCGGCGTCGCGCAGCAACTCCTCCGGCTGGCGGTAATGCGGCGCCGACAGCGCGATGCCGATCGACGCGGAGGTGAAAATCTCCTTGGTGCCCAGCCGGAACGGGGTCTGCAACTCGCTGATGATGCGCCCGGCGATCAGCTCGGCCTTGCTGGTGTTGGCCATGCCTTCCAGCAGCACGGCGAATTCGTCGCCGCCCAGGCGCGCCACCACGTCGCGGGTCTTCAGGCAGGCGCGGATGCGACCGCCGACCTGGAACAGCAGGTCGTCGCCGACCAGATGGCCGACCGAGTCGTTGATGACCTTGAAGCGGTCCAGGTCGATAAACAGCACGGCGAACTGCTCGTCAGGGTCCGCGGCGTAGCGCTGCATGGCCTGCTCCAGTCGCTGCAGCAGCAGGGTGCGGTTGGGCAGGCCGGTGAGGGAATCGTGCAGTGTCTCGTACTTCAGCCGGCGCTCCACCCGTTCGCGCTCGGCTATCTGTTCGCGCAGGTCGCGGTTGGCCAGCGCCAGCGCGCGGGTGCGTTCGGTCACCCGGCGCTCCAGACTCGCATTGGCCTGCTTGAGCGAGGTGGCCGTCTGCTTGCGCTGCAGCGCATTGGCAAGGTGGTAGCTGACGAAGGTCAGCAGCTCCTGGTCACGTTCGTTGTAGGTGTGTTGCGGCGAATAGCTTTGCACGGCAAGCACGCCCATCGCCTTGCCGCCCCAGATCAGCGGCACGCCGAGCCAGCACACCGAACGCGCCCCGAAATGACCGATCTCGCCCACGGCATGCAGTTGGTCGATTTCCTCAGGTGTGGCCAGCAGCGGCCTGGCGTGGCGCAGCACGTATTCGGTGGCGCCACGACCGTGCGCGCGGGCAGGCCGGACATCGTCGACCTCGTCCACCGAATAGGGAAACGTCAGCTGCTCGGTTTCCTCGTCGAGCAGCGCGATGTAGAAGTTGCGCGCGTAGAGCAGGCCGCTGATCACATGGTGCACGGCGGCGTAGAACTTGCTCAGGCTTTCGGAGGTGCTGGCCAGTTCGGCGATCCGGAACAACGCTGCCTGCAGGCGCTCGCCGCGCTGGCGTTGCAATACCTGCTGGCGCAACACGCGGTTTGCCTCGCGCAGCGCCGCGGTGCGCTCGGTCACCCGGCGGCCCAGCTCCAGGTGCGCCTCTCGACGCTCCAGCGCGGTCTGCACGTGCTGCGCCACGTAGTTGAGCAGCTCCAGGTCGTGCCGCGAATAGTGCGTGTCGGCGCGGTAGGTCTGCACGACGATACCGCCCACCACGAGCCCGTCGCGCAGCATCGGGACCCCCAGCCAATACTCGCAGTTGGGTCCGAACAGCTTGAACTGATCGCCCAACTGTTGCCGCAAATCGTCGAGCGAACCCATCAATGGCTGGCCGCCATGCAACAGGTTCCAGGTCAGGCTGTGCAGCCAGTCCTGGAGCGGCATGGGCTGGTTCAGCGGGGGCACGTCCGTATCGACGACGTCGACGTAATAGGGAAAGCGGATTTGGTCGGTCGCCGCGTCGTGCAACACGATGTAGAAGTTTTCCGCATACATCAGGCTGCTGACGATCGCGTGCAGCGATTGCATCATCTGCGGCATGTCGTGTTCGGCACTGGCCTGGTCGGCAATGGCATACAGCGCGCGTTGCAGTCGTTCGGCCAACGCCAGGCGGGAGATCGCTTCGTACAGGCGACTGGTCTCGGCCAGTTGGCTCAGGCGGATGTCAACCAGGCGGCCCAGCCATTGCAACGACTCCCGGGCAGTGCCGGACAGTGGTGACTCGTCCGATGCAAGGGACAGGGTGCGTGTGGTCTGGGGGTCTTCGGCCAGATCGAGCCACTTTTCGGTAGGGTCGGAGGCAGGGTCATCCCGATGTCGCCAGTGCAATCGGCCGTGTATGGCGCAGTGGCTCAGCACGAGCTCGCAAATCTCCATCACACTGGCCGTGTCGGCAGCCTCGAACAGACGTTCGACAGCACCGTTCAGAGTCGCGAGATCCCGCACCGTGCGTGGTGGCTGGGAGGGTCGGATCGTCGGTGCGGCGCTCATGGGGCGATGGTCGATTCCGGAACAATTTGATGAAGTAGTGTCAAAGGACGTTCATACAGGGTGAATTGGCGCCCTTTCCAGTACGATCATAGCGGGAACCTGGTTCGGCTGGATGTGTCAAAGCTTGACACAAGCCCGCATGCGACTGTGCGCTGGTGCGGGTTTTCAAGCTGTTAGCAAAACGTAAAACACGCTATAATCACGTCAAACGGGTTCCGTCTTTGGAAGCTGTTCCAGCCTGAATCATGGAGTGACCGGTCAAAAGCCCATGCGTCGCCTGCCTGCCATGCTGTCGATTTTCCTGTTGCCGCTTGCCGCGGCAGGACAGTCCGTGAGCAGCGACAAGGCCCAGGCCGGGCATTTGCTGGCGCAACCGCAAGCTCAGTTGGCTGCAACCGCATCGGGCGTGAGTCTGCCGCTGTGGAGCGACAGCACAGGGCGCATGTTGGTGCTCAAGGCCGACCGAAGCAAGGCCGCAGGCCCGCTGTCGGCAGTGGACACACCGCTGGTCATGTATCGCGGCGATGTCGGCAACACCGTTGCGGCGGGTCTTCAGTATGGCGTGGGCCCGTTGCAGGCACATGCCGAAGTCAGCCAGCGCTCATGGATCAATCAGAATTTGCGGATGGTCGGCAGCGAGGTGGGTGCCACCTACGATACCGGCGACTACAGTGTCGGGTTGAGTATCGGTTCCACCAGCACGCCGCATCGCAACGTGGTGCTGCCACGCGTACTGCCCGGGGCGGTTCCGGGAGTGGATGGCCTGTCCAGCTTCGACAGCAGCAATCAACTGAACGCGCGCGGCCGGGTGGCGCTCGGCAACCAGACCGGCATTGATCTCGGGGCCAGTGTCGGTCGCGTCTATCTGCTGCCGGGCAACTTTCTCGGGGTCAGCGTGATGGATCAGAAGGCGTTGAGCTTCGGTGTCGACCACGGCCCCTTGAGCGGCATGCTGACCGGCCGGACCATACAGCCCGAAGCGGGCATGCCTGGCAACCTGTACTCGGATCGGCGCTGGAACAGCATCGACCTGGGCGTGACCTGGCGCCTGCCGTGGCGCGGTTCGTTGAGCGTCGGCGCGCAGAACCTGTGGTCGTCCGGTACGCCGGCGAATACGCCAGTCGGCCCGGAGCCGGATCAGTCGCGTACGCCTTACGTGCAGTACCATCAGGATCTCTGATTGCGCTGGTTCGGCAAGTAGCTGGCTGAATCCTGACGCCACCGCCAACGCGGTGGCGTTTTCGCATCCGGGCTGACGCGGGGAACGGATGTTCCCCGGGCTCGATTTCGCTCCTGATCGGCGTCGAATCCCAGCCGTGAAAAGCCCTCTCACCCGCGCTGTCTCTTGATCATGTCTTGATTGAATACCGCAGCGGGACCGGCGGGCAGTGCCCGCCCTACGGCGCAGCAATTGTAGGGCGGGCACTGCCCGCCGGCTCTTCTGCATCAATGCAAGATGTGATCAAGAGACCGCTCACCCGCATGGAGCCTGCCAGGCTCGCCGGAGGGAGAAGGACCACGGTCGACTGAGGTTCGACGCTAATCAGGATTCTGCTTG
>JACDJC010001088.1_pt1 | contig 26008 bp, 20 predicted proteins | sample 7454191 | NCBI WGS metagenome assembly JACDJC01 (sample SAMN14253291, study PRJNA609438) | sludge metagenome | isolation source: sludge after 25d culture with pyrite and EDTA | collected 2018-12-20 | reverse complement strand
TACGTTGCGCTCCAGGGCAGCTCACCCCCGGTCGGCCGCAACGCAGTACGTCCATAGGATAGCGGCCCGGGGTCTCGCTGTCCATGTGCGTGCCTTGAGTAGACGTTGGTCAACTCCGCCACCTGAAGCGGCCGCTCGCAGTGCGCTCCACGAGGCCCTCCAGCTCGAGCATGCCGAGCACGGGGAGCAATTCGGAGGCCGGCAACCCGCTCGCACTTGAAAGGGCGTCAAGCGCAACCTCGCCGCCGAGTTCGAGGGCGGTGCGGATGGCGGCCGTGGCGGGCGGCGCCGATGAGTCGAGGGTTCCGGCCGCGCCCGAAGGCCCGATCGTCCCGGGCGCGGCCGAAGGCTCGATCCGCCCTCGTGTCGCGGGCCACTCCACGACCTCCGCGAGGCGCTTCACGCCGAACGGCTGCAGGAGGTCGTCCACCTCGAGCAACAGGCCGGCGCCCTCGCGCAAGAGCTCGAGGGCGCCGCGGCTGCGTTCGTCGGTCCGGCGACCGGGAACGCTCAGTACGTCGCGGCCCAACTCGGCGGCGTGCGTCGCGGTGTTCAGCGCCCCGGACGGCTTGCCGGCCTCGATCACTGCAACCACCCTGGAGAGCCCGGCGATCACGCGGTTGCGGCGCAGGAAGTAGTGCGGTTGTGGGTTCGTCAGGGGCGGCCATTCCGAGATGACCGAGCCACCCTTTTGCACTATGCGCGTCGCGAGGCCGCGGTTGGCAGCTGGGTGAAGCCGGCCATGGCCACCACCGAGGACCGCCACCGTCGGACCCACCGCGCCCGTGGCTTCCAGGGCGCCCTCGTGGGCCGCGGCGTCTATGCCCAGAGCCAGGCCCGACACCACGGTCAGCCCGTGCCTTGCCGCCGCGCGCCCGAGGTCTCGCGCGAACCCCAGTGCGTGCGCGGACGCCCTGCGCGTCCCGACCACGGCGCAGGCCATCAGGTCCTCCGGGGGACCCAGGACCTGATGGGGCAAGTCGCCCTCTCCGAACAGAACGGGCGCACAGCCCGCCTCGTCTTGTAGCAGAGCCAGGGGATAGTCGGCGTCTTCCCAACAGGAGACCCACAGTCCGCGGGCGCGTGCCTCGGCTACAACCCGCTTGGCTGCGGGCAACGACTCCCTGGTCGAGGCGCCGATCTTAGGCAGCAGGCCCTCGAGCCTCGCCCGGTCCGTCTGCTGGTCCGGCTGGTGGTCGGGCCGGGCGCCGCTCAGTAGCGGCTCCAACCCGCCACAGGCGGTTACCAAGCGCTTCAGGCGGGTGACGCCGAGTTGGGGCGTGCCAAGCGCGGCTAGGTAGTGAGCTGCCAGCGTCATGCCCCCAGCCTGAGGTCTTCGCCGCGCCCCCAGGAGGGGCCATAGGCCTCCGCCCAGCTCTTCTGGGTTTCAGCCGAGCTTCCAGCGACTCCCGTCGGGGGTGTCTTCTATGCTCACCCCGAGCTCGCCGAGGCGGTCTCTCAGCGCGTCGGCGCGCCCGAAGTCGCGGCGGTCCCGGGCGAGCTGCCGCTCCTCGAGCAGCAGTTCGACCACGCCCGCCAGAGCGTCTCCCGCCGTGCTCGGGGCCTCGTCGATGACCGGCACGCCGAGGACGCCCGTCAGGTGTTCCCTGAGAAACGCTCCTGCTCCGGCCCGGTAGGCGTCGTCGGCCCCCGCCTCGGTGTTGCGGTTGATGGCGCGGGCGGCGTCGAACAGCACCGCTATGGCCTGCGGCGTATTCAGGTCGTCGTTCATGGCTTCCGCGAAGCGCGCGCGGTACTCGGCGAAGGGCGCGTCGTCTCGTTGGTTGGCGTCGGCCAGGCCGAGCGTGGCGGCACGGTACGTCTCCCGCAGGCGCTTGAGGCCCTGGGCGGTGGACGTGATACCGACCTCGCTGAAGTCCGAGGCGCTGCGGTAATGAGAGCGCAGCAGATGAAGCCGCACGACGATCGGGTCGTAGGCGGCGAACAGCTCCGCGAGCGTGACGAAGTGGCCCTTCGACTTCGCCATCTTCTCGCCCTGCAGGGTGATCATGTTCCAGTGCAGCCACACCCGCGCGAAGGGCTTTCCCGCCGCCTGCGCCTGCGCCAACTCGGCCTCGTGGTGGGGGAATACCAGGTCGAGGCCGCCGCCGTGGATGTCGAACTCGTCGCCGAGGTACTTGACGCTCATGGCGGAGCACTCGATGTGCCAGCCCGGGAAACCGTCGCTCCATGGGCTGGGCCAGCGCATGATGTGCCCGCCTTCCGCTCTCTTCCACAAGGCGAAATCGCGCGGGTCGTCCTTGTCGGAGCGCACCTCGACGCGCGTGCCCTCCAACTGCTCCGCTGGGTCTCGGCCTGAGAGCTTGCCGTAGTCGGGCCAGGAGGAGACGTCGAAGTAGACGCTACCGTCGCGCTCGTACGCCGCCCCCCTGTCGATGAGCTCGCTCGTCATGACTTGTTGCTCGATGATGTGGCCCGATGCGCGCGGCACGATGCTCGGCCGGCGCACACCCATGGCGGCCATGGCGTCGAAGTAGGACCAGAAGTACTTCTCGGCCACCTCCATGGGCTCCAGGCGCTCGAGCCGGCCGCGGCGCGTGAGCTTGTCCTCGCCGTCATCGGCATCGTCGACGAGGTGGCCCACGTCGGTCACGTTGCTCACGAAGCGAACGACGTAGCCCTCGTGTTCCAGCCAGTTGCGTAGTACGTCGAAGACCACGGGGCCCCGGGCATGGCCCAGGTGCGGTTCCGAGTAGACGGTGGGTCCGCACATGTAGATGCCGACGTGGCCCGGAACTACTGGGCGGAACTCCTCTTTGGAACGCGACAGGGTGTTGTAGAACTCGAGCGGCATCTACTCCTCCGAGGTCAGCCGAGGATCGCGGCCCGGGGCCGGCCGGCCGTCACAGAAATGTTTCGAGGGGTCGAGCGTCGACGAGGCGCCTCGCCGGTTGCTGCCGTTACCAACGGTTCCGCGGTCCGCGACATCGCGCGGTCGTCGACACCCACCACACGGCGCGAGGCCGGCACACCATGGCGACCACCGCGGGTGCCTCGGAAACGTCCATGGCGCGGAGTTTAGCACGTCCCGAGCGGCTTCCGTATCGCCCCGAGGTACACTTACGCCGTGGCCTACAGCACCATCGCCCGAGCCGCCATGCACGAGGAGGTGGTGCAGGGATCGCGGTTCATCGCCTACGCCGACGTTGCCGGTGCCGTTGGCGCCGCCACCGACCACCTGGCCGCCATCAGGGCCGAGCACCCGGCCGCCACTCACCACTGTTGGGCGTACAAGATCGGGACGGCGCAGCGGTTCTCCGACGACGGTGAGCCGGGCGGTACGGCGGGTAGACCCATGCTGGAGGTCATCCTCAAGCGCGGCCTTGACCACGTTTCGGCCGTCGTGGTGCGCTACTTCGGCGGCAAGAAGCTTGGAGCCGGCGGGTTGGTACGCGCCTACTCCGGCAGCCTCGCGAAGGCGCTGGACCTGGCGGGCACGCACGAGGTTCCCGACACGCTCTCCGTCACCGTCCGGGCGCCGTTCGCTTACACCGATGCCGTGTTGCGGCTCCTCGATTCGTACTCCAAGACGCACGCGCCGTTCGTCCGTGAAGCGCCCGAGTTCGATGGCGCCGGGCTCGTGGCGCGAGTGACGCTGGCCGTGCACGACGAAGGCGGGCTGCTGCGCGACCTGACCGAGCTCACCCAAGGCACCGCCCGGCTGCAAGCCGACGCCGACTGACGTGCAAACGCCCGCTAAGGGCGCCTTTATGCGCCGCTCACCGCACGCGGGCGGTTGGGGTGCGACCATGGGGACATGATGAGATTGCCTGGCAAGTTCCTCACGCTGGCCCTGCTGATGGGCGCGCTCCTGGCTGCCTGCGCCCCGGCCCCCGCGCGAACGGGTACCGTGCTCGTCGCCATGATGAACGGCCCGGCGCAGTCCGTGCTGGCGGGCAGCGCCGATGGCGTGCAGCACATATTGGAGCGCGACGTCTCCAACTTCACCTACGTCTCCGAGTTCACCATGCGCTTCCTGGAGACCCACAACGACCTGTTCCACAGTCGCGCGGCGCCGAGCGCCGCGCGCATCGCCCGCAGCCAAGGCGCGGACCTCGCCATCATGGTGGGGGCCCCGGTCCTCGAGCGCACCGTCACCCCGTCGCGAGACGGCGCAGCGCGACGGGTCGACGTGTCGCTGGCCCTGGAAGCGCAGGTAGTGGATCCCCGCACCGACGCGGTGGTGCAGGTCCTGAGAACGCGGACGTCGCAAGGCTCGCGCGTGGAGTCCAACGCCGAGCCGTTGCTTCCGGTGGGGTCGGACCCGACGGTGATCGCGCTCAGAGATCAGGCGATTCCAGAGCTGGCCGCCGCCCTGGAGGCCGAGCTACCGTACTTGGCCAGCAGCCTGCTCATCGGAAGTAACGGCGAATGATCTCCTGGTAGTCTGCCGGGAGATCGCCCTCGCCCAGGGCTTCCTCGACCGCGGTAGCGTAACGGCCCAGCTCGACGCCCTGCGGCAGTTGCACCTGATCGTCGCCCGGCAGGCGAACGTTGCCCGCCGGCGTGAGCGGCCCGTCCTGAATGACGCCGGGTAGGAGTTCCACCCCGCCGGCGAGCGCGCCCTCCGGCGCCGCGCCCGTGTCGGGCACCTCGGATCCGCCGGCGCCCGCGGCACCCGCCAGATCGTCCCCCGCCCCACCGGGTTCGGTTCCGGCCTCGCCCCCGGCGCCCTCTTCGCCGGGCCGTTTGGTGTCGCCGCCGGCTACTACCTGACCGCCTTCGTCCAGTCGGGCGCCTTCATCGGCGCCTTCGGCACCGGCCCCCTCGGCTCCAGCACCACCACCCTGGCTGGACTCGTCGGCGCGCGTGCCACCCGCATCCTGGCCGGAGTCGGCGTCCTGGCCGGCTTCCGCACCCTGCCTCGCGTCGGTCCCTTGGTTGGCCCGGTCGCCTTCGGCGCCCGCTTGTCTCGACCCAGGTGCCTGCTCGCTTCGCTGTTGAGTCTGGTCCGTCGCGGGCGGGACCTCGGACGCCTCAGGCGCCGGCTCTGCCCGGCTTGGGGCGGACCGGATATCACCGGCGAGGCTGCCGTCGCCGGCGCCCTGCGGTCCACCGCTTCCGGCCTGCTCGCCGGAGCTCCTCCCGTCTGGGGGGCTCTGCCTCAGCGCCTCCAAGAACCTGGAGAGGGCTTCGTTCCCTGCGTCTGAACCGCCGGGCGGCAGGGCGTCCCGCGTCTCCGTGCCGCCTGCCGGCGCAACGGCGGTGCTCGGCGCGTCGGCGCGGCCGGCCGCCGGCAACGCCGGCGTGAGGTCGTCACCGAACTCGAGCGGCTCGGCTACCGCTTCTGCGGTATCGGTGGTGGCCGCAACGGGTGGCGGCCGGGTGGACTCCGAGAGACCGGGAACCATACGCGACAGCGCGACCACCGTGAGCGCCAGGGTCGCCACGGGCAGCCACCAAGGCGGCGTCGGTTCGGGTCGGTAGTCGCGGATGGATCGCCCGGCGCGCCGTATGAGCTGGGCTTCCAAGCCGTACTCGTCGACGCGATCACGGACGCCTGTTCCGGTGGCGCCTGGTGTGGGACCGTCACGGTGCGCTTGGACCCCCAAGGCCGTCTCGTACGCGAGCCCCGTAGTGGCGGCGATGTGCGACAGGGCCGGCCGCGTCTGGGGCCGGACGGGTAACAGCGCCCCGACCGCCGCCCCGACCACGAGCCCGGCAAGCTGCGCGAGCAGCGAGACCGGCATGAAGAAGCCCACGACTGCCCCCACCAGTGCGAGGCCCAGGGCGCCTACCGCGGCGCGCCTTAACCGCTTGTGTGTAGCCAACCGCCTGGCCGCGGTGAGGTGGAGGGTGAACTCCGCGCCCATGTTCGCCGCGCTTCGCCTGCGCTTGCTCGGGGAGATCATGCGGTCCTCTTCCGGCGCGCCAACGGGGGTATACGAGGCCCGGTGGCGGGGCGAGTACGGATCAGGGTGACGACGGAGAGGCCCAGCATGCAGACCAGGTAGGCGGGAGCAACGGTGAGCGGTCCCGCCCACGGGTTGGCGATGACGGTGTGCAGGGCGAAATCGAGCCAGATGGTGCCGGCGAGGGTGGCGGGCACGCACACTAGCAGCAACACGCCCGAGAATGGCCCTCTCAGGAACCGGCCCATGAGGAGGCCCAGTCCGAAGTACCCCGTCACGGTGACGGGCGCCACGATGGCCGGCCAGTAGCCCGGAGTGGCGGGGAAGCTCCCCGCCTGCGCCGCCAGCTCGAAGGGCCAGCTCAGCAGCGTGATCACGAGCAGCGCGAACCAGGTGACCCGCGTGCCCTCGCGTGCTTCGTGGAAGCTTGGCTGCGTCGCGTCCTCGCCGCCGGACTGGGCGTCCACCGATCGGGTGGGAAGAGCCGCGTGATAGGCGCCGAACGCGAGGCCCAAAAGGGCCAGCACGCTGTTGCGTAGTGGCGCCACCACCAGCCAAGACTCGTTCACGCGGGCCCCGGAGCCGGGCCAGTTGGCGTTCAGAGCCACGACGAGCACGACGAGGAACAGGCCCCCGACCTGGAGGAGGTCGGGACGCTGTAGGCGCGCCGACACGAGCGCCACCTGCCTCATCGCGCTGCCTCCGCGAGTCCGGCGACCGGCATGGGGCCGCGGGCAGCCGGCGGGGCGTGTCTGCCGGATGCGACCGGGATGGCTCCGCCGGCTGCAGCCGGGTTGGAGCCCGCCGTGGCCCCCGTGTCTGCTAGCCACAAGACGCAGGCGCCTTCGTCCTCACAGCCGCTCTGGGCCACCAGGGTTCCGTCCGGTAGGAGAGGCACGAGCGAGTCGTAACGGGCCGGGAACGCACCAAGCTCGCCCTCTTCGAGCCTGACGGTGCCGCCCGGCGCCAAGTCGCTTTGAGCCCCGAGACCGGTTACGTACAGGTTGGTAAGGGGGAGGCGTGAAGCGTTCCCGATAGTCAGCCCATCTATGTGGATGGGCGCGCTGACGGCGCGTGGCGGAAGCAGCATGGTAACGGAGCGCCAGGCGGCTGTCGGCACGTGCACGCCGCCGTCGTCGGCGAAGTACGCCTGGGGCCTGGCAGGGGCGGCTCCGGCCTCGAAATCGAGCACCACGGGTGGCAAAGTGACGCTCTCTCGTGCCTCATGCAGTAACGCAAGCTGCCCCCCGATCACCCCCACCGCCACAGAGCTCTCATAGGGCGGAACCGGGGGCCTGAGCGCCCGCCAGCCCCCGAGGCCGACCAGAACGGCCACGAGCAAGGCGGAGATGAGCCCCGGCCCACCGCCGAAGCGCAGCAGGACGAGGACCAGCAAGGCGTAGGTGGCCGAAGCGATGAGCACGCTGCCCACGGACACCGACTTCGGATAGACCACGAGCGGTTCGGCGAGTGCCGCCAGGAGGAGTTCCCGGGGCCTGAGAGCAGCGAGGCCGGCCGCCTGGGGAGGCATTCGATCGTCCCCTCGCGTGAGGGACAGGGTACCGGCCCCCAGTCTCGAGGCGGTCGCGTCCCCCAGCAGCGTCTCCAGGCTGGGGGAGAGGTCGACGGCCCCGCCGACGAACACCACCCTCGCCCCGGCGACCGCGGCGGCCACCAGTGCGTCCAGCGGGGGCGCTGCGTGATCGACGAGGAGAGCGCTCACGCCGTCGTAGCCCGCCGGGGTGACGGGCAGGTCGGACGGGCGCACGCTCACGAAGCGCGCCCCCGGCACGGCAGCACGCAGCTCGCCTGCGGCCGCGGGAGCCCGGGGGTCCGCGAGCCCCAGGACGAGTTCGCGCGGGTCGGATTCGCGGCTGGAGAGGCTACCGCTCGCCAGGACGCGGTCGGCGGTAGCCACCCGCCAGGCGAGGCTACGGAACGGCGGCACGAACAGGTCCGTCTCGTAGGTGAACACGCCGCCCCCGCCGCGGAGGTCATGGGTGATGTTCACGGGGATCTCACCCTCACGCAGCGTGCCGACGTCTAGCGCAAGGGTCAGGGTGCTGGGCGGGAGGTCACGGGTCTCTACCCTCAGGTGGTTCCACGCGCCGGCCACGACCTGGTTGGCGACGCCGAGGGTGAAAGTCGCCGAGGCGTCCGCCGCCCTGGCCGCCTGGGCGAGGCATAGCCCGACCAGCAGTGCAGCCAGCGGCAAGCGGCTGAGCTTGGCCAAGAAGCGTCTGGGCCGGCCTTCACTTGCTTTGACGAGGGACGCGGTCATCTGGAACTGGCAGTATAAGGGCGCCTTGGAGCGACGCCGGTAGCGCCCTGGGCAGGCGCCTAGGGGCCGGTCCGGGGGGCTCAGCGGCCCGCCAAGGCTCCGAGAAAAACGACCGCGCTGACGACCTTGCGCTCGCTGGTTCTGTTCATCACCTTGCCGTCCACTACCAGAGTGGTGCTGCTACCACTATCGAAGCGCATCGCCCGGTCCACCCCCAGGCTCAAGAAGAGCTGCACGAGGTCCGCCGCACGCATGGTCTCGCCGACCAGGAGCAGCGTGGTGCCGTCGGGCTTGACGCCGACGGCCGCCTGCTGCGTGAGCCCATCCAGGATCCGCTCACCGGTCTGGAAGCCTTCCTTGGCAGGGTCGTACGCCGCAACGCCATCTTGCACCAGGAGCGGCCCGGCCTCGACGGCGTACGGGGCCGTCTCGAACCCGGGCGGCCTCAGGTCCGTATCGAGCGCCACCGAGTCGCCGGGGTTCAGCAGGGCGAGGTCCCGGTCGCTGGCCGGATAGGCAAGCGCGAAGCCGTCATCCGGCACCAGCCGCGGCCCGATCTTGTTCTCGATCACGACGCCGTTCTGGACGACGAGGACGCCTTGCGACGGGGTCCCCGCCAGCGTGCCCGGCGTCCTGGAAACCGCAACACCTCCCGAGTTGGCAGTGCCCACGTGTAGGGTGCCGCGGGAGGTATAGAGCAAGACGTCCGCGTCGAGGCGGTCTATGAGTGGAGCACCGGTGGGGGAGAAGGCCACGCTGGCGCGGCCGCGGCTCGGCAACGAGAGGAGCCCGTAGTCCACCTTCAGGAGACCGATGGCTGCGTAGCTCCGGGTGTCGAAGTAGCCGGCGTTTAGCGCGATCAGCGCGCCGTTACCGAGCTCCGAGACGGTCCTTGGGACCCGGCTCTCGCCCACGACGCGGAACTCGCCGGAGCCGGGCGCGATGCTCACCAAGTGCACGACGCTAGGACCACTGGCCGTCGTCACGTGGTACTTGCGGTAGGTGACGCCGGGGGCGATCTCACGCTCGACCTGCACCAGCTGGCTCAGGTCTCGCCGTGGTGTCACGTCGATCACCAACCGCGTCGGATTCTCGAGGGGGAAGACGGCGTAATCGAACGCCGGTCCGGAAAGGCGCAGTTGTACCTCGGCCTTGGAAGCCGTGAGTTCGAGTTCGAGGCCCGAAACGTCCTCGGGCGCCGTTACCGGAACGAGCATCGGTGGCAAGTGGAGCACCAGCGGCGAGCCGGCGCTTCTCGAGCCACCCGTTCTCAGGCCGGCGAGGAACGCGGGGCTCACCTGGGGCATGTCGAGCACTATGCGCACCTCTACGCTGCCCGAGTAACGGATGGCCTCTAGGCGCGGCTCCCTGATCTCGAGCGCGTCGAGCACGCTGGCGTTCAACAGCACCTCTCCGCCAAGCAGCACGGGCGGGTCCGCGTCCATGTTCGAGAGCCAGCCGAGCCCGGCGACGTAGGTCTCGTGATAGGGACCGTGAACTACCGTGATGGCGTCATCGGCAACCCTCACCGCGACGTCGGGAACCCTGTAGTAGGTACCAGGAGGGGTCTCGCCACGTGCGACGACGAGAGGAAGGGCGAGCACCCCTACGAGTAACGACAGGGTGAGGTTGCGGCGCGTGAACATCGCTGCGAGTCTCGCAAGCCCAACTGCGGTTTTGATGAGCGTGCGCAACATGCCCGTCAGGGCGCCGTCGTGGATGGGGCCTCGGTCAGAGGCGATGGAACATCGTCAGGATGGGCTCCAGGCCTACGGAACCACCCAGGATCTGGCTGAGGGCGAGCTCGAAGCGGTAGGCCTCGACGTCGCGCCGGTTGAACGTGAGCGCGCCGAGCGCCAGCGCGCGGCTACGCAGCTCCGAGACGCCGCCGTCGGCCAGGTCGATGACGGTGAGGTGTGGGCCGAGGAGTTCGTCGTCCACGCTTGTGGCGGGGTCGAGCCTTACGACCAGGTCCGCTCGCTCGAGCAGCGTGCGCCCCAATGGGTCACTCACCGAGCGGGCGTAGAACGTGGCGCCGGCGGCGCTGGGCCTGGCGCGCTCGGCGGTCACGCGGTCCGCAGCCAGGACCGACAACGAGGCCACCCCGAGGCGCGTGAGTTCGCGGCCCACGGCGCGCGCCTCGGGCGAGGCCCCGAGCACCACGGCGTGCGCCCCGTCGGCATGCCAGCGGCGCTCGCTGAGCATGGTGCTCAGCGCCCGCCCGAAGGTGTGATCGGCCATGATGCCCGCTTGCGTGACGGTGAGCGTGTCGGCCACGCCGAGCTCCTCGGCGTCGAGCGAGGAGCGCGACGCGAGGGCCTTGGCCTCCGCCTGGTGGGAGTCGTCGAGGACGATGGCCCCGGCGAAGTCCAGGCGCGGGAGGGCCCGCATCAGCTCGCTTACGGAGCCGTCGGGAACGGGGTGGAGAAGGAAGCGGCCGGACTCGTCGTGGAAGTCACGAAGCGCGTGTTTGAGGTTGGCGTCTTCGGTGACGAGGGCCACGAGATGCATGGACCAGAGCTTACCAATCCCGTGCTGTGGTCACACGTCCCTCATGGTAGTATCGCGCGGTGCAGGGTGCGAAACGCCGTACCAGAGCGGTGGGCACGTGCCGGGCCACTCGGCGAACGCGTAGCTGAGGCCACGGCCCTTACACGCCTTCGCCGCCACGCCGGGCACCGCCCGGCGTCCTTCCAAACGCAGCCAATGCCGAGGCGTAAAGCCCGGTCGCCAGATCGCAGGTGAACCATGTTCGTGTTGCTACCAGACGGTAAACGCCTTGACGTGCCCCCGCACGCGACCGGCGCCGACGTCGCGGGCGCCATCGGCCCCGGCCTCGCCAAGGCGGCCCTGGGCGTTCGCGTGGACGGGAAACTCTCCGACCTGCAAAGCGAGGTCCCCGAGGGCGCGCGGGTCGAGGTCCTGACCAAGAAGGACGACGCCTCGATCTTCCTCGCCCGCCACACGCTGGCGCACATCATGGCTCAGGCGGTGAGGGAGATGTTCGTGGCCGAGGGCTTCGCCGCCGACCAGGTGAGGATGGGCATCGGCCCGGTCATCGAGAACGGCTTCTATTACGACTTCGACCTGCCTCGCACCCTCACCCCGGAAGACCTCGAGGGCATCGATCGGCGCATGCGTGAACTGGTGAAGGCCGACCTGCCCCTCGTGAAGTACGAGCTGCCGCGCAGCGAGGCGCTGGCCCGCTTCGAGGCGCAGGGCGACCCTTACAAGGTGGAGCTGATCAACGACCTGCCCGAGGGGGAGCACATCACCTTCTACGAGCAGGGCGGCCCGGACGGTTTCACCGACCTCTGCCGTGGTCCGCACCTGCCGCGCACGGGCGCCGTACCCCTTCACTTCAAGCTGATGAACGTGGCGGGGGCCTACTGGCGTGGCGACGAGACCCGGCCCATGCTGCAGCGAATCTACGGCGTGGCCTTCGCCACCAAGGAGGAGCTGGAGCACCACCTGTGGCAGCTCGAGGAGGCCCGGAAGCGCGATCACCGCAAGCTGGGCAAGGAACTGAAGCTCTTCACGTTCGCGGACGACGTGGGTCCGGGGCCGCCTCTGTTCCTTCCGCGCGGCGAGATCATCCGTCACGAGATGGAGCGCTTCGTGCGCGAGGAACAGACGGCGTTCGGTTACGAGCACGTCTGGACCGGTCACATGGTGAAAGAGGAGCTGTACGTCAAGAGCGGGCACATGGCGAACTACGTGGACGACATGTTCCCACCCATGGTTGACGGGGAGGTGAGTTATCGGCTCAAGCCGATGAACTGCCCGTCTCACATGACGCTGTTCAACACGCAGTACTATTCGTACCGCGACCTGCCGCTGCGGATGGCCGAGTTCGCGACCCTGTACCGCAACGAGCGCTCCGGGCAGCTTTCCGGCCTCACGCGCGTCCGCTCACTCACCCAGGACGACTGCCACATCTTCTGCACGCCGGAACAAGTGCGCTCCGAGTTCGCGTTGGCGCTGCGCCTCATCCGCCAGACGCTGGACACGTACGGCATGACGGATTACCGGGTGCAGCTCTCGCTGCGCGGCGACAAGGGCAAGTACCTGACCGACGACGACAAGTGGGAGCAGGCGACCACCGCGTTACGCCAGGCGCTCGACGCCGAGGGCGTGGCGTACGTGGAGGAGGAGGGGGAGGCGGCCTTCTACGGCCCGAAGGCCGACTTCATGGCGCGCGACGCGCTCGGCCGCGAGTGGCAACTCTCGACCATCCAGGTCGACTTCATCCAACCCGCGCGGTTGGGCTGTGAGTACGTTGCCGAGGACGGCAGCAAGCAGACGCCGGTCGTCATACACCGCGCCGTTACGGGCTCCACCGAGCGGTTCATGGGAGTGATGCTCGAGCACTTCGCCGGCGACCTGCCACTGTGGCTGGCACCGGAGCAGGTGCGGGTCGTGCCCATCTCCGACCGCCACCGCGAGGCGGCCCTGCGGCTGGTGCGGCGCTTCAAGGACGCGGGGCTCAGGGCGGGTATCGCAGACGAGGGCGAGCGCATGAACGCCGCCGTCCGCGACGCGGAACTCCTCAAGATCCCTTACATCGTCATACTGGGCGACAAGGAGGAGGCGACCGAGAGCGTCAGCTTCAGGAGCCGCAAGGAGCCCAACCGCAACGGCGTCGCCACCGAAGCGTTCGTAGCCCACCTGCGGCAGGCGTCCGAGGCTCGGGTGCTGGAGGTTGCGCCGCTAGGGTGATCTTGACGGTCCCTTGCTTCGAGGACGGGGGCGTGCACCGACCGCGGCGCGCCTCAGCGGGCGTAGATCTCGACGCCCTCCATCTTGTCGGGCTGCGGCCCACCGCGGCGCCCGGGGTCGACGCGCTGGATCTTGCCCAGTACCTCGGCGCCGTCGATCACCCTGCCGAAGACGCTGTGCTTGCCGTCCAGCCATGGCGTCGCGGCGAACGTGATGAAGAACTGCGAGCCGTTCGTGCCCTCGCCACGCGGCCCGGGCCCGGCGTTCGCCATGCTCAGAACCCCCGCGCCGTCATGGCTCAGCTCGGGGTGGAACTCGTCGGCGAACGTGTAGCCGGGACCGCCCGTGCCGGTGCCCGTCGGATCACCGGTCTGCGCCATGAAATCTTCGAGGACCCGGTGGAAGACGATGCCGTCGTAGTAGCCGTTGAGGGTGAGGAAGACGAAGTTGTTCACGGTATTTGGCGCCTGATCCGAGAATAGCTCCAAGACCATCGCGCCCTTATTGGTGGTGACGACGGCGCGGTACTCCTTGCCAGCCTCGATGACGTGCTCAGCGCCGGCGAAGCGTGTCTTGCGCTCAGCCGCCAGGGGCTCAACCTTCTGGAAACCGTTCAACAGTTCGTTCACGTTCGGATCCTTTCTTGCGGGCCCGCGGGCCCGTTACCGGGGGGCGTTACGGCCGTGGACGCGCCGCTATGACTACCGTTTCGAGCTGGTCGGGGACCTGGAAGAAGCCGAAGGCGGGCTGGCCACCGGCCTGCCCGACGGCGCCGACGTAGCCGGCCACGTTGAAGGATTGGCCGGCCAGCGGCAGCGTGCCGAGCAGGGCCTCGATGGCGTCCGAGACGGTCTCGTCGGCCGCGCCGGGCAACTTGACGCCCTGGTCCGCGAGCGAGGCCAGGGTGTCGTCGAAGAAGGCGATGGCGCTGGGTGTGCCGGGGTCGACGCGGGTGATGGCGTCGAGCACGTCGTCGCCGGCGGTCACGTGGCCGAAGATGGTGTGGTTACCGTCCAGCCAGGGTGTCGCCTCGAACGTGATGAAGAACTGCGAGCCGTTCGTGCCGCCGCCGTCCGCAGCCTTTCCGGCGTTCGCCATGGCGAGAACCCCGCGGGAGTCGAAGTGGAGGTCGGGGTCGATCTCGTCGTCGAACTGGTAGCCGGGGCCGCCGCGCCCGGTGCCGGTCGGGTCTCCCGTCTGCGCCATGAAGCCCTCGAGGACGCGGTGGAAGGGAACGCCGTCGTAGAAGCGGCTGAGTGCGAGGAACACGAAGTTGTTGACCGTGTTGGGCGCCCTCGCCTCGTAGAGGTCCACGGTCATGTCGCCGCGGTCGGTGCGCAAGACGGCGGCGTAGTCGAGGGATGGGTCGAGGACCTGCTGCGCTGCGCTGAACTCACGCACCGGGGCGTCGGTGAGGTACGGGACTTGGGTGTAGCCCTCGGGCAGGACGAGCGCGCCAAGGGCCTGGCCAGCTGGAGTGCCCTGCTGCGCGGCGTCGCCCTCGGTGTTATCCGGAGTCGCAGCCTCGCCGGGCTCCAGAGTGTCGGCGCCGGCATCGGGCTGGACCGTGCTCGCTTCCTGGGCGGCTTGCCCACCTTCCGCGGGCGGCGCGGGCGTCTCGATCTGGGGCGCGGTGCCCGCGGTGCCGCCCGAGCGGTCGCGCGCCAACCAGAAGCCGCTGGCCACTATCACGGCGAGAAGGACGACCAGGGCGACGATGCGGCTCACTGGCTTCCTCCTGGGTTCATCGAGGAGTCGGGTGCGCCTGCCCGCCGCTTGCGCGAAGTATCTTCGGAGTCAACGTTCATAACGGGGCAGTGTAACCACTACCCGCATGAGGCCGCGTCACGCGGGTTCGGGGCCGCTGGCGTCTCACGACCGCAACGTAGGAGTGACGCGCCGCGGGGCAGGTTGTGGGGTAGTGCACAAGCTCGTGACAGAAAGCCGTAAGAGCCGCTGAATACAGTGGGTTCATGCACTTCAACGAGCTGCTGCAACGCATCGTAGAGCTGGGGGCGTCCGACGTCCACCTCCACGTCGGACTGCCTGCGATGGCCCGCGTGGCCGGCAAGCTCACGCCCGTAACCGAGGCCCGCATAACGCCCAAGTTCACGGCCGCCCTCGTCGACCTCATGTGCGACGACGTTCACCGGGCCACTTTCGAGGCCAAATACCAGGTCGACCTCGCCTACTCGGTCGCCGGCCTGGGCCGCTTCCGCGTGAACCTGTTCAGGCAACGCGGCAGCGTCAGCGCCGTGCTGCGCGTGATCAACTCCAGCGAGGAGTCGCTCGGGGTGGTCAACCTGCCGCAGGAGACCATCGAGTACTTCCGCGACCAGGAGAAGGGACTCGTGCTGGTGACCGGCCCCACCGGTTCCGGTAAGTCGACGACCCTCTCGCGCATCGTGCACGAGATCAACGTCAAGCACGCCAAGATGATCGTCACGGTCGAGGACCCGATCGAGTACCTTCACCGCTCGCGGAGCTCGATCGTCGTCCAGCGCGAGCTGGGCATGGACGCGCCGTCGTTCTCCGAGGCCCTGGTGGCGGCCATGCGGCAGGATCCGGACGTCATCCTCATAGGTGAGATCCGCGACCACGCCACGGCCGCGGCCGCCATCAGCGCGGCGCAGACCGGTCACCTCGTGTTCAGCACGCTACACACCCAGGATTCCGTGCGCACCATCAACCGCGTCATGGAGCTGTTCCCACCGCACGAGCGCGACACCGCAAGGGTGCTGTTCGCCGAGTCGCTCGTGGGCGTGGTCTCTCAGCGCCTCATCCCACGGGTCGGCGGGAAGGGCCGCGTGGCCGCCACCGAGATCCTTAAGGCGACCCTACGCGTGAAGGACCTCGTCCGCGACCCCGACCGCACCCCCGAGCTCTACGACGTGCTGCGCGAGGCGCGCCTCGACGGCATGCGGTCGTTCGACGACCACCTGAGCGAGCTTTACGCCGAGGGCGTGATCGATTTCGAGACCGGCTACGCCTCCGCCACCAGCAGCCAGGCCTTCAAGATGGCGGCCACTCAGGTGGACGTGGGTCGCAACCTGAGCGCCGCCAGCTGAGAGCCGGAAGCGGCCTCAGAAGGGGGTGGCCTCCTGAGGTTGGTTCTTCCGTTGTTGCCACGCCCCCTGCGACTTCTCGGCCAGGAGCGCGAAGCGGTCGACCGTCAACCTTGCCTGCAGCCACGGGCAACTGCTCCGTAGCTCGTCGAGGGCGTCCGGGTCGACGGCCGCCCCGGCGAGGCTGTACAGGACCTGCTCCTCGTCCACCCTCAGGTCCAAACGCACCGGTGTCCGCCCCGAGTGTTCGTCCATCAGGGACCTGAGCTCGAGGAGTTGCTCGCGTGGCACCTGAGCGAGGTCGAAGCTCAACACGGCGACCTCGGGCGCGCCCCCCGTGGACGCCGTCCTCGTGTCCCACCGGATCAGGCGCTCGACGATGGCCCTGACGCCCTCGCCCTCCTCGGAGAGCTCGACCAGCGCGACGACGGGCGCGTCTTCCGCCAGCAGCGGCGCCACGGAGTCGAAGGTGCGGCCGAACGCCAGCACCTCGCGAGCTCCGGACTCGTCCGCCACCTCGAAGCGCGCCATCATGCCGCCCTTGCGCGTGGGGCGCTTGACGACGTTCTGCAACAGCCCGGCCAGGACGAGGCGCATGCGGCCGCCGCCCTGCGGTTTACCAGGTTGCTGAACCTCTTGCTGAAACGCCCGGAACGCGCGGTCTATGCCGTCCACGCTCACCGACGCCGCGTCGGCGAGGCCCGGGTACGAGTTCATGGGGTGAGCGCTGATGTAGAGCCCCAGCGCCTCCTTCTCGTAACGCAGCAGCGTCAGTTGGTCTATGGGCGGCGCGTCCTCGAGCCGGGGCGGTGGCACTTGTTCGGCACCGAAGAGGCTGAACTGTCCAAGAGCCGCTTGTTCGCGTTGCGCCGCCCCCCACTTCATGGCGGTATCGAGGTTGGCGAGAAGCAGGTGGCGCGCCTCCGTGTCCGCGGCGGAGCGGTCCGCTCCGCGGCCGGCGCCGGCTACCAACGAGTCCATGGCCCCCGACTTGATCAGGTGTTCGAGCGCGCGCCGGTTCACCACGGTCGTGTCTATGCGGTTACACAGGTCGAAGAGGTCCTTGAATGGACCCCCACGGTCGCGCTCGGCCAGAACGTGATCCACCGCGCCGTCGCCCACGTTCTTGATGCCGTAGAGCCCGAACCGCACGACCTCGCCCACCGGGGTGAAGTCGCCGCGTGAGGAGTTGATGTCGGGCGCCAGGACCTCGACACCGAGGTGAAGGGCGTCGGCGACGTACTGCGCGACCTTCTCCGAGTCGCCGCGTTCCACCGTGAGGAGGGCCGCCGCGAACTCGACCGGGTAGTGCGCCTTGAGGTAGGCGGTCTGGTACGACAGGACGGCGTACGCGGCCGCGTGCGACTTGTTGAAGCCGTAGTTGGCGAAGCGCTCGAGCAGGTCGAAGATCCGCGCCGATTCGGCCTGGCCGATGCCCTGCTGCGCCGCGCCCTCCTGGAACACGGAGCGCTGTTCGACCATCTCCTCGAGTTTCTTCTTGCCCATGGCGCGGCGCAGGAGGTCGGCCTGGCCAAGCGAGTAGCCGGCCACGGACTGCGCGATCTGCATGATCTGTTCCTGGTACACGGGTATGCCGTAGGTCTCTGCCAGGATGGGCGCGAGAAGCTTCTCGGAGTCGGGGAAGTCGGAGTAGTCCACCGGTTCCTGGCCGTGATGGCGCCGGATGTAGGTGGGGATGTTCTCCATCGGGCCGGGCCGGAAGAGCGCCCCGACCGCGATCAGGTCGTGGATCCGGCGTGGCCGCAGCCGCTTGAGGGTGTCGATCATGCCCGAGCCTTCGAACTGGAAGACGCCCGACGACTCGCCCCTCGCGAGCAATGCGAACGTCTCCTCGTCGTCGGCCGGGAACGAGTCGGGGTCCAAGGTCACGCCGCGCGATTCCTTGACGATGCGAACGGCGGCCTCGATGAACGACAGGGTGCGCAGTCCGAGGAAGTCCATCTTGAGGAACCCGAGCTCCTCGATCGAGCCCATGTCGTACTGGCACACGACGGGGCCGTCGCCGACCTTGAAGACCGGCGCCAGCTCCTGAACCTCGTGCCGCGCGATGATGACCCCGGCCGCGTGCACCGAGGCGTGGCGCGTCAGGCCCTCGAGCTGCCGTGCCACGTCGATGTACTCGTTGCCGCCCTGCTCGTAGGCCTCCTTCAGTTCGGGCACCTCACTCAGGGCCTTGTCGATGGAGATGCTGCGGCCGTAGTGCAGGGGGATCAGCTTGGCGATCTTGTCGGCCGCCGCGAACGGCGCGTCCATGACGCGAGCAGCGTCCTTGATGGCGGCACGCGACGCGAGGGTCCCGAACGTCGCGATGTGAGCCACCTTGTCGTGGCCGTACTTCTCCCGCACGTAGTCGATGACCTCGCCACGTCTCACGTCGGAGAAGTCGATGTCGAAATCGGGCATGCTCACGCGGTCGGGGTTGAGGAAGCGCTCGAACAGGAGGCCGAACGCCAGCGGGTCGATGTTCGTGATGCCGAGCGCGTACGCCACGATCGACCCCGCGCCGGAACCGCGGCCGGGTCCGACCGCAATAGCGTTGCGCTTCGCCCAGTTGATGAAGTCGGCGACGATCAGGAAGTAGTCGGGAAAATCCATCGAGACGATGACGCCCAGTTCGAACTCCACCCGGGCAAGCACCGTCTTCGCGGTCTCGTTGGCGTCCGACTCCTCGAACGCGGCGAGGTGCGGATAGACGTACCGCGACACGTTCTCGCCGTTCGCCTTGGGCCGGCGCCCGGCCTCCCCGGCACGAGCAAGGCCTAGCAGGACCTCGTTCATTGGAGCGGTAGCGGCGGGGGCGAAACCGGCGAGCGCGGCATACGCGCGCATCGTGCCCTCGTCTACCTGGGGGTAGCGCCGCATGACGCCCTCGTAGGAGTCCACCCGCAACTGCTCCGCGAGGGTGCGCCCCTCGGGCAGCGGCAGCTCGGGCATCTGGTAGGTGCGCTTGGAGCCTATCGGCAGGTCGACGTTGCAGAGGTCGGCCACGTGGTTCGAGTTGGCCAGCGCCCCGGGGTAATCCGACTCCGGCAGCGCCTCGGCCATCTCGGCAGGCGTCTTGACGTAGAACTCATCACAGGGGAACCGCATGCGGTGCTCGTCGCTCACCAGCGACTTGGTGCCGATGGCCAGGAGGACGTCGTGCGCGTGGGCATCGTCCTTATGCACGTAGTGGCCGTCGTTGGTGGCGACCATCCCGATGCCGTGCTTGTCTGCGAACTCCTTGAGTATCGGGTTGAGGAGCCGTTGCTCCTCCAGGCCGTGGTTCTGCAGTTCGACGAAGAAGTCGTCACCGAAGATGCTCAGGTGCTGCAGGAGCGCCTGCTCGCCCGCGTCGGGACCGATGTCGAGGATGGTCCTGGGGATCTGGGCGCCGAGGCAACCCGACAGCGCGATGACCCCTTCGGAGTGCTCGCGCAACAGCTCCAGGTCGACCCGAGGCTTCATGTAGAACCCCTCGAGGTAGGCGCGGCTGCTCAGGCGGCAGAGGTTCTGATACCCCTTGAAGTTCTTCGCCAGGAGCGTGAGGTGGAAGTAGCCGCCGTCGAGCTTGCTGGAGCCGCGGCGCTTCTCGAAGCGTGAGCCGGAAGCGACGTACGCCTCGAGGCCGATGATCGGCTTCACCCCCATGGAGACCGCCGTCTTGTAGAACTGCACGGCGCCATGCATGTTGCCGTGATCGGTCATGGCCACGGCGGGGTCGTCGGGGGAGACCTGCTTGACCCAGGAGACCAGGTCCTCGATGCGCGCAGCGCCGTCCAGGAGCGAGTAGTCGGTGTGTTGATGCAGGTGTGAGAAGCGCTGGGGCCCCGAGCTGGACATTGGCTCAGCTTACCGCGGTGAACCGCGGCCGCCGGGAACCAGGCGGGACTTTCCGTGCTCGCGGTGGCGCCCACCACATCTCCGTCAGCTACTCGCTTCGGTCGCCGCGTTCAGCCCGCGTCCAAGCTTAGGCGTCGCTCATAGCGATGAAGCGCTCCACTTCGATGATGTGCTCCGTGATGCGGATACCGCGCGGGCAACAGTCGGTGCAGTTATATGCCTTCCGGCAGCGCCACACGCCATCCGGCGGCCGCATGGCCTCCAGGTGCGCCTCGGGGTGCGCGTCTCGCGAGTCGAATATGAAACGGTGGGCGTTCACTATCGCCATGGGTCCGATGTAACGGCCGTTCGTCCAGAAGATTGGACACGAGCTCGTGCAGGCTGCGCAGAGGATACATTTGGTCGTATCGTCGAACACCCGGCGCTCCTCCCCGCTCTGGAGCCGTTCTCGCGGAGGGACTGCACCCTCTGCAGGGACCAGGTAGGGGCGGACCGCCTTGTACTGGTCGAGAAAGCCGTCCATGTCGACAATGAGATCCTTGAGGACGGGGAAGGCGCCCAGGGGTTGGATCTTGATCCTTGGACCTACGTCCCTGGCGAGCACCTTGCACGCCAAGTGGTTGAAGCCATTTATGCGCATGGCATCGGAGCCGCAGACCCCATGGCCGCAGGAACGCCGGAACGACAGGCTCCCGTCTTGCTCCCACTTGACCCGGTTCAGCAGGTCCAGCACACGCTCGGCGGGTTCGGCCTCGAGCTCGTAAGTCTCCCAGTGGGGCTTCTCATCACGTTCAGGATCGTAGCGCCTGATCTCCATCGTTACGTGCATGCCGACTCCCAACCGCGCCGCAATGGGCGCGAGAGACGGACATGGCGCCCTGCGGCTGCTGTCCAGGTGTTAGTTCGAGGCTAGCATGCGTTAGGTAGTGAGGTCGGGCAATTTGGCCGTGACGCTCACCTTGTGGATGGGGGGAGACCACGGTGCCGGTCCACGCGGCACAGTCGGAGTGGTCGGAGCACTTAGTGGAGCAGCGAAACGCGTTTCGGGCGTCGTTGACGCCCCTCACGGGGCGTGGTAACTTCTCTGGGCTTGGCGCCGTAGCCAAGCGGTAAGGCAGAGGTCTGCAAAACCTCGATTCACCGGTTCGATTCCGGTCGGCGCCTCCACTTCCCACCCGGTCGGCGGCGAGCCCCAACCGGTAGAAGTCAGAACGTAAAGGCGCGTAGCTCAGTGGGAGAGCGCTACACTGACACTGTAGAGGTCGACAGTTCAATCCTGTCCGCGCCTACCACCATCACACTCGGCGCCGCCCCGGTTGGAGCGGCGCCTATTGCTTGGCTTCGACGCAGCGATAACCTGCGGCCCGAGGGCGAGGTCATCCGCCGGGAAGCGATCGAGTAGCTGACATCACAGTGTTGACGCCGCCGCGCTAACATCAAGAGTGCCCGAGGATCCCCAGCAGCTAAAGGCGTACGTACCTGACCCCCACAGGTGGCGCACCCTGGGGGTGCTTTCGATCGTGTTGTTCATGTCTCTCATCGACGTGAGCATCGTGAACGTGGCTCTGCCGTCCATCCAGCTGGGGCTAGGGGCGACAGACGCTCAGTTGCAGTGGATCCTGTCCGGCTACGCCCTGACGTTCGGAGTGGGCCTGGTGACCGCCGGCCGGGCCGGCGACATCCTGGGCCGGGGCCCCCTGTTCATCGTCGGGGTGGCGCTGTTCACGCTCTCTTCCATGGCCGCCGGGCTGTCGCAGGACGCAACGCTGCTGAACATCGCTCGAGCGTTCCAAGGGATCGGCTCTGGCCTCATCAGCCCCCAAGTGGTTGGGATGGTGCAGCAGTACTTCCGCGGCGCCGAACGTGCCCGCGCCTTCGCCATCTTCGGCGCCGCCGTCGGGGTGTCGGTCGCCGTGGGGCCGCTCCTCGGCGGCTTGCTCATCCATGCCGGCGGCGTGGAGCACGGCTGGCGCTGGACCTTCTTCGTCAACGTGCCCGTAGGCATGCTGGCCATCGCGCTCGCCTTGCTCTGGTTCCCCAGACCGCTACTCAACAGGAACCTGCCACGAGACGCCCGCGAGAGAACGCAGAGCCGTGACCTCGACCCGGTGGGCGCAGTGCTTCTCGGCTTCGCCGTGCTGGCCCTGCTCCTCCCGTTCGTCGAGGCCAGGGCGGGCGCATGGATCTGGTTCTCGATACCCGTCGGCGTTGGGCTCGTGCTTCTATGGTTGTGGTGGGAGAGGCGCCAAAAGCGCCTTGGGCACCGGCCCATGGTCGATCTAGGCATCTTCAGAGTGCCGAGCTTCTCCTACGGCACTCTGCTCATCACCGTGTACTTCGTGGGCATCACGAGCGTCTGGGTGCTCCTGGCCCTCTACTTGCAGAACGGCCTGGGCCTTACGGCGCTGGAAACCGGGCTCATGGGCCTGCCTAGCGCCATCGTGTCGGGCTTCTCGGCACTGCTGGCCGGCAGGAACGTAGTGAAGCATGGCCGGAAGGTCGTGATCATCGGCATCTACAGCGCGCTCCTGGGCCTCGTCGCGAGCATGGTCGTCGTCTGGCTGAGGTCGCAGGGGCTCGCGAGCGAGTGGTGGCTGCTGCTTAGCGTGAGCTTCATCGGCATCGGGCAGGGCTCCGTGATCAGCCCGAACCAGACGCTTACGCTTGCCGACGTACCGCTGGAGTACGCGGGAAGTTCCGGTGGCATCATGCAGACGGGCCAGCGCATCGGCACGTCGATGGGCATCGCCATGATCACCGCGTTGGCCTTCGCCACGTTGGCGGTGAGCAGTTGGTCGGTGGCGTTCATCGCCGGCTTCGCGGGCATCACCGCGGTGGTGCTGATCACGCTAGCGATCGCCTATGCCGACCAGCGGCGGCGGGCAGGGCGACCTGGGCACGCTCCGTCGAGGCATGCACGGGCTGATTGAGCGAACTGGCGGTACGGCCGCCAGCCCGGTTGCCGGGTCTAGCTCGTGACCTCGGTAACGTATCCGGGCAGGTTCACGGGCGGTAATTGCAGGTTCTCGTATAGGGCCGGGGGAAGGCTGAGGTCGCCAACGAAAAGCCGACCGACGTTCCCACCCGGTTTGACCCCGACCTTGGGCAGCCCGATGCTCATCGTCAGCGTTGCGTGAACCACGTCTCCGGGAGTACTGCCGTCGTCGGCGCTCATGCCGGTGGGCATGTCGAGGGAGATGACGACGCTATCGGCGAGGTTGTTGAGCACCGTTATCACGTCCAGGGTGCGGCCACGTGGTGGGCCTTCCAAGTTGGTTCCGATGGCGGCGTCTATGACGCACCCGAACTTCATCTTCGGCAGGCTGGTGCGTACCTTGGCACGGTCGAAGTGTCTGAGGTGCTCCAGCTGCTCCTTCGGCGTGCCCGAATAGTTCTCGGCCTCGTGGGTCGGCACTACCCAGACCCTGCGGCCACGCGCCGCCAGGAGCCTGGCGGCCGCCAGGCCCCCGCTGCCGTTATTGCCGCGGCCCGCGACGACCAACACGGGTCCATCGCCGCCGAAAGCGTCTACGAGGGCAACCAGGTTGCGCGCCGTGTGCTCGACCAAGACGCGGTTATCGAGCCCGAACTTGCCGGTAGCGAGCATTATCAGTTGTTGCATCTGGTTGGCATCGATGGAAGGCAGGTCGTCCCAACTGACGAGCGGAAAGCTCATGCGCACCCTTTCTTCGGCTTAGCCGACGGCGTCGACGTCGTCCTCGACGTCGCTCAGGTCGGCGGTCGTGTAGACGTTCTGCACGTCGTCGAGGTCCTCGAGAGCCTCGAGGAAGGTGATGACTTTCCGGGATTCCGCGGCAGACAACACCGTCTGGGTCTGCGGCAACTTGGTGAGCTGCACAACGTCGACGGGCAGCTCGCGTGCTTGCAATCCCTCGACGATCGCGTAGAGTTCGGCGGCCGGGGTGTAGATGACCGAAACGCCGTCGTCGACCTCGAGGTCGTCGGCGCCCAGTTCTATGGCGGCGTCCTCTACTGCGCTGCTCGTGTCGTCGACGGTGATCATTCCCTTGGTGTCGAACTGCCACGCAGTCGAACCCGACATGTTGCCGCCGTGCTTGGTGAACACGTGGCGGACCTCGCCGGCGGTGCGGTTCTTGTTGTCGGTGAGAGTCTCGACGAGCATGGCCACTCCGGCGGGTCCGTAGCCCTCGTAGAAGGCAGGCTCGAAGTTTCCACCCTCGCCGCCGCCTAAGGCACGCTCGATGGCCCGGTCGATGTTGTCGACGGGCACGTTATCGGACTTGGCCGCCGACAAGGCGTTCCTTAGCGGCAGGTTGACGCTTGGGTCGCCGCTGTTGCCTGTGCGCACGGCCGACTGGATGGCCCGCACATGCTTGCTGATGACCTTGCCACGCTGCTTGTCGAGCGCACCCTTCTTCCGCTTGATCTGGGTCCACTTGCTGTGTCCTGCCAAAGTCGCGTTTCCTTTCGAAGGGCGCCGCGGCCGCACACGGCCGCAGCCCTCGCATTGTACTCCACCAAGAGAGCGTCACGGCCCGTTGGCGGCGCCGTGACGCGAAAGTAGCGTTCGCTGGTTGTTTTGCGGCGTGCCTCAGCGGATGTAGAAGGACGTCTCCACCACGTCGCGCACCGGGTACGGTCGGATCTCGATCTGGATGGCACTCGTCCACTCGCCGGCGCCGTAGCGTCCGGAGTAGCTGACGCTACCGTCGGTGCGCTGCGACGTGAAGCTCGCCCGCACCCGTTGCAAACCGGCCGGCGGGTTGACCGAATAAACGTGCCGGGCGTTGGGTAGCGGCAGGTAGGTGGTGCCGGCCTGCACCGGGATGTTTCGCTCGAACACGTAGACCTTGCCGTCGGGGTCGAGGGCCGTGAGCGTCACGTACCCGGCCTGGTTGGTAACGAGCCGGAACTGGACGTCCTCACCGACGTAATACGTGGAACGAGGGCCGCGCGTGGGCTCGAAGTTCTGGATGACTCCGGAGAGCGAGAGGTCGCCGCCGGAGAAGCCCCCCGGCCGCACGGTCACGGTGCACGCCGTGGCGAGCAGGGTGACGGCCAGCGCCACGAAGGCGAGAGCAACGGTTCTGTGTTTCATGTGGCCTCCTTGCGTTCTCTGACAAGTCTAGCAATGAGCGACATTCCCTCGACGCTCCTTGACCCACGGACCCTTAACCGTGCGTTGGGAGTTCCGGGACAGCGCCGCGCTAGGGCGCCTTGTCGACGTTACGGTCGTAGCTCGTCAGGAGGTAGGGGAGGTCGGTCTGCAGGTACCGGCCCCGCTCGTCGTACCAGTAGATATAAGCGCCGAGCGACTCGGCGCCCGTGCCGCCTTCGGAAGCGTTGCCCGACCGGGTGACTTTTCCATCGACCAGGCCGTTGAACACGACCTTCCCGTCGTATGAATAGACCGTTATGTACATACGCTGGGCGGTGTACTCCTGGATGCTGCGCCTGATGCGGTTCTGCGTCTCGTTACGGCATGCCGACAGGCCCCCTACCAGTAACACCGCAAGGGCCAACGCCATGAATAGCTTCCTCGAACTCCGGTTCACGCCTCACCTCCCGTCTTGGCGCGAGCGAACTGCTGCAGGCTCGGCCAGCGATCAGGATATCACCAGTTGCCCGGCGTCCACGACTTCAGTCTCCAGCGCTCAAGCAAAGTATGCTCAGCGCTGTGAGTTCCAGCACCCGCGACCCGTACGAGGTCCTAGGCGTGACCAAGGACGCCACGCCCGACGCGCTGAAGGCTGCGTATCGGCAGAAGGCCCTGCAGTACCACCCGGACCGCAACCCCGGCGACAAGGTGGCCGAGGAACGCTTCAAGGAGCTCTCGGAGGCGTACGCGGTGCTTCGCGACCCCGAGTCGCGCGCTCGTTACGACCGGTACGGACCCACGAGACCGGCGGGCTACCGTCACGACACCAGCAACGTCGATTGGAGGGAAGTCTTCCGCGAGGCCGACATCCACGTCGATTGGAGTGGCGGGGGAGACGTACCTCACACCGGCAACGCCGTCTTCGACGCCCTGTTCGGCATGATGGCGGGCATGCTCCGAGGAGCGGGGCTCGTTGCCGGCCAGACGTACGAGCTGAGGCTGGGCCTGAGCCTGGGCGAACTCCATTCGGGCGCCTCGAAGCTGGTGACGGTGCCTGGACCCTGCGTCTGCCCGACCTGCAAGGGGACGGGCCGCCTTGACCCGGCCACCGCCGGGGCCCGGTCGCCGGGACCGTTCGAGGCCGGTG
>JACDJC010001087.1_pt1 | contig 26018 bp, 37 predicted proteins | sample 7454191 | NCBI WGS metagenome assembly JACDJC01 (sample SAMN14253291, study PRJNA609438) | sludge metagenome | isolation source: sludge after 25d culture with pyrite and EDTA | collected 2018-12-20 | reverse complement strand
GCGTTCATGTTCTTGAAACTGATCAGGTGCTGTAGTTGTGTTGCTCCCTTCGGCAACTCGTAGTATGTTGCCGATTTCCCGTCCGACTTCTTTCCAGTATTCATGTTTCATTTTCCTGTGTAGGCATACTCACATACTCCATCACGGTAAGGACACCACTTACAAGTGAACTTGTTCGGGTTTGCCTTGAAGGTAGTGGCTGAGGTGAGCTTGTGTGCTTTCCTGTCGAAGTGCTTGAAGAACTTCATCTCGGCAGCTTTGCGTGAGACATCCAAGCGTGTGAGGTCATCCTGGTCGAGATACCATAACTCAGCAATGACATGCTCTACAGTAGGTTCGCGTAGGCATACGGCTAACGCATACAACTGTAGCTGTTCAGCATGTTTCACTTCATTACCGAACTTGCGTCCTGTCTTGTAGTCAATGACTACAGCTAGTCCGGGTTCAGGATGCACTACTGCGTCTGCCTTGATGCGGCCCCAAGCATGTTGCCATGCACAAGGTTCCCAGTTTGTGTTAAACCCCCACTCACCTTCGAGTGATACCTTGCCTTCCTTGAAGGAAGTACGCAGGGCGGTAAATTCCTCAGTAAATCGCTTGAGTTCAGGTGCAAGCTCACTGGTTTTGCAGCCTACGTAATCCTCAGCTTTCTGGTGAATGTCTGTGCCACGATCAGCGGCAGGGTGAGGATGAGGATCAGGAAGCTTGTCTACATATTTAAGCTTTGCTCGATAAGCGCATTCACCAAAGTCTTGTATGCGAGTAAACGACCACGATTTAATCACTTCACTCTCCTAAGTTTCGTCTTTTGTGAAGCAAGTTCAATCTTCACTTGTGATGGCTTCCATTCAACAGTAATCCCATAAGCAGTGTCGCTGTTGTCCATGCGAATTTTTTTGGTCTTGATGCCGTGATGCTTGAGCCACGTTGTAAACTTGTTCTTGCCTTCAGGTACACGGCCAATGCAGTGTTGAAAGAGTACGGTAAGTTGATCGCGTGTGATGTTCGTTGTTCGTTCGTTCGACCACTGCCTGAGCAAGTCTGCATATAGCGTAGCTATGTTGTCAGTCATGCCATTGAGTATAGTCATGTCAGGCATGTGTTCGTAGAGTTTTTCAAAATCTCCGTAAACGATAGCTTCTGCAATTTCATCTACGCTACTAAGGCTCATGGACTGTATCTCTCGCCGTGCATCGTTGTTAAGGATGCGCATGGCTTTGTTGATGTCCGCTTTACGTGTCAGAAGATAGTTTGCAAACCCTTCAATTTCTTTCGGTAGTTCTATTTCAATCTCTTCACGTGTGGTGATGAACCTGTTTGGCTGGTATTCACCTACGTTTGTTCGTCGATCCTTACGTGGAATCCGAACTGGCACTGGCTTGTTGCTGCCAAAAATCCAGTTGTTGAAGCATGGGACGCTGTACTTGTCCCGGTTCTTCTGTTCAATTTCAGCGAGTGGCTCACTGATCCAGTTACGAAGTTTTGACTCAACTTTCAAGTCTTCGAAGAGGTCCACTTCAATTTCATCCACCATGATGATGAGCTTGCCCACACGCCATCCTGCAAACTGACTAATGAGGCCTGGAGCCTCTACTTGATGTACGTACTGCTTGAATATGGGTTTGAGGATGTGGTTCACAATCAAACCCTTGCCTGTTCCGAAGGTGCCGTGTAAAACCCATGCTATCTGTGTCTTGATGCGGTGCTGCATAATGACAGCCAGCCAGTTCAGGAAGTATTCCTGTGTCTCACCTGTACCTACAGCATGGTCAATGATGCGTTGGATGATAGGTGTAGGACTGGGGCGTGCTTCACGCATGAGTGGCGTGGGTACGAAAGTGTTCACGATGTTATTATCGTTATCCACGATAAACGGTAGCTTTGGGTCGAATACCATAGTCCACTCAGGTACAAACGGACCGAGCGCTGAGCCATGTGCTTGAAGGAAGTGATCAAGTTGTAGTTCACTTTTGACCTTGTAAATTTCCAGGCTGGTCTCAGTTGCTAGACCTTTCCAGTAGTCCGCTGAGACCTTCTCACGGAAAGCAAGCAGTTGTTCACCGTTTGCGTTGCTCATGAGTGAGTTACGCTGCTTAGCATTCAACTCAGCGTACACGTCTGGCAGCACGTCCTTCATGAACATACTGTCTTCACCTTTGAAGGAGTGAAGCAGTTCCCAGCTGTTCTTGGGATGCCAGTAGGCCCATGAGTCGCCGCCGTTCAAGTTATAACGGACATACTCGACTTCTTCGCGTATCTCCCAGGTGGTAGCGGCACTGGCTCCTGGTTGTACGTGAAACTCACCAAGGACACGTACTTTACCCTTGATTTCATTGAAGCCCGCATCTACACGTAGCTGGTTAAGCCGCATGCGAGCTTTCTGTTTCATGGCATCCAGTGGCTTGATTTCAATACGAGCGATGTTGAGTACAGGCTGCTCGCGCAGTACAAGTTGGATGCGGTCAGTAACCGGGTCTTTCAAGCCGATGAGTACCGGCTTCGTGATGTACAGTAGCTTGTCGTTCTGGCACGTAGTAATGTCCAATGGCCAGTGCAAAGCTGAACCAGAAGCGCTAAGCGTCAGGTTGTCGTCCAACACTTTGATGTCAAGGTTCAGGTGCATGAGCCAGACCTTGAGGTTGTTCGGACTGATGTCCTTGTCGAGCAGTACAAAGATGTGGCAACTGAGTGTAGGGTCTTTCTTGTTCAGCTTGTACGAAGCTGAGTACTGCACGATGTAGGACACGTCTTCACAGCCTATGGCCTTCATGAACTCATCAGGAGTGCTGAAGGGTGCCCTGTCGAGGTCGAAGCATACCCAACGTGTATGTGTTGAAGGTGGCATCAACCCCTTACGGGAGGCACTGATGAGAGGCTCACTGAGGACACCTTTAAGTAAGCAGTGTCCTTTTCCAGCATGTTCCAGCATATGCTTGTAGAGGTCGCCTATGGTTTCGACCTCTGTTTCATAGCTGGTGAAGTTCTTTACGGTAGGGTAACCATCTTTGTGTAACTTGTTGTTTTCAAAGCGAATAGTCTTAGTAAGGGGCACGTTGGCCCCTAAGAAGAATACTTTCATGATGATCGCCTCTCGTTTGAACACCTACCCTAGCAGGGTTGTTCTTGGGGCGCAACGTTGGTTAGTACTCACTAACTTACGGTTCGCTACTTGCCATTAGCCGGCCTAGCTATGCTCAGTGTCATGACTCATAGTCCCTGGGAAGTTCCCCCGCACCAGCTACACCGTAAGGTCGCTGGGCGTGTCCTTGATCACTACCATTAGAGTGGTGATTTCGCCGCTTCACGGCTCGTCAGAAGGACTGAATTTAGAAAGTAATGTCAGGCCCTGCACGATCTTCCTCAGGTGGGTCGTTATATCAATCTCTCATATGCCACGCTCCTTGCAAAACTGCATGAAGGTTTCTTTGTCGATACCTTCACGAATGAAGGCGTTGATTACGGAGTTGCTGAAATCATCTGGGTACATGCTTCCGTGCATAAACCAGCGTATGGTATTCGCAGCATGCATGAGTCGAAGAAGTTTCATACCATAATCTTCCTGGTGGAAAAAAAAAGAATAGCCGCTTGAGTTGGTAAGCTCAAGCGGCTGGTGGGTTACTTCATTTGAGCAGTAACAAACTGCTCGATGACGGCGTCAGAGACACCAGCTGCTTTCATCTTGGCTGCGCCTTCAGTGATGGCGGCGGTGATGGTAGCGGTGCGGATAGCCAAGCGTACTGCCTCACGGCTGGTGGTTTTGATCTCTTGCATTTCCTCCTTCATTTTGGTACGGAACTTGTCGTCTTCGTCCATTTCCAGAAGCTTGTCCCAAGACTTCATCATCTCAGTCTTGGAGATGAGTTCACCGTCAATCCACGGGGTGTGCTCTTTGCTGAGGTTGATGAGCTTCTTGTGGATATTTTTGGATTTCTTGGCACCAGCGATGGTCGGAGACAAGCCAGCGATTTCGATGTTACGTAAGAACCTGCGGGTGTCCACGGACTCATCAGCGAGGTAGGCAAGGCACAGTTCGCCGAGTGTCTGGCCAGCGATGCGATCAGCGATGCGAGGCAAGTCGAACCATATGATAGGTGCGTCATCGTTGGGTTCGAATTCACTAGGCCACAAGCCGGACTTCATCAGGTTGCGTTGTGCCCAGGCATACGGATGAGTCTTGGCGCTGTAACGTTCAGCCACGAGTAGGTCGTCTTCGACTTCACCTGTATCACTGCTGATGTTGGACTGGTCGAAGTCACCAATGATGACAGCAGCTTCGACGTAGTTGGCGATGTGCCAGAGGAAGGTGAGCAAGCCGGGTTGAGAGGTTTGAGCTTCAACTGCACGCGCCATGCAGAAGTTGAAATCGTTGTCGTTGTCGCTTTGTTCAGCCTGCGCATTCCAGTATTTCTGGCTGTTGAGTGCGGTTTTAATGCACTGATAGGCTAGAGAGACCTTGGCGTCGGTGCTGAGGTCATCAGGAGTGGTGATGAGGTCACCGGCTTTGGTGATGGTGTAGGTGATGTCGTTCATGCGGTTCATTGCACTTCTCCATGTGGTTGGTTGGTTAAGCGAGCAATGCTGAAAGCTTGCTCGTGGGCTAAGGTTGTTAGGAAGGTTCGTGAGTTGATGTAACGTGTTTCCATGCCATCTGTTGTTCTCGCATGGCAGATGCGTATGCTTCGTCTTCAGCTTTTAGCATCAGGTAGAGTGGGTCGTATTCACCTGCGCTTGGTGTGCGGTCGAAGTCCCACTCATTGATGCAGTGGTCAAGTGCGTCTTGGTGTGGTGGACGTGAGATGTAGATAGTTGGCATCAAGACCTCCGTAAGAAGATTGGGAAAATGATGCCGGCGAGTAGTGCAGCTACAGTGGCTGCCATACCACCGGTCATGGTTCCGCCGTGAAGAGTGAAGACTAACCAGAAGACGGTAATGTCGATAACGGCGCTTAGCCAACGGCCAGTGCTGATCTTCCACCACATGATGGTGAGACCTAAGAAGATGACGATGCCGTAGATGAGTGGTTCAAGACCAGCATGAGTAAGGAAAACGTTCATAGGATTCTCCAGAGAGATAGAGCAAGGTTGCTCAAAATAGGAGAAGTAAGCTCACGAGCTTGCTCGTGAGCAGTTTTTGGAGGTTTGGAGATGCTGAGTTGCTTAAAAAATAGGCAACTTTGGGTAGTTTTAGAACAGATCGGAACAGTTTTAGAACACGGGAAGCCGCGCCAGTCCTCGTTTGTTCTAATGTTCTAAAATGTTCTAAAATTTTAGACCTCAGTCAGAAAACCAAAAACATGGTTTTTGGACCTGTTAACGGTAAATACGGTAGAGGTTAGAAATTTCAGAACATTTTAGAACATTAGAACATCCTAGTATCCACGCGGGTTCCAGCGTTCCGATCTTGTTCTAATCTGTTCTAAAACTTCGAAAATTGCCTATTTTTTAAGCAGCGTTGCTTAAAAAATAGGCAACTTTGCTTAAAAAATAGGCAATGATGCACTGCACCATCGCCATTTTGAGGGTAAACGCCAGATAACAATGATTCGCATCTGGCTACCATGTTTGTTAAAAATTAACAAACAAAAGCCAGCCGAAGGCTGGCTTAGATCACTGAAGGTGCTCGAAAGCACGTTCCATGTCTTCGCGCGTGTAAGACTTCTTCGGCTCATGTTGGTTTAGCCATTGAATGCACTGCTGAACCGGCAACTTTGGTTGTGGCTTCGAAGTTGGCCGCTTGAGTGCGGCGACTTCGTTACGAAGTGCAACGACTTCGGCGTGAAGCTGAGAGACGGTAACAGCCAGTTGGGCAACGGTGGGTTTGGTCATGATGGGTTCCTTTGCAAAGGTGAGCGGATTTCTCACAGCGCAGGAAGGAATGAGGTGGGCTCCGCCCACCTCACAGACCTCCAGGGAGAAACGAGAAAAGCCGCCCCGAAAGGCGGCGGTGACTACTACTTCCCGAAGAGTCCGGCGAAGAAGCCGGAGACGGCAGAGGAGGCGATGATGACGCCAGTGCGGCTGGCACGACCGGCGTTAACAGCTTTGGCACGGGTGGCAGAGCCAAGATCGTGGGCTTTCGAATGTACTGTGATGGCGGTAACGGGGAGAGGTTGGGGTTTGGAAGCTTCCAGTTCGGCGACGCGTTGGGCTAGTTGGGCTTTGGTCATGATGGGTTCCTTTGCAAAGGTGAGCGGATTTGCTCAATACACAAAAAGAAAAAGCCCCAGCTTGCTGGGGCGAAGAGGGTTACCAGTAGGTTGCGAGGTACTTGGCCAGTTCGATTGGGTTCTTGAAAGGCTCGGTGCGGTAGCAGAGGACAGCATCGCGCATGCGCATGCGGAGATAAGCGCGGGCAATGTAGATGTCGGTGATATCGCGGGCGCTGATGCATTCACGGGTGATGGCGCAGAAGGTCATGATGTACTCCTGTGGGTTGATGACGCAGGGGAGAGGAGAGCGACGAGCTTGCTCGGAGCTTTGATTTTTGTAGGGCTGACTAACTGCGAGGGTTGAAAACCGAAGTCGAATCCGAAGTGGGGTGGCCTTTGCGGAAGTGGGGGAGGGAGTACCGAGCCCATATATTTTTCAAATTTTTCTCAGAATTTTTTCTAAAAATTTTTCTCAGAATTTTTGTGCTATATTTTTAGAAAATTTCTCTGAGAATTTTCATGAGCCGAAAACAGTCAGCACTCACCGATAAGCAAGCCATTTACGTGGAAGAACGCTTGAACGGAAAGTCCAAGCAAAAGGCTGCGAAAGCGGCGGGATACTCTGACTCTGTCATAACGCAATCGGCTGCTGGAAAATCAGCGGCAGTGAAGCAAGCGCTGATGATTGCCCGCGAAGAACTCTCTACAGCAGCGCAAATCAAGCGTGCCGACGTGATCGAAATGCTCATGGAGGCTTACGACATGGGTAAACTTATGGCAGAATCCACGGCCATGACCGCTGCTGCGCGTGAAATCGGCAAGATGCTGGGCTTCTACGAACCTGAGACCATCAAATTCGAACTAAGCCAGGAGCAGATGAGCATGCACAACCGCCTGCGCATGATGTCAGACGAAGAACTGTTGCGTATCGCGTCGGGAACAGCGAAAGTCATCGAGGGTGAAGTACTACCCAATGAGACAATGCAGTGAAGCCCTGCGTCATCTGTGAGGTAGACCGTGCGGAAGACACCCTGGACGACCGGGGTGTGTGCCCATTTTGCATGGACAAACCTTTGCCGCTTCCCCCAGAGCCGCCAGAGCCACCACCGCCGCCTCAAAATTACCTGACGACGCCTGCGCCAAAGAAGAAGCCTGTCTACAAGCATGTCGAGAAGGAACAACCGCGTCAGTTAGAGGAATCCGTACCCTACACGCCTCCAACTTACACACCGTCGTCTTCTCCAGAGCAGGAACTGGCAAACCGTGAGCTTGCCCGCCGTCGTTTGCTGCCATTCATCCAACGTTTCAGGCCGAAATACATGCCTGGATGGGCGCATGAGGACATTTGCCGTCGTCTTGAGCGCTTCATGAAGGATGTGGAAGAGAAGAAGAGCCCTCGTCTGCTCATAATGCTTCCACCACGCTTCGGAAAATCCGAGATTGGCTCACGACACTTCCCACCGTGGGTGTTGGGTCATCATCCTGACTGGGAAATCATCGCCGCGAGCCACACAGCGAGCCTTACGCTGTCTTTCAGCCGGTATATCCGGGATGTCATGCGCGATCCAGGCTATAAGGTGGTGTTCACCCAAGCCGCACTCGACCCGTCCAGCCAGTCTGTAGAGAACTGGAACCTGACTCAAGGTGGCGGATACCTCGCAGCCGGTGTAGGCACGGGTATTACAGGAAGAGGCTGCTTAGCACCTTATACCCTTGTAGACACCAATCGTGGTAAAATACGCATCATCGACCTGAAAGTTGGAGATTCCGTATATGGCTACGATCACAAGCAGCAAAAAGTCGTCGAAACCCGTGTTAAAGCGCTCCAAGTCACCGAGCGAAGTAAACCGCTCCTTGATTTCGGAGACGTGCGTCTCACCACGGACCACCGCATCTACAACGCCGCCCGTGGCTTCTATACCCATGCAGGAGAATCCCCGAATCTGCTCGGTTTGCGGCGGCAAGAAGGCTCCTCACGCTGCGACGTGCAGGGCGTGCTATTCCAAAGCACGGACGGAAGCGACCATAACGCTCAAATGCGACTGCTGTGGGAAGAGCTTTCCGCGCAGCGCGGCAGAGTACCAGAAGTCGCAGGATCGGCACGGCGAGGCGGTGAGAGTGTTTTGCAGTCGCCACTGCTACGACATGTACAAGATCAACAACCCAGTGGCTTACAGCAAGGTGAAAGGCGAGTGTCTACACTGCAAAAAGCCGGTTACTGGGACGGATCGTTCCAAGTTTTGCAGCAAGGACTGCTACAACGAGTACAGGGCTTCGAGACGGCAGACGGATGCGTACAATGGCGAGTTTCTGACGCTGAAGAAGCAAGTGTTAGTCCGAGACGAGAAGTGCCTGCTGTGCGGTACGACCCATGCGCGGTTCGAGGTGCACCACATCAACCGAGACGAGACGGACAACCGAATGTCGAATCTGGCGCAGCTGTGCGTGGCGTGCCACCGCAAATATCATCAGTTCACGGGGCCTGTTCAGCTGACATTGCAGGTCTATTTGAGCCGTTTGACTTCGTCATAGACATCCAAACGGAAACGGGAAACTTCTTCACTGAAGGTTTGCTCGTCCACAACTGCCACGTCCTCCTGCTGGATGACTTGGTGAAGGACATCGAGGCGGCTGACAGCCAGACGATCACTGACAACACCTGGGAGTGGTACGGCTCCACGGCCTACACTCGTCTCGCTCCGGGTGGTGGGGTGCTTGGCATCATGACGTGGTGGTCCGAACAGGACTGGGCAGGTCGGATTCAGGAGACTATGAAGACCGGCGAAGGTGACGTGTTTGAGATCGTGAAGTACCCGGCTATCAACGATGACGGCGACGAGTACATCTTACTTAACGACCACATCGAGCAGTTCCCGCCTGATCGCGAGCCGCCACCCAACGCCCGCTTGACCCGCAAACAAGGCACAGCTGTACACCCCGACCGCTATGACACCGAGGCTATGCTGCGCATCAAGCGTAACTTGTTCGCTACCGGGCAGAAACGGGTATGGTACGCGCTGTACCAGCAAGACCCTCTGCCAGACGAAGGCATCTTGTTTACCAAGGAGATGCTTCGGTATGGGAACTACCAGCGTCGGTCGGACTGGCGAGCCTACCAAGCTTGGGACTTCTCCATCACCGAGAAGCGCATGAGCGACTGGATTAGCTGCACAACTGGGTATGTGACGCCTGAAGACGACATCGTCATTGCCGACGTACTGAGGTTCAAGGTAGACGAGGATGGCATGAGCTTGGTCGAGGCTATGATTGACCAGTATGTTGCCCACGAGTGCTCCGAGATTGGCTTCGAGGATGGGCAAATATGGAAGTCCATCAAGACTCTCTTCGAAAAGCGCTGCCGCGAACGCAAGGTATACCCCTCTTACAAGGTGCTATCCCCTATCACTGACAAGGTGGTACGCTCAGGTCCGCTACGCGGGCGCATGCAGATGGGCAAGGTCTTCATCCAGAAGAATCGACCGTGGAATGAAGCCTTCATCAAGGAACTGACGCATTTCCCAGGCGGGAAGCACGACGATATGGTTGACAGCACCGCTTGGATGGTGCGTGTAGCCATGGAGCACACCCCGAAGAAGGATCGGAAGATGCCAGAGCCCAAGAGTTGGAAGGACAAGATCAACAAGCTTGGACGCGGCAGCGTCTCTCACATGGCGGCGTGAAGGAGCGGGTATGGCCGGGCTAAGAGATTGGGATAACTGGAAGAAACGCAACCCTTTGGCGGCTGGAACGCTTGGGGTGTTGCCGGTTACAGGGCAGGTGACAGCTGGGCTCGACTACGCATCCGCGATGCGTGAAGGCAACAGCGCCGAGGCGTCGATGGCTGCACTCGGCTTTATCCCAGGCTTCAGGCTCGGAAAATATGCGTCAGGTCTTGCTCCAGCTGGACTAAGGCTTGCCTCAAAGATGAGTACACTAGAGCGGGCTATCGCCCCAGTCACAAAAAACGCACCGCTTGTAGGTCGCTTTAACGACGGTGGTGATGCTGGGCAAGCTGGGGCTCAGATGTACAACAACGCAGCTCAGGTTAAACAGGGTCCAACAACCAAGTACACAAGGAATCAACCATGAAAGCAGGCGAGTTCATCCAGCGTAGTTTCCACACGCGCACAGCGGCGCACGACATGCACCTGAAGACCACGAGCTACGCGAAGCATGTCGCGCTCAACGGCTTCTATGACGACCTCATCCCACTAATCGACGCCTACGCCGAGGCGTACCAGGGGAAGTACGGGCTCATCGACAGCTACTCAGGTGCGTTCCGGCAGTACGCCACGCCGGAGGCATTGGTCGAGGACTACGTGAACTACATCGAAGATTCACGCAGCGAGTTCTACGGTAAGGGCGACAGCTTCCTGAGTAACATCGTCGATGAGGTTCTCGCGCTGAGTTACTCTGCACTATACAAGCTGCGGTGTTTGAAGTAGTTTCTGTTACTATCTAACACAGTCTGATAGAGTCAGAGGCTAGCTAATGAAGATCGACCACGACATCTCCAGTGAACAATGGGACCGCTTTGTATATTGCCGTGATCGAGGGCACCTCGACTTCTTGGCCAAGGCTGACAAGTGTGAGAAGTTCTTTGCTGGGATGCAGTGGGACGAACGTGACCTGAATGCACTGACACTTGCCCGGCGACCAGCGCTGACGATCAACAAGATCATCTCGACCATCAGTTCGGTTATGGGTGAGCAAATATACAATAGGGCAGAGGTTCTATTCCGCCCCGCCAGCGGAGCACCTGTAGAAGTGGCTGAGGCACTCAGCAAGGTGTGGATGCAGATTGCACAGAACAACCAGCTTCCGTGGATACGTAGCGACGTAGCTGCTGACGGCTTTATCCGTTCACGCGGCTTCTACGACGTTCGCATGGACTTCAACGACTCCATGATGGGAGAGGTCCGCATATCCCAGTTGAACAGCAAGAACGTGGTCATCGACCCCGACGCCGAGGAATACGACCCCGACAGCTGGTCGGACATGTTCATCACGAAATGGATGACGCCGCAAGACATCGCCGTACTCTATGATAAGGAGGCGGCTGAGTATTTGAAGGACCACGAAGATACCCCCTACGGCTACGACGCCATCGAGACTGTGCGTGACAGCTTCGGTGGAGACAGCTACGACCCGCCGTACCGCGCAGCTGACAGTGTAAAAGCGGGGGTGAAGAGGAACATTCGTGTGCTTGAACGCCAGCACAAGGTGCTCGACAAGTTCCTGCACTTCGTGGATGTTACAACGGGTGATACTCGCCCGGTGCCCGCCGAGTGGGACGACAACCGCATTGCTGCCTTCCTTGATAAGACTCAGGGGCGCTTGAGCGTCATCAAGAAGCTCGGTCGGCGTGTGCGCTGGACTGTGACGGGTGGTTCCCTGGTGTTGCACGACGCCTGGAGCCCCTATAAGCGGTTCACGGTGGTGCCTTACTTCCCGCACTTCCGCTATGGTCGGACCATCGGTCTGGTGGAGAACCTGCTCGGCCCGCAGGAGTTGCTGAACAAGGCTGCGAGCCAGGAACTGCACATCATCAACACCACTGCAAACAGCGGCTACAAGGTACGCGCAGGCTCTCTGGTGAACATGAGCATCGAGGAGTTGGAGACTCGTGGGGCCGAGACCGGGTTGGTCATCGAGCTTGACGACATCAACAACATCGAGAAGATCACGCCGAACGCTGTGCCTACCGGCCTCGACCGCGTCGGCTACAAGGCTGAGGAACACATAAAGAGCATCAGCGGCGTCAGCGACAGTATGATGGGCTTCGACCGCGAGGATGTTGCGGCCAAGGCCATCGCCTATAAGCAGCAGCGCGGCTCCTTGAACTTCACCAAGGTGTTGGACAACCTTGAGCGGACGGACTTCCTGCTGGCTCGGAACGTGCTCGACCTCATCCAGCAGTACTACACTGAGGAACGCATCGTGAACATCACGAACGACGATCCGCTGCGTGAGAGTGAGACCATCGTAGTGAACGAGCAAGACCCGGTGACGGGGGCCATCACGAACGACCTCACCTTGGGCGAGTACGACATCGTCGTCACCAGCGTGCCCTACCGCGCTACCCTGGAGGATAGTCAGTTTGAGCAGGCCAGGGCGCTGCGGGAGATTGGTATTCCCATACCTGATGCTGTGCTCATCGAGAACAGCCGGCTCATGCGCAAAGGTGAGATCGTCAAGCAGATGCAGGGTGATCAGGAGTCGCCTGAGGCTCAGAAGAAGAAGGAGCTTGAGTTGCGTAACATGGAAGCTGAAGTGGCGCAGAAGGAAGCCTCGGCCATGAAGACCCAGGCTGAGGCACAGGCCACCGGTCAGGACGCGGGTGCGAACGTCGAGCTTATGAAACTCCAGCAGGAGTATGCTCTGAAGAAAGAGCAGGCAGACCGTGAGTTTGCTTTGGAAAAAGAGAAGATGCAGCAGGATTACGAGTTGGAGCAGCAAAAACTAGAGCAGGAGATGCAGCTTAAGCAGCAGCAGTTCCAGCAAGAACAAGCCTTCAAGGAACGGGATCAAGCCATGAAGGAAGAGCAGATGCGAGCGCAGGGTGTACGCGACAGACTCGCAGCTGAACGTAGTATCACTACCACTAAGGAGTAACACATGCACAAGACTTATCGCCTCATGAACGCCGCTGGTGAAGCTGACGCAGGAGGCGGTGCCGCAGTGATCGACCGTGGGGACGCACTTCCTGAGCCTACGCCTGTAGTTGAGCCTGCTGCGGAAGCGGCCCCTCCTGAGCCTGTAGCACCTGCTGTCGAACCTACGCCTACGCCTGATTCGGACCCTGCCGCAGAAGAGCAGCCTCGTGGTGAAGATGGTCGGTTCATCCCGAAAGCACGCTTTGACGAGCAGCTTGGTAAGGAGCGTAGTGTCCGTGAAGCAGCCGAGGCTCGTGCGACTGAGCTTGAGCGACAGTTGAAGGTGTTTCAGCAGCAACAAGACACTGGCAAGATGGACGAACGCATTGGCGAGCTTGAAGACAAGCTTGAGACCGCCCGTATGGACGGCAACAAAGATGAAGCCTTGAAGTTGTCTAAGGAACTTCGTCTACTTGAGCGCCAGCTTCGGGTGACTGAGTCCAGCCAGATGAGCGAGCGGGCGAAAATGGAGGCTTACGAGTCCATGCGCGTGGATATCATGGTCGAGCGGCTTGAGTCGCAGTATGAGGAGTTGAACCCTTCCAGCAAGGATTACGACGACTTCCTGGTCGAACGCACTCTGTCCCGCCAGACGAAGCTCATCAATACCGGCATTCCTCCGGCTGACGCCTTGAAGCAGGCTGCTGACGAGACTATGGAGTGGTACAAGAATAAGTTCAGCAACGGTAAGAAAGACACTGGCCTTGCTGCGGCTGCTGCTCCGAATACCCGTAAAGAAGAGCAGGTACGTAAGAATCTTGAAACGCAGCAAGCTCAACCTCCCAGCATGAATGACGCAGGTAAGGACAGTGACAAGGCTGGGATGAAGAATGAGATTGACGTGACCAAGCTGTCACAGGAAGAGTTCATGGCTTTGCCTGAATCCACTAAAGCGAAACTACGAGGAGATTTGGTATGAATAACAAGCCTTCTAAACCTATGAAGCCTGGAAAGTCTCCGAAACCTAAAAAATGTTGAACTACTCTATTGCGTACAGCAGTAGAGTGGTCTATATTTTCAGCAATTTCGAATGACTGGATCGACACACCAGTTCGCCTCGACCTCGTAAGGGCCGGACTTTCGCAGCACAGCGACACGTGCGTCTCTTAGGTGCTGGCTTTTGCCAGTAGTGAATAGTTCGGTCATTTACGAAAGGAAAGAGGAATGGCCAATACCAACTTTGCGCTGCTCACTAACGAGCAAAAAACTGTATGGAGTATGGATTTCTGGTCGCAAGCCAGGAACTACTCCTTCATCAACAAGTTCATGGGCAAAGGGTCCAACTCCCTGATTCAGCACATTACTGAGTTGAAGAAGTCCGAGAAGGGCAACCGCGCCGTGATTACCCTGACTGCCGACATGGAAGGTGACGGCGTTGCTGGTGATCGTCGCCTGAAGGGCAACGAGGAGATGTTGAAGTCGTATGACCAAGTCATTCGCTTCGACCAGATTCGTAACGCCAATCACAATGAAGGCCGTATGGCTGACCAGAAGTCCATTGTGAATTTCCGTGAGGAATCTCGCGACAAGCTGGCTTACTGGCTGGCTGACCGCATGGACCAGCTGGCTTTCCTGACCCTGTCTGGTCGTGCATACAGCCTGAAGAACAACGGCGCTGCTCGCGTTGGTTCGAACCTGCCGCTGCTGGAGTTCGCTGCTGATGTGACTGCTCCGAGTTCCAAGCGCTACGGTCAGTGGGACGAAGGCACCAAGAGCATCCTGTGGGGTACGGGTACTGGCGGTATCGTCAACGGTGCTATCGGTACTGGTGACTATCCCTGCTGGGAAATGTTTGTTCAAGCCAAGGCTTACGCCAAGGATAACTACATCCGTGGTGTGAACGAGAAAGGTGGCCAGGAAACCTACCACGCCTTCTTGACTCCTCAAGCTATGGCTCGACTCAAGCAAGACCCGACCTATAACCTGAACCTGCGTCATGCCCAGAATGACAAGAACAACAACTTGTTCTCTGGTGATTCCGTCAAGATTGACGGCATCTACTTGCATGAATTCCGTCATGTCTACAACACTGCTGGTGCCGCGTCTGGTTCCAAGTGGGGTGCTGGTAGCGCTATCGACGGTTGTCAGGTTCTGTTCTGCGGTGCGCAAGCTCTGGGTATGGCTGACATCGGTAATTCTGAGTGGGACGAAGAGTACGACGACTACAAGAACTCCAGTGGCATCGCTATCGCGAAGATGCTGGGCTTCCTGAAGCCGCAGTTCTACACTCAGTACAGCGGTGGCACCGTGCAAGACCACGGCGTTCTGTCTATCTACACCGCTCAGTAAGGAGATCAACATGAGTGAACTGATGAAAGCTCGCGCCCTTCAATATGAAGGTTCCATCGTCTTTGCCTTCAACTTCGATGACACCATGGATAACACTTCTGGTGTTTCGAAAGACTTCGGTAAGACTACCGTTGCTGAGACCAACACCTTCGCTATCGGCCCTATTCCCAAAGGTGCTGTGGTGACTGGCGGCAGTGTCTCCCGCAGTGTGGCCTTCGATACGGCTGGTCTGGATATCACCGTAGGTGATACCGCTTCGACTAACCGTTATCTGGCTTCGGCTGATTTGAAAGCGGTGGGTTTTACCGCCCTGACTCCGAGTGGCTACGTCAGTGACGGCGAAGACCTCGTCATTACCGTCCAGTGTGACGACGTATGCACCACTGGCAAGTGTGTGGTGGTTATCAACTACGTCCGACCCGGCTTCGTGTCTGAAGTAGCGCTGTAAGACAAAGGGGGTCTTCGGACCCCCTTCTTCCATATCTCAGGAGAAACCATGCCTATCTTTAAGCTGAACCGTAACTATGCCTTGAGTTCTACTCTTGGGCACAGCATCAACTTCATCAAAGGTGAAGAAGTGTATGTGCCTCAAGCGTTAGTGAAGGAGGTGGTAGCTCTCGGAGCAGAGTGTGTAGATGGCGACGCACAAGTTCTTGAAGATGAAGTTACTCCTATCCAGTTGACTCAGGATGAACTGGTAGTGAAACTGGAGTCGGCTTTTACTCAGCTGGTTGCCAGGAATGATCCTGACGAATTTACTGCCCAAGGCGTGCCCAAGGTCACTGTGATCGAAGGTATGCTTGGTTTGAAGGTTACCAAGACTGAGGTGATCAGCGCTTGGCAAGTTTTCAGAGCTAAAGATGAGTCCTGAAGAACTTCTCGAACAGTTTCGAAGCGATGTCCAGGATACGGTAAAACCGTATCTATGGAGCGACGACGAAGCTTACCGCTACATGCAGGCGGCATACCGCCGCTTTGTCCGCGAAACAGGCGGGGTGGCGGACTTCAATACTGCTGAAGTATGTGAAGTCGAGTTTTCCGCAGCTGATCAGTTCATTGACTTGCATCCTTCCATCTTGAAAATTGCCCGCGCGAGTTTGAAGAGCGACGGCAGCAAGGTTGAAATTAAGAACATCACGGACATGGATACTGCTCGTGGTGAAGCAGACTACGGCGGTATCGCTCCTATCGACCTCGACGCTACTGGTTATGTCAGGTATCTAGTTATAGGTGAAAAGCGCAACGTAGGTAGGTTGGTATACGTACCGACCGTTGCTGATACTCTGCGTTTGAACGTATACCGCATGCCACTCGGTGAAGCTAAGGATGGCTTCGAAGATGTTGAGGAAGACCACCACACTTACTTATCTTTGTGGATGCAGTACTTGGCTTATTCGAAACCGGACCCAGACACCTACGACTCTCGCAGGGCTGAGATTCAGAAGAAGGAGTTCTTGATCTACTGCCAGGATGTTGTACTACAGTGGGAAAAGTACAAGACCAAGGTTCGCACTGTAAGTTACGGTGGATTGTGATGCGGGACGAGTTACAGGGATGGGTAAGAGTGGCTCAAATCGGCGGACAGTGCAGCTTCTGCAAGAACAAGCTAACCGAAGGGCGTTACATGCAGACTCACGCGATGGCAGCGTGCGAGTATGGCCAGCCGTGGTTCCCCCACGCGATCCGGTGCTCAAGGTACGAACCCGAGGACGCTGAACAATGATTACAGCCGCTCAATGCCTTAAACGCTACGGAGACCCTGTACTGGAGAAGGCTCTAACGGTCTGGTACGTGCCGGAAGAACTGAAGGCCATCGAGGCACTGCCGGCGCGCGTCTACATCAACAAGGACATGGTCACTCCTTTGCGCGACGCACTGTTCCACCTCATTATGCGTAAGCACGCCAAGGAACTGAAAACTTGGGATGGATGTTTCAACATCAGGAAGAAGCGCGGCGCTGCGACGCCCAGCCTGCACTCCTGGGCACTGGCGGTTGACCTGAACGCCGCGTGGAATCGTATGGGACAACCGCCCACCCTGTCCCCTGGCTTCGTGGAGTGCTTCAAGGACGCCGGATTCGATTGGGGCGGCGACTGGAAAACCCCGGACGGCATGCACTTTCAACTGAGAGAATTCCCGTCATGAAAAAGAAAGAGATGCAGGCTGAACTTGAACGGCTCTGGCGCAAGCTCGGAGTGCTTCAAGAGCGCGTTGCGATCCTGGAGTCGCAGCAGCAAGTAGTTCCGCCGATGTTCCCCACGTATCCTCCAGTTACTTGCAAGAGCCAGGGGGCTGCATGACCAAGCTGCTCAACAACTGGTTGACGCAGTTCTGGGACTTCATCGACACCCGAGGCGTCATTCGCCGGGGTGTGCTGGGTGTCATCATCTGGATGAACTGGGTCGCTGGTGAGCACGCCTATGAGTACGCACTGACTGCCCTGGCTGTCGGCAAGACGGATGCCGGTGTAGGTGCGGTCATCGCGGCCTTCACGGCCCCCGCCGCGCTCCTGGCGGGCTATGTGTTCAAGACCTATGCGGAGGCAAGGCAATGACTTTCAAAGAGTGGGCAGCAGACCATGATTTTGCGTTTTATACAAGACGCGATCTCACTTGGATGGCGTGGAACGCGGCCCAAGCCGCTGCCCGCGAAGAATGCTGCGATATCGTGACCGGCCTGTGCGTCTCTGACAACAACGCACGGGAAATCAATGAGGCGATCAGAAAATGCCCGCTTGGTTGATTCGTTTCCTTCCTCACATCCTCGGCTCCCTGGCGGCGCTAGGTATCGCAGTATGGGTCTACGGCACTATATGGGATAAAGGTTATACTTCTTGCAAGGGCGAATGGAACCGAGCCCAGGCAGCGGCGGTGTTGAAGCGGGACGCGGAACTGGAAGTGGCGCGACTGCGTGGTGACGCGCTCAGTGCCGGACTGGCGGAGAAGGAGCGGGAATATGGCAACCTTAGAAGTGAATATCTGGCTTACGCCCATGCTATCCCTGGCGTTTGTGACCCTGCTCTCGGCGTGCTCGTCGCAGCCGCCAGCACCCAGCAGCACACTCCCGTGCCCCAAGCCCCCAGCGCACCTGCTAGTCCGCCCCCAGCCGTTAGTTCCGCTGATATTGCCGCAAACGTCGCCGAAAACTACACCCGCGCCTGGGTCTGCATCGCCCAACTTAATGCCCTCATTGATTGGCACGCCACAGCAGCAGAAGTTGTAGCCCCGTAGTTCAACCTGATAGGAGTACGACATGACGCAAGTGTACAACCCCGATGTAGTAGGCGTGGTTCGCCGTGTGAACCGGTTCATTCAGGAAGCGATGAAGTCCAGTTCCTCCGCTGTCAGCCTGACCAACAGCTACGACATCGCCCGCCTGGAATCCTACCTGAACGCCATCGACGCCTACGTCGCCTGGATGAAGGGTCAGCCCCAACTCGACCTGCCCGAGACCCACCCGCAGATGTACGACGTGCCTGACGCTCCCGGCGCTGCCGTGCTGGAGAACGAAGACCTGAACGATATTGTGAACCTGTGGAACAAGATGCGCGACGAACTGGTGAACAGCCAGTCTGCCCGTCAGCCTTCTGGCCTGATCTCCCACGATGTGGTCCGCTTCGACCTGATCCTGGCGAAGATGCGCGCTTTCTTGGTCTTCATCCGGAACACCTCCCCTCTCGATGTGCCGGAATCCAGCCCGATGGAAGACATGTCCGGCTCTGGCCTGAGCGGCGTGTAAGTGATTGTCTGGGGACCAGTGCGCCGGTTGGGCCGAATGTACGGCCTGTACTGGCGTGGCTGGTTCATTGGGGTGAGCAAGGAACACAACCCCGAAGTGATTTACCACCACCAATAGGAGTCTATATGGCTACCAAAGATGATCGTTTTGACGTCACTATTTCCCTGAATGTACGCACCGAAGAAGGGGATGCCTACTTTTCCAGCAACATTACCTACGCATCGGCGGATTACCCTACGATGGTCGGCATCGAGATGGAAATGGCCGCGCTGCTGGCCCGCCTGAGCGCGCTCGGTGAAGCCAAAGCCAAGGCTCTCATGACTGAGGCCCGGTGAACGAACTCACACTACTCGGCATCGCCATAGCGGGGTACGTCCTCGCTGTGGTGTTTGCGCTGTCTGGTGTGCCGATGGTCTGAGAAAGAAGAAAAATGACCCAGCGAAAAACCGACGAAACCGCAGATGAAGCTGTCCGCGCCAAGATCATGATGGCCATTCAGGAGTGCGATGACAAAAGCATGAAAGTGGTACTGCTCATGATGCTCGAAATCCTGGACAGCATCAGCCGCAAGATCGACGCGGTGATGCGGGACGAGGAGAGCATCCGGGAGCTGGTGCTGAATGGCGACTCGGCGACCCATGCGCAGGATCATCGCGATTGGCGGGCGTTCAGCGCCGAATGGGTCGAAATCAGCCCGGCGCTCGGCATTATCAAGGATCGCCACGCGCACGGCGGATATTGCCCCTGGGCTCTGTCGAAGATGGAACAGGAAAAAAAGGACGAGGACAGCCGGCGCACGGTGCGCGATGGGTGGCTCGGAAACGTAGCTTGGGCGCTTACCACAATCATTGCCGTAGCGCTCACGGCTTGGCTTACTAATTAGTAGGGTAGCCGCATGCATCGCCGTTTACTGCAATGTAAATGTTGGCTGTGTAGCTGGGTCTGCGCCCAGCTTGAGACGATTGACCCTAATTACTGTCGGGACGCATACTTGGCGGACTGCGTTAGCAACCCTGATCTTCCCGTTTAAGGAGCAACACCATGTTATACAACGCAACTACTACTGGTGCTGGGGATGCGCAATACCTTCGCCCGCTTTCAGCTTTCCAGGCTTTTGGAACTACCACGTCCGGCAGTGGTGCGGCTACGATTAAAATCCAAGTGTCAAACAACAAAATCGACTGGCTCGACTTAGGCACGATCACCCTGACTCTCGGAACGACGTCAACTTCGGACGGCTTCGCTTCCGACGCATGCTGGGTGTGGGTGCGTGCTAACGTCACAGCACTTAGTGGGACGGGTGCGTCCGTCTCCGTAATAACGCACGGGAACTAAGATGACCGTCACCGTCACCAGCGCCCTGGCCGGCCCCGCCACGGCCCGCTACAGCAACGTCTACGGGGCACTGGTAGACCTGGGCGTGCTGTCCGGCCTGGGCGCGCAGGACGTGACGGGCAGCGGCGACCCCGTGGCGCCTATCCTTAATGCAGCGGGGTTCTACGCCCCCCTCACCCATAGCCTAATTCTCACCCGAGGCACTGGCGATCCCACATTCACGCGGGCTACATCAGCGTGGGAATTCGATAACGAGGGCAAGCTGATTACCGTGCCGAGCGGTGCCGCACGGTTTGGCGGGGCGCGGATGGTGCGGAATCTCCTCGCCGCAACGAGTACGCTATCGACGCAGAACGTCACCACCGTTGCCACAAGCTACACGCTCAGTTTTTACGGCACTGGATCGGTAACACTATCCGGCACCGCAACGGGCACGCTAAATGGCACCGGGGCTTCCAACAGGGTTCAAACAACGGTAACCGCAACGGCGGGGACTTTAACGCTTACCGTTTCTGGCTCGGTCACTGACGCCCAGCTTGAAAACGTCACCGGCCAAGCTGACCAGACCGCCAGTGAATATGTCTCCGTAGGTGTTCTCTCCGCCCCCTACCACGGTGCTGGTGTGGATGGGGTCAAGTGGTTCAACACCAACAAAGACGGCTCCGCCATCTCCGATTCCTCCCTGCTCGGCTATCACTCGGAAGGCGGAAGAACAAATAACTTGCTTTATTCGCGGGATTTAAAACAATACATGTGGTTAGGCGCAACATCTGGGTCTGAACTTGTCGTAAATGGTGGATTTGATGCGGATACAGATTGGACAAAAGGTTCAGGGTGGTCTATCAGCGGTGGTGTGGCTTCAAATTCAGGTACAGCTTCAACCTTTACCACAAACACTCCAATATGCACATCTGGAAAACGGTACATAATTACTTTTGACATAACAGCAATCAGCAATTGGGCTATAGTTGATATTGGGGGTGTTGGTAATATTCCGGTTACGTCAAACGGCAGCAAATCGTTAAGTATCACTTGTGGCGCTTCTGGATATTTAAGATTTTCAACACAAGTTGCGGGCCATACCGTAACCATTGACAACGTCTCCGTCAAAGAAGCCGCCATTCAGGCAACAACCTGCACAGGCATCGACAACGCCGCCAACTCCGCATCCACTCTCACCGCAGGCGCAGCCGATGCCACCATCCTGCAAACGCTTACGCTGGCTGCTGCCGCAAGAAGCTTCTCGGCTTATGTGAAGCGCAGGACGGGAACTGGATCGGTCTATATCACCAGAGATGGCGGAACGAATTGGACGGATATTACATCAAGCCTGGGTGCATCCTGGACGCGAGTGAAGATCGAGAATACCTCGGTGCTCAATCCCAGCGTGGGATTCAAGATTGCCACTTCCGGCGACGAGATTGACGTGGATGTGTGTCAGGATGAGGCGGGGGCGTTTATCACAAGTCCGATCATCACGACCACGGCAGCGGTGACGCGGAATGCGGATGCTGAAACCTTCCAGACCGCGAGCAATTGGAGCGATACCGCTGGCTGGGCCTTGGCAACTGTGCAAGGCGAAAGCTGGGCAAATGCGACAGGAACCGCAATCGGCAATGGAACCAATGGCCTAAAACTCTCCGCATCCAATAGCGGCATTGTGGCCTACGACGGAACCAATACCGTGAATGGCCCGGCAGGAGCCCCGAGTGGGGCTGAGAAGCTGGCGATGACATGGGGAAGCGGCGCATTGCAAGCGGCGTCTGGTGGCGTTGCAGGCTCGGCAGGTAGTTATGACGGCGCATGGGGCTTGGCGACTGTCGGAATCGGAACCAGTCAGGGCAATGTCTACATCAAGGATGTGTATATCGGTCAATCCGCCCTGACTGCCGCCCAACTCGTACAGGTGACCGCATGAAAAACTACCTAATCGAACTGCAAAAGTGGGCGCACGTCCCGAAGGGCGCTGTCTATCGCGGCAACAGCAAGGTAGACTTCTATGCCGAGGTACTGCCTGACGGCAACGTGATGAAAGAGAAGCTGAAGGAAGTGAAGGAAAATGGCACCGTGGATTACGTCAAGCCCGGCGAGAAGGTCAAGACTTCTGCGGAACTCAAGAAGGAAGGCAAGCCGCCCGCCAAGCCTCCGATTGTGAAGCCGCCCAAACCCAAGGATGACGGCGGAATCGGTGCTGTTGGAGATGGAAAGGTGAAACCATGAGGCGAGTTATCTTCACCCCAAACCCTGACGTGATCATCCCAGACATTGCCGTCTATTACGTCCTGCCTGTTGCCGGCCCGGTATTCGATTGCCTCGTTGAAGATGATTGGGGCTGCGATGGAACACTGCATTACGACAGCGACCCGGATGCTCCCAAGGCCCTGGGCGAGCCGTTCATTCACCACTATGCAGGGTGGGAAGTAGGATAATGTTCTGTACGGTACCTATTTACGCGGTAGAGGCTGTTTCTACGATATGCGTTTTTGAGGAGGCGTACCTGCTGTATTTCTACGAAATCCTGGCTGTTACTTATGCCGTCGAGGAAAGTACGAGTATGAGTGCAGTAGGCAATGAAAATGTTTATTGCATGTGATATGCTTAATCAACGTGTTCGGAGAGCGTTATGCTGCCGGTAAAGAAGAATCTAACCATCCTCCAGGGCAAGACTTTCACACTCCCCGTAAAATGGGAGACTGAGCCTATTGTCTACAAAGCTATCAGCGGGATTACCCAAGCGGCTCCTTGCGTAGTTGATTGTACTGCGCATGGAGTTCCTGACGGTTGGCGAGTGGCTATTGTCTCTGCCAAGGGAATGACTCAGATTAATGCCGAGAATGATCCTCCGCGCGACTCTGATTACGTCGTTGCTACAAAAATCGACGTTGATACGCTTGAACTGAACTCCGTCAATAGTTCTGCCTACCGTGCTTGGACTTCTGGTGGCTACGTTCAGTACAACACCCCTAAAGACTTGTCTGGGTATTCGGCCAGGATGTCTATCAAGAACAAACTTTCTGATACTACAGCAGACCTCTGGGAAGATACGACGGCGTATGCTGAAGATGAGTATGTTGTTATCGCTGATGGTACGGTTCTTCAATGTACTACCGCTGGTACTTCTGGAGCAACTGAGCCGACTGGTGCGGGTACGGACGGGACTGTGGTATGGGCTGAGGTGAGTGGTTTTTCTGGAGCCAAGGAGTTGATGCTTCTAGATACCACCAACACTCGTATCGTGGTGGACAACACCACCAAGGTAATTACCCTGAATATCTCTGCCACGGACACCGCCGCGATTACGTGGAAGAAGGGCGTGTATGACCTGGAGCTGGTCTCTTCTGGTGGGGTAGTTACTGTGCTACTCTCTGGTAAAGTCTCCGTTGAACTGGAGGTTACTGCGTGAAAGGCGCTCCTACCGGACCCTGGCCAGCGGGAATCAACAACCGCTTGCCTGGGTATTCGCTTCCGCAAGACCAATACCAACGCCTTATTGCGCTACGCAATGCGGTCAACGTGGACTTGGATCACCAAGGCAATGCGCGCCGCAGGCAGGGGTATACGAAGATTTACTCCGGCTTTATGCCACGTGATGCGTTCGCTTGTGATGTTGGTGTATTTTTCATCGAGTCGAACAACCTTATGCGACTCAACGCGGACAACACCGTCTCGTTCGTGGACGCTGGATGGTTTGGCTCGGTGTGCTACGAATGTTTCAACAATGTGGTATACCTGAGCGACGGGCTCCGCACAGCGAAGCTGGTGAGCGGGGTGGTGAGCGCTTACCCTGAGATGCCACCGTGCAGTATTCTGGCTCAGCATAATGGGCGTCTATACGGAGTGGCTGGCAAGACTGTATGGCACACCGACCCGTTCACTGAAGTCGTTGATCCTCAGCGAAACTTCCTCCAATTCACTGAAGATGTCACGGTGTTCATGCCTGTGACGGGTGGGGTGTGGGTCGTCGCGGATAAGACTTACTTCTACGCAGGCGGAGGTCCGGAAGACTTCATCCCTCGTATGATGCTGGAGTACGGTGCTGTCCCTCGTACTGCCGCGCGAGTGCCAAAAGGTAACGATGTGACGTGGTACAGTACTCGCGGTGTAGTTCTTGCTACCGCTGGTGGCGAGATCAAGAATTTGCAAGAGCCGAATGTTGCACCGGACGTAGGTAGCTCCGGGGCGTCGTTGTACCGTGAAGAAAATGGTATCAAGCAGATGGTTGTTAGCGTAGTAAATCCCTCAATCTCCCCAATGGCGGCACGCGATTGGATGGATATGGAAGTTGTCAGGAGAGCATCATGAACTTTATTCATTCAAACGGTACGCTTGGTTTTGTGTACGCCTATCAATGTTTCGATAAGGACGGCAAACTCAAGTGGGAATTGCGAGAAGAGAACTTGATCCCTAATGTGGGTCGGGATTACTTTCTCAACGCCGCGCTGAACGGTGGTACGCAGTACAACACATGGTACATCGGTCTCTATGAAGCTGACCGTACTCCGGTAGTGGCCGATACCATGGCTACGTTAATGGCCGACTGCCAAGAAATTACAACCTACGTGAGTGTTGGCGGTGCGCGGTTGGAACTGATTGATGATCCATTGAGCAACGGCGTGTGGAGTAACATCGGCACTGTCGCTGAGTTCACCTTCAACGCATCCAAGACTGTGCGCGGCGGTTTCGTTTGTTCTAACGCTTCGCAAGGTTCTAGCGCGGGGCTTCTGCTTTCCGCAGTCAAGAACAGCACGGCCAAGGGTGTTGACTCAGGCGAGATTCTCCGCGTCACCGCTGGCTTATCTCTCACTACGGCCTAAGGAGTAACCATGTCAGCATTGACTAATCACGCTGAAGACCTTCTGCTTACGTGGCTTTTCACGACCTCTTCCGCAACTCGCCCGTCTGCTTGGTATGTGGCGCTTCATACCGCTGATCCTGGGGAAACTGGGGCGTCTTCAGAAGTCGTTGTCGGCACCGACGCCGACTACGTTCGTGACTCCATCACTTTCGATGACCCTGTGGCGAGTTCTGGGCAAGTGCTGTCCGATGTAGCCGTGTCGTGGACGGTAGATTCTGCTTCCGCAGGCTACACCGTGACGCACATCTCTATCTGGGATGCGGCTACAGCCGGCAACTGCCTCATAAAAGGTGCGCTCCCCGTGCCGCGTGCGCTGACAGCCAACCAAGTTCTCACCTTCTCCATTGGCGACATCATCGCCGCTCTCGACTAAGGAGCTACCATGCCTAAACTCTCTACCGGTCTTCGCAACCACATGCTCGTCACTGGCTCGGTCAAGTCCGGCTTGGATGGCGGAGTCATCCGTATCTACAGTGGCGCGGTTCCCGCCGATGCTGATGCTTCGCTTGGCGCGGCTGTGCTTCTCGTCACCATCTCCGAGGACGACCTGGGTACGGGCATCACCTTGGATGCGACGGCGAGCAATGGCGTAGCAGTCAAGGAATCTACCGAGACTTGGAGCGGCACCGTTGCTTCTACCGGTACTGCCAGTTTCTTCCGCTACTCTGGCCTGACTGACGCGGGTGGGTTGTCTACGACCGAGCGCCGTTTGCAGGGTACGGTAGGCACAGCCCTGGCTGACCTGCTGGTGTCCAGTACCACGTTCACCGCGACTAACCTGCGTCAGATCGACACGTTCAATATCGCCATGCCTGGGGGTTAAACTTTGAGCTGGCCTGACCTTGAAACTGGATGGGTTTCTGACGACGGTAACACCGTATTTAGCGGTGGCGCATGGGAGAATGCTGGTGGGTTTTACCAGTCTCCAGACATGCGATGCACTGCGCTGTCCGGTTTTGAAACTGGGTGGGATGCCACAGAGTATTGGACAGTTAG
>JACDJC010001086.1_pt1 | contig 26039 bp, 48 predicted proteins | sample 7454191 | NCBI WGS metagenome assembly JACDJC01 (sample SAMN14253291, study PRJNA609438) | sludge metagenome | isolation source: sludge after 25d culture with pyrite and EDTA | collected 2018-12-20 | reverse complement strand
TCGGTGCCGGACAGTACGGTGGCGGCTGGGGTGGGGCCGGTGCACTCACTCGTCCGGCGGGTGGCAGCGGCTCGCTCGGGCAGGGTGGCGACGCCAATTTCGGCGACCCACTCCAGGCGGTGCTCGGAGCGGCCGGTGGTGGAGGCGGCTACTACGGCGGCGGTGGAGGCGGAACGCCGCAGGGGCCGGGTGGCGGTGGGTGCGGGTACATCCGGTTCGACGGCACCAAGCGGTCGTCGTCGGCTGGGGCGCGAGGCCCGACTCTGACCCGCCCGGACCCCGACGATCCGCAGTCGTTCTCGTACTCGGACGCCACGACGACCCATGGTCGGGTCATCATCTCGTGGAAGGTTGCCACCTGACAGGAAGTCCTTGTCCTATAAGGATTTCCTCGGAAACCCTTGTCGTATAAGGATTCCGTGAGTTCGCATACCCCTACCCCTATGCTGAAGTCCTTGTTCTGTAAGGGTTTCGTGGGATCGAGGCGTGACCGAACGGGTGTTCCCCGATCGCATCTGAGGCGTCACAGGCGTCAAGTCGATTGACACTGCGTGACGTGGGTCAAACGGCTCAGAACGCCACAGAGGCCCCTCTGAGCGGGGGCCCAACATCGCCCATTGCGGCGCATCTGATACCCTCATCGGCATGTCCACAGTGCATCGAGTGCTCGACAACTTCGCCGGAGGGGCTCGACCACCCGACGCCAGGACCATCGACAAGGTGCCGGTGTACGGTATCTGGTTCACCTTGGAGGCAGCGAAGAAGGCAGGGTTCGCCGGTGACGAGTTGATCGTCGCTGGGGCCCTCGCCGGACGTGAGTCGTTCTGGAACCCATGGGCGACCAACATGAACCCGCACACCAAGGACGTGTCCTACGGGCTGTGGCAGATCAACCTCATCCTGCCGACCACCAAGCGGCTGCTGTTCCAGGACCTCGGGCTCGCTCTCGGCGAGGTGCAACTCCTGGACGCCGAGACGAACGCCCGCGCTGCGCGCTGGCTGTACAACCGGTCCGCCAGTGTGCCGTTCTACGCGTGGGGCCCCTACAAGGACATCCCGCCGTTGTGGGGGTCGGCCGCACGGAACGTCCAGGTCGTCTACGACATCGCCGCCTTCTTCGGCTACGTCCCGAAGGACGGTGAGTGATGTACACCTGCGTCGTGTATCACGCCGAGGACGGGTGGAGGTGGCGGCTCGTGGCTCGCAACGGCCGGATCGTCGCCGAGTCCGGCGAGGGGTACAGTCGTCGCACCGACTGTCACAACATGGCGCGCCGGGTGAAGGCTGAGCCCTGGGTCGTGGAGGTGCGGGCATGAGCGTCCGGCTCCCGATCACCCCGATGCGTCAGCCGTCCACCCTGAACGGGCAGGCGAACGGGCGGCTCGCCCCGCACCTGCTCGTCCCTGTCGGGGTCGGCAACGCGCTCCAGGAGGCGACGGCGGCCCGCTCGTGGCGCGCCCTGTTCGCTTCGATGCGCGCAGCGACCGGGATCGACCTCCGGCACGTCGGCCACTACCGGACCTACCAGGAGCAGGTCAACCTGTTCCTGTCCCGATACGAACCTGTCGGCTACGGCACCTTCGTCATTACGCCGACGTCACGGCGCAAGACGTGGGAGGACGGTCCCCGGCTCGGCTATCCGTCGAAGTGGTGGCGCAAGATTCGCCGGTCCGACGGGTCCTACCCGGCGACGGCTGCCAGCCCTGGAACGTCGAACCATGGCTGGGGGCTGGCACTCGACCTGGCCGAGGAGTACGACGCAGACCCGCAGCCGGACGCCATCCGCAACCATATGGTGAACTGGCTTGTCGCTCACGCTGGCACGTACGGCATCTCCGCTGAACTCCAGTCGGAGCCGTGGCACTGGCGGTACGTGGCGGGTGACGCCATCCCGCAGGCGACTCTGGCGTACGAGGGGGGCGTGAAGGAGCCCGACTATCCGCTGCCGACCCTCAAGTTGGGCAGTCGGGGACACGAGGTGGTCAAGTTCCAGCAGCACTACAACTGGTGGAACTGTGAGGGGTTCGCTCCGGTGTCCGTGGACGGCAACTTCGGCCCGCAGACCGAGAAGGCGATGCGTGCGTTCCAGCGGGGGCTCGGCGTGCCGGACGACGGCGTGTACGGGCCGGTGACCGCCGCCAAGTACCGTGAGGTGCTCATGGCCCTGGAGCGTGGCAAGTGATCGCCGGAGTGACGCTGGACCTAGCGGTCATGTGGGCGAATCTGATCGCCGCCGTGGCCGCCGTGGTGGTGAACCTGTGGTGCTTCCGGCATTCCCGCTGGGAGCACCGTTGGGTGCGCCCGATGGTCGCGGCGATCGCCGCCGTGTTCGTCGCGTCCTACGTGTGGGTGCTGCTGGACTTCCCCGACCGGGTGCTGGAGTGGTCGCGTGTGATGCGCGGGGCGTCGCTGTTCGCTTGGCTGTTCGTGTGGACGGCGGCGCCGTTCGTCTCCACGGTGGCGTCGTGGCGTCACGAGCGCCAGACCTTGAAGAGCATCGAGCAAGCGTTGGAGCGGAGGGATGGCTAGTGAACCCGGTTCTCGCTGCGTTCGTCGGCGTGGTGATCGCTGGCATCCCTGCGTTCATGGCGGGGTTCTTCGCTCGTCGCAAGACCAAGGCCGAGGCGACTGACGTGATCACGCAAGCCGCTGAGCGCGTCGTGCTCCAACTAACGGCGGCGCTCGACCAGGCGACGGCAACTGCTGCGCGTCTGGACGCCGAGGTGAAGGAGTTGCGGACAGAGATCGCCCGGCTACGAGAAGTGGTCAGGCGGCTCGGTGGTGACCCGCATCTGATCTAGTCCACCGACCCCTGGAGGCCGAGTGAGTCAACCAACCGCAGACGACCTGCTGATCGCCATGCGCAAGTCCAACGGCGGCGGCAGGTCCCCCAAGTGGGTAGACAAGTGCAAGTGGGGCATCGAGTACGCCCGGCTGCCTGACGGGCCCGTGAAGCACGCTCTGGGGCTCGCCGAACATGATCCGCAGGTGTCGGCTGAGCAGATGCGCAACCTGCTTGTGGCCGCCCTGCCGGACGCGGTGGTGTCGATGACCACGTTGCGGAACCATCGGGCAGGGAGGTGCGTCTGTGTCGGCGTCACGAGGTGAACCTTCGGCGAGCGATCTGCTCGCCGAGATGCGGGAGGCGTCGACCAACGACGAGTTGAGGCGTGCTCTCCAGCGGGCCCGGCAGGCGCTCGCCCGGAGGCAGGCGGCGGCCGCCGAGTTGGAAGCGACCGTGTACCAGGCTGCGTACGACGCTGCGATCTCGGTGGAGCCCCTTCCCCCAGCCCCGGCCCGTGACCGTCGGACCCGCCGGTCCGAGGTGGCGTTGCTGCATCTCACGGACTGGCAGTGGGGCAAGGAGACGACCTCGTTCAACTCGCAGATCGTCGGGGAGCGGGTGGACACTGTGGTCCAGCGGTGCATGTCGATCGTGGACGTGGTGCGGTCAGGGGTGCCGGTGCGTGAGTGTCACGTCATGCTGGGTGGCGACATGGTGGAAGGGCTCAACATCTTCCCTGGGCAGGCGTGGGAGGTGGACGCCACCCTCTACGATCAGATGTTCGGGGTGGCCGCCAAGATCGCCGCTGTGCTGCGCGACCTGACTGGCGTGTTCGACGTCGTGCACGTGTGGCCGGAGTACGGCAACCATGGGCGGCTCGGGAGGATCGGTGAGGCTCCGCCGTCGGACAACATCGACCGGATGGCGTACGGCATCGCTCGCATCGCGCTGGGCCCCGACCCTCAGCGGATCGTGTGGCATCAGGAGTGGTCGTGGCATCAGATCGTGGAGATCGGCGAGTACCGGGCTCTGCTCGTGCACGGCGACGAGGTGCGGTCCTTCGGTGGGAACCACCCGTCCTACGGCATCTTGAAGCGGGTGATGGGCTGGAAGGCTGGCGGCGGGGTGGCCCCGTTCCGTGACGCCTACTTCGGGCACTTCCACCGGCCCGACACGTACACGCTGCCGGACGGGGGGTCGGTGTTCCTCACCGGTTCGATCGAGTCGGGCAACGAGTACGCCGCGTCGGCCATGGGGGCGACCGGAGTTCCTCAGCAACGGCTGCACTTCATCGACCCCGAAGGCGGGCGGGTGACGGCCGAGTACCGTGTCTACGCCACGTGATACCCTCACTCTGACCATGGGAACCGTAGGCCGAACCAGCATGACTGACGAGAACGTCGGTCTGATCATGGACGCCATCGTCGCCGGGATGGGGCTCGCTCGCGCGGCAGGCTATGCCGACGTGCCGGAGCGCACCGTGAAGGGGTGGCTGGCTCGTGGACGCGCGGCGATCGAGGCGTCCGAGGACAACGACGCCCCCATCCCGGAGTCCGAACGTCCGTTCGTGGACTTCGCGCGCCGGGTGGACACCGCTCGTGCTCGTGCGGTGGCTCGCAACGTGACCATCATCCAGGAGGCCGCTCCGAACGACTGGCGTGCGGCTGCGTGGTGGCTGGAGCGCGCCCACCCGGACGAGTACGGGCGTTCGACCCGCATGGAGGTGACGGGGGCCGGTGGCGGCGCGGTGGAGGTCCACAGCGAGCACGTGGTGCTTGGCAGGGTGGATCATGCCATCGCTCTCGACGTCGCCGCTGACCCTGAACGGCTGTCACGGCTCGCTCAGGCGCTCGCAGAAGCCGGTCTGCTGGGCGCTCAAGCCGCGATCGAGGTGCAGGCGCATGGCGCTGACGGCTGAGGCTCTGGCGGCCCTGGAGCCGGAGAGGCGGCGCGATCTGTTCGCCGTGCGTGAGGCGTGCGGTGGGCCCGCCCGACGGCTGTACGACAGGGTGACCGATCGGAGGTGGGCGGCCCGCTCGTGGCTTCCGCACTACCCGACTCCACGGCAGGCTGCGTTCCTGACCTACATGGGGCGTGAGGCCCTCTACGGTGGAGCGGCTGGCGGCGGCAAGACGGACGCTGCGCTGATGGCGGCGGCGCAGTTCATCTGCGTGCCTGGGTACAACGCCATCATCTACAGGCAGACCTATGGGCAGTTGGCCCAGGACGGCGGTCTCATCGAGCGGTCGCACGAGTGGTGGACTGGCTACGCCGAGTACCACTCCGGCGGGCACCGTTGGACGTTTCCGTCCGGGGCGTCGATCACCTTCGGGGCGTTGCAGCACGAGAAGGACAAGCACAAGTACCAGGGTGCGCAGTTCCACTTCGTGTACTTCGATGAGTTGACGAACTTCCCGTCGAGCAAGGCGTACGTGTACCTGTTCTCCCGGCTCCGTCGACCCGATCCCGACGAGACGCTGCGTCGCTGCCCTGGGTGTGGGTTGACCGCCGGACACGTGCCGCTGCGGATGCGGGCTGGCACGAACCCTGGCGGGGTCGGAGGCCAGTGGGTGTACGAGCGGTTCATCCGCCCTTGGCGCGACATGCGGAGCGGCAACCTGCCCCCGGACGAGCATCGGGTGTTCATACCGTCCTTGCTGCGCGACAACCCGTACCTGGACTACGAGGCGTACGTGTCCTCGCTGAGCGAGTTGGACCCGGTGGAGCGGGCCCGGCTGCTTGACGGCGACTGGGACGTCCGGGACAAGGGGTCGATGTTCGACCGGTTCACTATCCCGGTCGTGGACGACTGGCCGCGTGACGCTGAGGTGGTGCGCTACTGGGACCTGGCGTCGACCGAGGAGAAGCCGGGGAACGACCCTGACTGGACGGTCGGTGCGCTGGTCGCCGTGAAGAACGGGCAGGCGTGGATCGTGGACATCGACCGGTTCCGGGCGGGCCCCGGCGAAGTCGAACGGCGCATCCGTGGACGGGCCGAGGTTGACGGTCGGCACATCCCTGTCGTCATCGAGCGTGAGCCCGGCGCGTCCGGGAAGATCGCCGCCGCCAACTTCCTGCGCGTCACGTTGGCCGGGTACGAGGCGTACGAGGACCCCAAGTCGTCGTCCAAGGCCGAGGCTGCCCGGCCGTGGTCTGCGGCGGCTGCCAACGGCAACGTATTCGTGGTGCGGGCCCCGTGGAACGACTCGTTCTTCGATGAGGTGGAGATGTTCCCGCATGACGGCTATCACGACGATCAGGTGGACGCCGTGTCCGGCGGGTTCAACTGGCTCCACGGATTCGCTGGCCGCAAGAGGGGCGGTCTCAGGGCTTAACAAACCCTTGACGACAAACCCCTTGACGGGTGGGGGTATGTGCCCGATACTTATGGCATGACCACGACGAGGAGCCCGAGATGATCAAGGACATGACCGACGCCCAACTGGTTGAGCACTACTGGACGCTGCGCAGCATGATCGCCCGAGGTGCGGAGGCCAAGAACCCCCGGATCGGCCGGATGATGCGTGAACTCGATATCACCGTTGCCATCGCCCGGAAGCGCGGCGTTACCCTCGCCCGCTGACCCAAGACCCCCCGCGCTGTGGGGCCCCGCCGTGGTGGCCGGGGCCCCACAGTCGCGTCTGCCAGGATGAGGGGATGCCGAAGAAGCCGAAGGGGTCCGTCACCCCGCACGCCCAGATTGTCCGCTGGCTCGACCACTGCGATCCGCTGGACGGCCCGTGGCACAGCATCGACGTCGCCCGACGAGTGGAGCCCGTCGTGTTCTGCACCGTCGGATGGATCATCCGTGAGACCGACGAGTTCATCGTCATGACGTCCACTCTTGGGGAGGGTCATGTGGCTGAGGTGGTCGGCCCGCCGACCGTCATCCTCGTGAGCGCGATCCTGGACCGCGCTCCGCTGGATGTGGCAGACTGACGCCATGAGCATCTTGGATCGCGTCACTGGCCTCCGTGCCGCCGTGCGTACTGCCGTGCAGACCTTCGTCGCCGTGTTCGGCGTCGCCCTCCTGGGCTTCGTCGGCGGGATCGCCGAGTGGGCTGACAGCGGTGTGGACTTCCCCGCCGTGAGCGTTCTCGGCAAGGCCGCCGTGTCGGCCCTCGCCGCCGCCGCCGCCGGACTGGTGTCCTGGGCGGTCAACCGGTTCGGGAAGCACCCCGCCACCTACGAGAAGTGACCATTGCCCTCACTCCGGCCCTGCGCTAGAGTGAGGGTATGACCACCAACCTGCCCGCAGTAGCGGGAGACCGCGACACCACCGTCCACTTGGTCAGGGGTGGGCGGCGGGACATCACCGTCCACGCCGCCGCCCCGACCGAGGCGATCGAGTCGACACAGATCGTGCCGACCCTGCGCGCCTTCTTCGCGGCGATCGAGGCTGAGGCGGAACGGCTCGCCGATCACCCCGAGGCGACCGTCCAAGCCCTCGCCCGAGTAGACGCCATGCTCGCCGACCTCCGGTACGTGCGTGACCGGCTGCATCAGATCACGGCAGTCGCCCTCAAGGAGCAGGGTATCCGGCGACTCACCGTCGAAGGGGTCGCCTCCGTGGAGGCGAAGGTCGACACTCGCCGCACGGACTGGGACAACGAGACGTTGCTCGACCTCGTGCTCGCCGCCCTGCCGGTCCGCTACGTCGACATTGAGACCGGGGAGATGATGGAGCCCGCTGACATGCGCGCCCTGCTCGCCCCGTACTTCCGGCCGGACTGGCGGCTGACCGCGCTGCGTAACCTGGGGATCGACCCGGACGAGTGGTGCACCGTCGCTGAGCAAGTGCCGACCCTCCGCATGATCGACAACCTGGAAAGGACCATCCGATGACCACCACGATCTACGCTGCGCTCGTCGCCGCCCAAGCAGAGTTCCCTGACGTCACCAAGGCCAAGACGGCGAACACCGGTTCGTACTCGTATCGGTACGCCGACCTCGCCGACGTGCTGGACGCCGTGAAGCCGGTCCTCAAGGCGCACGGGCTCGCCGTCGTGCAGGATGCCGTCACGGAGGACCGGGGTATCGGGGTGACGACCATCGTCATCCACGAGTCAGGGGAGGCGCTCAAGTTCGGGCCGCTCGTGCTGTCGTACGGGAACTCGCCGCAGGCCGCCGGGTCTGCGATCACGTACGCCCGCCGGTATGCGCTCGTCGCCGCGCTGGGACTCGCCACCGACGACGATGACGGGGCGCTCGCGACTCAGGTTGCCCGTCAGAAAGCCCCAGAGGCCCGTCAGAGGCCCGCTGACCCGCAGAGTGGCACTGAGCCCCGGTGGCCCGAGGATGGCGGCTCAGAGCCCGAGTACGTGCGGTCTCTGTCGGCGCACATCGGGAAGGGGGTCGGCTACGTGCTGACGGTCGCCCGCAAGGTGGCTGAGGCGCACGGAATCGAGTCGCCGAAGTCGGCCAAGCAGATCACCCCGGCTCTGGCCGTGCTGACGGCCCAGAAGATGAACGTCGCCCCCGAGGAGATCGGGCTGGGTGACTTGTCGGCGGAAGCGTGATGCGGTACCGTCTGTAGGAGAACGCGCCGGGCAGTACGTGGTGGTCCGGCCCCGGCTGCGAAGAAGGGCCCCTGCCTCCCAGCGGGGGCCCTTCACTTTGTTCGTGCTTGACCTTCGCCACAGGCTGTGCATAGTCTGTGGATCGCTACCGCAGACCACCAGGAGACCACCTATGACCACCGCCGTATCGGACGTTGGCCCGTACGCCATCGTGCCCAAGTGGGTGGCGGACGTCCTCATCGGGAATCCGGCCGCGCTCGCTCTGTACCACCGGCTCGCCCTCATGGCTGACCGGGAGACCCGCCAAGCCTGGCCATCCAGGTCGTACCTCGCCAAGATGCTGGGTTGCTCAAGCGACACGATCGACCGGCTCAAGCGGCAACTCCAGGCCGTCGGAGCGATCACCGTCGAGTCGCGGAAGGGGCCGGATGGTGCGCCGACGAGCAACGTCTACACCGTTCACTTCGCCCAGGGGGTAGCCGCACCGGTGCGGCTAGGTAGCCGCATGGATGCGGCTGGGGGTAGCCGCACCGGTGCGGCCCTAACTAGAACCACTCTTGAACCATCTCTCAGCGAGGGTTCGCAAGCGAACTCCTCGCGTGGTGCCGTCGCGCTCACCAGTCGCTCCGACGCCGAGGCTGTCGGATGCCCGAAGTGCATGGCACCGGCTGGAACGCCGTGCCAGGGAACCAGGGGGCTCAGGGAGTCATGCCATGCTGAGCGGCACTCCGTCGCCATCATGGCCGGGGCCCCGGTGCTCAAGGGTGACACCCCAGCCCGGATCACGAGTCTGCCATACGCCCTGGTCGACGGAGAGCGCCCGGACGACTTCGCTGCCTGGTACGCCGCCTACCCTCGCAAGAGCGCCCGGGCGGATGCGATCAAGGCGTGGCGCACCGTGCTGGCGGAACTCCCCGAGGACGTCCAGACGCTCATCGCCGCCACCGAGGCGTTGGCACGCCGCACGCAAGCGGAGCACCCGATCGCCCAGGAGTGGACCCGCTACATGCCGTACCCGGCGACGTGGCTGCGTGGGCTGCGTTGGCAGGACGAGATGGTGACCGAACGGGTGGAGCGTGCCGTCGGCCCGTGCCTCGTGTGCGGATCGAGTGACCCGCGCGAGAGGTGCCTGGGTGTCGGGAAGGGGCTGCTGGCCGAGGAGGGTGACTGCCCGTGGCGTACGTGACATGCCCTGACTGCGGAGCGACGATCCTCCTCCGGCATCACCCCGCCGTGCACCTGCTCGACCACCACGTGCGCAGGGGCCGACACGGCTCCGACTGTGAACGCCGTCAGAGGCCCCTCCTTGCCCCTGTGAGCCCCGCTGATGGGTCGTCGGCACCCACGGGGCCAACGCCCCGGTCCCGCCGCTCAGACGCCAACTGAGGCGGTAGTGCTAGAGTGACGGCATGACCCGAAAGGCTCCCGTGCTGGAGAAGGACCTCCAGCGGGCCGTCATCGACCTCGCCGAACGACTCGGCTGGCGCGTCATGCACATCCACGACTCCAGGCGCGAGGTGCGCCCCGGTGCGTTCGTCGGAGACCGTGAAGTCCGGGGCTGGCCGGACCTAACGCTCGTTCATCCGGGGAAAGGCCGCATCATGTGGCGTGAACTCAAGTCGTCCACCGGGACCCTCACCGACGCCCAGCGAGGCTGGCTCCACGACCTGAGGTGCTGCGGCATGGACGCCGACGTCTGGACGACCGAAGACTGGCCGATCCGCATCTCTGCTGAACTCCAAGGAGCATCGCATGGCTGAGTACGACGACCTAGTTCTGCTAGAGGCGCTCACGGACTTGTACGACGCCATGGCCGATCTGCGCGCCGCCGCCACAGCGGTAGTGGAGGTCCAGGACGATCCTCTCGCCCGGCTGCGTGCGCTCCACGAGGCGTCGACAATGATCATGCGCATCCGCTCAGCGTTCTCGGACGCGAAGGGGGCCGCGGCAGTCAACGTTCACGAGGGGGGGCTCTCCTATCCTAGAATCGCCGAGGCCCTAGGATGCTCGGAGCCGTACGTGCAGCAGATGGTCTATCGAGGCCGACGAGTCGGCGGAAGGCGGGACGAATGATCTACGTGTACCTCCTGGGGACCATCCTGGTCATGGCGACCACCTGGACCATCCTCGTGCTCAACTACGCCATGGAGCCAGCGGACCTGGAGGACTTCGCAATCATCGCTCTCGCTCCGATCGTCACCGGACTGCTCTGGCCGTTGGCCGCAGTAGCCGCTCTGCTGTGGGTTGCCGGGCAGGCGCTCTGGCGCGCCCGCTACGGGCATCTGCTCACTGTCGACCTGGATGAGTGAACCCACACTGGCACGTGTCTGCCTCGCCGGGGTTCCGCTCACCGCACCGCCAGCACGACCACGTACGTCGAGGGGCTGGCTCGTTCTGATGCTCGACCGTGACGTGCACCGCCCAGTCTGTCGCTGACCTGAATGTCGCGCCACATCTACCGCACTCTCGGGCCATCACTCCCACCCCACTGCCATCGTGCCGAACGTGCGGTCCTTGAACGCCGCCCGCAGTGCTTCTTCGGCGGTCCAGTCCGCCGGGTAGTCGCCGTACATGCGTGATGCGATGATCACGCTCCACTCGCCGCATCCGCTGCACTTGAACAACGCCGCGGTCTGGGGCCCGTCGTCGGGCAAGTGGCGCTCTCGCCACTCTCCGGTGCAGGCGGTGGCCATCACTGAACCTCCCACTGGTACAGGGCTCCGAGGCTGTCCTCGTACACGGGCTCGCCGTTGATCGGCAGCACGCCTTCGACAATCTGAACCTCGTAGCCCATCTGCCGGTAGCCGACGGCGGTCAGCACGGCGGTCCGCCGGTCGACTGCCTCAAACACCCACACCCGACGGCCGGTCCGGTCCAGGGCTGCGACCCGAGTGATGTTGTCGTTCGTTGCGGTGGTCATGGCATCACTCTACGACCGCACCACCCTTGGCGTCAAGCGGTTTGTCGTCAAGGGTTCATCAAGCGTCAACCGAGTTGACGTAGCCCCTTTGGCCACGTACGCTCAGTGTGACCCTACGAGGAGGTGACCATGACCAGCCGAGATCTAGCCTGCCTGCGAGCGTTCGCAGCGAACCATCCAGTAGCCGACACCCTGTCCTCGGACGCTGTGCGTTCGGACGCTGCTCACGCGCTCGACATGCTCGACGTGCTGCGCACCATGGACCCAGACGCGTACGCCACCGCAGAACGAGCGATCGCATGGTCGCTCACATCCACCTGAAAGGACCACCATGCCAACCACCGAGAACCCGCTCGACTCGGCGCGCCTGTCCAGGGTTGCCGCCGAGGCCGAGAACTACCAGGCCGCCATGACGTCACTCAACCGTCAGCGGAGGAGGCTCCACGAGGCGTGCCTCCAAGCCCTTGAGTGCGGGGAACGCCCCTACCTCGTCGCTCAGGCTGCGCGCATGTCGCGCCAGCGGATGTACCAACTCCAGAACGAGTACGGAGCCCATGCGTCCTGACTGGCAAGCAGAGGCGGCGTGCCGCGGCCAGACCCGGCTGTTCTTCCCCCAGTACCCCGGCCCGGACGACTACTCCGCCGCTCTCGCCGTCTGCCGCGAGTGCCCCGTCATCGGTCCATGCCGCGAGTGGGCGATGGACCGATCCGACCCGGTTCCCTTCGCGGTCGCTGGAGGCATGACCTACCAGGACCGGTGCAGGGCCCGAACGTCCGTTTGGGTGAAGTAGGGTTCGTAGAAGTCCGGTTCCAGGTACAGACGTTCGCCGAACATCTGTACCCTGAACTGGATTGCCGGTGATCTGCTGCTACGAACGGATGTTCACCGGGGTTTGAATACCGGCAAGGAACTTCAACCTTCGGGCCTCCGAGGTTTACTTGCACGGCGCAAGCAACCTCGACCCGGAAATGGGCATCTACCAGGGGAAATGCCGCAAACCCTTGTCGCACAAGGATTCCGCGAATCTGCATACCCCCACCCCTACCCGCAAGTCCTTGTTCTGCAAGGGTTTCCTGGGATCGAGGCGCGAGCGAACAGGTGTTCCCCGTTGCCGCTCCAGCCTCGCTAGGCGTCAAGTCGATTGACGGGGGCCGAGCGGGGGTCGAATCGCTCTGAGCGCAACAGAGGGCCCTCTGAGCCGATCTACGTTCCGTGCGCGAGCGCCCGTCCGGGAGCGCTGGAGCAGCCCACCCGCTCCAGACCTTGACGAACCCTTGACGACAAATCGCTTGACGGTTGAGCGGAACGGCCCTAGAGTGATGCCATGACCACCACCAACACCCTGCCCACCATGAACGAGCGCGGTATGCCGATCACCACGGCGAGCCGCTACCGGATCGAGCGCGCTGTCGCTCACCGCAACGCCGGGATGACCTACGAGTGGATCGCCCAGGAGTGCGGCTACCGCTCGCCAGCCGTCGCCGCTGCCAACATCACCCGCTACGTGGCATGGCTGAACGGCCAGACCGGCCAGCCAGCCGCACCCGGGGCGGACCCGCTCACCCGGGCGTTCGGGGTCGAGATCGAGTTCACCGGCATCACCCGCCGTGTCGCCGCCGAGGCGATCAGCACGGCACTGGGCCGGATGGTCAGCGTGCACCACTACCACGGCACCCGCGAGTACGGCGAGTGGAAGGTGGAGTACGACGGCTCGGTCACCAACGGCCGCGGCTACGGCGGGGAGGCCGTGTCGCCGGTGCTGCGAGGCCGGGAGGGGCTGGACGAGATCGAACAGCCAGCGCTGTTCAACACATCCTCCGATCCAGCGATCTTGACCATGAAGCCCAGCCAACCCAGCATCCCAGACATCAAACCTCGAACACCGGTCGTCAGCTTCGACCGTGAGCAATTCGACTCCCCCGACCGGATCTTTGAGGTTGGGCTGGTTTCGCCGATCGTTGGAATGTCACCGGCCTTCGTTCGGCGGGTGACCGGGCAGGGCGACCTGTTGAGCCCCCGCGATGTTCTCACTTTGCTGGACCAGGACGCGTTTCGAGAGACGTACATCCCGCGTTCTCGCATCCTCGCCTTCCTTGACAGTGAGAGGACACGGCGAACCGAGCACATCGTCGTGGTGCCGAATCCCGAGAGTTGGGATGTACGCCTGGGCAATGCACTAGATCTTGCTGGCGAGATTCCTACTGGCTCAGTTCAGTGCGTGGTGACATCAACCCCGTACTGGGGAATGCGCGTCTACGAAGACATGCAGTCAGTGGTGTGGGCGGACGGCGATGTGTGCCCGTACGGACATGAGCAGACGCCCGAGGGTTTCGTCCGACACACCGTGGAGATGCTCGTTGCGATGAGTCGCGTTCTGACGGATGACGGGTCGATCTGGTGGAACGTGATGGATACGTTCATGACTCGGACGCAGATCCGAGGAAACGCGGCCGAGGCGCTGCGAGCGATGCAAGGGAAAGACGTCAAGCGGTGGCACGACCATGCCTCGCGCCGCTACTCGGCAGGGCATGCGTTCCTCAAGGATGGCGAGCAGTGCTTGATTCCACAGATGATCGCCGAACGCGCCAGCCGAGCGGGGTTGTATGTGAAGACCGTCATCACTTGGGCCAAGCGCTCGTCTATGCCCGAGCCGCAGAACTCAAGAGTCAGCCGCAACCTCGAGTACGTCCTCCACCTCGCGAAGCAACGGACACCCAAGTTCTTCCGGGAGCCGTACCTCGAGACTTCCGCTGAGTTTGGCGGACGAAACAATGGCTGGGAGACCGAGAAGTTGTCTGACGTCTGGACTCTGAACACGTCCGTCGGCGGAAAGGGGCACGGCGCCCAGTTCCCTGTCGCCCTTCCAGGGCGTTGCATCGCGTTGACGACCCAACCCGGCGACCTCGTGCTGGACCCGTTCGTTGGTTCCGGCACATCCGGTATCGCAGCTCTACATCACCAGTGTCGATTTGTCGGGATCGACGCGTCGCAGACGTATCTGGCAATTGCGAAAGAGCGGCTAACAGGACTCGACCGTTGAGATGTCGTCGGCCAGCCATCCAGCGATCACTTGGGGTAGCCGCATCGGTGACGTTGCCCCAAGTACGACGCCGGTACTCGCTCGCAGCGCATCGGATGCGCTGTTGGCCGTGACCAGTTCGTCGGGGCCGACGATGAAGGACCACACATCAGTTGCGAGTCCCGCCCGAGCCTCCAGGGCGTAGCTCGCTGCTTGGTGATACCCGTACCGTCCGACGTATCCGGAGTCGGTGCTCCATTTGCACTCCATTAGCAGCGCCCGCGCACCAGGTTGGACGAGCATGATGTCGACTCCAATGGGGCCGCCGGCGCGGGGGATCGGCTTGACGACGGTCGAGTAGGGGGCGACAGGAAGCTTGTAGTGCTTTCGCGCCGCCCCACCTTCGAACCAAAGGTCGTATGGCTTGCCGGTCGGGCTGATCGCCTCGATCTGGGCGCCTGGTGCGGTCCCGCTGAGCGGACGCCTCCACGTCACGAGGAATCGGTGCTCGCGAAGGGTGCGGATCACGTTGCCGTAGACCGCGAGGTGGAACAACCGCCACGCCAACTCGGGTTCGGGTGCGATCAACTCGAAGGCGATGAACTCGGGGTCAACCTGCGATCGACTGAGAATTGACGCGATCCTGCTGACGGCAGTCCACGGATGCCCACTGCCTGCCAGTGAACCAAGGTCGAGTCGGTCCGGTCGTTCCGGCAACAAGTCCGGGTAGATGGCTAGTGTCGCCTCGATCACTTCCAGCGCGGTCGCTGTCGCTGAAACAGTGACGGGTGCAAGTGAGCCACTGCTCTCGACGATGGGGCGGAGCTCCGTGGTGATCCATGCGAGAGTGCGGAGTGTCACCTCGTCAACGACTCTCGACCGCTCGCGAGTGACAAACTGCCGTGCTGGCCATCCGTGCTGCCGGACGGTTCTCGCCCAGTCCACTCGACCGGCGACGTGGTCGGTGGTAGCGCGCCGAGCGACGGTCGTCTGAGGCAGGTACTCCTGCCAGCGACGCACTGTGGCCGGCAATGCTGCCATGTCGTCACGGATCAAGCCAAGAAGAACACGCTGCGCTCGACGCCGTACGTCGCTAGCTGTCCAGTCCAGGGCATCTGCCGGGGTGAAGGAGGCCAGCTGATCGAAGATCGAGCCTTCGCCTGACCATCCACTGACGACCTCTCGCAGGCCGACTGCTAGAGGCCTAAGGCTTAGCCCAAGATCAAGCGTTGAGTCGTGATCCATGCCCACTGCTCCGGCGTCAGCGCGCCCTCGTCGATGACGCGTTCGCCTAAGGCGTCGAACGTCGCATCGTCGAACGCGGCGACGAACTTTCCGACGCTGGCCACGTAAGCCTCCGCAATCTCCTCTTCGCTGGTCGTGGTGCTGCCGACGAGAAAGTCAGCCATCCTCAGGAACACGGCCGGGCCAAGAACCGGCCGCCGAACTACCCGCCGGTGCTCGCCGCCGTGTAGAGTCAGGGTATGACCCGACGACCAAAGTTGACGGTGGAGACCATCGCCGCCGGACTCCACCCGCTCATCGTGCCGATCGACTGGATCGAGGAACTCCCAGGCAACCCGCGCCGAGGACGAGTCGAGGCCATCCGCCGGAGCGTGCAAGCGTTCGGACTCCGCAAGCCGGTGGTGGTGCGCCGCACCGGGGAGGTTGACGGGCACCCGATCGGCTACGCCACGTCGGGGAACCACACGCTCAAGGCCCTGCGCGAGATGGGCTGGGAGTACGTCGCCGCCCTGTGGGTAGACGAGTCCGAGGAGGAGGCGTACGCCTGGTCGCTGGCAGACAACCGGAGCCACGACCTCGGTGCGTACGACCCGGACGACATGGCCGCCGTGATCGCTCGCCTGGGGGCCCGGACGGACCTGCTGGACGCGACCGGATACGACGCCGACGCGATCACCCGGATCGCCGCCGCCACGACTGCTGGCACGCTGGGCCCGGCCGGGAACTCCGGTGGCGGGGATGGCGGCGGGCTGGAGCCCGGCCCCCGTGGACTGGGCACCCCGGTGATCTCGACCACCATCGTCTTCGATGACGAGGAGCAACAGCAGTCCTGGTACGCGTTCGTGCGGATGCTCCGAGAGGAGTACGGCGACGCCGAGACCCTGGCCGAGCGGCTGCACCTGTACATCGCTGAGCGCGTGCTGGCCGACGCATGACCGCAGAGGCCCCTGGAAGGTTCGCAGACGCCCCCGAAACGGCGTCGTGGTACTACGCCCCCGAGGAACAGCACAGCCAGTTCCGCAGGAGGGGAGTGGCCATGCTGCGATACATGGACCCGGCCCTCGCCCTCCAGTGCGGGGACCTGCCGGGGCCGGGCGACCTGTGGGCCGGACCCGACGCCATCTGCGACGAGTGCGGCGGCTGGGACGGCGAGCACGCCGACGACTGCGATGCAGCAGAGCCGCTCTACCGTGAACCGTGGCCGGAGGAGCCGTGAACGTCTGCGACGCCCCGTCGAACAACCGCTACGTCCGTCGCCGGAACCCGTGCCGCTGCGATGGATGCCGTGACGCCCACCGCATCTACGAGCGCGACCGCCAGCGGAGCATCAACCGCCCGGACGGGCGACCCCCGGATCGGCTGATCCCGGCCGACGAGGCTGTCGCCCACGTCCAGTGGCTCCGCTCGCATGGCCGGGGGCTGGGCATCAAGGTGATCGCCCGAGCCGCTGGAATGCCGTACGGCCACCTCCAGCGGGTGCTGGCAGGTGAGCACCCGCTCATCCGTCAGAGCACCGCAGAGCGGCTGCTTGCCGTCGGCTGCCACGACGCCACCCTGCTCGACGCCGCCCCGCTCCGGCGGCACCTACGCGCCCTGGGACGCCGAGGCTGGACGCCGACCATGATCGCCCGCTCGACTGGAGTCCCGGCCTACGCCATCCAGGAGATCAAGAGCGGCCGGTGGCGAAGGACGAACCCTGCCCGCATGGAGCGACTACTCGCCTTCCGCCCCTACCTGACCGACAGCGGGTCCCCGGACCCCGACTACGAACTCCCCGGAGAAACACCTTGCCAACCTCACGACACCGAGGGTACGCTCACGCTATGACCACCGACACCACTGCCCGGAAGGGCCCGTACCTCCGCCGCCACCGGCCGGACTACAACGTCGCCCCTGGCGCCTATCGGAACAAGCGGACCGGCCAGGTGTACGGCTGGGAGGTGCTCGACCGGAACGGGCGGGTCCTTGCCCGAGCCTTGTACCGCAACGTGCGCGCCCATCAGAGCCGGTTCTGCGCCCGAGCCGCCGTGTTCGGGGCCCTGCTGCACGTGCGATGAGGGTGGATGCTCATGTCGCCGACGATGGCGGCTGTGGATGGTATCGGCTGATCCAACCGATCAAGGCCATCAAGGCCGCCGCCCCACCGGACGTGGACATCCGCATGATCGAGGCCAACTCGCCGGAGGCGGCGCTCAAGTGCGTCATGCGTGACCGCCCCGACGGAACAGCCGAGTGCCTGGACGTCATCGGGCTGGACTGCGACGTGCTCGTGATCCAGCGACCGATGCAAGCAGAGTTGCTCGCCGCGATCCCTGCCGTGCAAGCGAAGGGGATCGCAGTCGTCGTGGAGATTGACGACGACTTCACGAGCCTGTCCCCCCGGAACTCCGCCTGGGCGACGCTCCAACAGACCCCACTGCGACACGAACGCTGGCTGCGTCGCATCTGCGACCTGGCAGACATGGTGACGGTGACCACCCCCCGGCTGGCGCAGGTGTACGGACGCCACGGCCGCGTTCGGATCATCCCGAACCAACTGCCCGCTGACCCGTGGGACGTCGCCGAGCCTCGCTACCGTCCGCCGACGCCCAAGCCGGTCCTCGGATGGTCCGGCTCTGTCGCAACTCACCCCGACGACCTCCAGCAGACCCGAGGGGCTGTTGCGGCGGCCCTCGTGGAAGCCGACGCTGCCATGTTCGTCGTCGGGACCGGTCAAGGGGTCCGCGAGCGACTCGCCCTCGCTGATGACACCCCGCTCTACACGACCGGCGATCCGACGGCAAGCCCGCCGACCGGCTGGCTGCCCCTGGACCTCTACCCGCACGGCATGGCGTCATGCGACGCCGGGATCGTCCCACTGGACCTGACGCCGTTCAACGAGGCCAAGAGCGACCTCAAGGGGCTGGAGTTCGCCGCAGTGGGTGTGCCGTTCGTGGCGTCGCCGACGGGCCCGTACACCGCTCTGGCGGCCGCTGGGGCTGGTCTCATCGCCGCCAAGCCGAAGGCGTGGCGCAGTGCTGTCCGCTCACTGCTCACCAACCGGACGCTGCGTGAGGAGACGGCGGGACGCGGCCGAGAGGCGACCGCCGCCCGCCGCTACCATCTGACGTGGCACTTGTGGGTGGAAGCCTGGGAGCAAGCCCTGCGCAACCGAAGGGGGGCAGCATGAGCGACGGTTGGGAAGGGACGCTGATCATCTCCAAGGAGCGGTTGGGCGTCGGCTACCACACCGAGACCGGCCGCCTGTACTACCTGGCGTATGACGTGAACGACATGAACCCCGGCGGACAGGTGTGCAATCTCATCCGTGGCGACGGCATCATCTGTCGCCTGCCCGCCGACCACGACGGCCCGCACATGGCGTTCACCGCCGAGGTTGTCGCCGCGTCCGGGATGTACGTGTCTGCGATCGCCCCTGAATCTGACAAGGAGCCATGATGCCAGTGTTCCCCGTCACCGCCGAGCCTGACCCGCGCCCCGTGTACGACTCCCAAGACACGCCGCCGCACAACACGCGCTCCGCCGTGCTTGCCGAAGCGGATCGTCTAGTGAACGGAGAGCGGAACGTCGACTACGGCGACCCGATCGCCGACTTCGCGCGCACCGCAGACTTCTGGACCACGTACCTGAGTTCGGTGCGAGGACTTGCCTCCCCGCTGGAGGCGCACGACGTGGCGGTGCTCATGGCGTTGCTCAAGATCAGTCGGATCGCCTGGTCCCCGGACAAGGAGGATCACTGGGTCGACCTCGCCGGGTACGCCGCTTGCGGAGCGGACTGTGTAGAACGAGCCGAGCGTCGGTCATGACCGAGATGCCTGGCGACACCCACGCCTGGGTCGGAGCGATGATCAGCGTGTCCGGCCGGGCTGTGCCCGTGGTCGACATGCAACCGGAGGACGTGTACGAGCCGGACATCGCTCACGCTCTCGGGATGATCTGCCGCTACAACGGGCACGTGCCCCGCTTCTACTCGGTCGCCGAGCACTGCGTCCGCGTCGCCGACATGCTGCGGTCCTGGGGCGAGCCTTCGCACGTTGTGCTGACCGGGCTCGTCCATGACGCTCACGAGGCCCTGACCGGGGACATGATCCGCCCCTTGAAGCGCACCGCCGGGCTGGGTGAGGAGTTCCTCGCTCTGGAGGCCAAGGTGGCCGAGGTTGTCACCCGGTCGTTCGGCGGTCTGTGGCCCCACCCTGGCGTAGTCGAGGAGGCCGACCGGGCTGTCTACTACTGGGAGGAGGCGAACGTCCGTTCGGGAGTGCACGTCGGGCTGTCCCCCGTCCTGGCGACGGTCCAGTGGCGCTCGCAACTCGCCCTGCTAATGCCGTTCTGACGATGGACAAGCCACCCCGGATGCGTATGCCCATCGTGATCACGCAGATGGGGGCCGAGCCGACGCGCGAGACCTGCCCGAACTGCGGAGGTCCTCTGTGGGCTGTTGTGCACGGGCTGTCCTCCGGCGACTTCGTTGGACGCCTGCACACTACGATCCGTTGCGCTCACATCGACTGCGGCTACTGGAGGACGGATGGTTGACTTCGCCCGAGCCTTGAAGGACACCCCGTTCCCTCACGCTGTCCTCGACCACCCCATCGACCGGCGCACGGTCGCACTCGCCCAACGGGAGATGACCCTTCTCCACGACGACTTCGGGCACGGCTGGCAGCGGTTCCGCAACCAGCACGAGCACAAGGACTCCCTCCACTGGGCGTACGTGCCCGACCAGTACGACGGCATCCACACGATCCGGGAGTGGATGGAGAACGAGCAGACGTGCGTCGACATCGCTGAGGCGTTCGGGTTGCCGCCGCTCACCCCTGACGGGCTGGGAGGCGGACTCCACGTGATCCCACCGGGCGGGCACCTGGGCGTCCACGTCGACTTCAACCGGAACGCGGACGGCCGCTACCGGCGCGTCAACCTGCTGCTCTACGTCCACGGTCAGGAAGGGTGCGGCGGCGACCTCATGCTCCGTTCGGCCCCCACCGGGTCCGGCGTGACGATCGGTCTGCGCCCCGGTCGCTTGGTGGCGTTTGCCACGTCGGAGTCGTCCTGGCACGGACACCCTGACCCGTACACCCCGCCGGACGGTCTGCCTCGCATGTCGCTGGCGTGCTACTACTACTCCACGGAGGCCCCCGAGTGGTCCCAGAGCCCTCACAGCACCGTGTTCGTCGGATGAAGCGTTCGGGCCCCTTGCCCCGCCGCACCCCGTTGCGGCGCTCTGGCGGGCTTCCACCGGCCTCTCGTCGCCGCAGGGGCGAGCGCGACGAGCGGCTGGCGGTGGTGGAGGAGGCGATGCGCAAGTCCGGGGGTCGCTGCGAGGCGCGCCTGGTGGTGCCGGAGGTGACGTGCTGGGGCCCGCTGGACGTGGACGAGGTGATCCCCCGAGGGGTGCGCCCTGGCTCGCATCTGGAGCCGGAAGGTGTCCAGGTGCTCTGCCGCGCTCACCACGACTGGAAGCACGCTCATCCGCGTGAGGCGGCTGCGAGGGGGCTCCGCAAGTGGTCCTGGGATGCTTGACGAAACCTTGACTTGACCTCCGGCCGGTGATGCCCGATAGTGATGCCATGACCACCATCACCAACGACCCGATCGCCCGCACGATGCTGGCTCAGATCGGCAGGAGCAACGTGCTTGCCGTCAGCGGCGGCCGCGTTCGCTACCTCGCCCCTGGCCGGATCGAGTTGCCCGTGCGCTACGGGTACAGCGTCATCGCGGAGTACGACCCCGCCCGAGACCTGTACGACGTGCACCGAGTGTTCACACGGGGGCTCGTGCGGACCTTCAAGGGGAGCGCGTTCGGCGTGTTCGCAGACCAAGTGGGCGACGCCGCCTACCGGGCATCGTGCTACCGCGACTCGTTCGGGGAGCACAAGCCGTGACCGCCCCCGACCGAGACGACCCCGCCTACGACGAGTGGCTGGACGCCCAAGAGGCGCTCCGTGACGCCTGGCTCGAATGGCAGGAGGCAGAGTTCACGTTCGCCATCGAGAGCGCCCCGCCGTCGGAGATGGAATGATGACGTGCGTGATGCCCGACGATCTGTTCGACCCGCTGTACACCGACGAGGAGCGCGCCGACCCCGAGGACATCCGCCTGGGGCTCGCCGTCCCTGACGGCTGGGCTCATCGCCGTCGCGACCGTCGCCACGTGGCCCGTGGAGGCCGCCAGACGCCCCCAGAGGCGGTGCTCCAGGCCAACGGCTACGTGTACGGCTGGCACGACCACCGGCAACGCCAGAGGGACCTGGACAGGTTGCACAACCTGTCCGACTGAGACAGATCACCAACCCAGACAGGAGACCACCATGAACGACACCTGGGATCAGCTAACCCTCATCGACGTCCCCGTCACACAGGAGCCCAAGCGGATCGTGGTGGAGGTGACTGCGCGGGTGACCAAGCAGATCACCGTCGACCGGGACGAGGTGCTGCGCCGGATGGCCGACCACCCTGAGGTGCTGCGCTACCCTGGGTTCGCTGCGATGGACGCGGTGGACGACCTCGTGCGTGAGGTTCATCCGGGGCCCGACGCCGAGTGGCGGACGCTGGACTTCGGCGAGAACTGGGCTGCACTGGCCGAGGAACTCCTCCACCCGACCTGGGTGCCGAAGGAGGAGTCGTGAGCGAGTTCTACGCCGTAGCGAAGGCCCGTGGACTGGTGCGTTTGGCGGACGGCACCACTGCCCGCCTGGTGTACTTCCCCGGCACTCGTCAGCGGAAGGCCGGAGGGAAGGCGAAGGTGCAGAGGCCCTCGGGTGCGTGGCTGTCCGTGCCGCCGGAGTCCTTGACGCTGGCGGAACCCTCCCAGCCCTTGACAAACCCTTAACGACAAACCGCTTGACGTGCGGCCAAGATGCCCGTAGAGTGACGGCATGACCACCACCCGGACACGGTGGCTCGGATGAGCAAGGGACGCCACCTACCCCCGCGAGTGCGCAAACTCGTCACCAACCCCGACGACTGGACCGCCGAACTCGCCAAGAGCGGACACGTACGCCTCCGACACCACCCCACCGGACACGTCGTGTTCACCGGACACACCCCAAGCGACCCCCGAGCCACCCTCAACCTCAGAGCCCCCATCCGCCGAGTCGAACGAGGCCAGAACCCATGACCACCCGCAAGTACCAGCGACCCAAGAAAGCCACAGGCTCCACCACCGCAGGCCGCATGGGAACCGACCACCCCTGCACCCACCCCGAATGCCCCAACCCCGGCCGCCTCTACACCCCCACCCCCACCGGACGCGCCTGGCACTGCCACGACCACGCCCCCCAGACCAACCACATGAACTGCACACACTCACTCGCCCCCACAGGAACCTGCGCCTACTGCGGCCAACCCACGTAACCCATCCACGCTGCGCCCCCGCCGCGTCATCACGGCAGAGGGGAAGGGTGCCCCCACCTTCGGAGGCCGAGAGCACAGCACCGGGGCCCCCTTCACAAGAGGGGGCCCCACCCCCACAAACACACACCCACACTCTGACCTCTGTCGCACCGGTTGACGTGCGCGCGCGACGGTCGTGCTACGCTTGATCCGTGGTCCTGACCTTGGAGGGTGCCGACCCGTGCCGCTGATCCCTCGTGCTCGTTCGCTGCCCGTTCGTGGGCGCGCCGTCGCCCCGGCGGAAGTGCGCGGGTTCTCGTCGGATGGGGCTCTGTTCAGCATCTCCTCGACCGCCCCGTCGGGCGGTGGCACGGCTGGCGGTGGACGCTGGTCTGCGGCTGAGGCGACCGCAGAGGCGTACTACGCCAACGTGATCGTCTACGGCTGCGTCAAGGCGATCGCCACTGACCTCGGCGGCCGCCCGTTCCGTGTCGGCGCAGACCCGGACAAGCCCAACGACTTCGACCCCAAGCATCCGCTCGCCCAGCGTCTCGGTCCGGCCCCTGGGGGCCCGAACCCGCACACGAGCCCCCGCCGGTTATGGCGGTGGGCGGTCGCTCAGCGTCTCATCACCGGGGCGTACGCCTGGGAGATCGCCCCGAGCGACCTGACGTTCTGGCCGCTCCTCACCCGCTACTTGAAGCCGATCGAGTCCGACGGGCGAGCCCCGAGCCGCGGCTACTTCTCCGGGTACGAGTACCACCCCGAAGGCGGCGACAAGGTGAACCTGTCCGCCGACCGCGTGTTCTACGACTGGGAGCCGTCGCAGGACGACTGGCGCAAGCCCGAGTCGCCGCTCCAGGCCGCCCGCCTGGACGTGTCCGTCGCCGTCATGCAGGACCGCTACGACTTCGCGTTCCTCAAGAACGACGCCCGTCCGGCCGCCCTGGTCGTCCATGAGGCGTTCGCCAACGACATCGACAAGCGGAAGTTCCGCCGCCAGTGGCTCGACACCCACCGGGGCCCAGAGAACGCCGGGAAGGTCCACTTCCTTGAGACGAGCCCACACGGGGCCACCCCCAAGGACTCGCTCGCCATCCAAGTCCTCGGGCTGTCACAGAAGGACGCCGAGTTCATCCGCCGCTACGAGTCCAAGATCAGGGCAATCACCGTCGCGTTCGGCGTGCCCATGTCGCGTCTGGGTGACGCGTCCGAGCGGACGTTCTCCAACGCTGACCGGGAGACCTTCAACTACTGGCTGGACACGGTGCAGCCCATGGGCTCCGACTTCGCCGACGCCGTGAACATGCGACTCATGCCTCTGTTCGACTCGTCCGGCAACGTCGGGTTCTTCGACTGGTCCGGCGTGCCTGACCTTGAGCCGCTGCGCCGGTTCGCCGTCGGGGACGTACCGAACCTCGTCAACTCCGGGATCATCACTCTGAACGAGGGGCGTGAGGCCCTCGACCTCTCCCCGGTTGACGGCGGCGACGAACTGGACGACGGGCCCGACCCGATCGTCACCCCGCCCGAGCCCGAGGATGAGCCCGCAGACGACGACGAGAACGACGACGACGAGCCCGCGGCCCCGATCACCGAGTCGGCGCTCAGCGACGCTCTCAAGCCCATCCAGGGGGCTCTCACCGCCCTGCGCCGTGACGTGGCGTCCCTCGTAGTGGGCGACACCCCCGAAGGCGACGACGCCGAGGCTGCAATCCGCGCGGCGAAGGAACGCCGAGCCCGCATCTGGAGGTCCGTCGACCGGCAGGCCGTCCGGCTGGAGCGCATCTTCAAGCGGCAGATGGAGCAGTACTTCGCCGACCAACGCAAGAGCATCGTCAACCGGCTGGAAGGCAAGCGTGGCCGCCAGATGCTCCGAGCCCCCGAGGACGGGCTGACCCCCGACGCCGTGATGGACGTCGAGTACTGGCGTGCGAACCTGAGCAGGATCGCCCAGGCCCTCTACTCGGCTGTCACCTCCCAGTCCTTCACCGCCGCCGAGGCGTTCCTGGACGTGGCGTTCGACCTGGACGCCCCGTTCGCTCAAGCGTTCATCCTCGACCGCGCGAACAACCTGGCCGGACAGGTTACGTCCACCACCTACGACGCCATCAAGCAGGCTCTCGCCGAAGGGGCAGTGAACGGCGAGTCCATCCCCGACCTCGCCAAGCGGATCGACGGTCTGTTCGGCACCACCTGGGCGAACCGCGCAGAGACCGTCGCCCGCACCGAGGTGATCTCGGCGTACAACGGATCGTCGTTCCTCGCCTACCAGGAGGCGGGCGACGTTGTGGGCGGCATCGAGTGGGTCAGCACCCTGGACGATCGCACCCGCCCCGAGCACGCCGAGATGGACGGCACCGTCATCGGTCCTGGGGAGGCTTTCGAGTTGGACGGGGCGACCCTGCTCTACCCCGGCGACCCGGACGTGTCGACCCGCTACGACTCCTCCGGCAACATCCCGGACCCCGGCTCCGTGATCATCAACTGCCGGTGCACGATCGCTCCGGTGCTGGCCGAGGAGATGCCGACCCGTGAGCGGGCTGTCCCCCGAGCGCAGGTGGAGCGAGCCCTGGTGCTCCTCGCCCGTGGCGATCTCGACCTCCGCTCCGCTGTCCAGCGTCTTGACGAAACCTTGACTTGACTCTGGCCGGGGGCACCCCGATACTCATGGCATGACCACCGCAACCCTCACCGTTCATGGTGATAGCACCTGGACCCCCGCCGAGATCGTTGACTCGATGGAGCGGTTCGGGGAGTTCACTTGTGAGCGCGACGAGGCCGCCGCCATTGTTGCGGCGGTGCGGCGGATCAGCGGACGCAACGTCGCCCGCAGCACCACCAAGGACCCCCGGACGCACCGGACGGTCACCACCCTCACCTGGAAGGCGTGACCCCATGACCACCGCAATCGCACATCGGCCCGGCTACCCGCCGGAGCCCGCCACCTACCGGGACCTGCACCCCGCAGACGCCCGCATCGCCCGCCGTGAGGACGACCACTTCGCTGCGTACCACGTCACGGATGCCGAGTACGCCGAGATGCTCGCCCGAGCCCTGGAGGCCCCGGCATGGGCGTGACCGACCGAGACGACTCGGACCTCGACGTTGCGTGTGATCCCGACTACTGCCGTCTGTGCAAGGCGATTCAAGCATGGAAGGAAGCCCGAGATGATTGACATCGTGGACGAGTTGCGAGCACAGCGGTGGGACCGC
>JACDJC010001081.1_pt1 | contig 26260 bp, 25 predicted proteins | sample 7454191 | NCBI WGS metagenome assembly JACDJC01 (sample SAMN14253291, study PRJNA609438) | sludge metagenome | isolation source: sludge after 25d culture with pyrite and EDTA | collected 2018-12-20 | reverse complement strand
CCCGCCCTACGGCGCAGCAATTGTAGGGCGGGCACTGCCCGCCGGCTCTTCTGCATCAATGCAAGATGTGATCAAGAGACAGCTCACCTGCCAGGGGATTCCCTCAGGGTCGCCGAGGAGGGGATATTCAGCGCAGCAAAGTGTGCAGGCGGCTGCGGGTGAATGGACCGAAGTGCAGTTGCTCGCAAAGGGCGAGCAGCTGATCGGTCGGTCGATGCTGGCGTTCCAGGGTTTCGACACGACTGGCGCCGGGTGCGTCCAGCGCGATCCGGGTCAGGCGTCGGTACAAGCGTGCCTGTTCGGCATGCTCGCGCAATTTCGCCGCGCAACTGGCGGCGCCGCGAATGCGCAGGAAGGGCACTTCGTCGATGCGTTCGAGCAGGGCATCCAGGTTGCCGAAATGGCCGAGCAGGGCGGCGGCCGTTTTCGCGCCGATACCGGGCACGCCGGGGATGTTGTCGACCGAGTCTCCGCACAGGGCCAGATAGTCGGCGACCTGGTGCGGATGCACGCCAAGCTTGTCATAGACGCCGGTCGGCCCCCAGCGCAGGCCGCGGGCATAATCCCACTGCTCGTCGTGTTCGCCCAGCAACTGGCCGAAATCCTTGTCGGCCGACACGATCACGCTGCGCCAGCCCAGGGCGCGCAGGTTCCACACGGTGCTGCCGATCAGGTCGTCGGCCTCGTAGCGGTGGTCGATCATCAGGTGCACGCCGAGCGCCTCGGTGATCGCGCGGCATTGCACGAACTGCCGCTCCAGGTCGGGTGGCGGCAACTCACGGTTGGACTTGTAGGCGGGGTAGATGGCGTTGCGGAACGAGCTGGTCAGGGACGCGTCGAACGCGACCGCGACGTGCTCGGGCTGGGCGCGCTCGAGCAGCTCGCATAGGAAGCGGGCATAGCCGTGCACCGCGTTGACCGGGTGGCCGTCGCCATCGAAGAACTCGTTCGGCATCGAGTGCCAGGCGCGGAACACGTACAAGCTGCCGTCGACCAGATGGACGGCCGGACGTCCATCGCTGGAGGCGTTCACGGCACCCACGTCTGGAGCACGTCGGCCAGTGCAGGGCGGTCGCGGTCAGGTATCTCGATCTGTGGCGTGCCAATGTGCACGAAGCCCACCACGTGTTCGTGCGCGGCCAGTTCGAGCACGGCGGCGGCGTCGCGATCGTAGGCCGCCCAGCCGGTCACCCACTGCGCGCCGTAACCCAGCGCGTACGCGCCCAGCAGCAGGTTGTGGGCCACGTTGCCGGCACACAGTCGCTGCTCGATCGCGGGCACCTTGTGGTCGGCGTCGATCCGCGCGATCACCGCGATCACCAATGGCGCGAAGGTGTAGCGGCGGCGTTCCTTCTCCAGCTTGGCGCCGGTCATTTCTGGACGATTGCGCATGCCGATCTCGGCCAGTCGCTCGCCGAACCGGAGTTTCGCCTCGCCGTGCAGGAGGATCAGCCGGAATGGCACCAGCTTGCCGTGGTCAGGCACCCGGATCGCCGCTTCCAACAGCGCCTGCAGGGTAGCCGCGTCGGGTGCGGGTTCGCCCAGTTGGCGGGCGGGAACGGAGCGGCGTCGTTGCAACAGGGTGAGCGGGCCGGGTGGCGACAGGGGAGTATTCATGCGTTTTCAGGATCATTCGACGCCGCAGCGGGCGGTTCCAGCTCAAACCATTGCCTGACCCCCGCCACAGCCGCGTCGTGGTTGTCGTCCCTGTGCGCAAACTCGTTGGTGACGGGCGAGTACTCGTAGTCCTGCGCCCACTGGTCGATGTGCTGCACGATCTCCCGCAGCGCGTGGATTGCGTGATCGATCTCGGTCATGGTGCTGGTGGGGTGGAACGACAGGCGCACCCAGCCCGGCTTTTCCGACAGGTCGCCGTGGTCGATGCGCTCGGTGATCGATTGCGACCGGGACGGATCGACATGCAGCAGGTAATGCCCGTAGGTGCCCGCGCACGAACAGCCGCCGCGCGACTGCACGCCGAAGCGGTCGTTCAGCAGTTGCACGATCAGGTTGTAGTGGATGCGTTCGACGTAGAACGAAAAGATCGCGAGGCGATCGCGTTGCGCCGGCGCGAGTACGTGCATGCCGGGAATGGAGCGCAGCGCCTCCATCACGTACGGAACGATCTCCCGTTCGCGCTGCTGCATCGGCGCCACGCCCATCTGATCCTTCAGCCGCACAGCCAGCGCAGCCTTGATCGTCTGCAGGAACCCCGGTGTGCCGGCATCCTCGCGGGCCTCGATGTCGTCGAGGAACGAATACTCTCCCCACGGGTTGGTCCAGTTCACGGTGCCGCCGCCGGAGTCGTCGGGGACGGTGTTGCGGTAGAGCGCGCGGTTGAACACCAGCACGCCCGAGGAACCAGGCCCACCGAGGAACTTGTGCGGCGACCACAACACCGCGTCGAGGCGCTGTTCCGGGTCGGACGGATGCATGTCGATGTCGACGTACGGTGCCGACGCGGCGAAGTCGATGAATGCCACGCCGCCGGCACGGTGCATCAGGCCCGCCATCGCGTGGTACGGCGTGCGCAGTCCGGTGACGTTGGAGCAGGCGGTGAACGAGCCGATCTTCATAGGCCGTGTGCGGTACTCCTGCAGCAATGACTCAAGCGCCGCCAGATCCACCTGGCCTTGCTGATCGGGCGGTATCACCACCACGTCGGCGATGGTCTCAAGCCATGAGGTCTGGTTGGAGTGGTGTTCCATGTGGGTGATGAAGACCACCGGTCGCTCGGCCTGCGGGATATCGATGAAACGGCGCAGCCCCTGTGGCGCCTTCAGCCCCAGGATGCGCTGGAACTTGTTGATCACCCCGGTCATGCCGGAGCCGGTGGAAAGGATCAGATCCTCCGGTCCCGCGTTCACATGCGCTTTCAGGATCCGGTGTGCCTCATGGTAGGCCAGCGTCATCGCGCGACCGGTCTCGCTGCTCTGCGAGTGCGTGTTGCCGACGTGTGGACCGAAGCGATCCAGCAGTCGCTGCTCGATCGGACGGTACAGGCGGCCGCTGGCCGTCCAGTCGGCGTAGACGATGCGCTGCTCGCCATACGGCGAACGGAACGTATGGTTGTGGCCGACCGTGTTGGCGCGATACGGGGCGAAGTACAGCTCTAGCGGATCCATGGATGATCTCGGCGGCGCAAAACCTGATGCAGCACCCACTTTACCGCAGCACCTGGCAGGACCGGTGGACGCCGGGCGGGTTGGCGCGTGATCACCGGGCGATTGTCCGGCTCGCGCGCGGCGCGTGGTATCCGGTGTGATCTGCCGGTCACAGCCCCGCGCCGCGGTCTCAGCTCGGGATCGGCAACGTGAACGAGTCCGGCAGCAAGGCCGCGACGGTGGTACGGCGCGCCGGGCCATGCAGGTCGCCCAGCAGTACCGGCATGTCCGGGCCGCATAGTTCAGCCATCACCTGACGGCAGGCGCCACAGGGACTGGCCGGTTCGACTGTATCGGTGATTACCGCCAGCGCAACAAAGTCACCCGGCCGGCAACCGGCGGCGATCGCGCTGAACAAGGCGGTACGCTCGGCGCAGTTGCACAGGCCGTAGGCAGCATTTTCCACGTTGCAGCCGCCAAACCGGCGGCCATCGCGGGCAAGCAAGGCAGCACCGACATGGAAGTGCGAGTAGGGTGCATAGGCCTGCTCGCGCGCCTGGCGCGCCATGTCCAGCAGGTCGTCCAGTGCGGGGAGGCTTGCGGGCATCGTGATCTCCTGGCCACGGCGAGGCATCCGGCCGGGCCGGCGGGTCAGCTTACTCTGCCCCTTGTGACCGGATCAAAGCCGCCTGGCGCAACTACCGCTAAGATGTCCGAACCATTCCAGAGGGGATTGCACCATGCCTGTCACCATTGCCGCCTTGCGTGAGACTGCCGTCGGGGAGCGGCGCGTGGCGATTACCCCGGAGATGGCGAAGAAGCTGCGCGGCAAGGGGATGCGCGTGCTGCTGGAGCACGATGCCGGGCGCGCCGCCGGTTTTCCGGACAGTGTCTATGCCGAAGCGGAATTTGCCGACAGCGCCAGCGTGCTGGGCCAGGCCGACCTGCTGGCCTGCGTGCTGCCGCCGCAGGATCAGGTGTTTGCAAGCATGCGCGAAGGCAGCGTGGTGGTGGGCCAGCTACGCCCGTATGGCGCGGCGGCGCGCATCGCGGCGCTGGGTGCGCGCAAGCTCAGCGCGTTTTCGCTGGAGCTGCTGCCGCGCACCACCCGGGCGCAGGCGATGGATGTGCTCAGTTCACAGGCAGCGGTGGCCGGTTATCGGGCCATGCTGATTGCCGCCGAGGCATCGTCCAAGTTTTTCCCCATGTTGACCACCGCCGCCGGCACGATCCGCCCGTCGAAGGTACTGGTGATCGGTGCCGGCGTGGCGGGCCTGCAGGCGATCGCAACGGCGCGCCGCCTCGGGGCACAGATCGAAGGCTATGACGTGCGGCCAGAGACCCGCGAGCAGGTCGAGTCGCTGGGCGCGAAGTTCCTGGAACTCGGGGTCAGCGCGGCAGGCAGCGGCGGCTACGCGCGCGAACTCTCTGCCGAGGAGCGCGCTGCCCAGCAGGAAGCCTTGGCCAATCACCTGAAATCATTCGACGTGGTGGTGAGCACCGCCGCGGTGCCGGGCCGGCCGGCGCCGAAGATCCTCACCACGACGATGGTCGAGGGCATGAAACCGGGTGCGTTGATCGTGGACCTGGCCGCCGAGAGCGGCGGCAACTGCGAGCTGACCCGGCCCGGTGAACGGGTCGAGCACGGCGGCGTGACGATTCTAGGCCCGCTCAACCTGCCGGCCGGGGCGCCACTGCATGCCTCGGAAATGTATGCGCGCAACGTGTACAACTTCGTCGAGCTGCTGGTGCACGATGGCGAACTGAAACCGGATTTCGACGACGAACTGGTTGCCAAAAGCTGCCTGACGCATGCCGGAGAGGTGCGCTTCCAGGGCTGAGCGGCGGTGAAAGTCCAGCCACTTGCCGCGAGCGCCGTCAAACGCCCGAGTCGGTGGTGCGCTCCGGGAAAATCCGGCTCGTTCCTTGATACGGCGACGTGATGTCGGGAATCGGCTCGGCATTTTCCCGCGCGCACCGCAGCAGCGACGAGCCCTGGCATTCGCTTCCCGTGCGCGGCACTATCTCCTGATCACATCTCGAGTGAATACCGCAGCAAGATCGGCGGGCAGTGCCCGCCCTACGGCTCGGCGATTGCAGGGAGGACACTGTCCGCCGGCCCTTCTGCATGAATGCGGGGCCTGATCAAGAGACAGCGCCGCGCAGGGGAAGGGAAAATATGTGGGGTTTTGGGTGGTTTGCGCGAAGGGAAGAAGTGATCGTCGTGCCGAAAATCGCCGGATTTCCTCAAGCCGATGAATCCGGCAGTGACGAGCCCTTGCATTCGCTTTCCCCGCCTGGCGGGGGAAGCGACACGATCCTCGCCGTTGCGGTGCATTGCACGCGGATTTGCCGGGGGAGTCTCGACGACCGTCGAGCTTCCCGTATGATGCAGGTTCAGATGAGTCTTGGCGGGGTGAGGTCATGATCGACGGTTTCTTGGCGCTGTACATCTTCATGCTGGCAGCCTTTACCGGCTATGAAATCATTGCGCGGGTGCCGGTGATCCTGCATACGCCGCTGATGTCCGGCTCCAACTTCGTGCACGGCATCGTGCTGGTGGGAGCCATGATCGCGCTGGGCAATGCGCAGACCACCTTGCAGATCATCATCGGCTTCATCGGGGTGCTGCTGGGCGCCGGCAACGCGGCCGGTGGCTATGTGGTGACTGAGCGGATGCTGGAGATGTTCAAATCCAGCAAGCCCGGTGCCGGCAAGGGGGCCAAGTGATGACCTGGCTACCGACTGTGATCAAGGCGTGCTACTTCATTGCCGCGCTGCTGTTCATCCTGGGTCTGAAAAAGATGAGTTCGCCGCGCACGGCGCGCGGCGGCATCGTCTGGGCCGGCTACGGCATGGTGGTGGCGGTGCTGGCCACGTTCTTCCTGCCTGGCATGCACAACCTGGGGCTGATCATTGCCGCGGTGGTGATTGGCGTGGCAGCGGCCTGGTGGACCGGCAAGCGGGTGTCGATGACCGCGATGCCGCAGATGGTGGCGCTGTACAACGGCATGGGCGGTGGCGCGGCGGCGGCGATCGGCGCGGTGGAGCTGATCGGTTACGTGCGCAGTCTCGCGCTGCTGCATCCGCCCGGCGTGCCGGACACCTCGCCACTGCGGCCGGAGAGCTGGGCCATCAACGCGGCCTCGCGCATTCCAGAGGGCCTGACCCTGCTGTCGCCGGTCGAGCTGACGCTGGGCGTGCTCGGTGCGCTGATCGGCGCGGTGAGCTTCTCCGGCTCGATGATTGCCTTTGCCAAGCTGCAAGGCTGGATGGACAAACGCTTTGTGTTCCCCGGCCAACGTGCAGTGAACCTGTTGCTGCTGGCTGCGACCGTTGTCGCCGGCGCGTTTATCGCCAGTGGGCACGCCCATGTCTGGCTGATCGTGGTCTTCTTCGTGCTGGCGCTGCTGTTCGGCCTGATGATGACGCTGCCGATCGGCGGCGCCGACATGCCGGTGGTGATTTCGCTGTACAACGCGCTCACCGGCCTGGCGGTGTCGTTCGAGGGTTTCGTGCTGGGCAACGAGGCGATGATCATCGCCGGCATGGTGGTCGGCGCGGCCGGCACCTTGCTGACCCAGTTGATGGCCAAGGCGATGAACCGCTCGATCGGCAACGTGCTGTTCGGCAGCTTCGGTGCGGCCGCCGGTGGCGAGGCGCAGGCGATCGAGGGCGCGCAGAAACCCATCGATGCCGCCGATGCGGCAGTGATGATGGCCTACGCCGAACGCGTGGTGATCGTGCCCGGCTACGGCCTTGCGGTAGCACAGGCCCAGCACAAGGTGTGGGAGTTCGCCCAGTTGCTGATCAAGCGCGGGGTGAAGGTGAAGTTCGCGATCCATCCGGTGGCCGGTCGCATGCCGGGGCACATGAACGTGCTGCTGGCCGAGGCCGGCGTGCCGTACGATCTGATCGCCGACATGGAGGACATCAATCCGGAATTCGCCACTACCGACGTGGCGCTGGTGATCGGCGCCAACGACGTGGTCAATCCGGTGGCCAAGACCGACCCGGCTTCGCCGATCTACGGCATGCCGGTCCTGGACGTGGTGAACGCGAAACAGGTGATCGTGATCAAGCGCGGCAAGGGCACCGGCTTCGCCGGCATCGAGAACGCCCTGTTCTACGCTGACAACACCCGCATGCTGTATGGCGACGGCCAGGCCGCCGTGGGCGAGCTGGTCAACGAAGTGAAGGCGGTCGACAGCTGACGCTCGGCCTCAGGTCCGCCGCCGCGTGCGTGCGCCGCGTGCCAGCCACGCGGCCAGCAACATGGCCAGTACGGTCCAGACGGTGTCCGCCGGAGTCATGGCCATCCGGGCCAACTGCCACAGCATGGCGAAGCCTGCGGTGCGCAGGGCCTCGATGATCCCCATCCCCATGTTGGCGGCGATCCTCACGCCGGCGATCAGCATGTTCACATAGATCGTGGCCAGCGCGGTGGCGCCGGCGGCCAGCAGCATGGCGGCGATGCCGGCCCGCTGCACGCCGGCCCGAATGGTCCACGCCAGCATGACCCCGATCGGCACCGCCAGCCAGGGCAGCGGATGGCGCACGTACAAGGCCAGTACCATCCACAGTGCACCCGCGGCGAGCCCCAGCATGAGGGCGCTGAACAGCGCAAACAGAAACAGCAGCACGCTGCGCGCACTCATCGGCGACGCTCCGGCGGAACAGTGCAATGCATCAGTCGATCCGTTGGCAAAGCGGGCATCATAACGTGTGCAGGCGTACCGCTTGGCGCCGCGAGACCTTGCGCTTGATCGCTTCGGCCTGATCTGGAACAAGCGGCTGTGCTTCCGTCGCGGCATAATAGGCGCTTCGGTACGGCGCGTCGCCGTGCCCGCAGATACGGGATTGGCGTTGGCATGAGTGGTTTCAGTCTGAGTAGCGAACCGGTCACCCTGGTGCGTGATTGCGATGCGGTGATGGTGCCCCAGGGTGACGTGGTGACCCTGCCGGCCGGCCAGATCGGTTACATCACCCAGGCACTGGGTGGGAGTTTCACCATCTATGTTGAAGGCAACCTGTTCCGCGTGGCCGGCGACGATGCCGACGCGCTGGGCAAGGAGCAGCCGGTGCCGCTCGAAGTGCCGCCAGATGCCACCGATGCCGACGTGGAAAAGCTGGCGTGGGATCAGCTGCGTACCGTGTTCGACCCGGAGATTCCGGTCAATGTGGTCGACCTGGGGCTGATCTATGACCTCAGCCTGGACCACGCCGAATCCGGCGAGCGCAAGGTCTACGTGAAGCTCACCCTGACCGCGCCCGGCTGCGGCATGGGCGACATCCTGGTGGACGATGCGCGCACCAAGCTGCTGATGATCCCCACCATCGGCGAGGCTGACGTGGATCTGGTGTTCGATCCACCCTGGAATCATTCGATGATGTCTGACGCGGCCAAGCTGGAAACCGGCATGCTCTGAATCCACCGGGATGACGCCGGTCCGACAGGGCAACAACGAAACATAATGCCGCTACTCCTCGCTGGAAACGCCCTGCGTGCCGGGGAAACGATCCGGCGTGCCCGATGACCTGCTTTGAACCGGTGATGCCCCGTTGCGCGGCGATTCCAGGAGTGGAGCCGGGTGCTGCTGGTACCGGTCACCACGAATGTGACCGCAGTCACGCGGTGTAGGAAAAAGTCGGATTGCGACGCTCGTTCGCAAGTAATAACGTCACCAAGTCCGCTCTCTGGGAAGTTGGCGGATGATCCTCTGGCGGCGTGATCGCCGTTTTGCAGTCATGCGTCCAGGTGCTGTCCCTGCATGGAAAGGCAGGGGGGAGGCAGCCACCTGCGGACGTAGTTGGGGATCGCCGGACAGTTGACGAATATCGCGCCGTGCCCTTGCACGGAAATTCTTGCATGGGGTCTTTGCGGCCGCATCGGGCCAGCTCGCCCCCATTTTGTCCAGGAGTTCCATACATGCCCAATCATCTCCGCCTGAACCTGCTGGTGGCCGCCATCGGCATGGCAACCGCCTCGGTCGCCACGGCCGCCGATACACGAACCCTGCATGCGCAGAATCTGGGAGCCGTGCCGGCCAGTTCGTTGGCGGCCCAGCTCAATCTCGGTCAGGACATGACACTGGCGCCGCGCGGCGCGGTGACGTTGTCCGGTGGCCATCACGTCGTACGCCAGCAGCAGATGTACCGCGGCGTGCCGGTGTATGGCCGCAGCATCGCCGTGCTGCAGGACGCGCAGGGCAACGCGTTGCGCGCCACCGGCGAACTGATGCAGGAGTCGCAGCAGCAATTGATCTCGGTGCGGCCCAGGTTGAACCGTGAGCGGGCGATCGCGGCGCTCCAGGCGCATGCGCACACCATGCTGGTCGGCGGAGCGACCCTCGAAAACCAGCAGACCGACCTGTTCGTGTACCCGCAGGAGAACGCCGCGCCGCGGCTGGTCTACCGCGTCTCGTACTTCGTCGGCGGCGACAATCCCAGCCGTCCGACCGCGATCATCGATGCCAACACCGGTGCCGTGATCAAGAGTTGGAACGGCCTGACCGACGCCTCGGCCAACGGCCCGGGCGGCAACGAGAAAACCGGCAAGTACAACTACGGCACGGATTACGCCGCGCTCAATGTGGCCCAGTCCGGCAGTACCTGTACCCTGCAGAACACCGACGTGAAAACCTACAACCTCAATCACGCCACCAGTGGTGGTTCGGTGGTCAGCTTCACCTGCCCGACCAGCAATACCGACGCGATCAACGGCGCCTACTCGCCGGTCAACGACGCCCACCATTTCGGCGGCGTGGTGCACGACATGTACCAGTCCTACACCGGTGCGCCGCCGCTGAGCATCCAGTTGCTGATGAAGGTGCACTACAAGTCCAATTACGAAAACGCGTTCTGGGACGGTTCGGCGATGTACTTTGGCGACGGCGCCGGCACGTTCTATCCGCTGGTGTCGCTGGACGTGACCAGCCATGAGATCAGCCATGGTTACACCGAGCAGAACTCCGGCCTGGAATACACCGCTCAGTCCGGCGGCATGAACGAGGCCTATTCGGACATCGCCGGCGAGGCAGCCGAATACTTCGATCGTGGCACGGCCGATTTCCTGGTCGGCGCCGATATCGTCAAGAGCAGTGCAGGTATCGGCGAGGCGCTGCGCTACATGTGCAACCCGACGCAGGATGGCGGGTCGATCGACAACGCCGCGAACTACACTTCCGGCCTCGACGTGCACTACTCCAGCGGCGTCTACAACAAATCGTTCTGCCTGCTGGCCAAGACCAGCGGCTGGGACGTGAAGAAGGCGTTCCAGGTCTATGCGCTGGCGAACAAGGTGTACTGGACCACAACCTCGACCTTCAACTCCGGCGCCTGCGGCGTGGAGTCGGCGGCGACCGATCTGGGTTATGACAAGAATGCCGTGATTGCCGCCTTCAACGGCGTCGGCGTGACCTGTCCGGGTAGCGGCGGTGGCGGCGGTGGCGGTACCACGGAGCTGCAGAACAACGTCAGTGTCACTGGCGTGTCCGGTGCGGCGGGTGGCGACAACGATTACTTCATCACCGTGCCTGCCGGGGCCAGCAACCTGGTGATGTCGATCTCCGGCGGAACCGGCGACGCCGACCTGTACACGAAGTTCGGAAGTGCCCCGACCACCAGCAGCTACGACTGCCGCCCGTGGAAGACCGGCAATTCGGAAAGCTGCAGCGTGGCCTCGCCCACGGCCGGCAAGTACTACCTCAAGGTGCATGGCTACTCGGCCTACTCCGGGGTGACCGTCAAGGCTTCCTATTCCACCGGTGGTGGTGGCGGTGGTTCGGACGGCCTGCAGAATGGCGTGCCGGTGACCGGTATTTCCGGAGCCACCAACTCGAAGACGTACTACACGGTGACCGTGCCCGCGGGCAGCGCCCTCACCATCTCCACGTCCGGCGGTACCGGCGATGTGGACCTGTACGTGAAGCAGGGCTCGACGCCCACGACCACGAGCTACGACTGCAGGCCATACAAGTCCGGCAACAATGAAACCTGCTCGGGCACCAACGAGTCGGGCACGTACTACATCATGCTCAATGCCTATCGCGCCTATTCGGGCGTGACCCTGAAGGCCAGCTGGTAATTCCCCCCGGGGGGCCAGGGACGGTCCGCCGCTTTACCCAGGGAGCTGCAGCAACACGTTGGGCCCGCTCGGATCGAGCGGGCCCGTCTTTTTCCGCGGATCAACCAGCCACTTCCTCGAAGCGGTTCGCGTCGCGGTTCTTGCGTACTTTCGCCGGGTCCCACACGCGTCCGTTCATGGCGATGTAGACGCCGTCGGGCAGGGTCTGCACGGCGGCCACCGCGCAGCCGATGTTGAACACCGCATCCGAGCCCTGGAAGCGTGCCGGGTTCAATGCGCCGGTCAGTACGATCACCTTGCCCTTGATGCTGGCCAGCTCGCGCGCCGTCTCCACCATGGTGTCGGTACCGTGGGTAACCAGAACATGGCGATGCGGCTGCCCCTCGATGGTGGAGCGCACCAACGCGCGATCTTCCGCGCCCATGTGCAGGCTGTCCTTGCGCAGGATCGGGATCACGTCAAAGTCGAAGGCGACGCCGAGATGGCCGAGGATCTCGCCGATCTGCGGCGCACCGATCTTGTAATCCGATTTGTCGTCGAAATAGATCTTGTCGATGGTGCCGCCGGTGGTGACGATGGTCAGATGTTGCATGTCGGTCGCCATTGATGGAATCCGGCTATTTTAGCTCGCCGAGGTAGACGCGTGCCCGGTAGTCACCCGTCAGCCGGGCATGAGCCGCGTGCCGTCAGCGTCAGGAGCGATAACCCGATCAGCGGGGACTGGACACACGGACCAGTGTCGTTGGTGCCGGCCCCGTGCATCTTGCGCGCGTGGGCAACCGTTGATCTTGCGCTCGCCTGTGCCCGTTGCCAGGGCGTCAGCGGGGCGCGCCTGGTCGCCGCTTGACGCCGGCGCCCAACACGGCGATCAAGCCGACCGTCAGCACGATTTCCGCCAGTGCCAGCGCGCGTTCGTCAGGCGAGCTCCACGCCTCGGCCACCCCGTGGCAGAAATAGAACAGGCTGAGAATGCCGACCCACAGCAGTGCGCGACGGACATCGCGGATCGCGAACAGGGGCATCAGCAACGGCAGCACGGTGACGGCGAGCGCCAGCCATCGCGGGAGCTGCAGCGGTGGGAACAGCCAGCCGTGCCAGAGCAGTTGCAGCAAGAGCAGCAACGCCCAGGCGATCAGGCCGATACGGTAGACCGGCAGGGTCGGCGCGTGTGTCGTACCGCTCATGCCGAGTCCGCCAGGGGGCGCGCGACATTGGCCGGATATCGGCCCAGCGCACGGGCCAGTTTGCGCTCGTCCTCGCTGATCGGATTGTCGCCCTTGGCGCCGGTGACGTCGCTGGCATCGTAGGGGGTGCCGCCGCTGTGGGTGCTGGTGGAGGTGAACCGGGCTGCCGGTTTGCCGGCCAGGGCGCCGCTGGCCCATTCGACGCCGGTGGAATCGAGGAAATGTTTCAGCGGCGCGGCCATGTTGCCGAAGCGGGTGGGGCTGCCCATGGCCAGGCCGATGCAGTCGAGCAAATCCTGCTTGGTCGCACAGGGTGCGCCGTCCGCAGGCTCCGGTGGCAGGGCTACTTCGGTGACGGGCGCCTCCGGCGGCACCTGGCGCAGGCGCGCACGCATGCTGGGCACTTCCTCGATGCCGCGGGTGATCAGGCGTGCCAGCTGGGCGGTGTGGCCGCTGCGGCTGTAGTACAGCACCAGGATTTCTCGGGTCATGCGGCGTCGGTCCACGCGATTGAGGCATTCACGGCCAATACGCTAGTGTACCGGTCGATATTGGTCGCGGCCCGCTGCCGCCGACGGAGGATGCCGATGGCCCGCCGCTTCGATCCCGATCGCTTGCGCTATTTCAGCCGCTTCGTGTGGCAGCGTTTCGTCGACGACAAGTGTTTCGAGACAGCTGGTGCGCTGTCCTACACCACCCTGGTGTCGCTGGTGCCGCTTACGGTGGCTGTGCTGGCCATGTTTGCGGTGTTTCCGGTGTTCGAGAGTGCGCGCGACACCTTGATCAATTTTGTCTTCAACAACTTCGTGCCTGCTGCCGGCGAGAAGGTGCAGGAGGCGTTGCAGAGTTTCGCCGCCAACGCCAAGGGGCTGACCGGGGTCAGCATCCTGATCATGCTGTTCAGCGCGCTGTCGATGATGATCAGCATCGAGGACCGGCTCAACCGGATCTGGCGGGTGCACCACCCGCGCCGCTGGAGTTCGCGCCTGCTGTTGTACTGGGCCGCGCTGACGCTGGGGCCGATCCTGGTCGGCGGCGGCATCGCGGCAACCTCCTACGTCACCGCGATGCCTTTCCTGAGCGTGGCCTCGGACCAGATCCACACCATTGGGAACAGCTTGCTCACGACGCTGCCGTTTCTGGTGACGTTCTTTACCTTGTGGTTGATGTATACGGTGATTCCCAATACGCGCGTGTTGCGCCGCGATGCGGCGATCGGCGCTCTGCTGGGCGCGGTGCTGTTCGAGATCGCACGCTGGGGGTTTGGCCAGTTCGTCGGTCATGTGCAGACCTATCAGCAGATTTACGGCGTACTGGCGACGATTCCGATCTTCCTGGTATGGATCTACCTGTCCTGGGTGATCGTGATCCTGGCCGCGTCGATCGCGGCGTCCATCTCCGCCTACGAGTACCATCCGCCGTCCACAACCCTGCCCGCAGGGGCCGAATTCCTCGGCTTGCTGGCGGTGCTTGGCATGTTTGTGGATGCGCACCGCGGTGGCATGGGCGTCGATCCGGCCGAGGTCCGCCTGCGCGCGCCTTATCTGAGTGCGGGCGCCATCGGCAGTTACTTCGACGACTTGCAGCAAGCGGACCTGGTCCAGCGTGGCGAAGCCGGCGGCTGGTTGCTCAGTCGCAGCCTGGACAGCACCGACCTGCTTCGGCTGTATCGTTGTAGCCACCATCGATTGCCGTTGCAGCCGCTCGAGGAGGCGGCATCGATGGGCATCGAACTGCCGCCGGCACTGCTCGGGCTGCTCGATGAACTGGCCGCCACGCTGCAGGTCAAACTGGGTACCCGGCTCGACCGGATATATCCCCCGGCTGCCGACCCCGCCGCCGATACCGAGGAGCTTCCTGCATGACGTTGTTTTTGATCCGCTTCGCAACCGCCGTCGCACTGGCGCTGGCCTTCATCGCACCGGCGCGTGCCGCGATGCCGAGCCAGCCGACGTTGCAGGTAACCACGCTGGAGGGCGGAACCTTTGATCTGGCCGCGCAGCGCGGGCATTGGGTGATCGTCAATTACTGGGCGACCTGGTGCGTGCCGTGCATCGAGGAAATGCCGGATATCTCGCACTTCGTCGCCACCCACGAGAACGTCCGCGCGATTGGGCTGGCCTACGAGGACAGCGAACCGGCCGACATCGAGGCCTTCCTGGCCAGGCATCCGGTGGTCTACCCGATTGCCCAGGTCACCCTGGACAAGCCGCCCAGGGATTTCGACGAGCCGCGCGGCTTGCCCGTGACGTACCTGATCGATCCAAATGGCAAGGTGGTACAGCGCAAAGTAGGGCCGGTAACCGAGGCCATGCTCAAGCAATGGATCGGGGCGAACTGATGCCGACCGCCCGCTTCATCGTCAGCGGCCGCGTGCAGGGCGTGTTCTTTCGCGCCAGTGCCCGTGAGCAGGCGTTGGGGCTCGGCTTGGCTGGTCATGCGAAGAATGTCGACGGTGGCCGCGTGGAAGTGCTGGCCAGCGGCAACGGCGAAGCGCTCGACACGCTGGAGCAATGGCTCTGGCAGGGTCCGCCGGCGGCAAAGGTGCAGCAGGTATTCCGCGAGAACCTGGCCGAGCAGGATCTGTTCGGCTTCATCACCGGTTGAGCTGCGTCGCGCGGGGCGCGTGGTTCAGGTGTTGCCCAGCGCCTGCAACAGGTCGGTCTGGTGTTCGCGGGTCAGGGTATCGATCAGTTCGCGCAGGTCACCCTGCATGGTCTCGGGCAGGCGATACAGGGTGAGATTGATGCGGTGGTCGGTGATCCGCCCCTGCGGGTAGTTGTAGGTGCGGATGCGCTGGCTACGATCGCCGGAACCCACCTGCAGCCGGCGCGATTCGGCCTGGGTGGCGGCCTGCTTGCCCTGCGCTTCGTCGAGCAGGCGCGCCTTCAGCAGGCTCATTGCACGGGCGCGGTTCTTGTGCTGGCTGCGCTCTTCCTGGCATTCCACCACGGTGCCGGTGGGCAGGTGGGTGATCCGGATCGCCGAGTCGGTCTTGTTGATGTGCTGGCCGCCGGCGCCGGAGGCGCGGAAGGTGTCGACCTTGAGGTCGGCCGGGTTGATCTCGATCTCGTCGATTTCGTCCGGCACCGGCAGGATCGCCACGGTTGCCGCCGAGGTGTGGATGCGACCTTGCGACTCGGTCTCCGGCACGCGCTGCACCCGATGCGTGCCGGATTCGAACTTCAGCTGCGAGTACGCACCCTTGCCCTCGATGCGCGCCACGATTTCCTTGTAGCCGCCGTGCTCGCCGGCGTGTTCGTTGAGCACCTCGACGTGCCAGTGGCGGCTTTCCGCATAGCGCAGGTACATCCGGAACAGGTCGCCGGCGAAGATCGCCGCCTCGTCGCCACCGGTGCCGGCGCGCACTTCCAGATACAGGTTGGCATCGTCACGCGGGTCCTTCGGCAGCAGCAACAGCTGCATCTCGCCATCGAGATCGCGCAGGCGCTGTTCCAGTCGCGCCACATCGTCGACGGCCATCTCGCGCAGTTCGGCGTCGTCCAGCATGGCGCGCGATTCGGCCAGCTCATGCTCGGTCTGGTCGTGCTCGTGCAGCGAGGCGGCAATTGGCTCGAGCTGGGCATATTCCTGCGACAGTTCCCGAAAGCGGTTGTTGTCGGCCAGCACCTCCGGTTGCGACAGCAGCAGGCCGATCTCCTGATGACGTTCGGCGAGGGTTTCAAGCTTGCGGCGGATCGATGGCGTCATGGGCGGGGCAGGGACGGATGGTGAGGGGCAAGTCGCGTGCAAAGGCGAAAAGCGCCTGCATCGGTGACGAGAAAATTCTGGTGAGCGGCAGCCAGCCGCCCTCGCTACTCGTCTTTCGTCGCTGGCTCGTCCTCATCCAACCCGTACAGCCGGCCGGCGGCATGCAGCAGGTCCATGTCGCCGCTGAGCGCGGCCTTGCGCAGGCGCGCGCTGGGGTGGTGCAGCAGTTTGTTGGTCAGCGTGTTGGCGAGAAATGCCAGCGCCTCGTCCGGCGATTTGCCGTGGGCGAGCATCGTGCGAGCCTTGCCCAGCACTTCGTCGCGATAGGTTTCTGCATGCTGGCGCATGTCCAGCGCCGGGTTCCGCAGCGTCAAGGCGCGGCGCCAGGCCATGTAGCGATCAACCTGCAGGTCGATGATGGCCTCGGCCTCATGGGCCGCGGCCTGGCGCGAGCGGCGGTTGTCGTCGATCACCTGGCGCAGGTCGTCGATGCCGTAGAGGTACACGTCGGGAAGGCTGCCGACGGATGTCTCGATGTCGCGCGGCACGGCGATGTCGACCATGAACATCGGCTTGCGCCGGCGGATCGACATGGCTTGCTCGACCATGCGACGGGTGACGATCGGCTGGCGCGCCGCGGTGGAGGAAATCACGATATCGGCGTCGGCCAGATGCTGCGGCAGGTCCGCCAGCGCGATCGCATAGGCGCCATAGCGGCCGGCCAGCTCCTGCGCGCTCTCCAGCGTGCGGTTGGCCACGATCAGGCGGCGTGTCCGTTTCTCGGCCAGGTGGCGTGCGGCCAGCTCGATGGTGTCGCCGGCGCCGATCAGCAGCACGCAGGCCTGCTGCAGATCGGTGAAGACCTGCTCCGCCAAACGTACGGCGGTGAACGCCACCGATACCGTATGGGCACCGATCTGCGTGTCGGTGCGTACGCGCTTGGCCACCGCGAAGGTATGTTGCAGCAGGCGATCCATCGGCGCCTTCAGGGCGTGTGCCTGGCGTGCCTGCTGGTAGGCATCCTTCACCTGACCCAGGATCTGCGGCTCGCCCAGCACCATCGAGTCCAGCCCGGTGGCCACCCGGAACATGTGGCGCACGGCGTTGTGTTCCTCGTGCCGATACAGGAACTCATCCAGCTTGCCCGGGGTCAGACGGTGATGACGGCTCAACCAGGCCTGCGGGGTGTCTTCCGCACCCGTCGCCACGCCCACGTACAGTTCGGTTCGATTGCAGGTGGAGAGGATCATCGCTTCCTCGACCCCCGGCTCGCCCGCCAGTTCGAGCAGGGCGGTGCTTGCGGCGTCCTCATCGAACGCCACCTGCTCGCGCAGGCTGACCGGCGCGGTGAGGTGATTGAGCCCGAGGGCGATCAGCGGCATGGCGGTAAGAACATCTCGACGGCAACGATCCGACGTAGGCTAAGCTTGATGCTGCGTTGTCCGGAAACGTTCCGGAGCAACGCGAGCAGGCATGTGGATGGAGGTAGTGTGCGCAGCGCAGCAGGCAAGTTCAAGCAACTGCGGCATTTTACGGTATTGGCAACTTTGCTGCCGGGCTTGGCGGCATGTGCCGTCGTCGCACCATCGCGTCAGGCTCCGGCGGCCGCCGCCACGGCGCAGCCGCTGGCCCGGATGGTCGTGGCGACGCCGGATGCCGAGCACGACCTGTTGGCGCAATTGCTGGCAGGCGAAATGGCACTCGGCAAAAACGATCTGAAGGCTGCATCCACGCATTACGACAAGGCAGCGGCGCTGAGCCTGGACCCCAAGGTGGCCGAGCGGGCCGCCGCGCTGGCGATCGCCGTGCATGACGACGATGCCGCCGGGCGCGCACTGGATCGCTGGCAGGCGCTTGGCGCCAAACCCGTCCAGATGGCCCAGGCGCGTGCCGAACTTGCGCTTGATCAAGGCAATGCGGTCGAAGCGGAGCACCAACTGGCGCTGCTTACCAGCAGCGGCGACAAGGACGCATGGCGGTTGTTCGGTCGCGTGCTGGTCGCGGCGCGCGACCAGGCCCAGGCGGCGCGCCTGCTTGAGGCGCTGGCAACACCGCAGCGCCTGCCCGCCGATGCCAAGGCCTGGCTGGCGATGAGCGAGCTGGGCAGCAAGCTGGGCCGCCGCGCCTATGCCATGAAGATTGCCGAGGCCGCGATACAGCGCTTCCACAGCGCCGAAACCTACGCCTGGGCAGCCCAGATGAAATTCGAGGGTGGTGACCGCGCGGGTGCGCAGGCGTTGTTGAAAGAGGCGCTGGCCAAGGCTCCGGAAGACACGCGTCTGCGACTGGCCTACGCCGGCATGCTCAGTGAATCCGGTGACGATGCCGCCGCTACGCAGCTGCTTGCGCAGGGTACCCAGGACGCCGACATCTATGCGATGCGCGCTGCGCTGGCCGCGCGCCACAAGGACATGAAGTCGCTGGCGGCCTTGTACCGCGAGTTGCAGCAGGCAGCCCCCGACGTGCGCTCGCGCAACGCCTACCTGCTCGGTCAGCTGGCCGAAATGCAGCAGCGCGACGCCGAGGCGCTGGACTGGTACGGCCAGGTCGTGGACGAGGACCCGCATGCCTTCGATGCCGACTTGCGCAGTGCGCTGATCCTGCATGCGCAGGGCAAGCGCAACCAGGCCCATCAGTTGCTGGCCCAGTTGGAGCTCGACTATCTTGAAGAACCCGAGCAGCTGCGCCAGGCATGGCAGGCCGATGCCGAGCTGTATCTGCGCGAGCAGAACTATGCCAAGGCCGAAACCGCGTTCAGCCGGGCCTTGCAGGTGATGCCCGACGATCCGGGGCTACTCTACGGCCGCGGGCTGGCCTATGCCGAGGCCGGCCAGATCGACCAGGCAGTGGAGGACTTCCGGCACCTGCTGAAGATCAAGCCAGGCGACATCGACGCCAGCAATGCGTTGGGCTACACCCTGGCCGACGCCAACCGCGACCTGCCCGAGGCGGAGCAGCTGTTGCGGGTTGCCCGCGCAGCCAAGCCACATGATCCGGCGATCGCCGATTCCTGGGGCTGGCTGCAGTATCGCCTCGGTCAGCTGGATCAGGCCGAGCAGACCTTGCGCGGCGCCTGGCTGGCGCGCAAGGACGCCGACGTCGGCGTGCACCTGGGTGAGGTATTGTGGAAGCAGGGGCGTCAGCAGGATGCGCAGAAGATTTTCGACGAGGTGCGCAAACTCGACCCGCACAGCACCAGCTTGCGGGATGCGCTGAAGCGACTTCAACCGTGAGGGCGTCGTCCCGGATGAGGGCGGGGCGTGTGCTCGCCGTGATCCTGCCGCTGCTGCTGGCCGCTTGCGCGCCAGCGGTACGCGTCAAGGCCGATGCCAGTCTGCTCGCCGCGCAGCAGGTGCGCGAACAGGCGTTGGCCCAAGCGGACCACTGGGCGCTGCAGGGTCGGCTCGGGGTGTCCGACGGCCATGAGGGTGGCAGCGGCAGCTTCAGCTGGACCCAGGACGGCGATCACTACGTGTTCGAGCTGCGCGCACCGATCACCGGCAAGAGTTTTCGCCTGAGCGGTGGCCCGAAGGGCGCCCTGATCGAAGGCCTCGATGACGGCCGGCTGCAGGGGCCGGACGTCGAGGCACTGATGCGCAAGGCTCTCGGCTGGGAAGTGCCGCTGCGCGACCTGCGAGCGTGGGTGCTGGGCTTGCGCGCCGACGGCGGCCCGGCCGAACTCAGCTTCGGCACGAACCGCTTGCCCTCGTTGCTGCGCCAGGACGGCTGGTCGGTCGACTACCGGGCCTGGGACGAGTCCCGTCAACCACCACTACCGACCAAGGTGTACGCAGCAAAGCCACCCTACAAGGTGCGTCTGTCGATCGAATCCTGGCAGTTTCAGTAAGCGCTCCCGATTGGGTTGTTGATGCGGTCAGATCAAGTTTCAAATAGTCTGAGGGAGAGTCAACGCTTTTCGCCGACCGCTTCCCGTCCCCGCGCCGCGCTGTCTCTTGATCAAATCTCGATTGAATACCGCCCCACGGCGCGGCGATTGTAGGGCGGGCATTGCCCGCCGGCTCTCCGGCATGAATGCAAGACGTGATCAAGAGACAGCGCGGAGCCAGGGAGAGTGCCGAAGGCGGAAGGCGGTGCTCTTGATCTTTTTTCGGCTTGGTAAAAGCGCCCCCATCAGCCTCCGGGCAGCTTCCCCCCGCTTCGCCGGGGAAGCGAAACCAGCGTGCAGATTCCATTTCCATCATGACCATCCAGATCGAACGCGCCCAGCCGAGCCATGTCGACACCTTGTGTGCGATCGAACGCAAGGCCGTGCAGCTGTTTCGGGGGCACCCGGCGTGGCCGGCCTACTCTGCCGTGTCGATGCCGGCCGACCAGCTGCGGCAGGCGATCGAACGCGGCCTGGTCTGGGTGGCGCTGGACGAATCGGGCGAACCAGCCGGCTTCATCTGGCTGGATGGGGAGCTCGGCGATGGCGCCATTGGCGTCGCCGAGCTCGACGTGCTGCCGGAACATGGCCGGCGTGGTGTGGGTGCGGTCCTGCTCGAACATGCCTGCGCCTGGGCACGCGAGGCAGGCTATCGGCGCGTCGACCTGGGCACGCTGGCGGACGTGCCCTGGAATGCACCGTTCTATGCGCGGCATGGCTTTGCCGTGGCCGACAAGAACGATCCGGCGTTCGCCCATGCGCGCCAGCGTGATCGCGACAATGGCTTTTCCGACTCCTTGCGCGTCTTCATGAGCCGCGCGCTGTCGGTGCCGGCACGTGACGAATGGAGCGCGTGGCCGGCGCCGGCCAAGTTGAACCTGTTCCTGCGCATTACCGGCCGCCGGAGCGACGGTTATCATGAGCTGCAGACCGTGTTCCGCCTGCTGGATTGGGGCGATGAAGTTCGCCTGCGGGTGCGTGACGATGGCGATGTTCGGCGTTTGAGCGGCGCGGACGGGGTGGCGGAGCAGGAGGATCTGACCGTGCGTGCGGCGCGACTGTTGCAGCGCCATGCCGGCTGCGCCGCTGGCGTGGATATCGACGTCGGCAAGCGCATCCCGATGGGTGGCGGCCTTGGTGGCGGCAGTTCCGATGCAGCTACGGTTTTGGTGGCGCTCAACCACATGTGGGGCCTGGGTCTGGATGAGGATGCGCTGGCCGGGCTGGGTTGCGAGTTGGGTGCCGACGTGCCGGTGTTCGTGCGCGGGCGCTCAGCCTGGGCCGAGGGCGTCGGCGACCAGCTCAGCCCGATCCAGCTGCCGCGGCGGCACTACGTGGTGCTCGACCCGGCGGAACCGGTGCCGACCGCGGCGCTCTATCAAGCGCCTGAATTGACACGAAATGCGCGCCGGGCGACAATTTCATCCTTTGCTTCGGGCGAAACAACCGAGAACGCATTCCTGCCAGTCGTGCGTGCGCGGCACCCGCGGGTGGCTGCGGCGCTGGACTGGCTGAGCGGTTTCGGCCAGGCGCGGCTTTCCGGTAGCGGTGGTTGCGTGTTCCTGGAATTGCGTTCGCTCGTGCGGGCACACGCCGTGGCAGATCGCTGTCCGGCGCCGTTCCGGGCGTATGTGGCCAGCGGTATGGATGTTTCACCCCTGCATGATGCGTTGGCGCGACAGCGCGCAAGTTGACGGATACAGTCAAAGACACAACCGAACACACAAAACACTGGGGCGTCGCCAAGTCCGGTCAAGGCACGGGATTTTGATTCCCGCATTCGCAGGTTCGAATCCTGCCGCCCCAGCCACTTCATTAGATGGTTGAGTTTCGAGGTAACACTTGTGGATACGTCCACCCCGATGATGCTGTTCACCGGTAACGCGCATCGTGCCCTGGCCGAGGATATCGGCCACCGCCTGGGCGTGCCGCTGGGCAAGGCGCTGGTCGGCACGTTCAGCGACGGTGAGGTACAGATCGAGATCGAGGAGAATGTCCGCAAGCAGGAAGTGTTCGTGATCCAGCCCACCGGGGCGCCGAGCGCGGTCAACCTGTTCGAGCTGCTGGCGCTGACCGATGCATTGAAGCGCGCCTCGGCAGCCAGTGTCACCGCAGTGATCCCGTACTTCGGCTACGCCCGGCAAGATCGGCGACCGCGCTCGGCGCGGGTGCCGATCACGGCCAAGCTGGCCGCCAGCATGATCGGCGCCGCGGGAGTGGACCGGGTTCTGACGGTAGACTTGCATGCCGACCAGATCCAGGGTTTCTTCGACATCCCGGTGGACAATGTGTATGCCTCACCGGTGTTGCTGGCCGACATCTGGCGCAGCTACAGCATGGAAGACCTGATCGTGGTCAGCCCCGACGTGGGTGGGGTGGTGCGCGCACGCGCAATCGCCAAGCGGCTGGATGACGCCGAGCTGGCGATCATCGACAAGCGCCGCCCGCGGGCCAACGTCTCCACCGTGATGAACATCATCGGCGACGTCCAAGGCAAGACCTGCGTGATGGTCGACGACATCGTCGACACCGCTGGCACCTTGTGCGCGGCGGCCGTGGCGCTGAAAGAGCGCGGCGCCCGCAAGGTGGTTGCCTATTGCGTCCACCCGGTGCTGTCGGGCGCGGCGATCAGCAATATCGAAGGCTCCCAGCTCGACAATCTGGTAGTTACCAATACCCTGCCGCTGCGCCCCGAGGTGCAGGCCTGCGTCAAGATTCGCCAGCTCTCGATCGCCGAGCTGCTGGCGGAAACCATTCGCCGCATCGCCTTTGGCGAGTCGGTGAGTTCGTTGTACGTGGATTGAGGGGCGAGGGACGAGTAGCGAGGGCGTCATCCGGCATCCGGTTTTTGCGCCCTCGCTATTCGCCCCTCATCCCTTTACCCGGTTCCTCTGGTCGCGGGGGAACCATTCAAGTCGCCGCGAGGCGGCACACACCAACCAAGGTAGTAAACAAAATGACCCAAATTCATGAAATCAAGGCGCAGAGCCGCAAGGACGAGGGGAAAGGTGCGAGCCGCCGCCTGCGTCGTGCGAGTTTTGTGCCGGCCGTCGTCTACGGCGCCGAGCAGCCTCCCGAGAGCATCCAGATCGAGCACAACACCATCCTGCTTGCCGCCCGGAACGAGTGGTTCTTCTCCTCGATCCTCGACCTGAACGTCGACGGCAAGGTTCAAAAGGTGCTGGTGCGCGACTGGCAGAAGCATCCGTTCAAGCAGCTGATGATGCACATGGATTTCCTGCGTATCAGCGAGAAGGAAGCCATCCGTGTCAGCGTGCCGCTGCACCTGCTGAACAAGGAAAAATCGACCGCTGCCAAGACTTCGGGCGTAGTCATCTCGCAGAACCTGACCGAGGTGGAAGTCACCTGCCTGCCGAAGGATCTGCCCGCGTCCATCACGCTGGATGTGATCGACCTCAAGCCTGGCGACATCATCCATCTGTCGCAGGTCAAGCTGCCGGATGGGGTCGAGCTGGTCGCCGTGCACGGCGGCGAGGAAGGCCACGACATCGCGGTGGTCACGGCCAACATGGTGCAGGAAGAAGTCGAAGAGGTTCCGGCCGAAGACGAGGCTGCCCCGGCAGCAGCGCCTGCCGCCGCTGCGCCGGCCAAGAAGGACGACAAGAAGTAAGCGGTGCCGGCCCGTGCCCGCCAGGGTGCGGGTCGGTTCTCTGCTGCTTGTCTGCATGGCTGGTTTGCGACTCATCGTCGGGCTGGGCAATCCCGGCGCCGAATATCTGCGAACCCGGCACAATGCCGGGTTCTGGCTGGTTGATGCTCTCGCCAGCGGTCAGGGCGAACGCTTCGCCTTCGATGGCAAACTGCATGGCGAAAGCTGTCGCGTGCGCCTCGGTGGTGAACCGGTCTGGCTGCTCAAGCCGGCCACCTTCATGAACAAGAGCGGCATCGCCGTGGTTTCGGCGCTGCGCTACTACAAGATCGAACCGGACGAGTGCCTGGTCGCGCATGACGACCTGGACCTGCCGCCCGGTACCGTGCGCCTGAAGTTCGACGGCGGCCACGGCGGCCAGAACGGCCTGCGTGACATCACCGGTCACCTCGGCCACGGCAAGTTCCATCGCCTGCGCGTGGGCATCGGCCATCCCGGCCATCGTGACCAGGTCACCCCGTGGGTGCTGGGTCGCCCATCCGCACAGGACGAGGATGCGATCGTCGACGGCATCGCCCGTGCACTGGACGTGCTGCCGCTGGTGGTGGGCGGTCAGTTCGACAAGGCGATGAAGCAACTGCATACGGCGGAAGGTACGTAGCGACCGCCGTCACTCCCGCGAAGGCGGGAACCCATTGGGCTCTTGCCCGAGCACGGCAAGTTGGATTCCCGCTTTCGCGGAAATGACACCCTGAATAGCACACACTCCGGAGTCATCCATGGGTATCAAATGCGGCATCGTCGGTCTGCCCAATGTCGGCAAGTCCACCCTGTTCAACGCGCTGACCAAGGCGGGCATCGCCGCGGCGAACTTTCCGTTCTGCACGATCGAGCCGAATGTCGGCGTGGTGCCGGTGCCGGACCCGCGATTGAGCGCCCTGGCTACCATCGTCAATCCGCAGAGGGTGATCCCGACCGCGGTGGAGTTCGTCGATATTGCCGGCCTGGTGGCGGGCGCGTCGAAGGGCGAAGGCCTGGGCAACAAGTTCCTGGCACACATCCGTGAGGTGGATGCGATCGCGCACGTGGTGCGTTGTTTCGAGGGCGATGTGATCCATGTCGCCGGCAAGATCGATCCGATCGCCGATATCGAGACGATCGACACCGAGCTGGCGCTGGCCGACCTGGAGTCGGTGGACAAGGCGCTGAACCGTGCCGAGCGTGCGGCGAAGGCCAACGACAAGGAAGCGCTGGCGAAGAAGCCCGTGTTGCAGAAACTGGCCGCCGGTCTCAACGAAGGCAAGTCGGCGCGCAGCCTGGGCCTGGACGAAGAGGAGCGGGCGCTGGTGCGCGACCTGTTCCTGCTCACCCTGAAGCCGCTGATGTACATTGCCAACGTGGCCGACGACGGCTTCGAGAACAATCCGTTTCTCGACGCCGTGCGCGAGCGCGCGGTGAGCGAAGGTGCGGAAGTGGTGCCAGTGTGTGCGTCGATCGAGGAAGAGCTGGCACAACTGGAAGACGCCGATCGCGACGAATTCCTGAAAGACATGGGCCTGGACGAGCCGGGCTTGAACCGGGTGATCCGTGCCGGTTACAAACTGCTCGACCTGCAGACGTATTTCACCGCCGGCGTGAAGGAAGTGCGCGCCTGGCAGGTAAAACGCGGCGCCACCGCACCGCAGGCGGCCGGCGTGATCCACACCGATTTCGAACGCGGCTTCATCCGCGCCGAGACGGTCGGCTACGACGACTTCATCCAGTACAAGGGCGAAGCCGGCGCCGCCGCGGCGGGCCGTTTGCGCAAGGAAGGCAAGGAATACGTGGTCAAGGACGGCGACGTGTTGCACTTCCTGTTCAACGTCTGAGGTGGCTCCTGTCAATAAAAAGGGCGCCACTGCGGACGCGCCCTTTATTGTGCATTCTGGTAGGGCGGGCACTGCCCGCCGGCTTTTGCATTGGATACGGCAACAGCGGGGGCGTGCCCACCCTGCGAGGTCATGGCGCAAACCGCTGGCTGCGTCTAAAGCGCGCTGCCGCCGAACTTGTAAGTGAATTGCAGGTAGTACGGCTGCATCGAACCACGAGACGTCGTGGTACGGGTACGAAGCGCAGGCAGGGTCGCGCGGCGGCATCTTGTCGAACAGGATGTCCACCGCCAGCGACAACTGCACGTGGTCGCCTCCCTCTGTTTGTGGTGTTGGCGTGGCCGTCGCGTCGGATCGATCGTTCCGGTTTTTTCCGGCGAGTGCTTGCCGAGCGCCAGCTGCACCGTCTCTTCCGCATCAGGTGTTGACAGTGGTGCGGCCTGACAGCGAAAATACGCGTTCTTTGCTGGAGGAATATCCAGGCAGTCAAGGTGGGCGGGATGCCCAGTGTCTCCACCTTCCGGACGCAGGCACGACACAGCAGTTCAGATTCGTAGAAAAAAGAGTTCCGGAGGGATACCCAAGCGGCCAACGGGGGCAGACTGTAAATCTGCTGGCTTACGCCTTCGGTGGTTCGAATCCACCTCCCTCCACCACATGTTTCACGCAACACCAGTGTTTCAAGCACCAATGTTTCAAACAGTACTCCGCGACGTGAAAGTGGCGCGAAAGCAACAGCTCCTCGCAGGCGGGAGTAGTTCAATGGTAGAACCTCCGCCTTCCAAGCTGATGATGCGGGTTCGATCCCCGT
>JACDJC010001080.1_pt1 | contig 26270 bp, 23 predicted proteins | sample 7454191 | NCBI WGS metagenome assembly JACDJC01 (sample SAMN14253291, study PRJNA609438) | sludge metagenome | isolation source: sludge after 25d culture with pyrite and EDTA | collected 2018-12-20 | reverse complement strand
TGGTCAGTGGGCCGCCGCGGCCGCAGTCAACCTCGATTACGCCTCCGTCCTCGGGTTTGCGGTCTTCACGGCGATGATGGTAGTTTTCGCCAACCTTCTCGTCGACATCCTCTACGGCATCGTCGACCCGCGCATCAGGTACGAGTGACGTGAGCGACAGAACCAACGCCGACATCGAGGCCGCCGAAGCGGCCGTACAGTCTGCGGAAGCCGGGAGGCGCGGCAAGTCCTGGAAGCGCTTCCGCCGTAACCCTCTCGCCATAGTGGGCCTGGTATTGCTCGCCATGTTCGTGCTCCTGGCGGTCTTCGCGCCCGTCCTCACGGAGTTGCCGCGAAGCTGTTTGCGCGACCTCGAACTGACCGCCAGCACGCAGCACGACTACCGGAACCCCACGAAAGGGGCGTTCTGGAAAGCGATCTTCAACCCGCCCAAGTCCTGTTTCACCATCGCGCGCGTGGGCTACAGCACCCAGCCGGCCGACGCGGCCTCGACGGGGACCGTGCTCGGCACTACGAGTGGCGGCTACGACATCTTCTACGGGCTCGTATGGGGCACCAGGACGGCTTTCAAGGTCGGCCTCATCGTCGTTGGTATCGCCTTCCTCGTGGGCATGATCGTCGGGGCCCTATCGGGTTACCTCGGCGGACTCTTCGACAACATCGTCATGCGCTTCACCGACGTGGTCATCTCGCTGCCCAGCCTGGTGGTCGCGCTCGTGGTCGTCATGGTGCTCGGCAATTCCAACGAGAACATCATGCTCGCCATCGCCGTGACCGCTTGGCCCTCCTACGCGCGGCTCATGCGCGGCGAAGTGCTCCGCGTCAAGGAAGAGGAGTACGTGGCTGCCGCCCGCGCGCTCGGCCGCCGTACCTTCGGCATCATCGGGCGCCACGTGCTGCCGAACGCCGTCGGGCCCATAGTCATCGTGGCCAGCCTCGACATCGGTTCGGTGGTGCTGACCGCCGCGGCGCTGTCGTTCCTGGGCCTGGGCGCCGAGATCGGTTACGCCGATTGGGGCCAGATGATCTCGTTCGCGCGCGACTGGATCTTGGGCCCGCCGGGCAAGCCCTTCTACTTCTGGTACGTCTCGTTCTGGCCCGGGATCATCATCTTGCTGTTCGTGCTCGCCTGGAACTTGCTAGGCGACGCCTTCCGCGACGTGCTCGACCCGCGCTCGCAGTGAGCGCTCCGGCCTCAGGCGCCTAGGGTAGGCCGGAGGCGCCCAAGTGCGCTAAAGCCACTTGCGCCTCGGCCGTCCTGCCGTTCATGTCGAGCAGGAATGCCGTGAGGAGCCAGTACTCCTCCTGCGACTGCCTGCCGGGCTCATAGCGAGGCATGGTCGCGCTCAGGTACGCCCACAGGGCGATGGCCGAGGCGGTGCTCGCAAGCGGCCGCGGTCGCTCAGGCGAAGCGTGGAGCGCAGGCGGTGTGCCCAGCGAGAACATGTCGTTGTCTACCAGCGGTTCCGATAACGGTTGGACGACACGGTTCGACGGCCGGTGGCAGCGGGTGCAGCGCCTCTCGCCGGGCGGGAAGGAAAGGCGCGCCTCCTCGATGCCGCCACCGGTCTTGCCGTGGCAAACGGCGCAGTTCTGGGCGTAAAGGCGACTGCCGTCCGCTATGGCCTCGGCATAGTTCTCGGGCGGTACGGCGGCGGTGTCAGGGTGCACAGAATCGGTGGCGTAGACGGTCAGGACCACGCTGAAAAGCAGTAATGCGATGGGAGCAGCTAGCAGCGGCCGACGGGGTTTGGCGGAGTATTGCCTCAGGCGTCGTCTTCTGCGGGCTCGTCGCCCGGCTCCGACGCGGCTTCGGGAGCCTCTGATTCAGATGCGTCGGGCGCGGCGGCACTGGGCCGCTCCGCCTCGTCGTCGACGGCCGCGGCCGGCTCGGTCGAAGCCGGGGAGGCAGCGGGAGGAGTCGCCACGGGCGTAGCGGGAGCAGAAGTGCCGGCAGCGGCCGTTCCGGCCATTGCGGCGCCGGTCACGGGCGCCGGCGCCGGGGCCTTAGCCGGAGCGGCCGAAGTTGCGGATTGGGCGCTGCTCGCGGGCGCGGCACCGGCCTTGCCGGACTCACGGTCCTGTAGGGCCTTGACGATGAAGTAAACGAGGCCCGCGACGATGGCGACGGGAACGACGAAGCGGAGCAGGAGCCAGAGGAGCCCGGCGATGGCCTTGAGCAGCAGGCCACCGAGTGACAAGATCCAACCGACCAGCCACAGCAGCCCGGTACCGATCAACAGCGCGACCAGGCCGAACACGACCAACTCCACGACTTCTTGTAGCGAGCGCCTCATGGCGGCAGTATAACAGCCGGTCCTTAGCGAGGTTCGTGCAGGTAAGCTGCCACACGTGGCCACGGCGCGCGCGAGACCCACGACGAACAGGCAAGCGACCAGCATGGTGGTGAGCGCGGAGCGGATGGTGCACGGCGGGGCGGCCCTGTGCCGCACCGAGTCGGGGGCTGTGGCCCTCGTCAGGGGCGCGGTACCGGGCGAGACGGTGCGCGCCGACGTGCGCACCGAGCGGGGGGTGCTGCTCGGCGAGGCCGTCGAGGTGCTGGTCGCGAGCCCCGACCGAGTGACGGCCAGTGAGCACCCCGGCCTCGACTACTCGTTCATGACGTACGAGCGGCAGTTGGCGGAGAAGCGCGCTGTAGTCGCCGACGCCCTCTCCCGCGCGCGGGCGCTGGCCGGAGACCGCGCCTCGCCGCGCCTCGCGCCCGAGGACGTGACGGGCGTGGTGCCGGCCCCGAACGAGTGGAGCTACCGGAGCAGCGTTCAGCCGGCCGCCTCGCCGGAGGGCCTCGGGTATCGCCTGCCCGCTACCATGGAAGTGGTCGTCCTCGGCGAGGACCCGGTGGCCACGCCGGCGGTGCGGGCAGCATGGCAGCTTGCCCTGGAATTGGGCGCCAACCGTGCGGCGGGCGCGCACGAGCTGGTGATCAGGGCCAACGACGCGGGCGAGGCGCTGGTGGCGATAGTCTCCAGCGCGGCGTCTCGCGCCCTACTCGACCTCGCTCACGCCTTGGTGAAGGGCGGCGTGACCGGCGTGATGTACGCGCCCTTCGACCCGCGCGGTCGCTTCCGTTCGGGCGCAGAGCGCCAGGCCGGCGCCCGAACCATCCTCCAAGAGTACGGGAACGTGGCCCTGACGGTGAACGCCACGAGCTTCGCACAGCCCAACCCGGCCGCGGCCGGCAGGCTCTACCAGGAGCTGGCACGCTGGGCCGGAACCGGCGCACGCGCGGCCGAGCTCTACGCCGGCTCGGGCGCGATCGCGTTCCACCTGGCGCCAGACTTCTCGCTGGTTACGGCGATCGAGATCGACAGGAGCGCCGTGGAGCGCGGCAAACGTGACGCCGAGCGGCTGGGCCTGGGCAACGTCGAGTTCGTGCGCCTCGACGCGCGGGAGGCGGTCATCCCGGAATCCACGGAGCTGGTCGTGGTCGACCCACCGCGGGCCGGGCTCTCGAAAGGCGTTCGTTCCGCCGTGGCGGCCTCCGGTGCGAGCCGGCTGCTCTACGTCAGTTGCGACGCGGCCACCTGGGCCCGCGACGTGGTGGAGTTGGAGGGCCTCGGCTTCACCCTCACGCGCTTCGTGCCCTTCGACTTCTACCCGCAAACGCACCACGTCGAACTCCTCTCCGAGCTGACGCGCACCTGAGGCCCCGGGAGGCTACACTCGTCCACATGCTCGCCAAACGGATCATCCCCTGCCTCGACGTGCACGCCGGCCGCGTCACCCGCGGACGACAGTTCGGCCGCGCGGAGCTAGGTGAACTCGCCGACGTCGGCGACCCGGTCGCTCTCGCCATGCACTACAACGACCAGGGCGCGGATGAACTCGTCATGTACGACATCACGGCAACCAGCGAGGGCCGGGGCGCCATCCTGGACGTGGCGGTAAAGGTGGCGGAGCGCTGCTTCATGCCGCTCACCATAGGCGGAGGGGTGCGCGACCTGGCGGCCGCGCGGGCGCTCACCCTCGCCGGCGCCGACAAGGTCTCCATCAACTCGGCGGCCGTGGCGCGGCCGGAACTCATCCGCGAGGCCTCGGACCACTTCGGGGCGCAGGCCGTCGTGCTGTCGATAGACGTAAAACAGCGTGGCGAGGGGGCCTGGGAGGTCTACGTTGCAGGTGGACGTCACGCGACGGGCCTCGACTTGCTGGCGTGGGCCGAACGTGGCCAGGCGCTGGGTGCCGGGGAGATCGTGCTCAACAGCATAGACGGGGACGGCATGAAGTCGGGCTACGACCTGGGTGCCCTGAGGGCCCTGCGGGCGGCCGTGGACGTGCCGGTAGTGGCTTCCGGCGGCGCCGGCAGTGCCGAGGACATGCGGGACGCACTGTTGACTGGGGTCGACGCCGCGTTGGCCGCGGGCATCTTCCACCGCGGCGAGGTGAGCGTGGCCCAGGTGAAGCGCGTGTGCGCAGCAGCAGGGCTGCCCATGCGCGAGGTGGCGGCGTGACCGAGATCGCGTTCGACGCCAACGGGCTGGTGCCCGTGGTGGCGCAGTCTTCGAAGGACCGGGCCGTTCTCATGCTCGCCTACGCTGATCGCGAGGCCGTGAGGCTCACCCTCGAGACGGGCGAGGCGCATTACTTCAGCCGCTCCCGGGCCGAGGTGTGGCGCAAGGGCGCCACGAGCGGTAACACGCAGAGCGTCCTCGAAGTGCGCTACGACTGCGACGCCGACGCGCTCCTCTACCTCGTCGACGAGCGGGGACCGGCCTGTCACACGGGCGAGCGCAGCTGCTTCTACCGGGTCGTCGACGGCTCGCCCGCTTGGGCGGGCGGCGGGCAAGGCGCCGAGCTCGGTGCTGCGCTGGAGGCCCTACAACTCGTGATCCAGGAACGCCTCGAGACGCTCCCCGAGGGCTCCTACGTGCGAAGGCTTCACGAGCGCGGGCTCGGTTACGTGGCGCAGAAGGTGGTCGAGGAGGCCGGCGAAACGGTGGTGGCGGCCCTGCAGGCGGATGACCACGACCTGGTGGCGGAGAGCGCCGACCTGCTGTTCCACCTGTGCGTGCTCCTGACGGAGCGCGGCGTGAGCCTGGGCAGCGTCGCGGACAAGCTCGCCGAGCGGCGGCGGTGAGCTCGTAGCGGCCGGGCACCAGGCGGGGCTCCGGACGAAGTAACCTCTGAGTCTCATGCTCAAGACCATCACCTCGGTCGTCCTCTTGGTAGCCGCAGCCTTGCTTGCCGGCTGCGCGCCCGCCGCCAGCGGAGACGAACTGGCCCGGGCCGGTGCGGCGCGCTCCAGCCTGAGCGGCCGGCAAGTAGCGGACCCCGACTACGCGCCAAGCAACGCGCAGCCGAAGGCGCTGCATAAGCGGCCGGCCGACGCCCCCGACCTGGTGATAATCGCGTTCTCGGGTCACTGCGGCGTCGTCTGCGACACGCGCAGCACCTGGTCGTACCTCGACCAGGCTAGCGACGCCACCGGCGGCGTTGCGGTGGTGGACGGCATCAAGAGGGCATACGAACGGTTGGGCTTCGAGCACATCGAGGTCTTCGGCGTGTCTTCGTTCGTCACCAGCCACTACAGTTCCATCAGCAAGAAGGTCGAACCCGGCTACCTGCAGGCACAGGCGTACCTGGACGAGGTCAAGTCCGAATGGATCGACGGCACGGAAGACCCGACGCGCGTCGTGCTGGTGGGCCACTCCCACGGCACCGTCTGGGCGTCGCTGCTCGCCATGAACAACCTTGACGTGACCTTCGACGCGTTCGTGGCCCTCGACGGCATCTGCTGGATGTGGTGGAACAAGCACAAGCAGTACGTGAAGGAGGCGTTCGTGGACGGCCCCTGGACCATCCCGTTCCCCCTCGATCAGGGCGACCCGTGCGGCACCCTGAGTATTCCGGGCCAGAAGGACAGGGCGAACATCAACGACGTGGTGCCCGCCAACGTCATCTACGGGCTGGAGGTTCGGACCGCGTTCAGGCTCTTCTCCTTGGACCCTAACGTTCTGGCCGATGACGACGTGAACGTCCGGATAAACGGGACTTACACGAACCTCTGGGGCATCACGGCGCAGGAGTCGCACTCCGACCTGGGGCGCCACTACAACCGCTCGGTCAGCTGGGTCTCGACCATGCTCCAGGCCCTCGGCGTGCCCGACCACGACGCCAACCCGATGTCCAAGTTCGTGCTGCCACCCGCACCGGAGGGCTTCGAGTACCGCTCGGGCGACCTGACCCCGGCTGCCCCCTGATCTCCGCGATCCGGCTTCCCCCTGCGTTACCCGCACCGGTCGCCCCTGATCTCCGCGAACCGGCTTCCCCCTGAGTTCCCCGCACCGGCTGCCCCTGAGCTCCGCGGACAGGCTGCCGTTACACCGCCTGGGCGGTACAACGGCGCACCGAGGCACGCCGATGGTTGCATAGTAGGAACATGCCCAAGTCCAGTCCCGGTAACGCCGCTAGCAACAAGACCGCCGTCAACACCCGTGGGAGCGAGGAGTCCCGGCTCAAGGAGCTGTCGGGCGTCCGTTCAGGCGGGCTCGAGGCGGTCCTCGTGTTCGATGCGGTGAGGGTGACGGAGCAGGCGGCCATCGCCGCCAGCCGCGTGGCCGGCAAGGGCGACCCCGACCTGGTGGACCAGGCCGGCGTAGACGCCATGCGCGAAGTGCTGAACGAGTTACCGATAGACGGGAAGATAGTCATCGGCGAGGGCGAGCGTGACGAGGCGCCCATGCTCTACATCGGTGAGAGGGTCGGCAGGGCCGGCGAGGGCGACTGGCCCGTCGACATCGCCGTGGACCCCGTCGAGGGCACGAACATCACCGCGCGCATGATCAACAACTCCGTAGCGGTAATCGCGATGTCGGAGCGCGGCGGGTTGTTCCAGGCGCCCGACACCTACATGGAGAAGTTGATCGTCGGCCCACCGGCAAAGGGCAAGGTCGACCTGACCTGGCCGGTCGCGGCCAACCTGCGCGGGGTGGCGCTCTCCCTCGACCGGGCGGTCGACGACCTCACGGTAGTCATCCTCGACCGGCCGCGCCACGAGCAGTTGGTGCGCGAGGTCCGCGAAGCCGGAGCGCGAGTAAAACTGATCGGTGACGGCGACGTGATCGCGGCACTCGCGGCCGCGGTGCGCGGGACCGGCGTGCACGCCGTGATGGGCACGGGCGGCGCGCCCGAGGGTGTGCTGGCGGCAGCGGCGCTGAAGTGCCTCGGGGGAGAGATCCACGGCCGGTTCAGGCCGCGCAACGACGACGAGCGCCGCCGCCTCGAGGCCGCGGGGGCGAACGAGGAGCGCGTCTACCGCACCGAGGACCTGGCGCCAGGGCACGACATCGTGTTCAGCGCCAGCGGCATCACCGACGGGGACCTCCTGCGAGGAGTCAAGTTCTTCAAGAACGGCGCGCGCACCCACAGCATCACCATGGGTTACCGCTCCCGCCTGATCCGCTTCACCGACTCCGTCCACCTGCTGGGCGACGGCGCCAGGGTGACCGTCCAGGTCTGAGGTTCGTCAGTCCGTCTCGACCGAGCGCACCACGGTGTCGCTAAGCACCTCGTTGCCGCCGTCGCTGGCTGCCCATGCGGCGAAGGCCGCCAGCGCCCGCCCGCGGTGGCTCACCCGGCGCTTCTCCGCGGTCGAGGCCTCGGCGAAGCTCTTGCCCAGCTCGGGGCTGAAGAAGATGGGATCGTAGCCGAACCCGTCCATCCCGCGGGGCCCCTGCAAGATGGTCCCCTGAGTCTCGCCGTGAAAGGCCTGCACGGCGCCGGCGGGGGTGGCCAGCACGATGACGGTCCTGAAGTGCGCGGTGCGTTGCTCGGCGGGGGTGTTCCGCAGCTTCCTCAGGAGGTGCGCCATCCGCTCGCCGTCCGTCAGCCCTGGGCCGCCGAAGCGGGCCGTGTAGACGCCGGGCGCGCCTTCCAGGGCGTCGACCTCGAGTCCGGAATCATCGGCCAGTGCCGGTAGGCCGGAGGCCGCGGCCACGTGCCCGGCCTTGATCAGCGCGTTCTCCTCGTAACTCGCGCCCGTCTCGGGCGGGAAGCTGCTGACCCCCACGTCGGGCGCGGACACGAGCTCGAAGTCTGCTCCGGCCAGCGCGTCCTGGAACTCCCGCAACTTCCCTGGGTTGAGGGTCGCGACCACCAGCCTATGCGTCACTTGAGCTGCCCCCGCACCTGGGCAAGCAGCGCCTCTACCGCGGCCACCCCGGCCCCGACGAGCCCCACGTAGCGTTCCGCCGACACGGGGGCGCCCTCGCTGCCGCCCTGCACCTCTAGGACGTCGCCAGTCCCACTGGCCACGACGTTCAGGTCGAGGACGGCGGCCGCGTCCTCGCCGTAATCGAGGTCCACGCGGGCCTCGCCGTCGACCACGCCGACGCTCACGGCGGCAAGCTCGTGTTTAAGGGGCCACTCTGCAAGGTCGCCCTTGTACACGAGCCTGTCGGCCGCTTGGTGCAGCGCCGCGTAACCCGCCAGGATGGCCGCGCAGCGCGTGCCGCCGTCGGCCACCAGGACGTCGGCGTCGACGGTGATGGTCTTGCCGCGGAACAGTTCGAGGTCCACCGTGCTGCGCAGCGCCCGCCCCATCAGGCGCTGGATCTCCTGCGTGCGCCCGGAGGCGTAGAGCCGTTCACGCGGCACGCGTTCGGTGGTGCTGCGCGGGAGGAGCGCGTATTCGGCGGTCAGCCAGCCCGCCTTGTTGCCGCCGCCGCGCATGTGAGGAGGCAGTTTGGACTCGATGGTGACCGTCGCCAACACCACGGTCTTGCCCCACGTGACGAGGGAGGAACCCTCCGCGTGCGGGTTGAAGCCCAGCTCGACCTTGACGGGGCGCAACTCATCGGCGGCACGCCCCTCTCGCCTCACGGCGGCCATGTCGCCCCCCTGATCCGCCCGCTCAAGTCGCCGCCGCCCGCAAGCCGGTGAGGCGCGTGACGTCGAGGTGCTCCGACGTTCCTACGGGAACGCCGAACGCCTGCGCCCCGTGCAAGAACGTGCCCACGTCACCCGTGACCAGGTAGTGCACGCTGCCCGGCAGGGTTCCCGTTGCCCCGAGGCCGAACGTGGCCACGTCACGGGCCACCACGGCCGCCACCTCGTCCGCCGAGTCGATCAGGGGAAGCGCGGTGCCCACCACGCGCCGAAGCACGTTCTTCAGGGCCGGATAGTGGGTGCAGCCCAGGATGATGGCGTCTAGCTCCGGGCGGTCTCGCAGGTAGTGAGACGCCACGAGCTGCGCGATCTCCGAGCCCGGCCCGTCCGCCAGGCCCTCCTCGACGATGGGAACGAACAGGGGACAGGCCCGCGACCAGGTGCCGGCGCCGGCCGCCTCGAGGCGGTCCTGGTACACGCGCGCCCCCACCGTGGCGACGGTGCCCAGCACACCGACCCTGCCGCTCCCGGCAACGCGCAACGCCGCGCTCACCCCGGGTTCGACGACGCCCCAAAGAGGCACCGGCGACCGGTCACCCAGGGCCGGCAAGGCGGCGGCCGACGCAGTGTTGCACGCCACCACCACGCCCTTGACACCGCGGCTCACGAGTTCGGCGACGACCCCTTCGGCGAAGCCCCTGACCATCTCTAGAGGCTTGGAGCCGTACGGCAGGCGGGCCGTGTCGCCCAGGTAGACGAAGGACTCGTTGGGTAGAGCTTGCCGCAAGGCGCGCAGCACCGTCAGGCCGCCGACGCCCGAGTCGAACACACCGATGGGAGCGGAGTTCTGAGCGGGCACGCGGCGAGCTTACCACCGGGCGCCACGGCCTGGAGCCGCGGCGGGCGCCGGGGTCGGGCAAGGCTGGGAACCGTTGGCGGAGAGGGAGAGATTCGAACTCTCGGTGCAAGTTGCCCCACACACGCGCTTTCCAGGCGCGCTCCTTAAACCACTCGGACACCTCTCCAAGGAAGCGAAGACGACCCGGCACTGGCGGGGCGTCAGGGCAACAAGGAGTCTATCAGGCGCTCACGGGGCGGTCAACGCGACCCCAACCCCGGTACGATCTACTTATGAGATGACTCGCGCGAGCAGGCAGGTGGTCGACGAGCGGGAAGGCTGTCAACGAGCGAGCGGGGTGGCCAAGGCGCGCGGGGGCTCCGAACGCCGCCGGTGATCTGTTCGATGCGGTTCTTCGGGTGGCCAAGGAGCGCGGGGGCTCCGAACGGTCGGGTACCCACGACACGGCGGTTGGGTACCTACGAGACACCGCCTCGCGCCCCGGCTTGGATAGACTCGTAACCACCAACCTTGGAGGCGAGATGCTGAAAGACAGGATCGTTCTACTCAACACTCCGGAGGCCGTCGAGGCCTTCATCGACCGCTACCCCACGAGCGTGATCTACAAGGCCGGCACGTGCCACAAGACCATGCAGGGCTTCGGGTTCGTACAGGAACGACTCGAGGACCGCGAGGACCTCATGTGCGGCGTCATCCGGGTGGTCGAGGCCAGGGCCGCCAGCAACCTCGTGGCCGAGCGCACGGGCATCGTGCACGAGTCGCCGCAGGTGATCCTCTTCGAGGATGGGCGCCCCGTGTTCGATGCCGACAACTGGGACATCACGCCGGAGGCCATAGCCAGCGGCTTCGAGAAGGTGGCGGTGGGCCGGCCCGTGGCGCCCCCCAGTGCCGCGCAGGGCTCCGACCTGCGCCCCTATTTCGAAGTGCTCGAGAGCTACCTCGCCGGAACTATCGACGATTCCCAGTTCGAGCACACATACACGCACATGTTCCGTGGCGATTCCACGTTGCGGCCGGGTGACGAGGTGGACGTGCTCAACTCGATCTTCGGCGACGTCGACCAGCACATGAACATGCATCTGATGATGCAGGGCAAGGCCGACAACTCCCAGCTCCGCCAGCGCGCGCAGGCCGCCTACGACAGGCTGAAGGAGATGGCGGGGGCCCGCGCCTGATCGGGTGACGTGACGCCAGGCCGCTCGTAGGTCACGGAGCTCACTGGAACTTAGGGGGCGCGGCAGGCCGATGGGGCCGCCGCGCCCTTTCTCGGCGCCGTCGAAGGAGCTGCCGTCCGGCGGCCTAGTCGCGCCGCCGCTCGGCGTCCAGGAAGCGGTCGAACGCGTCCCTCTCGACGCTACCCAAGCTGACCGTCGCTCGCCCCTGCTCCGCCGCCTGCCCGCTCCCGTTTTCGCGTTGCGGCTCGGCGTCTGTTGCCACTACGCGCGGTGAGCGTCCCTTGCGCTGGCCGCGGTCCGTCTCGCCGCGGTCCGCCTTCGCCGCCTTGGCCCGGCCCGGTTCGTCGGAGGCGGGCTCGTGGCCGCCGGGCGGCTTGAGCCACGGCAACTCGGCGGGGTCCCTGATGATGCGCCTCTGCTCGGGGCTTACCGCTGTGCCCTGTGCGTCCCGACCGCCGGCGCCGGAGCTGGCCACCACCCGCACCCGTGGCTGCGTGCTGGGCGCCTCGGGTACCTGGGGCCCGGGAGCGGCCGTTCGGGCAACCCTCGTGGCGCCTGTCCGGACGCCCTTGACTGTCGCCGCCGGAACGCGGCGGCCCGCGTTGCCATGGGGCTCGGTGGTCGAGTCCGCCAGCGCGCGCCTGCGCTTGGTGCTCATGCTGAGAGCCGCCCACGCCGTCAACGACAGGGCCAGCAAGATGAAGAACAGTAGTAGTACCAGAACGGCGAGCGCGGTCACGAGAAGAGGATAGTCCGCCGCGGCGCCGCTAGCAAAGCGGCCGCACCGTGCCGGTGGTCACTCGACCTTGGCGGCGAGGTAGTCGCCCAGCTTGCCGGGGTCGACGTTGCCTCCCGATGCGATGACCACGGTGGGGCCGGGGAAGAGTGCGATGTCGTCGACGACTCCCTCGACGAGCAGGCGCCTCAGCGCCGCGAGCGAGATGGCTCCCGTCGGCTCGACCACCAGATGCGCCTTGGTCGCGTAGAAGCGCACCTCGTCGGCGATGGCGGCCTCGTCCACCGTGACGACGCCGGCGAGGTAGCGAGACAGCATCGTGAAGTTCAGTTCGCCTATGCGCTGCGTGCGCACGCCGTCCGCGATGGTGCGTGTGACCTTCTCCGCGCTCCAGCCGCGCAGTTCCCCCGCCTCCAACGACTCCTTGGCGTCGGCGGCAAGAGCCGGTTCCACCCCAATGACCTGCGCCCCGGGCGCCAACGACCGGATCGCCAGCGACACTCCCGACGCCAGGCCCCCGCCACCTATGGGAACGAGGACGTTCTTCACGTCTGGCAGGTCGGCGACGATCTCGAGCCCGACCGTGCCCTGTCCCGCGACGATCCAGGGGTGATCGTACGGCGGGACGATGGTGGAGCCATCTTTCTCCGCTATTGCGGCAGCCGTGGATTCACGCGCTTCCTGCGTGTTCTCGCAACGAACCACGGTCGCCCCGAGCGAGCGGGTGTTGCCCACCTTGACGGCCGGGGCGCCCTCGGGGATGACGATGGTCGCTTTCACACCGAAATGCTTGGCGGCGGCCGCCACGCCCTGCGCGTGGTTGCCGCTCGATTGCGCGACGACCCCGCGGGCCCTGACCTCCTCGGGCAACGAGGCCAAGAAGTTCGTGGCCCCGCGGATCTTGAACGAACCCACGGCCTGCAGGTTCTCCGGTTTGACGTAGACGGGGAAAGCGCTGCCCTCCAGGAGGAGCGGCAGTAGGGGCGTGTGGCGCACTGCGTCCGCCAGCCGGACCCCGGCTGCCTCGAGGTCCTCGAGCTGCGGCTCGCCGAGAGACGGTGATTCCACGGGGACGTCGGTCACGTCCTCTATCTACCACGAGCGCCCCGCCCGAGGTCAGCCGCCGCGCACCGACATGAACTCGGCTACTTCGAGCGTATCGGGTAGAGCCGGGATGGCCCCTAAGCGGGTGGTCGCGATGGCCCCGCAGGCGTTCGCCCTGCGGAGAACGTGCTCGAGAGCGAGGGGATCCTTCAGGGCGGCCGGGGCTTCCAGCAGGCCCGTGAGCATGCCGGCCACGAACGCGTCTCCGGCGCCGGTCGCATCGACAGCCGCCACCTCGAAACCGGGCACCGTCCCCGACACCACCTTGGAAGCGCCCCGGAGGTAATAGCTGACGCCCGCGCGCCCGAGCGTTACGACCAGCAACTCGAGCGCGTCGTGCAAGAGCTTGGAGGCCGCCTCGCGCCCCGTGCCGCCCGTCAGGAACTCGAGCTCGTCCTCGCTCACCTTGACGATCTCCGCAGCGGCGATCGCGGCCAGCGCGGACGCACGCGCCGCCTCCGCCGTCGGCCAGGCGGCCGGACGCAGGTTCACGTCCAACGAGCGCAGCACGCCGGCTGCGCCGGCCACCCCAACCGCGTGTAGCGTCGCCTCCCGAGCAGGCTCCACGGCGAGCGTGAGGGTGCCTATGTGAAGCAGCCTGGCGCTCGCGATGTAGCCCTCGTCTAGTTCCGAGGCCTCGAGGCGTTGGTCGGCCGAGGGGTTGCGGTAGAAGAGGAACTCGCGCTCTCCGCCCATCAGCAGGCTCACGAAGGCGAGGCCCGTAAGGTGTTCGGGGTCCTGAAGCGTGTGGCTGGTGTCGACGCCCGCACCCGCCAGGGTGTCGACCAGGTGGTCGCCGAACGGATCGGCTCCGACCTTGCCGACGAAGCCCACGGAAGCCCCCAAGCGAGCGGCGCCGACGGCCACGTTCGCCGGCGCGCCGCCGGCCGCCCTCAAGAAGCGTTCGGCGTCCGAGAGTGGCACGCCGTGCCCCTCGGCGACGAGGTCGATGAGCGCCTCCCCCAAACAGATGATGTCGACGTTCCTGCGCTCGGCCATGCCCAAGAATCTAGCCCGTTCCGCCTGAGCGTGCACACGGCCTCGAAGGTGCACCCCGAGGCCAAATACCGGCCGCCCGCGTGATACAACTTGAGGCTGACGACGGTGGCGCCCCCGGCGCGCCCACCGCAATCGAGGCCGTTCGCCCTTTCTCCTCGGAGCATGCACGAGTCAGCCGCAGAGGAGCTCGGATCGTGGCGTGCGGCCGCTTGCGCCGGGAACGATTCAGGTCGTGAGGTCTAGCTTAATGGATGCCAGCACCGTAACCGAGCCCTTCAACAGTTCCAGCCTCGAGTACCTGGAGGAACTCTACCTCCGTTACCTCGAGGAGCCGTCTGCCGTGCCGGACGAGTGGCGTGAGTACTTCGCAGCCCAACCCGCCCCCACGCCGGGCGCACGGCCCGCCCTCGGGCCCAGCTTCGAGCCTCACAGCCTGTTCAACCCACCCAGCGGCCACTCGACGGCCCGGCTGGGCGAGGCCGAGATGGCCGCCGCCCTGCTGCAGCAGAAGCTCGATCGTCTGGTGCGGAACTACCGCGTTCGTGGCCACCGCTTCGCCAACCTCAGCCCACTGGGCCGCGAACCGTTCGAGGCCCCGGAACTCGATCCCACCTACTACGGCCTGACCGACGCCGACATGGAGCGCCCGGTCCTCGCCAACACCTTCCCGGGAGCCTCGATCGTGCGCGAGGTGATCGACGGCCTTCAGGCCACCTACTGCCGCAGCATAGGGGCGCAGTTCATGCACATCGACTCGCTCGAGGTCCGCGTGTGGCTGCAGCGCCGCATGGAAGCGAGCCGCAACCGCCTCGCCCTGTCGCGAGACGAGCAGCTGCGCATCCTCACCAAGCTGACGGACGCCACTATCTTCGAGGAGTTCCTCCAGAAGAAGTACGTGGGCGCCAAGAGCTTCTCCCTCGAGGGCAGCGAGACCCTCATCCCGCTGCTCGATCTCGCGTTGGAGAAGGCCGGCGAGCAAGGCGTGCGCGAGGTGGTGCTGGGAATGGCACACCGAGGGCGCCTCAACGTGCTGGCCAACGTGCTCGGAAAGAACCCGCGCACCATCTTCCGCGAGTTCGACGACGCGGACCCAGAACTCTACCTGGGTAAGGGCGACGTGAAGTATCACCTCGGCTTCTCCAACGACAGGATGACCTCGGGCGGCAAGAGCTTGCACCTGTCTCTGACCTTCAACCCGTCGCACCTCGAGTTCGTCAACACGGTCGTGCTCGGGCGCACTCGCGCCAAGCAGGACCGCCTGGGCGACGCCAAGCGCGAGAGCGTGCTCCCCATCCTGATCCACGGCGACGCCGCCTTCATGGGGGAGGGCATCGTCCAGGAGACGCTCAACCTTAGTGGCCTGTTGGGCTACCGCGTGGGCGGCACGCTCCACGTGATCACCAACAATCAGGTCGGGTTCACGACCGGGCCGCGGCAGGGCCGCAGCACGACCTACGCCTCGGACGTAGCCAAGATGCTCCAGAGCCCCATCTTCCACGTCAACGGCGAGGACCCCGAGGCCGTGGCGCAGGTCATCGAGCTCGCCATGGACTTCCGTCACGAGTTCAGGCGAGACGTGGTCGTGGACATGTACGCCTACCGGCGCTTCGGTCACAACGAGGCGGACGAGCCTGCCTTCACGCAGCCCGTGATGTACGAGAAGATCCGCCGCCGTCAGGGTGTGCGCGAGTCGTACTTGAGCCACTTGCAGGAGCTGGGCGAGGTTACGGAGGGCGACGCCGAACAGATCGCCGACGACCGCCGCGCTCACCTCGAGAACGAACTGTCGGCCGCCCGTAGCGACGACTTCAAACTCGAGTACTCGACGCTTCAGGGCGTGTGGAGCGAGTACCGGGGCGGCGACGACCAGGGCACACCGGAGGCCGAAACCGGCATCGCTGCCTCCGACGCCAAGCGCTGGCTTGCCGCTCTCACCGCCGTGCCGGAGGAGTTCAACCTCAACTCCAAGATCGCCCGGCAGCTTAAGGTGCGCGCGTCCATGGCCGAGGGCGAGACGCCCCTCGACTGGGCAGCGGGTGAAGCGTTGGCATTCGCGAGCCTCGTGGCCAACGGCGTCAAGGTGCGGTTCAGCGGTCAGGACGTCGAGCGCGGGACCTTCAGCCACCGCCACGCCGTGTTCCACGATACGGGGGACGGCCACGAGTACGTGCCCATGTCGAGCGTGGAATCGGCGCCCGGACTGTTCGAGATCCATAACTCGCCCCTCTCGGAAGCCGGCGTGTTGGGCTTCGAGTACGGCTATAGCCTCGACGCGCCGGATGGGCTCGTGCTCTGGGAGGCGCAGTTCGGCGACTTCGTGAACGCCGCTCAGGTGATCATCGACCAGTTCATCGCCAGCGCCGAGGAGAAGTGGTCGCGCCTGTCGGGCCTGGTGATGCTGCTGCCGCACGGCTTCGAGGGTCAGGGGCCGGAACACTCCAGTGCGCGGCTAGAGCGCTTCTTGCAGCTCTGCGCCGAGGACAACATGCAGGTCGTCTACCCCACGACCCCGGCACAGATCTTCCACTTGCTGCGGCGTCAGGTGCTGAGGCCTTACCGCAAGCCCCTGATCGTGATGGCCCCGAAGAGCCTGCTGCGCCACCCGCACGCCACCAGCGACCTGGCGGAGTTCGAGACGGGGCGGTTCCAGCGCGTGATCGGCGACGACCGGGTCGACCCTGGCGCAGTCAGCAAGATCCTGTTGACGAGCGGCAAGATCTATTACGACCTCCTCGCCGAGCGCGAGGAGAGGGGCGCCGAAGACGTCGCCATCGTGCGCCTGGAGCAGCTCTACCCACTCCAGAGCGAGCACCTGACGGCGGCGTTGAGCGGCTTTCCCGAGGCGGCGCCGGTCGTCTGGGTACAAGAAGAGCCCGAGAACAACGGCGCCTGGCATTACCTGTCGATCAAGTTCGGCGGCAAGATCGGAGCGCGGCCCCTGAGCGGCGTCTACCGCGCCGCGTCGGCCAGCCCGGCGACCGGCTCGGGCGAGGCCCATAAGCTGGAGCAGGCGGAACTCCTGCGCCAGGCCTTCGAGGGATGACGCTAAGTGAGAACGGGGCGGCCGCGGTCGCCGGCAGAGGAGACGTGAATGGCAACCGACGTTAAAGTGCCCGCGGCTGGCGAGTCCATCAGCGAGGTCTACATCGGCTCGTGGCTGAAGAAGCCCGGAGACTACGTGGCCGCTGACGAGCCGGTGGTCGAGCTGGAGACCTACAAGGCGACCCTCGACCTGCCGGCCCCGGTGGCCGGCGTGCTCATCGAGACCCTGAAGAACGAGGGCGATGCCGCCGCCATCGGCGAGGTGATCGCCCGCATCGACGAGTCTGCGGGCGAGGAGGCGGCCCCGCCGGCCGCAGCGTCCGAGCCGGCGCCCGAGCCGGCAGCCACACCCGCGCCGGCCGGTGCGGCGCCCACGACGGCCGCCGCTGGCGCCACCGCCGCCAAGGCGGCTGCTCAGCCGACCGTGCCCCCGAAGCCGGTGTCCGGCCCGGCCCAGGCCCCGGCCCCAACGGCTCCGGCGCCACCAGCCGCCGCCCCTACCGCCGCCGCCCCTGCACCCGCGGCGCCGGCCGGCGTCAAGACGACCAGCGTCATGCCGGCCGCCCAGCGCCTGCTCGACGAGAACGACCTGAGCGCCGACGAGGTGCCGGCCACGGGCCCCGGCGGGCGCCTCCTCAAGGAGGACGTCCAGGCACACCTGGCGCAGCGCGAGCGAGCGGCCGCCGAACCCGAGCAACTCCTGAGCGCGAGCAGCTATGAGCGCCAGGAAGAGATCAGGCCCATGAGCCTCCTGCGCCGCCGCGTCGCGGAGCGCCTCGTGGCCGCGCAGCAGAACGCCGCATTGCTCACCACCTTCAACGAGATCGACATGACCGGCGTCATGAACCTGCGCAGCGAATACAAGGAAGCGTTCGAGAAGCGCTACGACACGCGCCTCGGGTTCATGTCGTTCTTCGTCAAGGCGACCATCGACGCGCTGAGCCTCATACCGCAGCTCAACGCCGAGATACGCGGCACCGACGTCGTCTACAAGAACTTCTACGACATCGGCGTGGCGGTGTCCACGCCGCGCGGCCTGATCGTCCCGGTGCTCCGCGACGCCGAGCGCATGTCGTTCGCGGAGGTGGAGATGGCGATAGCCGATTTCGGCAAGCGCGCCGCCACCAACAAGATCACGCCCGACGAGTTGCAGGGCGGCACGTTCACCATCAGCAACGGCGGCGTGTTCGGGTCGCTGATGTCGACCCCGATCGTCAACCCGCCGCAGTCGGGCGTGCTGGGCATGCACGCCATCCAGCAGCGCCCCGTGGCGCGAGACGGGCAGGTCGTGATCAGGCCCATGATGTACGTCGCGCTCACTTACGACCACCGCATGGTGGACGGGCGCGAGTCCGTCACGTTCCTCAAGCGCATCAAGGACGTCATCGAGAACCCCGCGCGCATCCTGCTGGAGATCTGAGATGAGCGACCAGGCGCAGCACGACGTCGTCATCATCGGCGCCGGACCGGGTGGCTACGTGGCCGCCCTCCGCGGCGCGCAACTGGGCCTCGACGTGGCGGTTGTCGAGCGTGACGCCGCCCTGGGCGGCACTTGCGTGCGGGTGGGTTGCATCCCGAGCAAGGTGCTCCTGGAGTCGACCCACCGGTACCGGGAGGCGCAGGAGAGCCTGAGCGAACACGGCGTGATCGTCGAGGGGGTGCGCCTGGATCTCGCCGCCATGCAGGCGCGGCGCGCCAAGGTCGTCAAGCAGAACACCGACGGCGTGGCGTACCTCTTCAAGAAGAACCGGATCACGCGCTACCAGGGCGAGGGCCGGCTGGCCGGCGACCGCACGGTGAGCGTCACCGACGGTGACGGGAAGGTCACTGAGCTGGTTGCCGAGAACGTGGTCCTGGCCACCGGCTCGATCAGTGCGAGCCTGCCGGGCGTCGAGGTGGACGGCGAGGTGGTCGTGAGCAGCACCGAGGCGCTCGAGTGGGGCAGCGTGCCAGAGCACCTGGCGGTGATCGGCGCCGGCTACATCGGCCTGGAGCTCGGCTCGGTCTGGTTGCGGTTGGGTTCCAAGGTGACGGTCATCGAGTACTTGGACCGCGTCCTGCCGGGCATGGACGCGGAGATCGCCCGCGAGGCCCTGAAGGTCTTCAAGCAGCAGGGCATGACGTTCGAACTGGGCGCCCGCGTGACCGGTGTAACCGTTACCGGGAAAGGCAAGGGCCGCAAGGCGAGGGTGAGCATCGAGGGTCGCGAGGACGTCGAGGCCGACAAGGTGCTGGTGGCCATCGGCCGCAAACCCTCCACCGCCGACCTCGGGCTCGAGGGGCTCGGCGTCGAGCTCGACGAGCGCGGCCGCGTGAAGGTCGACGACGGCTTCCGCACGAACGTCCAGGGGGTCTACGCCATCGGCGACCTCATCCAAGGCCCCATGCTCGCTCACAAGGCTGAGGAGGACGGCGTGGCCCTCATGGAACGACTGGCGGGGGGCGTGTCCGAGGTCGATTACGGCCTCGTTCCCGGCGTGGCCTACACCGAGCCGGAGATAGCCAGCGTGGGCATGACCGAGGAGCAACTCGAGGAGACCGGCGTGGAGTACCGCAAGGGCACCTTCCCGTTCACGGCCAACGGGCGCGCCAGGGCCCTCGGATACACCCAGGGCCGAGTGAAGATCCTGGCCGACGCCACCACCGACCGCGTCCTCGGGGTTCACATAATCGGCCCAAGGGCCGGGGACCTCATCGCGGAGGCCGTGGCCGCCATGACCTTCGGCGCCAGCAGCGAGGACATCGCCCGCACCATCCACGCCCACCCGACACTCTCCGAGGCCGTCAAGGAAGCCGCCCTGGCGGTCGACGGCCGCGCCCTGCACATCTGAGCCGGTGGCCGAGCGGAGTTACACTCGCGGCATGACGGGTCGAACCCTCACCACGGAACTCACGATGGTCGCGACCAGCGACCTCTACCGCGACCCGGCACTGGAGCGGATCCACGACATCGTGCTGTCGGGCGGTCGCCTCGGCATGGAGGACGGACTCGCCCTCTACCGCACTCGCGACGTCCCCGGCCTCATGCGCCTCGCCGACTTGGTCAGGCGCCGCAAGGTGGGCGAGAAGGCCTACTTCGTGCATTCGCTGCGCCTTTCGCAGACGAACATCTGCTACGTGGGCTGCACGTTCTGCGGCTTCCAGCGCAAGCTCGGCGAGGAGGGCGTCTGGGACTACGACCTGCCCCAGGTATGGGAGTACGTCGACCGCTTCTGGCACCCGGACCTGACCGAGATCCACATCTCGTCGGGCCACCACCCCAAGCGGGCGTGGGACTACTACCTCGACCTCGTGAGCGGCCTCACGGAGCGTTACCCGGGCGCGCAGGTCAAGGCCTGGACCGCGGCGGAGATCCACCACTTCACCAAGATCACGCGCCCGCGGCTCGATTACCGCGAGGTGTTGTCACAGCTCAAGGACGCCGGCCTGGTGGCCCTGCCGGGCGGGGGGGCGGAGATCTTCGCCGAGCGGGTGCGCAAGCGCATAGCGCGCGCCAAGGTCTCGGCCGACGGCTGGCTCGAAGTGCACCGCACGGCGCACGAACTGGGCCTGCCCACGAACGCCACCATGCTCTACGGCCACATCGAGACGCTCGAAGAGCGGCTGGATCACATGTTGCGGCTGAGGCAGCAACAAGACGAGACCGGCGGCTTCCGCTCGTTCGTGCCCCTGGCGTTCCAGCCCGACAACAACCCTTTGGCCGAGGAGTTGGGCACGCGCCACACGACCGGCGTGGACGACCTGCGTAACCTCGCGGTGGCGCGGCTCATGCTCGACAACTTCCCGCACATCAAGGGCTACTGGATCATGATCACGCCCGAACTCACACAGGTGTCGCTGTCGGCAGGAGTCTCGGACATCGACGGCACCATCAAGGACGAGAAGATCGCGCACGCCAGCGGCGCCGTGACCGAGCTGGGCATGAGCGAGCAGGACCTGGTGCAACTGGTGCGGACCGCCGGCCGCGTGCCGGTCAGGCGTGACGCCCTCTACAACGAGCTCAAGGTCTTCGCGTGAACGGGTGGCCGGAGCCGCGGGGGTGAGACCCGAGCGCCTCGGCATCGTCTCCTACACGAACGTCGCCCCGCTGCACTGGAGCCTCGAGCCCTGGAACGAGTCAGGGTGCGAAGTCGAGTTCGTCTACGGGGTCCCGAGCGAGCTGAACGCGGCGCTGGCCGACGGCCGGATCGACCTGACGCTCATCTCGTCGATCGAGTTCATCAGGCGCCGCAAGGAGCTCCGCGCGCTCCCCGACTTCTCCATCGCCACGCTGGGCAGCGTGCGCAGCGTGATGCTCTTCCACGAACTACCCTACGCGGAACTCGGCGGCGCGAGCATCGCCGTCTCCAGCGACTCCGCTACTAGCGTGGAGCTCCTGCGCGTCCTGCTCGAGGGCGCCGGCATGCGCGCCCGGCTGGTGCCCATGGCGCCCGACCTCGACGCCATGCTGGCCGTCTGCGACGCCGCGCTGTTGATCGGCGACGCGGCGCTGCGGGAGGCCGTCCTGCGGCGGCCCGTGAACGGGTCCGTGCCGCTGGTCACCGACCTGGGCGAGGAGTGGTACCGCCTGACGCGCTTGCCTTTCACCTTCGCAGTGTGGGCGTCGCGCGCCGACCACCGCCCCTCCCAGCGGCTGGTCGCGGAGTTCCGCTCGGCGCGCGAACTGGGCCTGGGCAGGCTGGCGGAAGTGGCGGCCGAAGAGGCGCGCAAGCTCGGGCTCGAGCCCGGCGTCGTGCAGCGCTACCTCGCGAACTTCCGCTACTACCTCGAGGCACCCGACCGCGATGGACTTGCCGCCTTCGCAGCGCTCAGCGCGCCGGGCACGAGCCCGGAGGAGCTGCGCTACTGGGACGTGTAGCCGCCCGGCGCGCTGCATGCCCGGTTCGTGCGCCTACAGCACGTAGCGGCTCAGGTCCTCGTTCTCCACGATGTCGGCGAGCTTCCTCTCGACCAAGGCCCGATCGATGACCACCTCGCCCAGCTCCGTACCGAAGGCGATGTCCTCCAGCACGTTCTCGATGACCGTGTGCAGGCGGCGCGCGCCGATGTCCTCGACGTCCCGGTTCACGCGCTCGGCGAACTCCGCCAGCGCCACGATCCCGCTCTCCTCGAAGCGCAGGTGGGTGCCGTCCACGGCGAGCAGCTCCGTGTACTGCTTGGTGAGGGCGAAGCGCGGTTGCGTGAGTATGCGCTGCAGGTCCAGGGCGCTGAGTTCCTCGAGTTCCACCCGGATGGGGAAGCGGCCCTGCAACTCGGGGATGAGGTCGCTGGGCTTCGCGACGGAGAAGGCGCCGGCGGCGATGAACAGCATGTGGTCGGTGTTCACCGGTCCGTAGCGCGTGTTCACCTGCGTGCCCTCTACGATCGGCAGGAGGTCGCGTTGAACGCCCTCACCCGAGATATCGGCGCCGCCGGCGCGTTCGCCGCCGGCTACCTTGTCGATCTCGTCTATGAACACGATGCCGAGGTTCTCCGCCCGGTCGACGGCCTCGCTCGCCACCGAGTCGTGGTCGATGAGCTTGTCCGCCTCCTCGTTCTCCAAGATCCTTCCGGCCTCGCGCACCGTGGTCTTTCGCCGCGTCTTGCGCTCCGGCATGAAGCGCTTGAACATCTCCTGCAGGTTGATGCCGGCCTCTTCCATCCCCGGCATGGGCATGGCGGCGGTTGGCTCGTCTTTCACCTCGATCTCGATGGTGCGGTCCGCCAGCTTGCCGTCCTTCAGCAGCACCCGCATGCGCTCGCGGCTGTCGCTCGACCCGCCGGGGATGAGGGCGTCCAAGAGGCGCTCCTCGGCGGCCTGCCTGGCGCGGCCCATGACCGCCTCCTTCTGCTCTCGTTCCACCATGGCGGCGGCGGCGTGGACCAGGTCCCTCACGATGCCGTCGACGTCCCGCCCGACGTAGCCCACCTCCGTGTACTTCGTGGCCTCGACCTTGAGGAAGGGCGCGCCCGCCAGCTTGGCGAGACGCCGAGCGATCTCGGTCTTGCCCACACCGGTGGGTCCGATGAGCATGATGTTCTTGGGGGTGACCTCGCCCTGCACCTCCAGGGGCAGGCGCCGGCGGCGGTAATGGTTGCGCAGCGCCACCGCCACCATGCGCTTGGCCTTCTCCTGACCGATGATGTGGCGGTCGAGTTCGGCGACTATCTCGATGGGCGTGAGGTCGGCGTTCCGCTTGACCAGCTCCGTCGTCATCGCGGCTCCTCCGGATAGGGGAACGACACGGGGTCGGCGCCCTCGATCGGCTCCGCCTCGGTTTCGCCGACGGTGAGGACAGTCGCGTTGCCGCTCGTGTAGATGTCGATCTCGGCGGCGATGAGCAGCGCGGTCCGAGCGATGTCGGGAGCTGAGAGGTCGCTATGGCGCAAGAGGGCGAGGGCGGCAGCTTGGGCGTAGGGCCCGCCCGAACCGACGGCGGCAACCGGGTCGTCCGGGGCGATGACGTCGCCCACGCCCGAGAGGGTGAGGATCTGATGGTCGTCGGCCACGATGAGGAGCGCTTCCAAGTTGCGCAAGGCGCGGTCCGTGCGCCACTCTTTGACCGTCTCGACCGCGGCCTTCACGAGGTTCCCCTTGCTGAGGTCCAGGTAACCCTCGAACTTCTCCAGCAGCGTGAAGGCGTCGCTCACCGCCCCGGCGAACCCCGCAACCACGGCGCCGTCCGCGAGCGGCCTGACCTTCACGGCGCCCCGCTTGACGATGGTCTCGCCCATGGTCACCTGGCCGTCTCCTGCGATCGCCGTAACGCCGTCTCGGCTGACGGCGACGATGGTAGTTCCGTGCATTCGGTTCACCCGGTGAGCGTAGCACCTGCGTCGTCACCGTCCGGGAGCAACGGCCGACCTGGTGCCTCGGCCGGCGAACGCCGCCGCCCACCGCCACCGAGGGCCTGGCACACGGTCGCCAAGGAGCCCCCAAGCGATAGCATGGCGTCCATGTCGTTGGGCCACACTTACTCCAGTGGTTGGGTCGAGGTGATCGCCGGGCCGATGTTCTCGGGCAAGAGCGAGGAGCTGATCCGCCGCGTGAAGCGCGCGATGATCGCCCGGCAGCGCGTGCAGGTCTTCAAGCACGCAATGGACGACCGTTACGCACGGCTGGCGGTGGCGTCTCATGACGGGCGCACACTGGAAGCCGAGCTGGTCTCGGGGTCGGCCGAGCTGCGCGCACGGCTGCTCGAGGACACGCAGGTAGTGGCGATCGACGAGGCGCAGTTCCTCGACGCGGGCGTGGTGACCGTAGCGGAGCGCCTGGCCGATAGCGGCGTTCGCGTGATCGTGGCCGGCCTGGACCTCGACTTCCGCGGCGAGCCCTTCGGCCCGATGCCCGAACTGATCGCCCGCGCCGAGGTAGTGGAGAAGCTCACGGCCATCTGCCGCTGCGGCATGGCCGCCACCCGCACGCAGCGGCTCATCCTGGGCAAACCTGCCCACTTCGACGACCCGACCGTGCTGGTGGGCGCCTCGGAGAGCTACGAACCGCGGTGCCGGTCGTGCCACGTGGTCATGCGCAACGTGCGTGAAGTGCCGCTGTTCGAGGAACGGCCGCGCGAGGCAAGCGGTTGAGCGACGGCACGGACGACGCCGCCAAGGCGCCGCTCGAGGCGCGTTTATGGGGAGAACCCCGCTTCTTGCACCGTGGCGTGAAGGTCCGGCCCGCCTCGGCCAAGGCCCTGGCCCTGCTGGCGTACCTGGTGACGCAGGAGCGGCCCGTGGCGCGCGACGAGCTGGCGACACTCCTGTGGGGGCCCGGGAGGCTCGCCAACGTGCGGCAGGCCCTCTACCAGTTGCGCACCCTGCCGGGCGCCAGGGAGTGGCTGGTGGACGGCGGACCCAAGATAACCGTCCTCGCGGTCAGCGACATCGAGGGGCTGGAGGTAGCGGCCGATGACGCGCCGCTCGAGACGGTCGGCGCCCTCGAGGGGGAGGAGTTCCTCGCCGGAGTGGGCGACGGCCTGCCCGACCCCTACCTCGACTGGTTGGAAGGGGAGCGTGCGCGGACCGCCGACCTGGTTCGCGGCGCGTTGTCGGTGTCCGCGGCGGCACTGGAAGGCGCAGGTGACGTTCAGAGCGCCCTAGCACTCGTCAACAGGCTACGAGACCTCGACCCTTACGATGGGTCGGCCGAGAGGTCGGCCATGAGGCTCACCTACCTGGCCGGCGAGGCCGACAAGGCTCTGGCCGGTTACGCCCGGTTCGCGGCGCGCCTGAAGGGGGAACTCGGCAGCGAGCCGGATCCGCAGACCAAGGCTTTGGCGCGCAAGATCGAGCGCGGCGAAGCGCTGGCGCCGACGTTGACGCCGGCGGCGCTCAGCGACGCGGAGCGGCGGATCGTCCAAGCCTTGGCCCTGGCCCGCGGGGCCCTGAAGGTGGACGGCCTGGCCCGCGTGCTCGAGCGGCCGGCGTTCGACCTCGCCGCCGACCTTGCCAAGCTGGAGAGCCGCGGTTGCGTCGACGGCCACTTGAGCGTGAGCCCCGGGTTGAGAGACGAGGTCCTGAAGGGCCTGCCGGCGGCGCTCGGGCGCCTGCTGCACGAGCGCATCGCTACCGTCATGCTGGCCGAGAACGCCGCGGACCAGGGTGCCCTGGCGCGTCATCTGCTGGCCGCGGGCGAGCACGTCGAGGCGGCGCGCAGGGGCCTGAAGGCCGCGCATGAGGCGCTGGAGCGGGGCCGACAGACCGACGCCGTCGACCTCCTCTACCTGACGCTCTGGGCGTCGGCGAACGAGCCCGGGTTGAGGCTTGAGGCGTGCCTCTCCCTGGAGGGCATCGCCGCCGGCCGCGCCGATTTCGGGTTGCAGGAGGCGCTGCTGGCGGAGGTGGAGCGACTGGCCTGGGAGTCCCAGAGCGACTCGGCGCTGGCCGAGGCCAACGTCAGGCGCGCACGACTGCTGCTGGCGCAACGCAACGTCGGAGCTGCCGTCGAATGCGCGCTCACGGCGCTAAGGGTCGCGTTGCGGATCGGCGATACGGGCCTGGTGGCGCGTTCCAGGAACGTGGTCGGAGCCGCGCACTTCTTCGCGGGTGACTTGGACGGCGCCGCCCAGTCGTTCACCTACAACCTGGAAGCGGTTGACGAGGTCGAGCGCTACCGCGCCCACAACAACCTGGGCAGCATCCACGCCTTACGCGGCGACCTGGACGCGTCGCACCGCCACTTCGACGAGGCGCTCACGCTTGCCCGCCGTAACGCCAACCACCTCGACGTGAGCGCGACCCTCAACAACCTCGCCGCCAGCGCCGAGCGCCTGGGCGACTATCCGAGGGCCGAGAAGCACTTGCGCGAGGGGCTCGCCCTGGCCAGGCACAAGGGGGGAGGGCGTCACGAGGCGGAGATGCTGGTCAACTTGGCGGTGGTCTACGCCCGCCAGGGGCAGCTCGGGCCTGCCTGGAACACGACCGAGGAGGTCGGGCTGTTGGCGGCGGAACTCGGCGACGAGCGGCTGGCCATGCGCGTCGCCGAACAGCGTGCCGAGATCCTGACGCAGTGTGGTGACCTCGAGGCGGC